>Ga0209450_10000884_pt1 | contig 15065 bp, 14 predicted proteins | sample FrelakmetLWP11LW_FD_187149 | JGI IMG/M metagenome (GOLD analysis project Ga0209450, IMG submission 187149) | Freshwater lake sediment microbial communities from the University of Notre Dame, USA, for methane emissions studies - LWP11 LW (SPAdes)... | ecosystem: Environmental > Aquatic >...
AGACAGGCGGCTGTCATTTTATCGTGCTGCGCGGTGGGACGTTTTCAGATTGTGCCTCACTTCTTTTTTGAAAAAATGGGCTTAAAGACGCGCGGAGAAGAAGGCCTGAAAGACATGTACAACTATATCCGTTCGACCGACCGCCAGATCGGAGTCTTCAAAAAAATAATTGAAGGGCAGTGGAATAGCTTTAAAGATGTAGGCCTAGTCGCAGTGGCCTACTATGCGGGTGACGCGACGGCCAGTGCCTATAAACAGAACCCCGAAGACCCACGGTTCCAGCAAAAACAATATGGCGGCCACGCTTCAATCAACGAATATGCCCAAAAAGCACGCGCCAATTTTGCCAAATTCAAAAGCGAAATTCCCGGCCTGCAAGAGATTGATTACGTGGCCATGGTGATTGAGTCGAACGAAACCGGCAAGGGCGTCATTTACGCCCGCGCCAAACAGGGTCAGGGCATTAGCGGGACAAAAGCTCCCACCACCTAAACAATCTTCGCGAACCGCCGTTTGCCCACCTGAATAACCATTCCTTTTTTAAGGTGAATCACCTGATCGACGGATTCGATTTTTTTGTCGTCCACGCGCACGCCCCCCTGCTCCACCGACCTTCGGCCATCAGACTTGGTAGTGATCAGTTTACAGAGTTCCAGAAGATCAATGATATTGCGATCGCCATTCAATTTGAATTCCGGCATATCTTCGGGGACTCCGCCTTTTTTGAAGACGTTCACAAAGTCCTGCTGCGCCTGAGTGGCCGCCTTTTCGCCATGGTATAGGGTGACAATCTCTCCCGCCAATTGCATCTTGGCATCGCGTGGATTCATTCCATCCTTCAGAGACTTGTCGATTTCATCGATCTCCTTGAGAGGAAGATCCGTGCAGAGAATAAAATATTTGATGATCAGTTCGTCGGTCATGGACATGATCTTTCCGAACATGTCGGTTGGTTCGTCGGTGATGTTGATGGTGTTGTTGTAACTCTTACTCATCTTCCGCCCATCCAAACCTTCGATCAGCGGAGTCGTTAGAACGTGCTTCTCCTTGCCTTTGTAGGCCTGTAACAAAGTGCGGCCGGCCAGCATATTAAACAGCTGGTCATTGCCGCCAATCTCCAAATCAACTTCCATGTGCACGGAATCGTAACCCTGCATGAGCGGATAAAAGAATTCATGAAGACCGATCGGCTTACCTTCTTTTAAACGCTTTTGGTACATGTCGCGCTCGATCATCTGCTGAACAGTAAAATGCTGAGCAAGCTCCACCACATTCTTAAAACTGAGTTTAGACAGCCAGTCTCCGTTGTACATGATTTTGGCCTTTTTGAAGTCCAGAATCTTGCTGGCCTGCTCTTTGTAGGTATGAAAATTGGCCTCAATTTCCTCGGGAGTCAGCGGTTTGCGCATGGCATCTTTATCAGATGTATCGCCAATCTGTGCTGTAAAGCTACCCACCAAAAAAATCACTTCGTGCCCGGCTGCCTGAAAGTCCCGGAGCTTGCGAAGCGGTACCGCGTTGCCCAGATGGATGCGGGTGGAAGTAGGGTCAATCCCCAGATAAACGCGGAGTTTCTTTTTCCCTTCCATCTTTTCTTTGAGCCCTTGTTTGGGAACAACCGCTTCGACCCCTCTGGTTAAAATTTCGTCTATTGATTTGGTGCTCATAACGTATTTAAATTTTATAATCTTATTAGTCTTAGTAACATTTTTCAGTTCTTTCACCCCAACCTAGTTTATTCCTCAAATTCATAAAATAATGCTCGGTCGGGAGTCTCAAGAATTCCACACTCTCCCCCTTCCTGATCTTGATGATATCACCTTTTTTCACCCTCACGTTCTGCTGACCATCAATTGTCATGTTCATAACGGAATAATCACTGTCGACCAGTATCTCGATCTTTTTATTATCCGGAAGAACAATCGGCTTCTGACTAAAACTATGCGGGCAAACCGGCGTCAGAATCATGGCCTGCAGGGAAGGATGGACAATCGGCCCGCCTGCCGCCAGCGAGTAGGCAGTAGACCCTGTGGGCGTAGCAACCAAGAGTCCATCCGCGCTGAAGTTGGTCAACTTGAGGCCATCCACTTTGGTTCTAAGGCTGATCAGCCGGCTCAAGGTGGCCTGCGCCACGGCAACCTCGTTGAGAGCATGGAAAGTCTTGATCTTCTTCCCAGCGCGAAAAAGTTCAACATGAAGCATCATTCGGCTATCGACCGAAAACTTTCCGGCAAACACTTTATCGAGGGTCTTTTGAATCTGAACCGGTGGAATCTCGGAAAGAAAGCCCAAATGCCCCATATTGATCCCAAAAAATTTCACGCTGAAATCAGAAAGCTTTGAGATCACCCGAAGAATGGTTCCATCTCCGCCCATCGCCAGAATAAGGTCGACCTTTGTTTTTCCGGGAATGAACTTGTTGTATTTTTTAAGGCCGACAAGCTTCGCGACCCTGTCTTCAAGGTACACCTTTTTATTTTTGGATTGCAGATAGCGGATAACTTGCCCAAAAGCCTGCGTATGTTTTTCGAGCTCTCTCCTGGATACGATGGCGACTGTCTGGATCATGCGTTGATCGAATTAATGATATGTTGGGCTGTTTGCCCCCAGCTGAATTTTTTGACCTGCTCATAACCTTTGGCCACCAGATGCTTGCAATATTCTTCGTTGTCGAGCAGTTGAGTGATGCCGTCGGCAATGTCGACCGTATCATAGGGATCGGCATAATGAATAGCATCTACCCCCAGTTCCGGAATCGAGCTGACGCGGGACGCGAGCACCGGCACGCCGTTGGCCATCGCCTCAAGAATCGGCAGGCCAAAGCCTTCGTAAAATGACGGAAAAAGAAAAAGCCGTGCGCCCTGCATGATCGTGACCAGATCTTCATCGGGAATATATTCGAGAAACTTAACCCGCCCCACCAGCTTAAGGTCCTTCACCTTTTGGAAGATTTTTTTATGGTACCAGCCTTTTTTTCCGGCAATCACAAAACGGTAGCGCTGCTGATTAAAAGGACTGATCAGACTATAAGCTTCAAGCGCCCCAACAATATTTTTCCGGGGTTCCAGCGTCCCTGCCATCATGATGTAATCGGGATCCAGGTTGTAACGCCGCTGAGTTTCGATAATGCGGTTCGGATCACGCTTCTTAAAAAAAGCATCACGGACACCCGCGTAAACAACGGTGACTTTTTCATACAACCTAAAATTGGGGTACCGTTCCACCAGATCTTTTTTGGTGTACTGGCTGACTGTAAAGATCCACTTACTTTTTTGGACCGCTTTTTTGAGTGTGATTTTTTCGATCCAAGTCGCCTTTTTTTGATGTTTGGCAGGTGACTTAAAGGCAACCAGATCGTGGACGACGAGTCCCACTTTCAGTTTTTCGGGATTATGCAGGTAGGGAACGATGTAGCTTTCGGTCGCTATAAAAGCATCGATCCCCTGCGACAGCATCGAGCAATAAAACCGCCAGTGCCAAAATATACCGCGAAAAAGTCCTCCACCCCATATATTCACCACATGAACGTTGGGCAGATGCTTATAGGTATTGGGCCAATCGGTATTGGTATACAGGTAATACTCATTTTCCCGATCGTTATTCAGGATGCTTTTGAGCACGTTGGCTGTCCAGATTCCCTTCCCTCCCCGATCCCCCTCTATGCCTCTGATGTCGAAGGCTATTTTCATGATTCTACTATATGACAAATCTACTTTTCTTCATAACAGGTTCTCATTAAATCGCACCACCAGTTAAGATTCTTAGTGAAATACTGCCGCTGTTCTTCCGGCACTTCATCCAATGTGCGGTATAGCTGCATCTCGGCAGTTTTAAAGTTGAGAATCATGTAACGGGGAATATCTTCAAGGGAGTAATACTTGATTCTCTTATCCTGATCAATCAGGTTGGCAAAACTTGGAAAGCGTGGGATTTTGGCATTTACTCCTGTGTCTGAGTGATACCCAATAACATAGACAACATCGCCCTTTTCATAAAATCGTTCCACCTCTGCAACATAAACATTCCAATCATCATTCAGAAATCTTCTGCCATCATCTCCATCAATCGACATTTCAAAGACTGATTCGCCAAAGAGCTTATAAGAGTGCAAACCAGCCGGACTTTGAAATCGCAGTATCAAAATCCCGGTGATATTCAGAACCAAAAAGACCAGAAGAATAATTAGGAGCGCCCTACTGATTTTCTTTAGTCTATTGCTTATCTTCATCATCCGATTGATTAAAAGGTATAAATTCGTGCAATTCAATTTTAACACCATAATTATGAATGACCCCCAAATACTGGTTAGGAACGGCCATATTATTCATGGAAGTCTCAAAGAGTTTCTCTTTGTAGTAATCCCGTCCTTTGAATTCATAATTATAATTATCAGTAATAATCACTGTAATTGCATAACCTTCGTCTGATTTTTCTGCACTATACTCAAAATCTGCTTTTCCAATACTGGTAAAAAGATCGCCTGAGGTAAATATAAGCGGAATAGCTACCTTAAGCTCATCTGATGTCAGGTAGCCCGCTTGCACATTTTCTTCCATCTTTTCTCGTGCTTTCTTATACTTCTCATTCCCCCTGATCTTCTTCGCCACCTCCGATTCTTCATCAAACTCCAGATCCTCCGGCTCATCCAGCAGTGAGTGTTGAAGAAAATCCGCTGATATGTCGAGACCTTTGGGCCGTAGGTAGTATTCAGCACCATAGTACCAAGATTCAATGGCCGAAACATAGAATGGACTGAGTACCATTGAAAAAGCATCCGACACATGATCACCCAGGGAAGCGGTTTTATAACTGTAGACTATTTGGTTTCCGATAGCTGATGAAACTGGACGATCGTCCTTGATAGAACCGTATCTATTGATGCAAAAACGTTTCTCATCAGGACTCTCGTGCCAAATTAGTAGGCAATAGTCTCCGGAACCAAGCTTCTCACTGATATCTTCAAAATCCATATCAAAGTGGTAATAACCAGTCTTCGCGGACACCGGCAGGGCAGAAAGACCAAGAGCCTTTGCGGGGCTGGTTCTTTGACCCAATGAATTTGATACATATGGAACAGTAACTGTTTCATCTGCCAAACCAAGTGATACCAAATAGGATGCAATCTTCCCCCCGCCTAAACAGTCAGTAACAATAGGCTTCAGATCAAAAGCAGCCTTAGACTTAACGATATTGCTGAGTTTGAGAGGGGCGGAATTTTTGCATGTCATGAGCTCCGGCAAAGTCAGAGTCATTGATGAAGAAGCAAACGCATCAAGGCTGAAGGGATAAAGAAGAATGAGTAAAATTGTTATCACAAAGAGTATTCGACAACTCCGATCCCCCTCTATGCCTCTGATGTCGAAGGCTATTTTCAAAAGGTCCGTATTATGCTATGGTACTTTACAGTAAAAACTAACAAAAATCTATGAATCTGCGTCGCATCAAGCACACGCTTCTAAGACTGACAGCAGAAGAAAAAGTCATCGGAATCGGGTCACTGGTCATGCTACTTGGAACCCTTATGCCCTGGTACAGTGTCGTGATGAGTTTTGATAAGAAAACCCTCACCGAAACCGGCTTCTCAGGCGATCTGGGAGTCATCGGCTTTGTGGTTTTCATCATGAGCCTGATCACTATTCTGGTAATGATTGGCGAAAATATGCACCTGCCACTTCCGCATTTTGGTTATAAAAGAGAGCAAATCCTTTTCTTCTTTCTGGGTGAATCTTTTTTTATCACCCTGCTGACGATGGCCATTTATACCAAACGTTCGCTGGACTTTACCGACGCGGGTATTCGGTTCGGCCTGTATATGGTCCTTTTGGGAGCCTTTTTTGGAGCCCTTTCGGCCTTTGCCCTGATTCAGAAAACCAAAAAGAAACAGGTCAGTGAATTTTTCTCGCACGAACAGGAGCAGGAGGAAGATGAAAGAGAGGAATTGCCTGCACCTTCGGAACCCATTGAAAGACTCCCCCGCAACACGGTAGAAACCTTTGTACGGCAGACACCTGAACCCATGTATTTTGAAGAGGACGCCACCGGTATTGAGGTGGCTGAAGAGGAAGTTTTGCCCGCCTCGGATGATCTACCCGAAGAAGAAATACCGATGGATGAAGTGCAGGAACCTCCAAAATCACAAGCCAACCAGGCCGGCTATTTTTCACGCGAGGCAGGCTTTGGAAAGGCTGAGGAAAAGCCAAAACCAAGAAGTGGAGGATCGATGGGTTTATATGAAGATAAATAATCCAAACCATATTTTCAGGTTTTGTAATTCGAAATCAGCCCAGATTACTTGCCAAGATCTGGTTTTATAATAAAATATACCCCCTATGACCGAATCAACGCCCAACGCTGAAACAAAGACGAACTGCCCCACGGACAAACCGTATGTCGACATCATCCAGTCCGACCTTGTGATCGACAAAAAGTTCATCGATGAAACGGGCCAGCCGGCAAAAATAGTGTACTACTGCAGGGCCTGCAAAAAAACGGTGGCCCCCAAGCGGATTGGCAAAAAACTCAGCTTCAAATGTGGAGAATGCGATAAAGAAATAGTCGCGTTTGGTACCGAAAGCTCCATCACCAGCTACTACAACATCAAATAAAGACAAAAAGAGGCCTCATTTTCTAACTTAACCCCGATAATGAAAAAGCTACTCTTTATTTTTGTTGCCCTATTAGCATTGGTTATAACCAGCGGATGCGGCGCCAAACAAAACACGGTCCGTTTTAATAGTGAAGGCACACCAACCAGTACCACTTCCGCCGATGATCAGGCTTCAAAAACTTCCGATACCGTTCCTGCAGCCAAGGATGGCGAGACGGATGAGTTAGTAGCAAAGAATGATGTAAAAAATGTAAAAAAGGAACCCGAAACACCAAAGACCATTTCAGAGGTGTCTCCAACCGGAAAACTAGCCGTTACCTCCTTTGATGGCGGCCTTCTAAAAACCACCTTCGGCTACAATGTCGTTAAGGGAACGGCTCCCACGGGCACCAAGAGGATCACCATCAACGACTATAGACTCTCCAAATACATTGGAGGACAGACAAAGTGGGATTATATTGCCTCTACCCGCTTTGGGACAATGAAGAGCGGCCTCAATACCTACGTCGTTAAGACCTACGACGCCAAGAATGTGGAAACCGATTCACTCATTTTTACCATCAACTACGAAGCCCCCGCTGCACCTGCCGTATTACCCGCCGTCGGTTCCAGCCTCTGGTTCACACTTCTAACGACCCTGATGCTGTCCGGAATCTACGCATTTTTCAGTAAGCTTAGATGGTTATAGATCGCTTATTCGATTCGTCAACAAAAATATTTTGGCTTATAAAAGGGCATACCAATGGGTAGCCCTTTTCAAAAATTCAAATCGGTTTGACGGGTAAACATTTGTTCACTAGTATAATGTCATCTTAGTATTTAAGTACAACATTATGGATAAAAAGACGGACGCCATCAAAAACGCACTGGCGCAAATCGAAAAGAATTTTGGTCAGGGTACCATCATGAAGCTGGGTGAAAGAAGTAAAATAAAAGTCGAAACCATTTCGACCGGCTCGATATCTTTGGATCGTGCTTTGGGAGGAGGAATGCCAAAAGGCCGTGTGATCGAAATCTTCGGCCCTGAATCCTCCGGTAAAACCACTCTGGCCCTTCATGTGATCGCGGAAGCTCAAAAGTGTGGCGGTACGGCAGCATTTATTGATGCTGAACATGCCCTAGACCCCGAATACGCAAAACGCATTGGAGTCAGAACCGAAGAGCTTCTGATTTCTCAACCGGACAACGGAGAGCAAGCACTCGAGATCGTCGAAACGCTGACCCGCTCCGGTGGGATTGACGTCATTGTGATCGATTCCGTCGCCGCTCTGACCCCCAAAGCCGAAATTGAAGGCATGATGGGTGATTCTCATATGGGACTTCAGGCAAGGCTGATGAGCCAGGCTCTCCGCAAACTGACCTCCATTATTTCTAAAACCGGTACAACAGTTATTTTCCTCAATCAGTTACGCATGAAGATCGGAGTGATGTTCGGCAACCCCGAAACCACCACGGGAGGAAACGCCCTCAAGTTCTATTCCTCCGTACGCCTTGATATCAGAGCGATTGATAAGATAAGTGGTAGCAGCGCGGATGAAGAGAAGGAAGTAACAGGACGACGGGTACGAGTAAAAGTAATCAAAAATAAGGTCGCCCCTCCATTCAAACAGGCTGAATTCGATATTATGTTCAATGAGGGAATTTCAACAGCCGGTGATCTATTGGATACTGCTGTCAGCCAAAATATCATCGTCAAATCGGGAGCTTTTTATACCTATAAAACCACCAAAATCGGTCAGGGGCGCGAAAACGCCAAATCCTTCCTCCAGCAGAATGAAAAAATGCTGAGTGATATCAGGTCCACCTTGACGGTCACCGAAGTGAAGGTTGTAGAAAGCAAAACAAGCCTGCCGGTAGCCAAGGAAAAAGCAAAAATTTAGACATTGCCCGACTTTTTCAAAAGCGTTAGACTGTTATGGCTCTTCTCTGCCCTGATTATTCAGAGCTTCGAAGAGCCAAAAACAAATACGAAATAATATTTCACTTGGTTATTTCGTTGTTCAGTAACAGCCAACCCCATGCCACCAATTTCCAACGCCATTCCTCCTCACAATAAAGAAGCGGAACAGTCGGTTCTGGGGTCGATTCTGATCGAAAAAGAGGCCCTCATCAAGATCATTGACCTGCTGGAGCCGGTCGATTTTTACTACGATACCCACAAGCTGATTTATGAGGCCATGATGGACCTTTATGGACGTCACGACCCCATCGATCTTCTGACGCTGGCTAATCTGATGGAAGAGCGAAAGCTTTTGGACAAGGTGGGCGGCCCGGCCTACTTAGCCGAACTGACCTCCAGCGTTCCTACCGCGACGCATGTCTTTAAGTACGCCCAAATCGTCAAACACAAGGCTACGCTCCGAAAAATGATTCGTGTTGGCAACGTCATCATGGGATGCGGGTTTAATGAGGATGAAAAAATTGAGAATCTGCTCGAGACAGCCGAAAAAGAGGTTTTTGGTATCACGCAGACCTTCCTGAAGGACCGATTTGTGCATATACGGGATATTCTGAGCAAGCGTTTTGAGGAATTCTCTGCTCTGCATATTGCTGATGAAAAGGATAAGGTGAAAGGCATCCCCACGGGCTTTAAATCCCTCGACAACGTGCTTTCGGGGCTTCAGCCTTCGGATCTGGTTATTCTGGCGGCCCGTCCCAGTATGGGAAAAACGGCTCTTTCCCTTTCGATGGTCCAAAAAATCGCCATCGAGGCGAGCAAAAAACATACGGTTGGCATTTTCTCACTCGAAATGTCCAAAGAACAGTTGGTGGATCGTATGTTCTGTTCCATTTTAGGCGTCGATTCATGGAAGCTTCAGCACGGACGTCTCGACGACAAAGATTTCCAGAATATGGGGTCTGCCATGGACCTTTTGAACAAAGCACCCATCTTTATTGATGATTCGGTGGGTATGTCGATTCCCGAGCTAAAAGCCAAAGCCAGACGTCTTCAGATGGAACATGGGCTGGATCTGATTGTCGTCGACTACCTGCAGCTGATGTCCACCGGCAATCAGGCTTACAGCGGTAACCGCGTACAAGAGATTTCGGAGATTTCAAGGTCGCTTAAAGAACTGGGCCGTGAGCTACACATACCCATCATCGCACTTTCCCAGCTGTCCCGCGCGGTCGAAATGAGGAACCCCAAAATCCCCCAGCTTTCAGACCTCCGCGAATCAGGTTCCATTGAGCAGGACGCTGATATCGTTTTGATGCTTTACAGAAAAGATTATTACGAGGAAAATCTGTCCGAAGATGAAGTGGGTATAACCGATATTTACATCCGCAAACATCGTAACGGACCCGTCGGAAGGGTTTCTCTGCGCTTCGACAAAGCTCAAATGAAGTTTTACGACATCGATACGCAGCATGCCTACAAAGGCGACTAATCGTAATTGATAATTTGTAATTCGTAATTCGTCATTAATTTGCAATTCGTACCTGAGCTGATACAAATTTTCGGATGGACCGCCCTCACTTTTATACTCACCCTGCTTCTGACGCCGGTTTATCTGAAGGTGGCCAAACGCTTCAAGCTTGGAAAACAGATAAGAGTTGATGCCCTCAGCGGAGAGAAGGCGGCATTTTTTAACGAAATGCACGCCAAAAAAACAGGCACCCCAACCATGGGAGGCATTATTATGTGGGGATCGGTTATTTTAATCATCCTCCTTTCCAGACTTCTGGCCTTTGCCGGGATTTTGCAGCATTCCCTTTTACAACGAGGACTGGTTTATCTGCCTCTGGCCACTCTGGTCGTAGTGGGCCTACTGGGAGCTGTGGACGATTGGTTTAATATCCGCGGAATTGGCGGTTCTAAAGGCATTAAAGCCAAGCCAAAATTCTTCCTTCTGGCCCTGTTCGCCGCGATCGGTGCCTGGTGGTTCTTTTATAAACTGGGCTTTTCCCACATCCATATTCCCCGTTTAGGAGATTTTCAGATCGGCCTTTGGTATATCCCCCTTTTTATTCTCGTAATCGTTTCGACAGCAAACGCGGTCAATATTACCGATGGACTGGACGGCTTAGCTGGTGGCTTGCTGATTCTGGCTTATGCCACCTTCGGCGTCATCGCTTTTGCCAAAGGACAGCTGATGCTTTCTATCTTCTGCGGACTGATGATCGGCAGTCTGATGGCTTATTTATGGAACAACGTGCCCCCCGCCTTGTATTACATGGGAGATACCGGCGCCCTAGCCTACGGAGCGACCTTAGGCGTGATCGCCATGATGATAGATTCGCTGGTTGTTTTGATTATAGTGGGCGCCATTTTCATCGTCGAAACCCTGTCTGTCATCATTCAGCTCGTCAGTAAAAAATTCTTCAAAAAGAAGGTTTTTCTGGTGGCACCCTTGCACCATCATTTTGAGAAAAAAGGCTGGGGCGAAGCCAAAATAACCATGCGCTTCTGGATTCTGGGCGCCATGCTGGGTATCATCGGACTGATCGTGGGATTACTCGGAATGGGGATAAACTAACCTACACGTCCTTTTTAAGTGAAAGACCGTATTTGGCCAGAGAGCTCTCAATAAACCCCACCGTCCGGGGGCCAATATTTTTCAACCGTCGTAATTCTCTGGGTGACAGCGCGCATAGCGCGCTGAAGGTTCGAATTTTGGTTTGCATTGACCTCAGTGCCATCCTCCTTATTCTCTCCGACATACCCTCCGGCAATTCCAACAAACCTAAACCACCGCAATAGCACTATTTTTAGCCATAAACCCTTGTTTTCAGACCCCATTTTTGGTATAATATAAAGATTAATCCAATCTATGAGTCCTGAAACCGAAATAAATCCATCGGCCGAAACGGGTGCCCCCACGCCCCCACCACCAGGAATACCCGATTCTCTAAAGAAGAGAGCCGAAGAAAAGCAGTCAATCGTTTTCGACCAAAAAGTCGCCGCCCTCAAACCAAAAAAGGTTGGATTTCTGCAAAAACTCAGACTGACCCTATTTCCTCCCGCCAGACCTAAAATGGGAACCACGGGGGCTAAAAGTCCCGATGCTCTAAAGAACGCCGAAGCGGCTTCGAAGACCGTGACCGCAGCTGAGCAAAAAGAAGCTACCACTGCCACCCCGCAAGAGATCAAAGAAGCCGAGAAAATATACAAACAGGGCTTGGCTACCATCAAAGACCTGATCGCCCCCTCGTCCATGGAAATCATGTTCGACAAGATTCGGGTGAGCGGCCAGACCGCGAAGAGCTTTTATGTGTACGCTTACCCTCGCTATACCGAAGTTAACTGGCTGTCACCAGTTATCAATTTTGACGTCAGCATGGATATCTCGATGTTCATCTACCCCAGCAGCAACGCCAAGATGATGAAATACCTTAAAAACAAGGTAGCTCAGATCCAGTCATCCATCCATATTGAGCAGGAAAAGGGAATGGTTAGTGATCCGGCCCTTGAAACCGCCCTTCAGGATGCGGAGGAGCTTCGTCGCAACATTCAGCGCGGGGAAGAAAAGTTTTTCCAGTTCGGCCTCTATTTCACCATTTATGGTGACGATGACGACAAAATCAAAAAAATCCAGACCAAGCTGGAAACAGCTTTAGGCGGCAAACTGGTTCTGACAAAAACAGCCGATTTGCAGATGGAGCACGCCTTCAACTCCTGCATTCCTCTGGCCTCCGATCATCTGGAGATCAGCCACAACATGGATACCAATCCTTTATCGACCACCTTCCCGTTCAGCTCGTCTGACATGACATCCAGTGAAGGTATTTTATACGGAATCAACCGCCACAACGACAGTCTGATCATCTTTGATCGGTTTAATTTGGAAAACGCCAACTCCGTTGTATTCGCCAAATCCGGTGCCGGTAAATCGTACGCCGTAAAGCTGGAAGTGCTCCGTTCACTGATGATGGGAACCGACGTCATCATCATTGACCCTGAAAATGAGTACGAAGAACTCGCGAATACGGTCAACGGAACCTATTTAAGGGTTTCTCTCAATTCCACACAACGTATTAACCCGTTTGATCTGCCCAACCCGATTGGCGAAAGCGATGAGAGTTCGGGCGAGATTTTACGGGCCAACATTATTACGCTGCACGGTCTATTAAATCTGATGCTCGGCAAACTGACTCCGGAAGAAGAAGGCCTGATGGACAAAGCTCTGCTGGACACCTATGCCATGAAAGGCATCACAATGACCACGCAAAGTCCGTCCAAAATGGAACCTCCAACAATGGAAGATTTGTTCGATATTCTGAGCAACATGAAGGGTGGAGAAAATCTGGCTCAAAGACTCCAAAAATACACGGTCGGTACCTTCTCGGGCCTGTTCAACCGTCCCACCAACGTGGACCTGAACGCCGGAAGCCTGATGGTTTTCTGCATACGGGATCTGGAAGATGTGCTGAGGCCGATTGCCATGTACATCATCCTGAACTACATCTGGAACACGGTCAGATCATCGCTCAAAAAACGTTTACTGATTATTGATGAGGCGTGGTCGCTAATGCAATACGAAGACTCCGCCCGCTTTCTGTACGGCCTGGTCAAACGAGCCCGCAAATACTACCTGGGAATTACCACGATTACGCAGGATGTGGAGGACTTCGTGGCCAGCAATTACGGAAAACCGATCATTACCAACTCGTCGATGCAGTTACTATTAAAGCAGTCCACCAGCGCCATCGACAAACTGACCGAAATCTTCAATCTGACAGACGGAGAGAAGTATTTGCTGATGAATGCCAACGTCGGACAGGGCCTATTCTTTGCCGGACTCAAGCACGTGGCCATTCAGATTATCGCCAGCTATAACGAAGATAAGATCATCACGACCAACCCCGAAGAAATGCTTCGCAGAAAAAACGCGGAAGAAGCGACGCCCGAATAATCAAAAACTCATTTACAAAAATGCCGCCTTCGTATAATATGGCTCCGCTTTACGTGGAGCGGTAGTTCAGCTGGTTAGAACGCCACACTGTCACTGTGGAGGTCGCGGGTTCGAGTCCCGTCCGTTCCGCCATTAAAGATTCAAAGGTCTTCGGGGAGGCTCCCGACGGCTTTTTATGATGGCTATTTTGGACTCCTTCCAAAGGTCGTCATAATCTGTTTTTTGTAAGGTTCAAAACCTTCGTCTTCGACAGTTTCGATAAAATCAAGAAAAGCCGGCAGGCGTTTATCGAATATCTTCTTTGAAGCCTCTAGTTTTAGTCTGTCTCTCAGATTGAGAAGGATTCCCGTGACATATTTCAGCTCATCGTACTTTTTTCCTTCAACTCGTTTTCTCCAACGCTCCCCATCCAAAAAATCGAGCTTATCCGCATCGCGGACAATATGACCTTCCAGGGTTTTGGGTTCATCAGACCATTTGTGGTGAACAATGGCATTAAACATTTTTGTGGCTGTCTCCAACGAGAATCCCATTCTTAGAGCCTCGTTATGAGCCAATAAAGCGCCCAGGCTTTCATGTTCCTTTGGATCTTCCGCTCTGCCCACGTCATGCCAAATAGCGGCCGTTTCGGCCACGGCAGCATTCAGATTCGGATTGTCCTTTTCCATTTCCTCTGTGATTTCCATCGCGTTTTGCAGAACATTTTGCATATGCCTATTGCTATGTGCGGGGTCTACAACCTGAGCAACCCCACCTGACCCCTGAGTGGACAGCTTATCGAACATCGCCTGCGATTCATCCTGCAACTTTCCACCACCGGCAGCGCGCAATTTGGCCGCCTCTTGTCTGGCCGCATTAAGAGCGGCACTCCCCTCACTCTTCGTGATTTCCACCAGTATATCGGCATTCGCGTCGGCGTTTTCGGCCCCTTCCTGAGGGCTTGCCGCGGCAGAAGAGGATGCGCTTTCAGACGAACCCATTGACTCAACAAAAACCAGCCGCTTAACGCCTAGGATGAAGTCAAATTGTAAGAAGGGCTCTTTGAGCATAAAGTCAAAAAATGGCTTACAGGGTGCCTAGTTCATTTTCTACATCGGCCGCTACGCCATCGATCTGCGTTTGGATTCTTTCAATAGTCTTCCGCATTTCGTGACCACTATTTTTGATAGCCATTTTGAGCTCCCTCAAGACCTGATCCAGTTCCTTTTTCTCTTCCGTGAGCACTCGCCCTCGTCCAATTCGGTCGCTTTTGGGCAAAGCATCCAGCTTAAGATGACTTTCTGTCCGTATTTCTTCACACCGACGATTGAAGGCGGCCTCAAATTTATCCAGGCGAGCCTCAAATTTATCAATCTCTTCGTTATACAGACGATTCAATGATTTTGGGTCTTGGGCTTTGGTGGTCATTCTTAATATGTTTATTCAGTATATTATAACATGTTTTATTACCTAAAACAACGAGCGAACATTTACCCAATATATAACTCACACACATTTAGGACACCGTGTATCGTTAAAGTGGCTTAATACTTAACTAAACACACGATGTCCAAGAAAGAATTACATCAAATCAAGCAGGAAGTAAAAGAAAAAGAGCTGGCAAA
>Ga0209450_10000885_pt1 | contig 15048 bp, 17 predicted proteins | sample FrelakmetLWP11LW_FD_187149 | JGI IMG/M metagenome (GOLD analysis project Ga0209450, IMG submission 187149) | Freshwater lake sediment microbial communities from the University of Notre Dame, USA, for methane emissions studies - LWP11 LW (SPAdes)... | ecosystem: Environmental > Aquatic >...
CTTGAGGCTTGAGGCTTGAGGCTTCGCCAGGGCAAACAGTCAGCCGCCAATCACCGTATTCCCGAGCCCCAAGCCTCAGGTCTCAAGCCCGGCTGGGTGGGTGGGAGAGCCCAAGCCCCAGGTCCCAAGCCGCAGGTCTGGGCGGGTGGAGGATTAGGGTTCTTCGGGGAGGGAGGCGAGGCCGAGGGTGGCGCCCAGCGCGCCGACTGTGGCGCCGAGCAACGGCACGACCGTGGCCAGCGGTGTCACCCCGCGGACTGGAATCCCGTGCGACTTCAGGACGAACGAGATGGCGAACAGTAGCGCCACTCCGAGCGCCCCGCCGACGAGTCCGAGCAGCGCCCCGCAGGCCAGGTAGGGCAACCGGATCTCCCTTTCCCGCGCACCGATGAGACGCATAATCGCGATCTCGTCGCTGTGCTCGAGGACGAGCAGGCGGACGACGAGCAGGACGACCACGCCGCAACCGGCCAAGAGCGCCACGGTCAGGGTGAAGCCGATCAAGAGGACGCTGGAGAGCGCCTTCTCGAGTCGGCCCTGCCAGTCGCGAGAGTTCTCGACCAGGGTGACCTCACCTCTGGCGCGCAGCCAGCCCGACACCCGTGCGGCCTCCGCCATGGGTACCTCGGCGTGCAGCAGCGACGGGAAGCTGGCGGCGTCCAGCCCGAGCAGGACGCCTGAAAGCTCCGGGAACCAGCGGGCGAGCTCCTCCTTGGTGTCCTCCGGCCGTGAGGCCGAGCAGCGCACGTCGGGAAAGGAGCCGGTCAGCGCGTTGCAGACCATCGCGGCCGCCTCGGCGCTACGGACCGCCGCCACCACGTTTGCGGGGCGGCCGCGGGCGAGGAGCGTGTCGGCCACCCAGCCGCGCACGAGCCACAGGGCACCTCCCCAGGTCGTCGCGACCGCAACCAACAGCACGGCGACGAGCCCGGTGGCCCCAGACTCGTGGAGCTGCCGCCTGACCTCGCGGGCGCCATGCCGCATCAGTCCCCCAGCGCCCAGCCGTCCTGCACGATCTGGCCTTTCTCCAACACCAGCGTGCGGGCGGGATGGGCCTCGATCAACGAACGGTCGTGGGTCGCGACCAGGACTGTGGTGCCCTGGTAGTTGATGGTCTTGAAGAGCTCCAGGAGCTCGTGGGAGCGCTCCGGGTCGAGGTTTCCGGTCGGTTCGTCGGCGAGAATCAGGTCGGGCTGCTGGACCAGCGCGCGGGCCGTGGCGACTCGTTGCTGCTCACCGCCGGAGAGCTCCTCGGGGTAGGCGCTCAGGCGGTGCTGGAGACCCATGTGGCGGAGGGCGAGGTAGGCGCGGCGCTCCTGCTCCTTGTCGGGCAGGTTGAGGAGCGACAGCACAAACGTGATGTTCTCCCCAACCGTGCGGCGGCGGAGGAGCTTGAAGTCCTGGAAGACGACGCCCAGACGGCGCCTGAAGAACGGCACGTCGCGCCGTCTCATCGCGGCGAGGTCGTGACCGCTGACGACGATCCGCCCGGAGTCCGGCACCTCGGCGCGGTAGAGCAGGCGCAGCAGCGTGCTCTTGCCGGCTCCCGACGGACCGGTCAGGAAGACGAACTCGCCCCGCTCGACGAACGCCGAGATGCCGCGCAACGCCGGCCGGGTGCGGTAGCTCTTGGTGACGTTCTCGAGGAGGATCATGCCGTGCGCCCACGTCGCCACGGGGCCCCGTCGACGACCGCCTGCCGGGCTGGCGAGGGAAGCTGCCGGACTGTCATCGGGCGGGCAGTGTAGCATAGCTGGGTGGGCGAAAACGCAGGTCCCGACGGTGTTACCGCAGTCCGCCTGGAGAGTGGGCTGGCGCTCTTCGCCGACGCGGTCGCCTGCCCCTCGGAGCTCTCGTTGGACGAGTTGGCCACGTCCGCCCTCGCTGTCATCGAGGGACTGGTCGGTCACCCAGTCGCGCTGCTTCATGGCGACCAGCGGCACACCGCGCTGACCTTCACCTTCGGGGCCGAGTGCAGCCTGGCGCGCGGGCCGCACGTGGTGGGGGTGTGCGACGCGATGATCACGGCCGAGCCAAATGTCGCCCTGCTGGTCCGGACGGCGGACTGCCTGCCGGTGGCGCTGGCCGGCGACTGCGTCGTGGCCGTCGTGCACGCGGGCTGGCGAGGACTCGCTGCCGACGTTCTCGGTGCGACGACGCGGCGGTTGCGTGCCGAGTTCGGCATCGAACCGACGGCGCTTGAAGCGGTGGTCGGGGTCGGCATCGGACCGTGCCACTACCGCGTCGGAGACGAAGTCCCGAGCGCCCTCTCGCGGCACGCCACGGTGGCGGACACGTGGCGCTGGGAGGATCGGGTCGACCTCGCCGGGTTCGCCCGGAGTCGCTTGCTCGCGCTCGGCCTGCGGCCCGGGGCGGTGACGACCCTGGGCGGCTGCACGGCATGCTCCCCACGGCACCACTCGTATCGCCGCGACGGCGCGGGCGCCGGCCGCCAGTGGACCGCTGTGATACGACCTGAGGTTTGAGGCTTGCGACTTGAGGCTTGGAGCCTGGGAGCCTCGCACGTCCTGTCTTGTCTCAAGCCCCAGGTCTCAGGCCTCAAGCCCGGGTGGGAGGTCGGGAAGGCACCCTGCCTCTGAGCTGGCCACAGGCGCCGGACACCTCGAGGCCCTTGCTCCACCGGACCGTGACGTTGAGATTGGCGGCGGCGAGCGAGGCCGCAAAGGCGTCGATCCGCGCGTCGTCCGGAGTCGAAAGCCCGGGGAGGAACTCGGGGTCGGGGTTGAACGGGATCAGGTTGACCTTGACCGGGATCCCGCGCAGCAGCCGTGGCAGCCGGCGGGCGTCCTCGTCTGCGTCGTTGATGCCGGCGAGCATCACGTACTCGATGGTGATCCGGCGGCCGCGCTCAAGCGGATAGTGGCGCATCGCGTCGAGGAGCTCGGCGAGGTCCCAACGGGCGGCGAGGGGCATCAGCCGGGCGCGCTGCTCCTGGGTGGTCGCGTTGAGCGAGACCGCCAGGTTCGGCCGGCGCGGTAGCTCGCCGAGCCGGGCGATCGCCGGCACGATGCCCGAGGTCGACACGGTGACACGGCGGGGGCTGACGGTCTCCGCGAGCAACTCGATGGCACGGGCGATGCCCGGGATGTTGAGCAGGGGCTCGCCCATGCCCATGAAGACCACGTTGAGGGGGACCCCGAGCAGCGACTGACTCCGCACCAGGACGCGGTACTGGCCGAATATCTCGCCGCCCGTCAGGTTGCGTCCGGCTCCGAGGGCGCCGGTGACACAGAAGACGCAGCCCACGGCGCACCCGGCCTGGGACGACAGGCACAGCGTCGTGCGCCCTTCCATGGGGATTGCCACGGCCTCGACGACGGCCCCGTCGCCGAGCGCGAGGGCGAACTTGGTGGTCCCATCGGGGGCGCGACGAACCTCGGCGACCTGGGGGTCGGCCACCTCGCTTCGCTCCGCGAGAGCCGAGCGCAGCGCCTTGGGCAGGTCGGTCATCTCATCGAGGTTTACTGCCAACCGGCGGTTGAGCCAGGAGTAGATCTGGGCCGTGCGGAACGTACGCGGATCGAGATCCGCCAGGATGGCCGAGATCTCAGCTCTGGTCGCGCCGACCAGGTTCGGTCGGGAGTGCGGCGGTGCGGTTGTCATCTTCACTGGCGATACCTACCGAACGGAGAATCTCGCGATCTCCCGGCGACCATTCTGGCACGGCCTCGCCGGGTGACTGCAGGATGATCTTCGCTGGTCCACCACCAGGTGAGGACTCCACACGCACCACCAGGGCCGACCCGGCTCGCTGCAGGCCGGCGCAGGCGGCCAGGAGCGACGGCTCCTGCTCGAGATGCCGCTGCAGCGCCTCGGCGATGAACGCCAGCAAAGCGGTTCTGTCAGGTGGCGCCGTGCTCCGCTTCACGTCAGCGCAAACGCTCGCCCATTCCCCTGCATTTCAGCCTCGCGTACCATGCAGAGGTGCTCGCCCTCATCGTCACCCTGACGGCCGCCGCCCTGTCCCTCCCCGCGCCCGCCGACCGTATCCACGCGGCCGCGGTGCTCGTGGCGCTCGATGGCGATCATGCCAAGGTTGCGCGGTCGCTGGTCGAGTCCGCCCTGGACGACCTGCGCGGGCCGCTCGGCGAGGGCGAGTATCGCTGGGCCACGTGGGTGGCGGGAGGTGGTCCGGCAGTGCGCGAGGAGGCCCGGGTGCGCGCCGTGGACGGCGGGGAGCCCCAGGTCGTCGAGGTCGAGGCGGCCCACGCGTCCCGGATCGTCGTGCAGGTCGCAAAGCGGCGCTCCTTGTTCTCCGGGAACTACCCGTGCACGGTCACCTCGGTGGTCTGGCGATGCTCGGCGTGGTCCCGGGAGGAGAGGGCCTTGGCAGAGCACCGCCGGTTGGCTCGCGGCGACCGTCTCGCCTTCGATCTCGGCGGCGTCTGCCCGGCTGTCGTGGTCGAGGTGGGGACGACCGCGGAGGCGGCGCACGTCGGCGACAGCGAGCTGACCGTGGAAGTCGAGACTGGCCACTTGGAGGACGACCGCGCCTCTCCGCACTTCGAGGCGGCGCAGACGCTGTCGCGTTTCCTCGCGGCGACCGTCACGCTACCCGACGAGCGGTGGTCGGGCGATCTGCGCGAGGCCGCCCGCCAGCTCGGCCATCGTCCACCACGGTTGCGTGCCGATCTGCAGCGCATCCAGCGGTTGCTCGACGGCAGCGAGCGCGAACGCCGGCTCGGCCGCGAGCTCCTCGACGAGCTCATCTCCGACCTCCCGTGATCGAGCTGGTCCCATCCCTGGAGGGCTTGGGCCTGCGGCCCGTCACGGTGGTCCCGCTGGCTGGCGACGCCTCGCACCGCCGGTTCTTCAGGGTCGTCCTCGCCGACGGCGCCAGTGTCGTCGCCTGTCTCTACCCCGACGAGGGCGACGGCCAGGCGGCGCGAGACACGGAGGTCCAGCGGTGGGGCAACGTTCGCGGGCTGCCGATCCCCCGGCACCTCGCCTGCGCCGGTCGGGTGACGGTCAGCCAGGACCTCGGAGACACCGATCTGGAGCGGGCCCTGGACGACGGTCGCTCCGGGTTACTCGACGCGGTCCTCGACACACTCGCCCGGTTCCAGGCCTGCCCGGCGGACGACCTGCCAACCCCGCCCTTCGACGGGCCGTTCTGGCGTCGAGAGCTCGCCGTCTTCGAGCGGTTCGCGATGCCGCCCGGCCACCGGGACGGCCCCACCGTGAGCGGTTTCCTCGACGACCTCGCGCGACGCCTCGCGGCGCACCCGTCCCGGCTCGTGCACCGCGACTTTCACGTGAACAACCTGTTCTGGCACGCCGGCGGCGTGTGGGCAGTCGATTTCCAGGACATGCGCTGCGGGCCCGACACGTACGACGCTGCGTCATTGCTCCGCGAACGTTCCGGGGTCGGCCTGACGCGTGATCCGGCGCGGTGGTTGGAGACCGCGGCCCGGCGCCTCGGGTGGCCCGACGGCTGGCGCGACCGCTACCTCGAGTGTGCCGCGCAGCGCGGCCTGAAGGTGGTCGGGACGTTCCTCCGACTCGAGGCCCAGGGTCGCGACCGTTACGCGGCGTGGGTCGCGGACGTGGCCCGGCAGGCCGAGGCGGCGCTGCGATCCCTGGAATCACCTCCGGCGGTCGTCGAGGCTCTGTGGCGCGCGGCGTCCGACGCGGGCGTATAATCACTGGGTGGAGGACGCATCCTGATGTTCGGTTCCTTTGGGCTTCCCGAGCTCCTGTTGATCCTGCTGATCGTGGTGATCATCTTCGGCGCTTCGAAGCTGCCGCAGCTCGGAAAGGGCTTGGGCGAAGGGATCAAGAACTTCAAGAACTCCATCAAGGGCGACGACAAGCCCAAGGACGACCCGTCGCCGAAGGACCGCTAGGTCCCGCCGCTGCCGCGAAACGCGTCTCCCATCTCCACGCCCGTGAGGCGCCGGTAGCTTGCCGCCACCCGGGACACGAAGGCCTGAGTCTCACGGTAGGGCGGGATTCGACCCCAACGGCGCACCGCGCCCGGTCCGGCGTTGTAGGCGGCCAGGGCAAGCTCGACGTCGCCGCCGAAGCTGTCCAGCAGGGCGCGGAGGTAGTGGCAGCCGGCCTCGAGGCTGACGGCCGGGTCGGCGGACTCCGGGAAGCCGAGCCACGCCGCGGTTTCCGGCAGGACCTGCATGAGACCCTGGGCTCCTCGTGACGACACGGCGCTGGCGTCCTCGCCCGACTCGACCTCGATCACTGCCTGGACGAGCGCCGGATCGAGGCCGTATCGCTCGGCGACCGCTGCAACGCCGGGGCCGAGTGGGATCGGTTCGGGGAGCGTGGGATTCTCCGCCGCCGCCATTCGCGGGTCGGTTCTGGCGGCGGGGTCGGCGAAGCGGGACCCGCCATCGCGGTGTTGCACGGCGCCAGCCGCGAGCGCCCCGAGCAGGAACGCGCCCCACAGGGCGGCCCGCTGTCGCCCGACGAGCACGGGCTAGCCCTTGCGGCCAGCGTGCTGGCCGTTGACGACCGATCGACCCCCGTTTGAGCGCTGGCCGTTGCGGTGCAGCTTGGCACGAAGGGTGTTCCGGTGGATACCCAACGACACCGCCGCCTGCGACAGGTTCCCGCCGCAGCGCTCGACCGCCGTCCGCACATAACCTCCCTCGAAGGCCGTGACGGCCTCTTCGAGGCGTACACCACGTTCGAGGAGTGCGCTCGCGACGGTGGCGAAAGCTTCACCCAACTCGCGAAGCGACTCGCGACGTCCGGTTGGTGGAGCGGGCTTCACTTCACCTCGATCCGGTCGCCGACGAACATCTGCTGCGAGGAGCGGATGATCTTGGCCGTCGCCCAGTGCTCCCCGGTCGACAGCACCGCCAGCTCGCCGAGCACCAGACGCGGCATGCCCGGCGCGGGATTGTCCCGGTAGATCGTGCACAACGCACCCGGAGAGACCTGATCGGCCTCACCGAGGTCGATCATGACCATGTGGTCCTGGCCGAAGGTGATCGCATCGTCCTTGCTGTACACGATGTATCCCTTGGGGTTGGCGTTCGGCAGGTCGCAGACGTCCATGGGGTCGGTCAGCTCCGTCATCGGAATCGGCATAGGCTCGAACGGCTTGAGCCAGGTCCCGATCGGGATCGGATCGCAGGCGGCGACGATCTCGGCGGTGGCGGAGTGGTCCTGGGTGCAGAGCACGCGGATGTGACCGATGTAGCGGATGACGCGGCCGAGCTCGGCCTTGGTCGCCGGGTGGTTCAGCGCGCGCCGTGGCTCGACCAGGAAGAACTCCTGGCCGGCCTTGACGCCTTCGGCCTCACCGCCAGAGATGAACACGACATCACCCACCGAGTAGTCGGTCTGGAAGCCGATGAGCTCGGCGGAGGTCACGGTGAACTGCGGCGTCTCACCCTTGTCGTCGAGATAGGCGAAGCAGTAGAGGTCGTCCTCGCTCCCGACTGCGACGAGCTCGGCGGCGCCGACGCCGCGATCTCCAGACCCCTCGGCTGCGGGCTGCTGCTCGCCCTCACCGGCCGGTGCCTCGGCAGGAGCCGGCGCGGCCGCGGTCTCCGCGGGGACCTCGGCGGCCTTCACTCCGGCGACGAGCGGATCGCCCGGGTAGATCCAGTGCGCGTCTCGGATGTACTTGTTCTGCTCCCAGAGCTGAGGCCAGAGATAGGGGTTCCCCAGGAACCTCTTGGCCAGGTCCCACAGCGTGTCGCCCGGCTGAATGATGTACACCTGGGAATCGGGCGGGAACTCGGTGGGAGGGTCGTAGGGCGTCCAATGATCCCCTACCTTGTGGAGCGGTTGAGGGGGCGAGTTCACCCCTTGCTCCGCTGCCGCCACACCGACGCACAAGATGGCCAGAATCGCGAGGATTGCGCGGCTCATGGAAGCACTCCCTCTACGCACGCTTTTGGTAGCTCCAGTGCCAAGATAGAGCACGTCACAGCCGTTCGTCAATGGCCACGCGGTCCGGCGGGGGTCGGGGTGCCGTCCGGGGCAGGTGTTTCCTCGCTCTCGCCCCCGGTCCGCCGCTCGATCTCCTGCCGGAGCTTGGCTCCTTCACGTGCGGCCTCGGTATCCGGATAGGTGTCGCGGAGGAAGTCGAGCCGCTGGGCGGCGCCCTGCCAGGCCTGCAGGCGCGCGTAGTACTGCGCGATCTCCAGCTCGTGCTGGGCAAGGTCCTCGCGCGCCTTGGCGAGCAGCTCCCGGGCCTCGACGGCGTGCGGCGAGTCGGGGAAGAGCTGCACGAGCTGGGAGAAGCTCTCCGCCGCTTCGCGCAGGGGCTTGAGGTCACGCAGAGCTCCCTTTGCTTGCTGGCTGCTGCACTTGCCGAGCATGAGCAGCGCGTATGCCCGACCGGGGTCGTTGGGATACCGGTTGGAGAAGTCGCGGTAGCGCAGCTGGGCCTCGGTCAGGCTCTCGATGTCCTTCCGCGCATAGAATGTGTCGGCGACCTTCAGGGCCGACCGCCGGCCGATCGGATCGTTGGGGAACGAGTCGGAGAGGAACGAGTAGTACCTGCGGGCGTCCTCGTACTTCTTGTCGGAGTGCAGCGCCTCGGCCCGCGCCCAGATGTCCTCCTTCGAGAGTTGTCCGACCTCGTCGAAGAACTTCTTGTCCGAGTTCTTGCTCGCGCATCCAGCCGCGGTGGCGATCAGCAACAGCACCATGAGCTTCTTCATCGAGGTGACTCTCCCTTGAGCGCGCGGATAGCCGCGGCCCGGTCGGCGGCCGCGAACACCGAGGTGCCGGCGATCAGGACATCGGCGCCGTTGTCGATCAGGGCCGGCGCCATCTCGGCGTCGACCCCGCCGTCGATGGCGAGCTCCACAGCGGGCCACCTGTCGTCGCGCGTCTGTCTCAGGATGGCCAGCTTGCTCAGCATCTCCGGGATGAACCGCTGGCCACCGAATCCCGGGTTGACCGTCATCACCAGGATGAAGTCCACGAACGGCCAGGCCTGCTCGACGGTGAAGGTGGGGGTCAGCGGGTTGATCGCGACACCCGGCCGGGCGCCGAGGGCGCGGATTGCGTCGAGAACGCGGTGGAGGTGCGGTGCCGCCTCGACATGTACGGAGATCCGGTCGGCGCCGGCTGTCACGAAAGGCTGCAGCAGCGGCGCCGGATCCGCGACCATGAGGTGAACGTCCAGGGGCAGCCTGGTGAGCCGGCGGACCGCCTGGCACAGCATGGGTCCGAACGTGAGGTTGGGGACGAAGACGCCGTCCATGACGTCGAAGTGCAGGAGGTCGGCACCGCCCGTCTCGACCGAGGCGACCTCGGCGGCGACGTTGGCGAGGTCGCAGGAAAGCAACGACGGCGCGACGAGGATCTTCCTCACCGGCTCACCCACAGTGCCGTGATGGCGGTCTCGGTCACCGGCCCGCCGGCCGGCGGATCCTGCCTGAGGACGACCCCCGGCGCGATCCCCGGGTAGGCCACGCGCTGGACGTTCGCGAGGCGGAACCCCAGGGCACGGATCACCCGCGCGGCATCGCTCTCCCCCGCGCCCACGAAGTCCGGCATGACGTAGCGCTTGTCGCGCGTCGCCCGGTTGACCAGGAGCGTGACCTCGGTGCCCGGCGACGTCAAGGTTCCAAATGCCGGGCTGGCGGCGAGCACGACCGTCGCATCGGCCTCGCCGTCGACTTCGCACCGCCGGCCAGGGACGAGATCCGCGGCTTCCAGTTCCGCCTCGGCCAGGGATGACGGGAGGTTTTCGAGGTCGCCGACCCGCTGGGTGGCCTTGCCCAGCGAGGGGAAGAGCAACACGGTGCCGCCGCGTTTGGACTCGAAGCCTGCGCCGGGCCGCTGCCGGGCCACGTGCCCAGCCGTGACCTCGGCGTCGAACACACCGTCCTGGGGCCGAGCCACGAGTCCGGCGTCCTGCACGACAGCCATGGCTCGAGCGAGGTCGAGCGTGCGCACGTCCGGGACTCGCACCGCCGAGGTCCGCAGGCTGATCCACAGGACCAACCAGACCGCCGCCGCGACACCGACGACGAGGCCGACGCCGGCGGCGAAAAGCCGCAACAGAACGCTCGCCCTCATGACCGTCGGAGGGTAGCATACCCACCATGGCTCGCCTGGGTGCGCACCTTTCCGCGGCAGGAGGACTCTGGCGGGCCGCTGCGGCAGCAGGCGAGCTCGGATGCGGCGCGTTGCAGGTCTTCCTCCGACCGCCGGGACGCTGGGCGCCGACGCCGCTTTCCGGCGGCGCGGTCGAGCGATTCAGGAAGCTCGCCGCCCAGGTCGACCTGGAGGGTGCCTGCTTCGCGCACGCCCCGTACCTGCTCAACCTCGCGAGCGGGGACGACGTCCTGCGGCGGCGCTCCGTCGACACGTTGGTGGAGGAGTTGGTCCGGGCCCGTGAGCTTGGCCTGGCCGGCGTCGTCCTCCACCCCGGCTCTGCCGGAACCGCATCACGCGCCGAGGCCGAGGCGCGTTGCCGGGCTGCCGTGACGGAGGCCGTCTGCCGGTCGGGCGGACCCGGTGCACGCCTTCTGCTCGAAGGGACGGCCGGGATGGGCGGGCAGCTCGGAACGACGCCGCACGAGCTCGCCCGGCTGGTCGAGCCGGCGGTGCGGGCACGCGTCGGGGTGTGCCTGGACTCGGCGCACCTGTGGGGTGCCGGCTACGACCTCCTCGTGGACGGCTGGGACCGCGTCCTCGCGGAGCTCGGCGAGTCGTGGGGCGACGCAGCGCCCGACCTGGTGCACGCCAACGACAGCCCGGTGGCGCTCGGGTCGAGGCGGGACCGCCACGCGCCACCGGGAGAAGGCGCGCTCGGCGAGGGCTTCTACCGCCGCCTTCTCGCCGACGAGCACCTCGTCGACACGCCGCTGGTCCTCGAGATCCCGCCCGGCAAGGGCAACGAGCTCGTCGGCGCCGCCCTCGACCGTCTCCGCTCCTGGCAGGCTGGAGGAAGGCAGAAAAAGGGCGAACGAACGGCAGAGTGAAGGCAGGAGAAAGGCAGGAGGAAGGCAGAGTAAAGGCAGGAGAAAGGCAGAGTGAAGGCAGAGTAAAGGCAGGAGAGAGGCAGAAGAGAGGCAGTGCGTCTCCGTTGCCCTTCTTCTGCCTTCTTCCTGCCCTTTTTCTGCCTTTTGCCTGCCTGCTTCTACCTTCCCGGGAGAAGCTCGAGGATGCCCTGCGGCAGGACCTTGATCACGTCGTTGAACAGCACGACGACCACCAGGGCGATGATCAGCCAGAAGCCGACGTTCATGATCCGCTCCTTGACCTTCCACGAGAGGTCGCGGCGGATCGTCGACTCGACCGCGATGACGGCGAGGTGGCCGCCGTCAAGTACGGGGATCGGCAGCAGGTTGAAGATGGCGAGTTGCAGCGAGATGACCCCGAGCAGCCAGATCAGCGGGACCGCGCCCGTTCGGGCGGCTTCACCGGAGAACCGCGCGATGTCGATCGGGCCCGACATCTGCTTGATCGAGGCACGTCCCGTGATCATGCGGCCGATGATCACGAAGGTGTCGCGGGTCATGCTCGCGCACTCGCGGACCGCCTCGACCGGGGCGCGCCACGGCGAAACCTTGACGAACGCCCGGGGCGGCCCAACCTCGACCCCGAGGACACCGCGGCCGGCTCGATCCTCGGGGGTCGCACGCACGGTCACCAGCACACCGCCACGCTCCACCGTTAGCTCGATCTCCTTGCCGGCGCTCGCCGCGAGCCCCTTGAGGAAGTCCTGCTGACTGGCCAGCCTCGCGCCTGCGATCGCGCGAACGACGTCGCCAGCCTTCAAGCCGGCTCGCTCGGCCGCCCCGCCGGGGACCACGCGGTGGATCTCGGTGGGGAGGTCGGGGACGATCCCGGCATCGAGGATGCCCGTGGCGGCAGTCACGGAGGGCTGGAGCACGAGGTCTTTGTCGACTCCGTCCCGCCGGACCCGTATCGTCGCCGGCCGACCGCTCACCGAGGTCGCGGCGAGCGCGACCTGGTGCCACGACGCGACCGCCTCGCCGTTGAGACCGACGATGAGGTCGCCGGGCTCCAGGCCGGCGGCGGCGGCGGGCGATCCGACCTCGACAGTCCCCACCCGGGGTGGCAGCTTCTCCCAGCGCACGACGGCGGCGCCGAGCATGAACGCCAGCGACATGAAGACCACCGCCCCGAGGACATTGGCCAGCGGCCCGAAGAACAGGACGATGATGCGCTTCCAGCGGGGCAGCAGGTCCTCGGCCGCATGTTCCGCGGACACGAGGTCGGACTCGTCCGGTCCGAGGCCGTGGATGCGCACGTAGCCGCCGAGCGGGATTGCGCTGACCCGGTAGTCGGTCTGCCCCCGCTTGAAGCCCCACAGCCTCTTGCCGAAGCCGATGGAGAACACGCTCACCGGCGCGCCGACCCACCGGGCCGCGAGGAAGTGCCCACCCTCGTGGATGAGAATCAGGACGGCCAGCACGAACACCAGGGACAGAACACTGACGACGACATTGATCAGCATCGGCTCTCCTGCACGCTCATCGGGAACTCTCCGCAGCGGAGCGGTATTTCTCGACCAGTTCGCGAGCCCAAACCCGTCCCCTCGCATCGGCGTCGAGCGCGTCGTCCAGCGAGGCGAGCGTGCCGCTCGCTCCGGCCTCGCGCGCCATCGCCCGCTCGACGACCTCCGGGATGGCGAGGAAGCCCAGACGCCCGCCCAGGAACGCCTCGACAGCCACCTCGTTCGCCGCGTTCATCACCGCCGGCACCGTGCCCCCGCCCCGTAACGCCTCGCGAGCCAGGCGCAGGCAGGGGAAGCGCACTTCGTCGGTCGCCTCGAAGTGCAGGGACCCCACCGCCACCAGGTCGAGGGAGGGGAGAGGCGAGACGAGGCGCTCCGGATAGGCGAGGGCGTAGAGGATTGGGAACCGCATGTCGTTGACCGAGAGCTGGGCGATCAGGGTCCCGTCGACGTACTCGACGAGCGAGTGGACGCGGCTCTCGGGGTGGACGACGACGGCGATGCGATCCTCGGGCAACCCGAAGAGCCAGTGCGCCTCGATGATCTCCAGACCCTTGTTCATCATCGTCGCGCTGTCGACCGTGATCTTGGCACCCATCCGCCACGTCGGGTGGGCGAGTGCCTCGGCCGCGGTGACCTTCGCGAGATCGGCGGCCGCCGTCGCACGGAACGGCCCGCCCGAGGCGGTCAGGATGAGCCGGCTCACCGCGTCGGGCGGGCCGACCCGGAGCGCCTGGTGGAGCGCGTTGTGCTCCGAGTCCACCGGCAGGATGACGGCGCCGGAGCGCGCCGCCTCGGCCATGACGAGCGCGCCGGCGACGACCAGGGTCTCCTTGTTGGCGAGGAGCAGCTCGCGGCCCTGCCGGACGGCGTGCCACGTGGGGACGAGCCCGAGGGCCCCGACCAGGGCGCCGACCACGGTCGTCGCCTCCGGGTGGAGGGCGACCGCGATCCGACCGGCTTCGCCGTGGCGCACGTCGAGGCCGGGGAAGTCGGCGGCCAGCCTGCGGGCGTCCGCCTCGTCGGCGACGGCGACGAGACTCGGGCGACACGAGACGACCTGACCGCGGAGGAGGTCGATGTTGTGACCGGCCGCCAGGGCGACCACCGAGAAGCGTTCCGGAAAGCGGGACGCGACGTCGAGAGTCGCCGTGCCGATGGAGCCGGTCGAGCCCAGGACCGCCAGTCGTTTCACCAACGACCGCCTACCACGTCCCGGTGACGAGCAGGATCGCGAGCACGAACGGGGCGGCGAAGTAGAGCGAGTCGGTGCGGTCGAGGAAGCCACCGTGGCCGGGGATCAGGCCCGACGAGTCCTTGACGCCGGCGTCGCGTTTGAACAGCGACTCGACGAGGTCGCCGACCGGTGCGAGGACCGAGAGCGCCGCGGCGACGAGCCACGCGACGTTCCAGTCGAGCTGCGGGAAGAACACCGCCCGGCAGAACCAGACGCCGACGAAGGTGCCGACCGTCCCACCGAGAATGCCCTCCCAGGACTTCTTGGGGCTCACGTGGGGAGCCAGCTTGTGCCTTCCGAAACGAGATCCGAGGTAGTACGCGCCGGAATCGCCGGCCCAGATCGTGAGGCAGTGGAGCAGCACCACGCGAGGGCCGATAGGGTCGGGGAAGGCGAGGCGGAGCAGGCCCATCGCGCCGGCCGCGACCGCGAAGTAGATCGCGGTGAACGTGGCACCGGTGATCGCCCCGCTGGCGCCCGCCGTCGGTCCCCGTGACAGGAGGTAGGCGGTCGGGACGAGCAGGACCACTGCGGCCAGGACCGACCCGGCGTGGCCGAGGCCCCCGACCCACAACGCCACCAGCGCCACGGCGATCGCCGCCAGGGCCGGCAAGTTCTGCACGCTGGGCTCGAGCCGCTTGATGAGCACGAGCATTTCCCAGGCGGCGAGGAGCGTGATGGCCCAGACCGCCGCCAGGTAGACCCAGGAGGGCAGGAACCAGATTCCGGCGACGATGAGGGGCAGGAGGAGGAAGGCGGTGGCCTCGCGCGCCGGCATTACTCCTCACCTTCCGGTGCCTCGCCCCCGCCCTCGAGAACCCCACCGAAGCGTCGCTCCCTGCGAGCGTAGTCGGCCACCGCCTGGAGCAGGTCGCGCGTGGTGAAGTCGGGCCACAGGACGGGAGTGAAGTAGAGCTCGGCGTAGGCGAGCTGCCAGAGGAGGAAGTTGGAGATGCGCAGCTCGCCCGAGGTGCGGATCAGGAGGTCGGGATCGGCGACCCCGGCCGTGGTGAGGTGGTCGGCGACCCAGTCCTCGGTGATCGACTCCGGGGCGAGCGCACCGTCGCGGGCCAGTCGCACGGCGGCGACGAGGGTATCGGTCAGCTCGGCGCGACCGGAGTAGTTCAGGGCGATCTGGAACAGCAGGCCGGTGTTCGCCCGGGTGGCCTCGACGGCCCTGTCGAGGCCGTCCTGGACCTCGACCTCGAGCTCGGCGATGCGCCCGATCGGACGGAACCGGACGTTGTTGTCGACCAGGGTGCGAAGCTCGCGGTTCAGGTACTCCTTCAGGAGCGTCATCAGGGTGCGGACTTCCCAGCGCGGCCGCTTCCAGTTCTCCGTCGAGAAGGCGAACAGCGTGAGGGTGTCCAGCTCG
>Ga0209450_10000886_pt1 | contig 15044 bp, 11 predicted proteins | sample FrelakmetLWP11LW_FD_187149 | JGI IMG/M metagenome (GOLD analysis project Ga0209450, IMG submission 187149) | Freshwater lake sediment microbial communities from the University of Notre Dame, USA, for methane emissions studies - LWP11 LW (SPAdes)... | ecosystem: Environmental > Aquatic >...
CCGAGCGACGACCAGCGCGATCCACGCCAACGCCGAGCCCAGCGCGAGTGCCCGCACCGCCGCCAGTCCCGGCCGCGTGGCCTGCCCGCGCTTCTCGCGGCGGAACATCCCCGCCAGGCGCGCCACCGCCACGCCGACGGCCAGCAGCAGCGCGAGTGCGAGCAGGCCGATCGAATCGGCCGGCGCCACGCGCTCGGCGACCGCGAGGCCGTAGCCCCCCACGTAGCGGTCCGGCACGCCGTCGGGGCCGTCGAGGAATTCGAGGAGCGCATGGCCCTCGGCCTCCTGGAACAGGCCGGGCCCGATCGGCACGTAGCGCGTGGTCTCGCCGCCGGCGCTCACGCGCAGCGCGCCGTCGGCGCCGGCGCGGATCGTCGCCTCGCTGCCGAAGGCGATCGGAAGCTTTTCCAGCGAGGTGTAGTTGCGACGGTTGCTGCGCCAGGTCCCCTCGTAGCGCGCGAGCGTCGCCGCATCGACGGCCACCGCCCGCGGCGCCGGCCGGGCTTCCGGCAGCAAGTGTTCCAGCACCAGCCGCACGAAGTCCGCGACCGGCGCGCGCGCGTTGTCGGTGTTGCTGGACGCGAACACGCCGATGCCCTTCGCCGGCACCAGCGCCATGCCGGTGTGGAAGTACAGCGTCGCGCCGCCGTGGCCCCAGGTCTCGTAGGGTCCGAGCGGATGCGCGAGGAAGCCGTGGGTGATCGGCGGCGTGCGCACGCCGTTGCGGAACAGCGCCTCGCGCATCGCGAGGCTGCCGGCTTCGGGCAGCACGCGCACGCCGTCGAGCGCGCCGCCGGCGAGGTGCATGCGCATCCAGCGCGCCATGTCGGATGCCGTCGCGGAGGCACCGCCGACCGCCGCGATGTGGCCGGTGAACTCGTGCGCGCCGGCGACGAAGGCGCCGCCCTGCCGGGTGTAGCCGATGGCGAGGTCGGCGGCCAGCGCGCGATCCATCCCGCGTGGATCGCCCGCCGGCAACGGGTCGCGGAACGTGGTCCGTGTCATGCCGAGCGGGCCGGTCAGGCGCTGCTCGACGTAGTCGACGAAGGACATCCCGGACACGTGGGCGACCACCGCGCCGAGCACGGCGATGCTGTAGTTGGAGTACGAGGCCACCGCGCCCGGCGGGCGCACGCGCCGCGGTCGGTGGCGCACCAGATAGTCCTCGGGCGTCGGCACCGCCGCGGGTTCGCGCACAAACAGATGCCCCAGCCCGGAGTCCTCGTAGCCGGCGGTGTGGGTCAGCAGGTGGCGGATGCGGATCGGCTCGGCGTAGCCGTCGTCGGGCAGGGCCAGCGCCGGCGGCAGGCGTTCGTTCGCCACGTCGTCCAGCGACAGACGGCCCTCGGCCACGAGCTGCATCGCCGCGGTGTAGGCGAAGGTCTTCGCGACCGATCCGATGCGGAACATCGCGGTCTCACCGTCGGCCGGGCGCGCGGGATCGAGCGAGGCCATGCCGTAGCCCTTGGCCAGCAGCACGCGGTCGTCGCGCACCACCGACACCACCAGGCCGGCGAGGTCCTCGCGCGCGAGCAGCGCGGTGGCGAGGCCATCGACGTAGGTCTGGAAGGCGCGGTCTTCGGCGGCGACGTCCGGCGCGCCCGCGTCCGCCGGCGCCGCAGCGACGGCCGCCGTCGCTGCGCCTGCCGCAGCGGCCGCGTCGTCGGACACCGGGGTGGCCGTCGCCGAGGTCGGCGCGGGCGCTTCGGCGGGCGGAACCGGTTGCTGCGCGCCCACCGCCAGCGCGGTGGCGAGCAGCAGGGCGGACAGCACGATCGACGGGCCGTGGCGCATGGCGGACTCCGGCTGGGGACGCTGCGAGTCTAGGGAGCCCATCGGCAAGTCTCCACCCCGGCACGGGGGCCGGCACCATCGCGGGCCCACCGCGCTGGCGCGTTGCCGCGGGCTGGTAAATTGCCGGCCCCGCCTTCGCATCCGACCGCCATGTCGCACGATCCCGCCGCCGAAGACCAGGGCCTCGTCATTCCGCGCGGGCCCGACGGCAAGCGCAGTTCGATCGCCTTCGGGCGCGCGGTGTTCGCCGACGCCCTGCGCGCGGTCGATGCCGAGGGCGCGGCGGCGATCGCGGCCGAGCGCGACTGGCACGCCCGCTACCCCGCGCACGTGCATCGGCTGGTGGCGGCGGGCGCGGCCTCGCCGGGCGCCGCGCAGGCGATCGCGCGGGCCGGTCTCGATGCCCTGCACGGGCGGCTGCGGTTCGCGGTCGAAGGGCGGGAGTCGACGCTGGACACGGCGCTCGCCGCGCGCGGCCACGACTGGCGCGTCGCGCGGCTCGCCGGCCGCGGCGATCCGCGGCCGGCGCCGCTGGAAGTGCCCTATCGCGGGACCGCGCTGCGCGGCGACGCCATCCTGCGCCAGCTCGACGCCTGGCTCGCCGCAGGCATGGTCGAGCCGTCCTTCGCGGCGATTGTGCGCTGGGTCATCGACCATCCGGACGCGCTCGACCTGTCCGACCAGCGCATCGCCCTGCTCGGCGCGCGCGCCGAGATGGGCCCGCTGCCGCAACTCGCGCGCTGGCGCGCGCAGGTGGTGGCGATCGACCTGCCCCGGCCCGCCATCTGGCGCCGCATCGTGGCCGACATCGACGCCGGCAATGCCACGCTGTACGCGCCGCTGCGCGGCGGCAGCAGCGAGGATGCCGATGCGATCGCCGCCCACGCCGGCGCCGACCTGCTGGCCGACACGCCCGGCATCGTCGACTGGCTGTGCGAGTCCGACCTGCCGCTCACCATCGGCGCCTACGCCTACCTCGACGGCGCGCTGCACGTGCGCGTGAGCGCGGCGATGGACGCCATCCAGGCCGCGGTGCTGGCGCGGCGGCCCGGCAGCACGCTGGCGATGCTCGCCACGCCCACCGACGTGTATGCCGTGCCCGCCGAAGTGCGCGCCGCCGCGCACGCCCGCTTCGCCGCGCGCGGCGTCGGCGCCGCGCTCGCGGGCACGCTGTCCGGCGGGCGCCTGATGCGCCGCAATGTCGAGGTCGAGGTGGTCGCCGAAGGCGGCGCGCGCTACGGCATCGCGGACAGCGCAGTCGTGCAGCAGGGCCCCAACTACGCCCTGGCCAAGCGCCTGCAGCAGTGGCGCGCGATCGACGCGCGCGCGGCCGGCGCGCGGGTGTCGATCCACGTCGCGCCGCCGGCCACCACGTTCTCGGTGGTCAAGAACAAATTGCTCGCCAACGCCTACCGCGCCGCGATCCGCTTCGGCGTCGAGGCCTTCGAGCCGCGCACCGCGGCCGCGCTGATGGCCGCCTGCCTGGCCCACGACCTGCGCAACCCGCAAGCGCCGGCGAATCCCGCCACTGCGCTCGGGCATCCACTGGAACTGCTGATGCACGGCGCCGCCCACGGCGGCCTGTGGCGCATCGCCCACCAGCCGCGCAGCGTGCTGCCGCTGGCGGCGGTGCTGGGGTCGGTGGGGTTGGCCTGAGTCGGGGTGCCGGCGCGCAGGTGACCGGCTGACGCGCGCCGCGAGCTGCGGTAACGTTGCACCATCGCGGGCACAGTGGGCCCCGGGAGCGCAAAGGACGTGCGGATCCACCGATGGGGTTTGCTCTGCGGACTGGCGGTCATCGCGCCGGTGATCTCACTGGCTGCCGATGGCGGGGCCGGGTCGCCCAAAGGCGGCACGACGGCGCCATGGCTGGAACTGCCGGGCTTGGCGCAGGGCTGCGAGGGCAGCATCCGCGCCCTAGCCGCGCTGCCGGACGGGCGCATCGCGCTCGGCGGCACGTTCTCGCGCTGCGGCACCACCGATGCGGCGCACATCGCGACCTGGGATCCGGCGACCGGCGCGTTCGCCGCACTCGGCGGCGGCGTGTCGGCCGGCGGCGAGCCGATCGTGGCCGGCGTCTCGGCCTTGCTGGCGATCGACGGCGTGCTGTATGCCGGTGGCGCCTTCGCGCAGGCCGGCGGCGTGGCCGTGTGCAACATCGCGCGCTTTGATCTCGCCGGCGGCACCTGGTCGCCGCTGGGCAGCGCGGGCGCCGAGGGCGTGGAGGGCGAGGTCTTGGCGCTGGCCGCCAGCGGCGGCGATCTTTATGTCGGCGGCGCGTTTGCGCGCGCCGGGGGCCAGTCGGCGCGCAATCTCGCGCGCTTCGCGATCGCAACCCAGGCGTGGTCGAGGCCACCGGCCACGCCGTCGGGCGACGTGCGTGCGCTGCAGGTCGATGGCGGCATGCTCTACGCCGGCGGCGACTTCCAGCGCATCGGCAACGCCGCGATTGCTCATCTTGCGCGCCTCGACCTCGCGACGCAGGCCTGGAGCGCGCTCGGCGCCGGCGTGGACGGCAGCGTGCGTGCGCTGGCCCTCGATCGTGGCGTGCTGTTCGCCGGCGGCGCGTTCCGCACCGCAGGTGGTGCGCCGGCGACCCTGGTCGCCGCATGGGACGGGGCGGGCTGGCGCGCGCTCGGCAGCGGCAGCGGCGAAGGCCTGCGCGGTGGTCCGCTGTTCCTGCGCACGGTCAATGCGCTGGCGGCCACCGAGGGTGAGGTCCTGGCCAGCGGCGAGCACCTGCGCGCGGGCGCGCGGACCGCCAGCCGCATCGCGCGCTTCGACCGCCGCGCGCAGGCCTGGTCTGCGCTGGGCAGCGGGCCCACGGACGGACTCGACGCCGCCGGGAATGCGATCGTGGTCGCATCGCGCGTGGCTTATGTCGGCGGCGGCTTCCGTCGCGCCGGTGGCAGCGCGCGCGGCGGCCTGGCCGCCACGGTGATGCCCGATGCGCTGTTCGGCGACGGTTTCGAACCGCCGCCTTGAGCGGACCTACGGGAAGATCGAGGTGCTCTCGTTCGAGAACCGGTGGCGCACGGTGCCGGCGTAGGTGGCGAGCAGGCCGGGCGTGGCGTCGGCACGCGTGTAGTTCAGCGCCCAGAACCCGATCGCCGGCAGGCCGACGAGGGCGTCCGAGCCGGCCTGCGGGTCATTGATCCGGTTGTCGATGAAATTGCTCACGCCGGCCGAAAGCGGGTCGTCGAAGGTCAGGTTCATCCATCCGGTGTGGAGCACGGGGCCCTGCGCGGTTTCCAACCGGACCCCGACGCGCGTGGTCGAGCCGAGCAGCGCACTCGGTGTGTCGGGACCGGTGAAGGTCTGGTTGAAGGCGATGACGTTGACCTGCCCGCACAGCGAGGGCACGCCCGGCGCGCCGCCGGGCGGCGGCGGATCGAAGTCGACGGCGCCCGGCGCGAAGCCCGATTCCCGCTCCTCGCGGTTCCAGTATCGCAGCAGCACGCGCTCGCACGCCGCGCCGTCGTCGCGGAACGCCTCGGTGAACGGACGGCGGACGCTTGCATCGGACGTGACGTCGACGTAGCCCCGTTTGGTGGGAAACGTGACCACCCACTCGGAGAGCATGCCCAACGCAGGATCGGTGGCGTATTCGTTGAAGATCGAGTTCTTGATCAGCACCAGCGACAGCGCATCGAGCGTGTACGGTTGGTTGGTGCTCGGCACGGTCTGGCGGCCCGGCACCAGGTAGGTGGCGGAGAAGCCGTTGCCGAACTGGATGCGCGCCTGGATCGGCTGGGCGCCCCAATCGGCGTCGGCCAGGTTGGGCCGGCTGCTGTTGGGCGGTTGGTGCAGGAAGCCGGGATCGGCGGTGTTGATGTAGAAGCCTTCGATCGCCTCCGCGTTGTAGCTGAGCAGGGTGCCGTTGGCGGCATCGACCACCAGGCCCGCGCCATACAGACCACCGGCCGGCCCCTCAATGCTCGCGGCCGCATTGACGACCCAAGTGCCGTTGGGGGGCGTCCATGCAGCCACCAACGCCTGGCAGTTGGCCGGTACGCCCGCCAGGTTGTGGGTCGCCTCCTCCGCCAGTTGCGCGGCCTGTGGCCCGGTTTGCAACAGGCCCATCTCGATCATCTCGATATGGCCCTCGCGGGTGCGCTCGATCGCGCCGAGCAGGGTGGCGAGCGAAGCAGGGGTGCCGGCGGACAGCCAGTCCTGTTCAGCGCCGGTGTACTGGAATGACTGGAATGCCCGCGGCTGCAAGAGCCGCGGCACCGTGCAGCTGGTGTCGGAGGTGGACAGGAGCGCGGGCCCGGTCGACCCGTTGGCGCCGACCACGCCGGTCCAGACGTCGAACGGCGACAGATACAGGTTGAAGTCCAGCACCGGCTTGCCGTTGCGGCCTTCGAGGAAGCGCACCCGCACGGCCTTGACGCGGTTGGTGACGTTGACCACCGAAGCGATGGTCTGCCGGTTGCCATTGGCCGTGTAGTACGGGAACAGCAACACCTGGCCGAGGCCGCCGGCGGCGACGTTGACCGCGGCGGCCGGTGGTGCGAGGGCGCTCGCCAGCGCGAGCGCGAGTGCGGTCCTAGACAGCGTTCCCATGGTACGGATCTCCCTTCGCCGAGCGTCCACGAAGCCTAAGCAGCCGGCCGGCCCAAGTCCACCCCCGCCGCGCATCCCCCGCGCGTGGGATGCGCGTCCTGCGTCGCGCCCCGATCCTTGGAGGCGCCGCGCGTTCCCGAAGACTGCGCGGCCGGTGCCGCCCCCCGGCGGTCCCGCGACCTGGCGCCGGCCTCCGGGACGATCCGGAGGCTGGCGCGTTTTTTCGCGCGCCCGCGGTCGTGCTCAGCGCGATCGCACCGGCACCAGCAGCAGCGGCACGGTGGTGCCGCGCAGCACGGCGTGGCTGACGCTGCCCACCAGCAGGTCGAACACCGCGCCGTGGCCGTGGGTGGCCATCACCAGCAGGTCGGCCGGCAGGCGCTGCGCTTCGCGCAGGATGGTCTGCGCGACGGGTCCGCGGATCAGCAGGGCGGTGGCGGCAATGCCGTCGGCGCGCAGCGCCTCGGCGTGCGCCTGCAGGTCGCGATGCTGGCCGCGGTATTCATGCGCCACCTGGTCGCGCACGGTGTCGGTGCCGGCCTCGTAGCCGACGAAAGCGGGGTCTGGTTCGGCGACGTGCAGCAGGTAGACCTGCGTGGCCTCGCGCGCGGCGATCCCGCGCACGGCGGCGAGCACCGCCGGCGTGGCGGCACTGAGGTCGAGCGGCACCAGCAGGCGCATGCGGTCCTCCTTCAGTCCTGCGCGTCCGGCAGGGCGACGTAGGCGCGGTACAGGGCCGCCGTCCAGCGGTCGGCATCCGCACCGGCGAGGTGCGACCACTCCGGCAGCCACAGGCCCTGCATGTCCGGATGATCCTCGAAATGGATGCCCGGCGCGCCGGTGCGCGCCAGCAGCACGTCCCAGGTCGTCGCGCGCGGATAGCGGCGCTGCTCGCCGGCCAGCACCTCGCCGTCGCTCGGCGCGCGCACGAACACCACGCGCACGCCGCGCGCGCGCAGCTTGGCCACCGCGGCGACCGCGCGCTCGATCTCGCGCTCGATCTCGGCCGCGATGCGCGCCTGCTGTTCCGCGGTCGGCGGGCCGCGCGGCTGGCGCTGCGTCCACACCCGCTGCACCAGGCGTGCGTAGTCGGGGTCCTGTTCGAGCCGCGTCCACATGCGGTGGTTGCGATCGGTGCTGGTGGTCACCGAGACCTTGGGCACGTCGATGTAGCGCTCGACCCCCGCGCGGCGCGGCCAGTCCAGGCGCTCGATCCCGGTGAACAGCGCGAAGTCCGGCTCGTACCAGGCGAAGCGGTTCTCCAGCCCGTGCATCGACAGCCACTGCGAGGCGCGCTGCGCGGGCGTCTCGCGGCGCGTGTACTCGGGCACGTTGCCGCGCAGCCCGCGCCCGGAGAAGAACAGGCCGGGCGTGACGCCGACCAACAGGGTGCCGGTGAAGTCGGGGTCGTCGGCGAGATCCTCGAGGATCGGCATCGCCGAGGTGCCTTCCAGCGACAGCTGGATCGGCCGTACGCCCGACAGCCGCTGCCACACGTCGAGCTGCAGGTCGAACATCAGGCGCGAGGAGCCGATCGCGACCAGCGCGCCACCTTCGCCTTCGTCGATGCGGCGGCGCTGGATCGCGTACAGGCCGTCGCTGTTGCGATAGCCCGGCACGCCGCCCTGCGCGCGCCAGTACGCCTCCCAGCCCGCCATCGCGAGCAGGAAGGACACGATCGCGAGCAGCGCGATTTGCGCGATCGGCAGTGCCGGCAGCGCGCGCTCGTAGGGCGCCTCGGCGGCGGCGATCACCGCGCCGGCGGACGGTTCAGAACTGGAAGTAGATGAAGGCATCGCTGTCGCTCTGCGTGATCGCGATCAGGAACAGCATCCCGCCCCAGGTGAGCCCCACCAGCCAGGCCGGTAGGCGCTGCACCTCGGCATGCAGTTCGCGCGAACGCATGGTCCAGTGCACGAGCAGCATCAGGCCGATGGTGGCGGCGGTTGCGTACACCGGCCAGGTGTCGAGCAGCGGCTTGCCGCCCGGATCGAACAGCAGCATCGCGCTGATGATGCGCCAGGCGGTGTCGAAGTCCTGCGCGCGGAAGAACACCCAGGTCAGGTTCACCAGCGCGTAGGTGAGCAGCGCGAGCCCGATCCGCGGCAGCCAGCGGTCCCACACCGCCCAGTGCCCGATCCGGCCCTTCAGGAAACGCTCGGCGCACAGGTAGAACCCGTGCAGCCCGCCCCACACCACGAAGGTCCACGCCGCGCCGTGCCACAGGCCGCCGAGCAGCATGGTGATCATCAGGTTGGCGTAGGTACGCGCCGGGCCCTTGCGGTTGCCACCCAGCGGCACGTACAGGTAATCGCGCAGCCAGGTCGACAGCGAGATGTGCCAGCGCCGCCAGAAATCGGAGAAGCCGATCGCGGCATACGGATAGCGGAAGTTGTCGACCAGCGAGAAGCCCAATACCAGCGAGCAGCCGATCGCGGTCGTCGTGTATCCCGCGAAGTCGCAGAAGATCTGCCCCGAGAATGCCAGCGTGCCGAGCCAGGCGTCGGTCGGCGCGAGCAGGTCCTTGGCGGCGTACACCTCGTCGACCGTGGGGGCGAGGATGCCGTCGGCGATCACCGTCTTCTGGAACAGCCCCAGGGTCATCAGCATCAATCCCCACAGCACCTGCGGCGGGGTCGCGGTGCGCGGCTTGGCGAACTGCGGCAACAGGTCGGTCGGGCGCACGATCGGGCCCGCCACCAGCTGCGGGAAGAAGGTCACGAACAGCGAGAAATCGAGCAGCGAATCGGCCGGCTTCGAACGGCGCAGGTACACGTCCAGCGTGTAGGACATGGTCTGGAACGTGTAGAAGGAAATGCCGACAGGCAGGATGATGTCCCATTCGGGCGCCTGCCACGCGATGCCGGCGGCGTTCATGCCGGCGGCGAAGTTCTCCAGCACGAAGCCGCCGTACTTGAAGTAGGCCAGCAGGCCGAGGTTGGTCACCACCGAGACCAGCATGAAGCCGCGCCGCGCGCCTTCGGTCTTCGCCTCGTGCACGCGCCGCGCGGCCCACCAGTCGAGCACGGTCGACAGCCACAGCAGGACCACGAACGGCGGGTTCCAGGCGGCGTAGAAGACGTAGCTCGCCAGCAGCAGGTTGGTCTTCTTGACTGACCACGGCAGCGGCAGGCGGTGGGCGAACACCACCACCGCGAAGAACACCAGGAAGGTCAGCGAATTGAAGGTCACCGCGTGCCCCTCGTGGCCGGTGCGGGATCGCACCGCGGGGTCGCGGGGCGGCCGGCGCTGCCGCCGCCGGTCTGCAGTACACGCGAAACGGCGGACGGAACTGACATGCGGCGCCGTTGCGGCGCCGTTGCGGCAGGACACCACGCCGCGCAGGACGCGACTGCGAGCAGACGGTCGACGGTCACCGCGCCCCTCCCGGCGGCGAACCGGGCCGCCGCCCCCCGGCGCACCCGACCCGTCGAGACTACACCTGCGCGATGACGTCCGGTGGTGCCGCGCGCGGCAGCGTGACCACCACGCGCAGGCCGCCCAGCGCCGCGCTGTCGAGCGCCAGCCGGCCGCCGTGGCGCTCCACCACGCGCTGCACGATCGACAGGCCCAGCCCGCTGCCGGTGGCGAGGTGGCCGAGCCCGCGGTGGAAGCGCTCCAGCGCGCGCTCGCGCGCCTCGGCGGCGATGCCGGGCCCGGAGTCGTCGACCGTGAGGCGCCAGGCGTCGTCGTCGGGCTCGATCCGCACCACCACCGCGCCACCCTCCGGCGTGTAGCGCAGCGCGTTGTCGACCAGGTTGCGCAGCAGCGCCGACAGGCCGGCCTCGTCGCCGTCCAGCAGCGCGTGGTCGGGCGCGATCAGCTCCAGCGCGATGCCGCGGTCGAGCCCGGCCACGCCGAGTTCGGCGATCTCGCGCCGCGCGCAGGCGGCGAGGTCGACCGTGGCGCGGCGCGGCGGCGCGCCTTCCTGGCGCTCCAGTTCCAGCAGTTGCGAGACCAGCCGCTCGATGCGCGCGATCCCGTCGTCAAGCCGGCGCTGCGAATGCGCGCGCGCCGCCGCATCGGGCGCGGCGCGCAGGTTGGCCGCGTGCACGCGCAGCGCGGCCAGCGGCGTGCGCAGCTCGTGCGCGGCGTCCGCGATGAAACGCCGCTCGCGCGACAGCGCCTCGCGCAGCCGCGCCAGCAGGCCGTCGATCGCCGCCACCAGGCCACGCAGTTCCTCGGGCACGCCGTCGGGCGACAGCGGCTCGAGGCTGTCGGCCGCGCGCCGCTCGACCTGCGCCGACACGCGCGCCAGCCCGCGGCCGGCCCAGTTCACCACCGCCCACACCAGCAGGGCCAGCACCGGCATCGCGGTGGCCATCGGCAGCAGGGTGCCGAGCGCGATGTCGGCGGCCAGTTCGGCGCGGATGTCGGCGCGCTCGCCGGCCTGCACCCAGTGCGCGCGCGCCGAGCGCAGGGTGAACACGCGCCAGGCCTCGCCGTCGACCGTCGCGTCGACGAAGCCGGGCGCGAGCGGCGCAAGGCGCCCGGGCGGGCCGCTGTCGGAGCGCAGCAGCAGGCGGCCGGCGTCGTCGCGCACCTGGAACGCGAGCCGCGTCTCGTAGGCATGCCCGCCGGCGGTGACCAGGGCGTCGCCCTCGCCCTCGGCGATGCCGTGCCAGACCTGCACCACGACCGGCGCGTCGAGGGCTGCGCGCGCGGTGTCGACCTGCGGGTCGGCCAGCGCGGCGAGCACGCGCGCCGAGTGCGCCAGCTTGGCATCGAACAGCTCGTCGGCCTCGATCCGTCCCTCGCGCCACGACAGCCAGGCGGCGCTGGCGGTCACCAGCGAGACCACCGCCACCAGCACCGCGACCAGCAGGCGGCGCGCCGAACGCTGCCTCACGGCGCGGCCGCCGGCAGCACCAGCGAGTAGCCGACGCCGCGCACGGTGCGGATCAGCGCCGGATCGAGCTTGCGCCGCAGGTGGTGCACGTGCACCACCAGCGAGTTGCTGGCCACGTCGTCGTCCCAGCCGTACAGGCGCTGCTGCAGCGCCTCGCGGCCGACGATGCGGCCCTCCTGTTCCAGCAGGGCGCGCAGCAGGGCGAACTCGCGGCGCGGCAGGTCGACCGGCCGGCCATGCCAGCGCACGCCGAAGTTCACCGGGTCGAGCAGCAGCGGCTCGCGGCCGAGCTGCGGCTGCGCCTGGCCGCTTGCGCGCCGGTGCAGGGCGCGGATGCGCGCCAGCAGTTCGTCCGGGTCGAAGGGCTTGCCGAGATAATCGTCGGCGCCGAGGTCGAGCGCCTGCACGCGGTCGGCCACGCGGTCGCGCGCGGTGAGCACCAGCACCGGCGTGGTCACGCCCGCGGCGCGCGCCGCGCGGATCACCGACAGCCCATCGAGGCGCGGCAGGCCTAGGTCGAGCACCACCACGTCGAAGCCGCCGTCGCGCAGCGCGGCGAGCGCGGCGGCACCGTCGGTGAGCCAGTCGACCGCCACCGCCGCCCGCCGCAGCGCGGTCTGGATGCCCTCGCCGAGCAGCGGATCGTCTTCGACCAGCAGGATGCGCATGGCGGCAGTCTACGCAAAGCACCGCGGCGACGGCGCGACCGGGGAGGTCGGGGGCAGTCGCAGGCGCGCGCCGCCGCCGCGGATCGGGGACCGGCGCGGCGCGCCGGGCAGGGGTCAGCCGTGCAGTTCGGCCAGCAGGTGCTCGATCTCGCCGCGGCGGCCTGCATCGGCCTGCTCGCGGCCGGGCCGTGGCGGCGCGTCGAGCGCCTTGCGCAGCGCCACCTCGGCGCCGGCGTCGTCGCCTTCCTCGTGCAGGAAATCGCCCCAGAAGTAGTTGCTGTCGATGCCGGCGGGATTGAGCGACAGCCCGGCGGAGAGGTGCTCGCGCGCCTTTTCGTCGTCGCCGAAGCCGACCGGCCAGCCCGGCACCTGGTAGTAGAGGCTGCCCAGCGAGGTGTGGGCCGAGCCGTCGAGCGCGCGCTCGTCGATCGCCAGCGCCGCCTCGAAGTCGGCCTTGGCGCGCTTGCACAGCGACAGCGCGCCCAGCCCGCCCTTGGCACCGGCCCAGGTCGACAGCACGATGCCGCGCCAGGTCAGCACGCGCGCATCGCGCGGGTGCGCCGCGACCGCGGCGTCGGCCTGCTTCACCAGGGCCTCGAAGGCGGCGGCCTGGTCCTTCTCCGGCAGGCCGTACTTGATCTCCGCCCAGCGCGCCTGCAGCGCGGTGTAGGCGGCAACCGCCGCGTCGGGGGCCGCGATCGGCGCGGTCGTTGCAGGGTCTTCGGCGTGCACGGGCGGCAGCACCAGCGCGAAGGCGAGCGCCAGCGCGGACGGCATCAAGCGGCGGATCATGGCAGGACCTCCTGGGTCGTCGGGGATGCCGCGCCGGGCGGGGCGGCGATGGGCGCGGCGCGCGCGTGGCGACGCACCGTGGGCAGTTGCTTCGCCAGCGCGCGGTCGACCAGCGCCGGCAGCGCACCGTTGAGGCGGGCGAAGAGTTTTTCCGGGAAGCCGAGCTGGCGCCGCCGGTCGCCGCGCACGATCGCGGCGACCAGTTGCCGCGCGACCGCCGCCGGTTCGTCCACCGCGGTGCCGAGTTCGGCGTTCAAGGCATCCACCGCCGGCGGGTTGATCGGCGTGCGGGTGGCGCGCGGCGACAGGTACTGGAAGCGCACCGGGCCGTCGGCGTGCTCGCGCGCCAGCGCCTCGATGAAGCCGCGCAGGCCGAACTTGGTCGCCGAGTACGCCGCGAAGCCGGGAAAGCCGATGCTGCCGAAGGTGGAGCCGACCGCCACCACCGCCGGATCGCGCGTGCGCGCAAGACGCGGCAGCAGGGCGTGCACCAGGCGCATCGGCGCCAGCAGGTTGGTCTCGACCATCGCGGCGAGATCGGCGCTGTCGAGGTCCTCGAACATCCCGAAGCGCGACACCGCGGCGCCCAGCACGAGCACCGACGGTTCCGGTCGTGCTGCGGCCAGCAGGGTGCAGGCGCGCTGCACGCCGGCGGGCGTCGACAGGTCGGCGGCCAGCGGCAGCACGCGGCCGGGATGGGCCGCCGCCAGCGCGCCGAGGCGGCGGTGGTCGCGGCCGATCGCGTGCACCGTGGCGCCGGCCTCGACCAGGGCCGCGCACAGCGCGCTGCCGATGCCGCCGGTGGCGCCGGTCAGCGCCACCGCGCGATCGCGCAGCGCGCTCATGCCGCCACCGCCAGCGCGGCCGGGCCGCGCAGCGATGCGAATACGTCGGCATACAGGCGGTAGAACATGCGCGCCGCGTGCACCACCGCCGCCTGGTCGCCCGGATCGTCGAGGCGGTCCATCAGCGCGGCGAAGAAGCCGGTGTGCTCGATGTCGAGGTCGCCGTGCGAGCGCAGGTAGGTGAACGCCGAGCGCGGCAGTTCGAGCGTGCGCTCGATCACCTCGGCGGCGCGGGTGGCGATCGCCACGCTGGTGCCTTCCAGCACCAGCACCATGCCGAAGAAGCCGACCGGATTGCCGCGCGCGATGGTGTCGTAGGCGTAGGCGACCATCAGTTCGGTGGCCGGCGCGGGCGCGGAAGCCGCCGCTGCCGCGCGCTCGACGCCCATCGCCGCGAGGTCGTCGAGGATCCATTCCTGGTGGCCGACTTCTTCCTCGATGTACTCGGCGACCGCGGCGCGCAGCCACTCCAGCCGCGCCGGCAGGCGCGCGCCGCAGGCCATCAGCAGCGGCGTGGTATGGCGCACGTGGTGATACGCCTGGGTGAGGAAGGCGGCGTAGTCGGCGCGCGACACGCGGCCCTCGAGCGCCTCGCGCAGGATCGGCAGGGCGAGCAGTTCCTGGCGCGCCGCGCCGGTCTGGGCCAGCAGCCGGGCGTGGAAGCCGGCGTTCGATGCAGCATTCGGTGGGTTCATGCGGATTGCGGCTCCGGCGTGCGGACGATGCGGGAATCGGGGCAGGCGGCGAGCGCCGCGCCATAGCGGGCGAGGATCGCGGCCCGGCGCGGCCGGCCGTTGCCGGTGAGCAGGCCGTTGGCGGCGCCGAACGGTTCGTCGGCGCGCAGCACCGCGCCGATGCGCGCGTAGTCGGGCAGGCCGGCATTGACCTCGGCCACCGCGCGCTCCAGTTCCGCCGGCGCGATCGCCGGGTCGCGCGGCACCAGCAGCGCCGCCGCCTGCGCGCGGCCTTCGCCGTAGGCCAGCGCCTGCGCGATGCAGGGATGCTGGGTCAGTTCGGACTCCACCCACTCGGGGCTGACGTTGCGGCCCCAGGCGGTGATGTACATCGCCTTGCGGCGGCCCTCGACGTGCACGAAGCCGTCCTGGTCGATGCGCCCGAGGTCGCCGGTCGCCCACGGCCCTGGCGGCGGCGGCGGATCGCCGGCGTAGCCGAGGAAGCGCGGGCCGTCGATGCGGATCTCGCCGTCCGCCGACAGCGAGAGCGCGGTGTGCGGCAGCACGCGGCCCACGCTGCCCGGCCGCCGCGCACCGGGGCGGTTGAGGCACACCACCGACGCGCACTCGCTCAGGCCATAGCCTTCGAACACCGGCAGGCCCACGGCTTCCGCGCGGCCGAGCAGGCTCAGCGGCACGCGTGCGCCGCCCACCGCGAGCATGCGCAGCGAATCCGGCAGGCGCGCGCCGGACTCGGCGGCCAGCACCAGCGCCTGCAGCAACTGCGGCACCGCGATCAGCGACTGCGGGCGGAAGTGGTGCAGGGTGGCGAGCAGGCGCGGCAGCAGCGGGATCG
>Ga0209450_10000887_pt1 | contig 15040 bp, 17 predicted proteins | sample FrelakmetLWP11LW_FD_187149 | JGI IMG/M metagenome (GOLD analysis project Ga0209450, IMG submission 187149) | Freshwater lake sediment microbial communities from the University of Notre Dame, USA, for methane emissions studies - LWP11 LW (SPAdes)... | ecosystem: Environmental > Aquatic >...
GGCAGTTGGGTCCCGGCGTCGATATTAAGGCTGTTGCAACGGCTGCTCGGAGCCTCTTCTGCCGAGACACGAGGATGGCTTGCCCCGTCTCGGTTGGTGAGGCTGCCGCAACGGCTGCTCGGAGCCTCGACAATCGAGACCCCCAACCGCCCGATTGGCACTGCCATGCATGCGGGCCGCAACGGCTGCTCGGCGCCTTGTCTGCCGAGACGTCTGAGCGACCCAGGTCTTCCATCGTCTCGTCCATTGCCGCAACGGCTGCTCGGCGCCTTGTCTGCCGAGACCAGATCGAGGTGAGCCGCCGGTCTCGCATCGCGGGCAGGGCCGCAACGGCTGCTCGGCGCCTTGTCTGCCGAGACGGTTCGCGCGAGCCATCATCACGCGGACGCATTCTCGCCGCAACGGCTGCTCGGCGCCTTGTCTGCCGAGACGCAGGGCGACCGTGAGAAAATCTGGCTCACCCTCGACGGCCGCAACGGCTGCTCGGCGCCTTGTCTGCCGAGACCCCAGGGATTCGACGTCCGCCCCAGCATGGCGCTGGTCGCCGCAACGGCTGCTCGGAGCCTCGACAACCGAGACACCCTGGAGCACGCCGAAGCGTTTGCTGCCTGGCTGCCGCAACGGCTGCTCGGAGCCTCGACAACCGAGACTGACACTCGCCACGGCTATCGTATCGTCTACTGTCTCGCCGCAAAGGATGCTCGGTGCCTTTTCTGCCGAGACAAAAACGGGTATGTTCGGGTGGCCGACGGGAGCATAGTTGCAAAGGCTGCTCGGTGCCTCGACAACCGAGACGGGGGTGTGCTTCAGCAGGATGACCGCGTTTTGAAGCCGCAAAGGCTGCTCGGAGCCTCTTCTGCCGAGACGAGCTTTTGGGGCGACTGATTCCCCTCTCCTCCCCCGCCGCAAAGGCTGCTCGGTGCCTTTCCTGCCGAGACCACCAGCGCGTCGATGGCTCGTTCCACTGTTGTTTCCTGCCGCAACGGCTGCTCGGAGCCTTACCAACCGAGACTAAGCCGCGGGTCCCAATGGCTGCTAGGTGCCTAAACAACCGAGACAAAAGACTAGGGGTCCTTTATTGTTGAACACGTGAACCAATCAACAAGGAAACGACCATGAGATACGGAACCAGAGGAACCTCGTTTGACGAGGCGCTTGTAGCGTTGCGCACGCAACTTGCGCAAGCAAGTGTCGAGGAAAAGGACATGAGAATATCGGTCTACAACGATCAAAGTGGAGCGGACAGTAGTTGGTGCGCAAGCGCAAAACCACAAGACGAAGTCGATTGAAAAATCGGGGGGGCGGGGGGTACTCATAGTACCCCGCGTCGCAGCGCCGCAACGGCTGCTGCGTCGTTTCACCGATCGAAACAATTCTGTCGACTTCGCCACAATTGGCGCAAAGGCTGCTCGGGGCTTTACTAACCGAGACCAAGCCGTCCACAGTTTCGCCGCCGAGATAGTTGCGGCGCAACGGCTGCTCGAAGCCTAACCAACCGAGACGATCGCCCTGGCGCGAACGCGGCGGCACAACGGCTGCTCGGAGCCTTTCCTGCCGAGACGACCTGCAAAGCCACCGGATGCGAAGGCGCGTGCTCGCCACAACGGCTGCTCGGGGCCTCACTAATCGAGACAGCACGATTGCGTCAAGCTCGGTGCCGAGTCCCTTTCGGCGCAACGGCTGCTCGGAGCCTTCCTGCCGAGACAACAAGCGCCTGTTCTCGCGTCTCGCAGGAGTCACTCTTGCTGCAACGGCTGCTCCGGGCCTTTCCAACCGCGACGTGGCCTTACCGACCGAGGCTGAACGAGGACGTAGTCGTTTAAGCCTTGCGCATGGTATCGTGCGGCATGACCACAAGAAGCATGTCCCGTCAAGACCTTGGTGCTGCAATGCACCACTGGCATTCGAGTCAAACAGACCCGGTGTATGCCGTTGGTTCGCAGCTTCACGCCGGACAGCCTGTCGACGAGGAAAAGGTAAAGGGGGCCAGGGAGAAGATCCGGTCGCTCCTTCGGTCGGCCAAGAACGGCGCGCATGGATGGGGAGCGCCCGAGGTCGAGGAGCTTGACACGATCGAGAAATTCCTTGGCGGTTTGCTTCGCACGTACGCGTTCGGAGAGATGCCGACGCTTGCCGATTTTAGGCGTCACCTTGCGCAGGCGAAGGACACGAAGGGGCGTCGGTTGATCAACAGCACCAAGCCGATCCTGACGTATGACCTGACGGGCGGCATCGCGCAGGCGGCAGAGAACGGCTACCAACAAGCCGCGCAACTACGCCGGGCTGCTGGCAAAGGAGCGCCCGACATGCGCGTGTCGAGATTGCCAGGTGGTGCCTTGAACGTACAGATCGACAACATCGAATCCCTGTACGATTTCATTCGCGGACTGGTGGCTGTCGGCGATGGCAGCGCACACCAGCTGGCGACCAACTTGATGGATGACCTTGGATACAACTGGACGGCCACGAGCCGATAAGGACGGACCAAATGGCGCGAAGATTCATTGGGCAAGCGGTAGTGACGATCGCCTATCGAGACATCGGAGACTATGCCGGTAGCATCAGTGCTGGCGGGTATGTTTGGAAGTTCGATGGTCTGGGCGCTCCCAAAATAGGATTCGGCCCAGGCGTCGCGTACGATAGTCCGCAGGCATACGACGAGATGGCAGCTGCGGCAGTCAGCTTTGGCAGCACAACGTCGGGTGAAGCGGCCTGGGAGCCATCAAGGGAAGTGGCCGACGCAATCGACGAAGCAACCCAATCGGTCATGGACGATCGAGGCAGGTACGAGGTGCTGCGGAGCCCTCGCAAGAAGAACCCTTCGAAGGCGAAGAAGGCCGGCAAACGTCGGATCAAGACCCAGGACGAGTTGACCGAATTTCTGATGGGACCTGACTGGAAAACGGCATCGAGGGACGAAGACAAGACGGTCTACCTCAATCAAAACCTCGGCTACGTCATCACCGTGAGGCATCGTTCGCACTTTCAACATCGGCCTGTGATCATTGAATGGGACGGGGGCACATGGGACGGGGGCGCTGGAAGCTACTTCAAGTCCGTACCGGAGGCGCTCAATTGGATCAACGCTAGGGGTCCCGCCAGGGGTGCCGCAAAGAAGAACCCTTCGAAGGCGAAGAAGGCCGGCAAACGCCCGGCGAGTTCAAAGTCCACGATCACGGATGGGCTTGTTCAATCCCTCGCGGACAACTGGGTCAACGGCAATCTCTCCGATGTGATTCAGAAATTGGAAAAGCTCCCGCGTCTTTCGGCGGCCTCGTGTGCCTTGCGGGTGCGCCGCAACTTGCCGTCCAAGGAGGGGATGTCCTTCTCCAGAGTTCTTGCCGGTCGAGGTTCCGTCGATGAGGCGCTGGTCGAATCCCTTGCTGAGAACTGGGTCAACGGCAATCACTCCGATGTGGAGAAAGAATTGAAAGGGCTCCGACCTCTTTCGGCGGCCTCGTGTGCGTTGCAAGTGCGGGATGCGCTCGGCAAAGATGATGGACGGTCATTCGAGAGGTTTCTCTTCAACCGGACCAATTCCTCCGGGCAAGCCAAATCGAATCCTACTCGAGCACGTTCGCCGTGGGGCAAGCGGGAGTTAGAAGCGATGCAGCTTCTGCTCGCGAATCGCGGCTTCGACCCCAAGGATGCCAAGAAACTGCAACAGGAGGGGATGGGCGAGGAAGAACTCATCGGACGGCTGAAGCATCCTGCGGGAAAGATCGGCAGCTTGGAGCATTCCCACGGGCTCAAGCGCGTTGCCCGCAATCCTGCGAAAGGCTCAAGGAAGGCTGCGGCGAAGGGCGCAAAGAAGCTGACGAAAGAGCAGCAAGAAACCGCAATCAAGATGTGGCGTGCCGGTGCCGACTCGCATGCGGACGGGGAGAACTTCGAGTTCGAACTCACTGAAACGGGACACGTCTTTGTAACGGGGACCATCTATAACGGCCGTCGAGTCACCGAGCAGGTTGGTTGGGACGAGAAAGGCCCGTACGTGTGGAACGGAGACAAGTACCGTTTCTACGATTCCGAGCGAAGGCCTCAAGGCGACCTTCTCCTAGACCGCAAGGGATGGGGAAAGAACCCTTTGCGTGGAGCGAAGAAGCCGGCCTGCGCGAAGTCCAATCCCGCGAAAGGAAAGGCCGTCGCCAAGCATGGTGGCTACAGGTGGGGAACGACCTACGAGATTTGGGGCGAGGAAGATTTGGAAGCTGGCGATACCGATCGCAAGGGTTGGGAGTGGGAATATGAGGACAACGGTCCATACAAGTCGCTTGCCGATCTTCTCCAAGACATTCCCAGCCATGATTGGTTGGAATGGTCTGACTCACGTCCGGCACCAAGGAGTTGGATCATGAGTCAAGACGAAGAAAACTACCGAACTGGTGACCGCACGCAGTACGCGTTGTTCATCGAGCACGCTGACGGAACGGACCTCACCCAAAGCGAGGTGAACTTCGTCGACAGCAAGTTGTTTGGTGCTCGCAAGAAGAAGTCCCGGTAATGATCGGTGTTGCACCGATCGATACAAAGTGAATCGTCAAAGGAACCCTCCATGAAGACCAATTCGTTTCGTTCCGCTCTCGTCGCGTTTGCTATCGTCACGTTCGCAGCATGCGCGGCGCACAAAGGTTTGGCGTCGAAGATCATTCAAGGCAACGCCGAGGCCTGCGTGAAGTACGCGCAATCCATCGGCGACACGGAGCTTGAGCGGATCTGCCAAACGGCCGATGACCTCGCGCCCATTCTCGATCTGATCGCTGCTCGTCGTAAGCAGGGAGAGGTCGGCGCGGCGCTCGACGGGGGCGTCGTGGCTCCCGCAGGTTCGGGACATCCCGTAGTCGACGGCGGCAAGTAGCAGCGCACAACGGAGACCACATGAGCCTCAACCTGACTCGCAACGGTGTTTACAGGCAACGCGTCATCATCGACATTCCATCGTGGATGGCGCCAGACATTGTTCTGCGCGACTGGGTCAAGTCGGCGCTTGGCGGGCATGGTTTCACCGACATGATCGTTACGCTCAGCGAGAAGGATGTGCCCGTCAAATGGCCCGAGGCGTCTCGACCCGACGTCAGCGCTTGGAACCAATCGCAGGCGTGGGTTGAGGCTACGTGGTCAAAGAAAACGGGTCTGTACGCGAGCCAAGGCGACCGTTGGAGGATCTACGATTATTGGTTGCACAAGGCGCCGCCAGAATCGCCGCCAATCTGCAAAGCAAACGGTCTCAATTGCAAGTTCGAGGGCGATTGCTGTAGCGGGCACTGCGATCCGAACGAAAAGGTTTGCGCCGAAAAGCACATCCCTTCCGAGGAGTGTTCGGAAACCAACGCGACCTGCGCGGATGACGACGAGTGTTGCAGCGGGCAATGTATCGCCGGGTTCTGTCGTTCGGCCGAGGTGCCGCCCAAGGTGACGCCGGTCGTGCCGCCGTCGGATGAAGGTTCCAACTGGCCCTTGTTGATCGCAAGCATCGGCGTGCTCGCTGGTGCGTTTGCGGTCGCCTATCACATGAAACAACCTGACCCCGTCCCAGCCCCGACGCGGGGGCGCCGTACACGGTGAAAGCTCTCCGAGCAGCCTGGACTGCTCGGCACCAACCGATACCCTAACGAGGTACAAATGCTGCGACCCACCGGATTCATCTCGGACATCCCCTGCGCGACAGATGCATCTGTCGGACAGCTACTTGGCACCGGGCTGCGGATTTGCGACAAGGCCTGGCTTGTGGACAACTACAGGTTCGACCTCGATCAGAACCCAAACGGATCGTGCGTTGCCTTTACGATTGCGTCAGTCATTTGGGCTGCGCAAGGAATCTGCAACGTGCCCGATTCCGAGCGTCTGCTGATTTCGCCCGACATGCTGTATCACAACACGCTCCGGCGAATGCACGGCAAGGATGCAACCTTGTACGACAAGGGGTCGAGGCCTCGGGAGGCTATCGCGACGCTCAACGAAATTGGCGTTTGCATGTGGGATGAATGGCCGCATGACGAGACCGATCCCGGTAAGTGTCTGAAAGACCCGCCGGGCAACTTGCAGCTGGTAGCGACCGACTGTGACTGGATCAAGTCATACCGGATCGACAGTTCCTTGAAGCGGAAGGAACAAGCCATCGCTTGCATGTGCGCGGAGACGCCCTGGCCGGTGGCGTGCGCCTTGACCTTGGACCAACCGTACTTCGACCTGCAAGGCGAGCCTTGGCCTGGCCGAGTCGGGACGGCCGTAGGACGGCACTATGTCGCGCTCTGCGGGTTCGACTCCACCGGGCCGTTCGTTGGGACTACCTGGGGGCCGTCCTGGGCCATTGGTGGGCTCGGCCAAATCACATGGGACGCCTTCCTGTCGTTCGAGACGACGGACGTCGTCGCCTTCCAGGTCGACGTCGACAAGATGCCGGGAAGGTGACCAGCTATGCCGCGCAGGGGACAAAAGCTGTTCGTGGTTCGCAGGCAGGAGGTCTACGAGCAGGAGGTCGAGGTGCGGGCGTGCGACGAGAACGACGCGCGAGACAAGGCCTCGCGCGGCGGCGACAGAATCGGCGAGCCGGAGTTCGTCAACGTAATCACTCGAGACATCGAGGATTGGGAAGTGTTCAGCGTGAAGATCGTCACGAGGCGTCCATGAAGCAGATTCAAGTCTATGACGAGCACGCAAAGCGTTCCATCGGGTTGGCGCCTGAGACCCCAATGTTGATGGTCCCTCACAACATGGGTGATTCCCATCGGGCGTGGGTGGTAGACGACGCCTCGCTCTATTACCTGCCTGACGGGCAGAAGTTCGAAACGACAGAGAGGTCTCTGGTCCCGTCGGACTGGGGGCATCTTTCGGATGCTCGTGTGGGCGAGAGCGTTTTGGCGAAAGTCAACGAAGGCTATCAACAAGCAATAGACTCTTCGGAGTCGGTCAAGGTGGGAGTCTACCATCTTGTCACAATGGAGCAGAGGTAAGTCATGGCACAAGCTAGGCGGCACGTGATTGGCACAACCGGAGATGTGAACCTGTTCGACTTTGACGCGGGAGTCATCTTCTCCGACAAGTATGGTATCCACTGGGAGTGGTGGAACAACGTAGCTGAATGGGATTCAACCCGCCCGAATGATCTCATTCTCTACTCGACAGATGTGCCAGACAACGTCTTCGACTACCACAAATGGGCAAATGTGAAGAGCATTGCCGACGTGGTTGGCATTAGCGCCGACGAGCTTCGAACGCTCGGCGCTTCAACCAATGTTCGTGATCGTGTGGAGGCGTTGGAAGCATTGATCTCACATAGCGGGGCGAGCAATCTGGACACTTATCCGCAGACCATCAAACGAGCAGAACTCAAGCGTCGTTGGAAGAACATCAAGTAGGAGGTTCCGCATGCGACGATTTGTTATCCTTCTTTCGTTGGTGTTGGTTGCTTGCCCAACTAAGCCTGTGCGGGAGCCATCCGCCGACATCGACGAGTGCGAGGCCGCGTGCTTCGTGCTGATCGAAAAATGTCCGAACACGAAGCTGTCTCGCGACAAGCCTTGCAATCAAGCCTGCCGGCAGGTCGAGACGACCGGCTATGTCACAATCAACCCCGGATGCATTGCCAAGGCCGAGACGGCTGACGCGGTGCGTGCTTGCAACATCGATTGCAAGGAGTGACGCCATGCCTATCAGTGCAAAAGCCCTTCGAGCGAACTTCCGAGACATCACGCCAGAGGATGCCAAAAGACTTAGTCTACGTATTCGCAATGCAGAGTACTTGTCGACCGACAAGGAGTGTTCTGAGATAGTCGAGTTCGCCGACAAGGTGATCGGCGGATATGGGGTCGAGGCAATTCGCGGCAGTAATCATCCGGGAGGATACTGGCATAGCACCGTTGCCATATACGTGAATACCGGCGAGACCTATTCGGCGACGGTGCTGTACGATACCGTCAAAGATAAGTTCTACCTGACGAGTTACGGTGACTTCGTCGAGAAGAACGACCGCAAGTACGGCATCGAGTGACGGAGGCGCCGTGAACCAGAACATGAATGCGATCATTCCCCAACTTTGGGTTGGCGCGGAGCAGAAGGACGGAAGGGGTCTTAGCGATCACTTCCAGGTGTTTGTCTTGGCAGCCAAAGAGATCCAAAGCGGGAGGAACTATTCCGGGCTCGAGGTGTGGGGAGTGCCGCTGGACGACAACGGTGTTGGCCCCACGAGCAAAGAGGTCGAGCTAGCTGTGAACGCGGGCCTCGCGGTAGCAGAACGCATCTTGCTCGGGCAAAATGTTCTGGTCACGTGCCATCTCGGGCTGAATCGATCCTCGTTGATCGCCGCCTTAGCAATGCGGTTTCTCGGATGGGACTCGGCCGCCACCATTCGCAAGATTCGCGCTGCTCGAGGACGTCACGCCCTGAGCAATCCAGGCTTCGAAAGCCTGGTTCGAGAGGTGTAAAATGGCTCCCAACAACCTTGTGCTGTGGACGGGTCCGGTGCAGGCATCGAACCTCGACAACCTCGCGTGGACGACCCCGACGACGGTTGCCACGGTGAACAAGGGGGTGTGCGGTGTGCCCGACGACCCTAGTTGTCACAAGTCGGCAGCGTTCGCCAGTCTTGCCAAGACTTTGAACGCGCAGGGCGCGTATCCGACCAAGATTGACGACTTGCTTGCCCGCGTGAAGCTCGAGGGGGACCACAAGCGCACGGTCCTGTCTGGATTCAGCGCTGGGTACGCGCTCGTGGAGGGGCTGTTGACGGACAAGCCTACAGCCGACAAGGTTGACGTGGTTATGGGGCTGGATTGTTACTACTTCCAGCATGCAGCACCAGGGTTCTTGGCCTTCGCGCAAGAGGCCGCCCAAGGTCGCAAGCTCATGATCATGACGACGTCGGGCTCTGCCGACGCCGGGTTCCTGACGCCAAGCGAGGGAATCAAGGCGCTCCTGGCAAAGTTCGATACGGCGAAGCTGACGCAGGAGCAAATCGACGAAATATGGCCGGAGCAATTGCAAAGGCCCGTTTCGGTGGAAAAGGCAGGAAACCTGTTCCACGTCGCCTACGGGACCAGCTTGTACCACGGGGCACACGCTACGAAGGTCGGCCCTGCCCTGCTACAGGCCTGGGTATCGCCCTATCTGGCAGGTTTGGACCGAGACACGCCCCCGGAGCCAGGGGACCAGCAAGAGCCCGTGCAGGCGACGCGCGGGGCATCCATGGTCGGCAATGTGGCGGCGGCGGCGGTCGCCGCTGCGGCCGTGTGGATGCTTGCCAAGTACTTGAGAACCAGAAGTGAGGCGTTCCGATGAAAGAAGCGACGGCCAAGGCGATCGTTGAAAAGGTCAATTCGTTCGGAATCCGCAAGGTGAACCGCGACAACGCGTCTGTTGTCATCGGCGCCTGGCTCCGGGCTCTTGGCTGGAAGGAAGACAGGTGGGGCAATTACCTCAACCCACAAGACGACGGCGAGCGGTATCACTTCAAGACGAACGTCTTGAACCGACAGAAGAAGTCGAGCGGGGACTGGAGCAACATGTCGTCGACCCCGCTGATCGATGCCGCATCGAACTTGATTGTGGCAGCTGCCGCTGCGACGGGAGACGAAGACCTCGCGAAACGCTTCTCAAAGGCAAAGGTCAAGCGCAAGGAGGAGAAGGCGGCGCGGGCCGACAGAGCGGAAGACGAACGAGCGGGGAAGGAAGCCTACGAATTGACGATGAAGCAGGCGGGGCGTGAAGACCCGAGCCTGGCAGTGCTGTACGTCACGCGCAAGGCGTCCGAAACTAAGCGCAATGCGTTCGAGGAGAAGTACAGGCCTGTCGTCGCGAGTTGGAAACAAGCGGTGCTCGAGGATAAGCGGCCCGAGACCGACGAACAGTTCGCGGACATCGACCATCCGCCTGTGATGTCGCTCTACATGAGTTTCGAATACACCTACGACGTAGAAGTCGACGGTGTTGCCTATTCGGTACACGCCTCGCCGACAGAGAGTGGACACGTCGATGTGGAGATAGGAAGGCCGTCTAGCACCGCTGGGTTCATGCGAATCAGCGCGACGTCTCAGTCAATGAAGTTCACCGGAAACCTCGACGCGAAGGGGGACGCCTACATATCGGGCAGGTTGTTCGAGGTCGACGGCAAGCGCGGAGCCGTTCTGTTTCTCATTGCTTCGCATGAGAAGAGGACTGGAGCTGGCTCTCGAGTGCTCGAGATTTGGTGCCGAATGATGAAGGGTCTAGGAATCAAGACCTGGATTGCCGAGGCCGTAGGCGACGAGGGGGCCGCGTTCTTCACTGCGATGGCTCGCAAGAAGAAGCTCGAGGTGTACGGGGCCAGAGGCTCCAATTGGGCTATCTCCTGCAAGGACAAGTCGGTGGAAGTGAAGGAGAACCCAACCCGAAAGGCCAAGAAAGCTCAAAGCGCCTACCAATACGCCCTAGAGTTCTGGCAGACGCGCGAGCACGAGTGGCAGTTTCCGTACATTCGAATCTTCCGGGACAGGTTGACAGACAAATTCTATCTCGAAACAGGCGAGGGCAAGTTGCTGTCCGATGGTCCGTTTGAGTTCGCTGGTCAAGCGGAAAAGCATCGGTCGGCCGCTGGAGATAGAGCGATGAAAGCCTTCGCGCGAAAGGCGCGACCCAACCCGGTGAAAGATGTCGACGATGCTCTGTGGACTATCCAGCGCAAGTTTGGAGTTGCCGGTGGCCCGGATGAACTCGTTTTGACCCAGGAAGGAATGGATCGAGCCTGGAGCGTTGGGGCGCAGGTCAAGCAAGGGCGAGCGTCGAAGGCATTGGAACTGCTGTGGACGATGGGTGGCGAGGGGGTGAAGCAAAAGTTTTACGGGTACGGCAACAAATCGCAGTTGACTCAACTTGGTGAGTTTTCCGAGATAGTTTGGGGAGAGTTGCGTGCTCTAGGGTATGTCGAATCCTTTGATCGTGAAGGGGTACGTCTCACCGAGGCTGGTCGGCGGGCTTGCAAGAATGGAATCCAACAGAGGGAGTACCTTCTGCGCAGGTGCCGAGAGAACTACACGGCCGATCCGAGACCGGCACCGACAATCACTCGTGCGCAGGCAGAAGAGACCGGAAGCGCCCTTGGTGTCAGGTGGGACAAGGTTCCGTTTGACGTCGAACAGTTTCAACGCGGCATGCAGGTAGAACTCGAGCATGGCGACCGCGATGACGTCACCAACCTGACCGATGACGGTCTCGTCGCGACTGGAATGATCGTCTTGGCTCACTTGCGGGAGGTGGCGGATTACTACTACCGCCTTGACGAAATGGAGAGAAGTGCCAAGCGAGAGGCCAAGGCTCCAAAAAGCAAACCGAGCGTATCGATGCGAGCAAGCATCCATGACGGTCGTGGTGGCTTCAAGGTTCACGGGACCGACGAAAGCGGCAAAGACTTCACCATCTTCGTTGAGGACGAAGCAAAGGCGACCGCCATCCGCGACGAATACAAGAATGCGCGGCCGGGGTACAAGTTTCGAGTCGACGAGATTATGCGGCAACTCAAGCCGACAGCCCAACCTTCGCTGGAGGAACGTACGCTCAGGAGGACCGGGACAGCGTATCGAGGAAAGGTCTCGGTGAAGATCGTCCAGCACATGAGCGGCGAAGGCTACGGCGTAGAAACAACCGTTGCTGGCGATAGGAGACTTCCAACCGAAAAGCCCATGACGCTCGAGCAAGCCCAGAGGTTCGCTCTTGAACAGTTGGATTCTCCGCGAGATGCTGCAAAGGTCAATCCGACATCTTCGACGGATTCGAAGCGTCCCTGCGTTGGATTCACATGGAAGTCGCCGAGGGGGGAGCGAAGTGTATTTGGCATACAGGTCGACCCAAGTTCCGGCAAGCAGGTGTACTTGATTGCATCAGAAGGCAGTCGAAGCCTAGAACTGGTGCCAGCAGACGAAATCGAAAGATATGTATTCGTCGAGGAAAGCAACTACAAGTCTCGCAAGCAGGCGAGGCAGCAAACGATTCAAGCCGAACAGAAACAAACGACGCACGATAGTTGGTCCGGGTTTGTGGACGCGTTGACGCCCACGAAGAAGGCAAAGGCTATCGATGCGTTGAACAAGCAAGTCAGCGTGAGGGGCGAGTTCGCGGCGCGTGGTGACCATATCGCGCACCTTGTTGCGAATGGTTGGCGAGTTCAGAAAACGAAAACAGGGCGCGTGTTGGAGGCTCCTGGTGGGACATTCCTGTCGGAACGAGACCTGACGAAGACGGCGTTGGATTTCGCCGAGTACCTCTCCAAGGGGTCTCCGCGAAGTACCAAAGGTTGAAGCATGAACCTCGACGAAAAGCAGATTGAGGCGTGTACGCCAGGACTGGCCCAGGAAACGTCTGCCAACAATCTTGGGTACGGAAACCTGTACTACGCACTGGTGCGCCTTCTACGCCCCGCCCACGTCCTGGTGATTGGGTCTGGATACGGATTCGCGCCAGCTGTGATGGGCCGCGCTGTTGCGGACAACGGAAGCGGGCGAGTGACGTTCGTCGACCCCTCGATGTCTCAAGGCCGAGAGGGCTACAACGCTTCCCATGGCGGCACGGGGCAATGGGACACGCAAGAACAGGTGCAAGCCAGGTTCTCGTGTGCCGGCGTTCCGCCGGGCATCATCACGCACTACCGGGAGACCAACCAGGAGTTCTTCCCGCAGTGGAACAACAGAAACCTGCCGGCAATCGACCTCGCCCTGGTGGACGGCGCCCATGACGAGGCGAACGCATCCTATGACCTGGCGGCAGTCGTCGAGAGGCTGTCGCTGCCAGGCTATGTGCTCATGCATGACGTGACGCATTTTCTGAACCGCACGCCGTTCATGGGGGTCGCGCAGGTCGTCGAGCGGGTGCGGACGAAGTCCGGCGTCGAGGAGGTCACCTTCCCTGGACAGGCGGGGCTGGCGTTGCTTCGATTCACGGAACGTCCTGAAATCGAGGTGCAGAAGGTGCCCCCACCAAGCGTAGCTTGGCCGCTGGTCGGGGTGTTTGGTCTCGGCTTGCTAACCGGAGTCGCAGCAACATGGGCGCTGTGGCCGACGGAGAAGAAGTGAAATCGAACCCGGATGGCGAATTGGCGTTGGGAGCATTGCTCCTCGCAAGTCCGGTCGAAGAGATTGCGCTGGGAGCGGCTCTCGGAGCCATGGCGAACCCAAGCAAAGGCAACGGTGATAGAATGAAACGTAGGAACTCGCGGGGACACTCGCCTGGATACGTGAGCAACCCCACCAAAGCAGGCGAAGTTACGGTTGAAGGCTGGGATGGAACGAAAACAACAACAACCGCTGTTGTCATTTACGGAGACGTCGCCGCGCTCCAATGGAATGGCAAATACAATGTCATGCATGTTCCACGCGGGGCAGCTTTCATTTCGGGGATCAGACTCAAGAGAGACGCCGTGGATGCAGCTAGATTCTACGGACAAGCGCCCGAGGGAGTGAAATTGCTATCCCAAGCCCTGTCGAGAAACAGGGAGGCCTACGATGACCTCAGAGAGGGCAAATCTCTGCGGGCTTGGAAGGAGAGGGGCAAGAAGACAGAGAAACGCGTCTACCAGCCGAAGTATTGGGTGCTGGTGGTAGACGAAAAGGACCCGTTCGGAATAGCCCGAGAGGAGGAGCAACTTCCGCTAGACTCCCTGTATGAAGCAGTGGCGTATGTGCTTGGAATACAGGACCGACTAGAGGCTAGCGAGGGGAAGTTTGTCATGGTAGAAATCGAGGAGAGAACCGGGAACGTCCGCAAGAACGTGCTTCTGCACAAACGGCTCCGCGAAAACGACATATTTCGTTGGTACGAGTGGCCCAACGTGGATTACCCAGAAGCCCATGTCGTCCGTCCTCCTATCGCAAGAAAAGCGAAGCCCTGGGGAAGTTTGTATCAGTAGAGATAGATCGTAGAATGCGAGGCAACCATGGGCAAAAGAGCGAAAGTAGCAGCATTGGACCTTGGCGCGCTGCAACTGGTCGAAGTCGACGAAGCAGGCGTTCGATTCCAGACAGGTGCGCCCGTCACCATGCGCTACATTCGGAACGTCCGACCTGCGCCCTACTTTGGTGACAGGTTTCAACAGGACATCGAGCCCGCCGGGCGATACCTGATGCTCTTGGATTGGGACCCTGGGCAACGTGCCCCAGAGCAAGGATGGGAAATCGGCGAGGTCTCGTTGCGGTCGCCGTTGGTGTTGAGCTTTACGACCGACGGACCGGACGTTCCAACGCTTTACGGACCTGGCTCGTGGAAGGCCCGCCTGCACCGCGCATTGGGGGCGTCTGGATGCAAGCTCACGAAGGCCCTGCGTGCCGCTGGGTTCGACTCCATCGTTACCGTTTGGGTACAGGGAGGCAAGCCTTCGCACACCAAAGAAATCGTGCTCCTGCCGGAGCAGTGTGTCGACAGGGCAAGGCCAAAACGAAATCCAAGTGCCGAAAGTTTCGGCCATGTAACAGGAGCCGAGATGATTGCCAATCCAAGCAAAGCTATGGTGTTCGGAGAGCTTGAAGTCCGAAAGGAAAAGGGCCAGACATTTGGCGTTTGGCACATGTTGCTGAATGACTGGGTGATTCGAGGTCTTCCACGAGAGAGCGCGATGGATGCGGCGGCGCTCCTCAACGGGGAAAAGGGAGAGTTGCTGCTGCGCTTGATAGGGAACGATCCGACTGCGAAGGCAGAAATCCAGCGCATGCAGGACTCGCCACATGTCATTCCGAAGAGACTCAATCTTGACAAGGAATTGGTCATTCCATACAAAACAGACGCCAAGGGCAAGTGGAACAAACGAGCCCCACAAAGGGAAGCGAAAATAGCTGTGGTGCGAAGGTACGGGGACTGGGTCGTGCATCGCAGGCCTAACTTCGAAGTTCCTATAGACGATCAGGGATTCGTGCAACCAGACGTGGATGATGGAACATACGTGGTTGCGTACAAAGACGGTCGTTCTGCTCGCGTGGGATTGAAACGAGATACCGCCTATCTTCTGGCGGAACAGTTGGATGGGCCTTGGGCGAATATGGCTTCTGAACTGTTGGGTGGGCAACCGGCAGAGGGAGTCGCGGAA
>Ga0209450_10000888_pt1 | contig 15035 bp, 16 predicted proteins | sample FrelakmetLWP11LW_FD_187149 | JGI IMG/M metagenome (GOLD analysis project Ga0209450, IMG submission 187149) | Freshwater lake sediment microbial communities from the University of Notre Dame, USA, for methane emissions studies - LWP11 LW (SPAdes)... | ecosystem: Environmental > Aquatic >...
TTTTTTTCTTCCTCCGGACGATAGGGAAAAATTTTCTTGAGTACGGCCATTAAAAGACTAAATACCATAAGGGTTGCGATCGTCCCCCCCATACCAACAACTAACATTGTAATTCCAAAAGTCCATGTATCCATGTTAACCACCTTGTAAAATTTAAGATAGCCGCCCGGATATTATAATTAATACTCCTGGCACACTGTTTCACAAACAAAAAACAATGCTATAATTCATATATATTGTGTCAATAAAAATTTAATGTAGAAAAACAGGGGGCTAATATCACAGAGAGTGAAGGTATTCTCCTCCACCCTTTGTGATATTGTAATTTAGAAAAGATAACTTATCAGAAATTTAACTGGAATAATAACTTTTGCAAGTTCTAGTTATTTTTCCATGCCGGAGGGCGCTTTTCCATAAAGGAAGTGATCCCTTCAACAGCATCATGAGTACTCATAAGCGTCTTTAGGTAAAGATCTTCCATCTGTTTGATGTTTTCTCTATATAATCTGACCGTAATCATTCTTGCAGCCTGCGCCGCTATCCGGATAGAAGACGCGCTCAAAGGAAGTATTCTTTTTGTTACGAATGTCTCTATGGCCTTATCCAGTTCTGCGGCGTTGTCGTATACTTCATTGACACAATTGTTGGCTTTAAGTTCTTCGCCTGTTTTCGCCGCTCCGGTTGTGATGATCTGGCATGCTAATTTATCGCCGATCATAAGTGGAAGCAGAAGAGAACCGGGAGGCGGGAAAACTCCAAGCTTTATCTCCGCAAAAGCGAAAGACGCTTTCTTCTCTGCGAAAATATAATGGCAGCCAAGCACTACTTCAAAGCCTCCGCCGAGACAATTGCCTCTGACTCTTGCTAAAATGGGCACAGGGCATGATAAAAGCTTTTCGATAAAAATGTTGAATTTGGGGATCATTGATCCAACCTGCTTGGGAGTATGTTCCTGCACGCTTGCGCCGAAGGTAAAATGATCTCCTGCACCGGTCAATATTATCATCTTCTTGTTCGGATCTTTAATGATCTTGTCCAGTTCTACTGCTATTTCACCCATGGCTGCTTCGCTTACAATATTGCTCGGAGGCGGTCCGATCACAAGTTCAGTCACGGCTCCATTAAATTTTTCAGTAGATGTAACTAATTTTTCCATATCTTAATAACCTCCTGAATTTAATTATACTTTAATATTTAAAGTAAAAGGGCTTTTTTGCAAAAGCCCTTTTTAAGTATTAGCAATTAAAAGCCTCATTTTTTCCGCAAAAGGGAGGTTGAATATAGCATGTAAGCTTTTATTGCATTGTTAATTTGTTATGCTTTTTGAAAAACGTAGTTCATCTGGCCGCTTTGCATTTTATTAACTACGGTTTTCATGTCCATGCCTATTTTTAATTCATTATCCGGCACATCTTTGGCTATTCTCCCGAAAACTTTAAAATCGCCGTAATCAAGACAAGCAATGCTGTATGGTAAATCGCCTTCAAAACCAATCGGGCCGTATTGAAGCTTGCTGTAACTGATAAGCTTTCCATTTCCTTTTACTTCAACCCATTCCATATCATGAGTAAAGTCTTTATAACAGTCGTATCTTGGAGGGAAATATACAGTGCCGCATTTTTTGCACTTGGTTGTCATTATTTTCCCTTCCTGCATATATTTAATAAAATCATTTACTTTGGTTGTAGCAGTAAAGCTCACTGTACCGAATATTTTAAATCTATCGTCTTTTTCTTTTGCCATATTTTACCTCTGTATTATATTCCAAAAATTGTTACATTACCGTAAAGACCAACACCGCCGACATTATGAACCAGTCCTATTTTCGGATCCTTTACTTGAATCGCTCCTGCTTCGCCTCTAAGTTGAAGTACTATGGTTCTGATCTGTGAACCTCCAGTAGCTCCTATCGGGTGTCCTTTTGAAAGCAGTCCGCCGTCTACGTTTACGGGGATACTGCCTTCTTTATAGGTAGCTTTGCTTCTAATTAGATCTTTTGCTTCGCCTGGTTTTGCAAATCCAAGAGCTTCATAAGCTAATACTTCAGCGATTGTAAAACAATCGTGAACTTCAGCGACATTAATGTCTTTCGGCCCTACGCCTGCCATCTTATATGCCTGCTCAGCCGCAACCTTAGCAGCTACAAGTTCAGTCAGACTGCTTCTGCCGGCTATGTTTACCGGCTGGCTGGCTGCGCCTACACCTAAGATCCATACCGGTTTTTTACAGAATTGCTTTGCTATTTTTTCACTTGCAACTATTACACATGAGCTTCCGTCCGCGTTCGCGCAGCAATCGCCGACTCTTAACGGACTGGATACGGGATCCGCCATTCTGTTTTCTGGTTTGGGTTCGAATTCTTCAAGCTTTACACTTTTTCTGTAAACAGCTTTCTCGTTCAATTGACCATATGTTGCGGCTTTAACTCTGACGCGGGCAAGATCCTCAAGAGTAAAATCTTTATACTTATTTAAATAAGCCTGAGCATGCATTGCATAGTAAGCAGGCATCATTGTTCCGTAAGGGCTTTCCCATTGGATATCTCCTCCGCGGCCCATTCTTTCTTGCGACTCTTTTGAAGTAATTTCAGACATTTTTTGAAAGCCGACTACAGCTACACATTCATGGAGTCCGGATTCAACAAGAGCATAAGCTAATTTTACGCCTGTGCTGCTTGAGGAACACAACGTTTCAACATAAAAAGTCGGCTGCGGATTTAATCCAAAATATTCCGCTAAAACGCCTGCAGGCGATCTTTGCTTATCATATTCCGGAGATGAGCAAATAATGGAAGCGTCGATATCTTTTGGGGATATTTGGGCGTCCTTCATTGCCTCGCTGAAACCTTCGAAAGCCAGTTCTCTGATTGATCCGGGGTATTCACGGACAAAAGCGCTCTGGCCAACGCCTATAATTGCTACTCTTCCCATAATATAACCTCTTTAATTAATTTATATAGATTAGAAAATTCTTGGCAATTAATATACAGTTGCCTAAAATTTAAAATATTTATTATAATGGCAGACGTTTATGTCTGCCATTTCACCTCCTAGGTCATTCCATATCCGCCGTCAACGCACAGAAGCTGACCGGTAACATATCTCGAATCGTCAGAAGCAAAAAATACGAATGCCGGAACAACATCTTCGGGTTCCGCATACTTATTTAAAAGAATACGTCTGAGATAGATTTCTTTGAGCTTTTCATCGTTCTGAAGCGTGGTTGTCATATCAGTTGTAACTATTCCAAGAGAAATTACATTGGCAGTTACATTGAATTTTGCGAGTTCTCTTGCAGCAGATTTGGTAAGCGTAACAACTCCGCCTTTTGCCGCTGCGTAGTGAATCTGACCGGTTGTTCCTACGATGCCGGCTACCGATGTTACATTCACGATACGGCCGTATTTTTGCTCCATGAAGTATTTAGAAGCAGCTTTAATGCAATGCCATGGCCCTTTCATTTGAACATCAACAACTTCGTCCCATAATTCATCTGTAAGCTTGTGCAACATAGCCGGTTTTGAAATCCCTGCATTGTTTACAAGTATATGGATGGAGCCGAAATTCTGAACACAAGCGTCAACAACCTTCTGGGCATCTTCCCAGTTCCCGACATCGCCTTTAACAGCGACGGCTTTTCTTCCCATGCCTTTAACCATTTCGACGACTTCGTTGGCGGCTTTTTCATTGCCCGCATAGTTGACTATAACGTTGGCGCCTTCTTTTGCATAGGCAAGGCAGATTGCGCGTCCTACGCCTCTTCCTCCGCCTGTTACAACTGCATTTTTTCCTTCCAGTTTCATTTATTACCTCTCTATTTGTTAATTAGTAATTGCTTCTTTATAAATTTAGTGAAAAAGCTGAAAATGCTTTACTCGTTTATAAAACAGCAATCAATTTTAGTCCCGAGAACGGGAAATTATTTGCATTAATTAAACGGATTTTATTTGTAAAAAAATAAATAAAGTTATTGAACGGAGATTCTTTTAAAAATCCTTTTTTATGATATTAGATCTGCTGAAATACATACTAAATTGGTGTTTTAATGAAGTTAGACAAAAACTCAATAGCATGATATGTATTACTGCCGAAAATACAGTTCGTCTAAAAGGATATTTTATAAAAATAATTATATTATAATTATGATACTGTCACGATAATTCTATACTTAGGATGATATTTGAAACAGTACATATGTGTCAAGCAAAAAAATGGGGTATTTCGGCTTATTTATTTTATCTCGAGTGTTTTTCGGAAAAATGCCGAGATAAAAAAAATAATTACACAAAATAAAATATCTAAAATAATATTTATTGAAAAAACCAATATAATTCTCAATTTAAGGTTTTCGTAATTATTATTAAGTTTTGGCTGAATTCTCGTGCTTATAATTCGCGCAGTATATCCCGATGCACACCAAAACAAGTCCTGAGATAAGTCCGTAGGTAATTTCTTCTTTACGAAATACGGCACCGAAAAATACTCCGAAAAGAGGGGCTAGAAAAGTAAAGGACGAAAGTCTTGCTACAGGGTAAATGTATATCAGCTTAAACCAGATAAAATAAGACAAAAAAGCTACGATGACAGACTGGTAAAAAAGAGACGCGGCAATATAAATATTTACATTTTTAACCCATGTATCCTCAAGTACTAATGCGCATATAAGTATGATGGGCATTGAGAATACCAGCTGGTACAGAAATGTGTTTATGGGATGGACTTTTCCCGCAAGAAATTTTTTAATATATAGTGTTGTGGCTCCCCAGAATATTGCCCCGACTATTGTAAGCAGATCTCCATAAAGCATAAGTTGGCTATAGCTCGTAGGTTTGCCTCTGAAAACAAAAATTATTCCCAGAAACGCAAGTATTAAACCTGCTATTTTTATTATATTAAGTTTTTCTTTAAGAAAAAAATGTGCACCTAGCGCGACAATAAAAGGAGAAAGATACATAGTATTACAGATCTTGCCGAATCTGTGTATAATAATCCCAGGTAAAGACAGACAAATTCAAGGCCGAATAGTATGCCTGTAATTATGCCATGAAATAGAAGAATGCCTTTTTGAAATAAATTTTGTTTAATTATTATGCAATAAATTATTCCGCAAAATGATGCAATGGCGGATCGGAGGAAAGATGTAAAAATCGGCGACAGGCCTTCGTTTGAAATTTTAATTACGGAATAATTAAGGCCCCATAAAAGCGTGAGCACAACGATGATAAAAAATCCTTTTATGTCAATGTGATCTTTTGTCATATATTTTTTAAAAAAAATTGTAAACAGAATAGTCGCGTTTTGTCAATGAAATTATTAAATATGATTATTGCTGATATTAATGCTAAAGTCACTACAAGCCATCTCAAAAATAGCTATTGCTTTGAAAATTTGATAGAACTAATAAAAATTTTCTTTGGAACTCGGAAAAAAACTTGGAAAACTCAAACAGTCCTCGAAAATTTTTATTAGTTCTATCAAATTTTAATATCACATTCATTCAAAAATATTTTTGAGATGTGTTGTAGTTATTATTCCAATCGTAAATATTAAGATATATGCTATTATTGAATATTATTAATAACTTAATTAATCAATTTATAATTATTTCCTTTAAAAATAGTTTGACTGCGAATTTGCTATTGAGTAATATTTATGTGATTATAGACATATTAAATTATAATTTCAAATTTGATTTCATATGGATTTTTGAAAGAGATTTTATAATTTAACAATATTAATTAAAAATTTTTCAAGAGGAGTAATAAACAAAATGAGAAAAACATGTGCTTTGATTTTTGCGATCATTTTCAGCCTCGTTCTGATATCGTGTGGTGGAAGTAAATCCGGCAAACAGCAGGTAAAGAAGGATCAGGAAAACAGCATGAGAGGCCAGGAGACCGGTTATGGCACTATTTATGATAATGACACTGCATTGGCACGGGACAGGGCGATTGATGACGCTATGAATAAACTTGTTAAGAAAATCCTTGGTACAACCGTAGAGGGTAGAGCCAGGGTTGAAGATTTTGCGCTAGTCGAGTCAATTGTCGAAGCAAAGTCAAGCGGCATGGTAAGAAATTGGAAGATATTAAAAGAAGGAGCAGAACAGGGCGCGTTTGTTGTGACCATAGAAGGAGAAGTTTATCCTCAGGCTGTGAATGATACAATCGAAGCAACTTTACGTAACTACGGAAGACCCAAGTTCATGATTCTTGTTAATGAAACATTTGAGGGGAAGCAGAACCTTCCCGGTTATACGGTTACTGAACTTACAATGATGGAGCTAATGGGCAAAGCTGGATTTGAATTTGTGGATGCTGCGGTTACACAGGAGTTGATGAGAAAGGAAAGAAATAAGATGACAAAAGCAATGGCAGGAACGGTTGGTGAAGGTGTTCAGGATGTATTGCTGGATGATATAGGAGCAGAAGTACTAATTTTAGGAGAAGTAAAGACTAACGATCAAAGCCATGCAATGGCAGCTTATTCAAAAAATATGAAGTCAAAGAGCGCGATTGTAAACGTTAAGGCAGTGGATGTGTATACGGGAAGAGTACTAGCGAGCACAAGCGTTAATCAGCCAGGCGTTCATATTGACAGCGACACAGCTTCAAAGGTTGCAATTCAGAGATGTCTCAGCAGTATATTGGGAAAAACAGATGATGCTACAGGCAAATTTACCTCTGGCCCGTTTATGAATCAGATAACAAGAAAATTCCTGCAATCTGCAACTCAGAGAATGATTATGCTGAATATTGCGGGACTGAATTATGATGAGCTGACTAAATTCAGAAATCAGATTGAGCACAGGGTAAGAGGCATACATAAAGTATACACAAGGGGACAGGCTGGAAAGTATTCGAAGATTGAAGTCGAATTTGCAGGCAAAACAAACGACCTTGCAGATGAACTCAAAGCGAAAGCACCGAATCTTGGATTCATGGTTGAGATTAAGGAATCCTATCCGAACAGGATTATGTTGACAGCAAAGAAAAAATAAATATTTATTAAATATTTATTATAATTAAAAGGGATTGTTTAAAATTATAAACAATCCCTTTTTTATTGATAAGCGTGTCCGTGTTGATATTATTATTTTTTAATTTTTTTAAAACAAAAAATATCTTTTTAAAAAATGTTGAAATAATTTAAAGAATTTTTAAAAATGTACATTATGATTTTTAATAGCATGGAGATTATTTTGTGGATATATTTGTTGTAATGGATCAGCATATTTTAGGCAGAGGCGTTTTTGGCATATTTTCAACTATGGAAAAAGCTGAGGACTTTATGAATGGATTTGCTTTTGAAACCGGCCAGCTGTGTATAATTAGTCAAATGAATATTATTGGCGAACGTATTTCTCCCCGTGTGTTCGGTGGATATATTTATGATTCTTTTTATGATACTCATGTTTTAGATGGGATTTATGCTGATCCATTAGATGCTCGTGACGGGATAAATCCGGGCGGAATTGTTATCCGTTATGTTATTGATTGTCCTGATGAAAAGGAAATACTTCATAATCATTAATGTTTTTTATGTTTATTATTCCTGTTTGAATTTTAATAATATCATTAAAAATCAAAAAAATATATTTACGAATAAAATACAGAGGTTTTATACGAATCTCTTGTTTTTCTTAAGTTTTTAAAAATTATTTTCTTTTATACGGTTTTTTAAAAATTAAATTATAATGACAGTTAAAACCCGTATTTAGATGATTTATTTTAGCTTTTTTGATTGACATTTTAAGCGAAACTTTTATCGTTGTCCTAATAATCCGAAAAGCTTGATTATTATATAAAATATATTACATATAATATATAAAATATAATCGATCTGAATTATAATTACAAAAAATTACTAAATTTAAGGAGGATATGTATGGATATAAAAACCATTGGAGTTTTAGGCGCCGGCGTTATGGGCAATGGTATTGTGCAGGTAGCGGCACAGGCAGGTTATAATGTTATTATGAGAGATATCGAAGACAGATTTGTGGAGGGTGGTTTAAAGAATATCGATAAATTCCTCTCTAAGACAGTTGAAAAAGGCAAAATGACCGCCGATGACAAAAATAAGATCATGGGAAGAATTAAAGGCACAACTAAGATGGCTGACTTAAAAGATGTTGATTTTGTTGTTGAAGTTGTCATCGAAGTTATGGATGTAAAGAAAAAAGTATTTGCAGAACTGGATGAGGTTACAAAACCCAATGTTATTCTTTCTTCAAACACATCATCTATGTCGCTTACCGAGATCGCAGCAGCTACAAAAAGACCTGACAAGGTTGTAGGAATGCATTTTTTTAATCCCGTACCGCTTATGAAGCTTGTAGAAGTTATAAGAGGAATGAGAACAAGCGATGAAACAGTTAAAACAACCTTAGAACTCACTAAGAAACTCGGGAAAGAACCGGTTGAAGTAAAAGTAGATGTACCGGGATTCCTCGTAAATAGAATTATGATGGCCAATGCTATAGAAGCAATCAAACTTTATGAGCAAGGCATTGCATCAAAAGAAGATATCGATAAAGCAGTAAAACTCGGACTCAATTATCCAATGGGACCGTTCGAACTTATGGACTTAACAGGTCTTGATATTAACTATCATGTAATGGATTATTTTCATAAAGAACTCCCGAAAGAATTAAAATGGGATCCGCCGCTAGCAATAAAGAATCTTGTAAAAGCCGGTTTATTAGGCAAAAAGACAGGAAAAGGATGGTATGATCATTCCAAATAAAGTAAGGAGATAGTCATGGCTTACGAAACATTATTAGTTGAAAAAGAGGACAACATTGGAATTATCAAGCTTAACCGTCCGCCTGTTAATCCTCTAAGCACCAAGTCATATTATGAAATTTATGATGCAGTGTGTGAATTAGACGGCGATGCGGGGATCGGAGCTATTATCATAACAGGTAACGGGGATAAGGCATTTGCAGCCGGACTTGACGTTAAAGACGTTATGGGACAGTCGGTAGTTGAAATACTTGATTTCCTGTGGAAGGCACCGCGCAAAACATTTGATAAACTGACCAGCATTGAAAAGCCGACAATAGCCGCAGTATTCGGGCTTGCTCTCGGCGGAGGCTGCGAAGTCGCGATGTGCTGCGATTTAAGAATCGCGTCCGACGACGCTGTTTTCGGTCTGCCGGAAATAAATCTCGGGGTTATGCCAGGATCAGGTGGTACTCAGAGACTTCCAAGGCTTGTAGGAGTTGCAAAGGCAAAGGAAATACTTTTTACTGGCGACAACATAAATGCCGAAGAAGCTTATAGGATTGGATTGGTTAATAAAGTTGTTCCAAAAGATAAGTTATTCGAAGAAGCAAAAAAACTGGCAAAAAAACTTGCTTCTAAACCGAAAGCATCGCTTGCATTGATTAAAAAATGCGTTGATTCAGGTCTGGATATGAATCTCGCGTCAGGTCTTACAATGGAAATGGATTGCTTTTCAATTTCATTTGCATCTGAGGATGGGAGAGAAGGAATCGGCGCGTTTGTTGAGAAAAGAAAGCCTGTTTTTAAAGGTAAGTAAGAAAAGTCATTAACGGCTTATTGTTTTACAGCTGTAAATTTTTTATCTTGATAAATCCGGCAGATGAAGCTGCCGGAGTAATAAAAATAAGTATAATAATTAATAAAACGAAAATTTTTAAAGTAAATTTCTTACAATATAATCAATAATTTGTCTGTATATTATAAAAAATTATTTATGGAAAAATTTATCGGTTATATTGGTTGAATGTAACTTAAAATAATTGAACATAGTTTTAGGAGGCTATTAGATGAAAACCTATAGTAAAGTTTATATCCCGTATAACGGATATTATTCAACACCATTTTGCCGCTGGCAGGGAAGTTTGGCAAACGAGAATCCGATTGAACTCGGAGCAAAAACTGCAAGAAGATGGTTTCTTGAGAAGAAAAAAGTCGATCCAGCAGTCGTCGATTATCTCTATTATGGAGTTTCTATTGCTCACAAATATCTGTTTTACAGCCATAACTGGGCAGCAGGAATGCTAACAGATAATAAGAAGAACGTACCCGGTTGTATGATCAGCCAGGCATGTACAACTTCTACAACTGTTATTAATCTGATTGCAAAGGATATCGAATTAGGTGTTTATGATGTCGGCTTCGGCCTGATGTCAGACCGCGCTTCGAATGGTCCGCATACAATATGGCCGAATCCCACTGGTCCGGGCGGCGAAGTAATTCATGAAAACTGGATGATGGATAATTTCAACGCCGATCCGAACGTTAAACCGCCTACAAAAATGGTAGGAACTGCTGAAAACGTAGCTAAAATAGAAGGATTCACAAAAGAGCAGTCAGATGCAGTTGTACTTCGTCGTTATGAGCAGTATATGATGTCTCAGGCAAATGACAGAGCTTTCCAGAAAAAGTATATGTTTCCTGCAGAAGTAAAAGCAGGCAAAAAAGGAACAAAACTTGTTGAGCTTGACGAAGGCGTTACACAGACAACAGCTGAAGGCCTTGCGAAACTCGGACCTGCTGAAAAGGGCGGGATCCATAGTTTCGGCGCACAAACATTCCCGGCAGACGGAAATGTTGGTTTTATAGTTTGCAATCGCGATAAGGCAAAAGAATTAAGCGCTGACAAGAAAGTAGAGATTCAGATTGTTTCTTATGGCTTTTCCAGAGTAAACCCGGGTTTTATGGCTTCTGCGCCGGTACCGGCAGCTGAGATGGCACTTGCTAATGCAGGCCTTAAAATCACTGATATGAAAGCTATTAAGAGCCACAATCCGTTTACAACCAACGATCTAAACTTCGCGAAGAAGTTTAATATCGATGTTATGAAGATGAACAACTACGGTTCTTCACTGATCTACGGACATCCGCAGGCTCCGACAGCAGGCAGAATCATAGCTGAGATGCTGGAAGAAATGGTTCTAATAGGCGGCGGTTACTGCATATGGGCAGGCTGCGCAGCTGGAGACACTGGAGCATCGATGATCTTCAAGGTGACTTGCTAAATATAGATTTATTCTATTTGATTATTTAGAGAAAGAAAGTTCGTTTTTAATAATAATTGGCGGAAACAGTTAACTGTTTCCGCCAATTTTGTTTTTTAGCGGTTATATTTAAATTTTTTGATTCTTGAAAAAATTCATCAATTGCTTCTTTTCTTGATATCTAATAGACCACGCGATTTTTTTTTAAAATTTCTGGGAATTATATTTAACCTTTTGGAAATTTCAATGAATATTAATATCAATCAGCAGTTTGCAAATTATATCAATAGCTTACCCTGAAGAAATATTAGAGTGTAGACGGCCTTAATAGAGCTGTCTGCAATTATTTTTTTTTAATGGAGTAATAATTATGAAGATAACCGTTAACAGTAAAGAATTGAATATTGATAAAGTATCAAATATTTTTACGGTTGCTAATCTGTTAGACTATTTGAAAATAAACTTCAAGGTAGTTGTAGAAAAAAACGGGGAGAGCTAGTGGATAAAACGGAGCAAGTTGTTGATGGTGATGCGATTGAAATCGTTCGGTTTGTAGGCGGAGGGTAAAAGAAAAAAAATTTCGGCATACTGAAAGACTTGGCAGTTAGGCAAAAAAGTTAGGGAAAATAATAAGTGCTCACATATATAAAATATAATTAGAGCTAAATTCAGATTAAAAGAAAAACATTCGATGTCATGCTATTTTCAATAAAAAGTATTAGTTTTTTTATTAAGAAAATAGTAAATCTAAAAAAAGTTTTACTAATGTGTCTGTTTTTATAAAAAATTTTCCCCCGCATTCGGCGGGGGAAAATTTTTTATTCAGTAGAACTTCCGAGAAACAAAATTAAATGTGCGTTCTTTATTGCTTTTTATTATTTTCAGGATTTATTCCCGCTTATTGCGGGTTGGATGGATTACTAACCAACTGTCCCTAATTTTTCCTGTAGATTTTTTGTTATTTGGACTTGCATTTCCTTTGCTTTTGCGTTCATTATGTGGTTTCCAAATGTGGAAAGTTTTCCTGTAATGGCTACATTCGCGGTGTAATTAACCTCGACTTCGTCTTTTTTAGCTTCTTTAAAATCGATGATCAAATCGCCCATGAGAGTACCCATCTTGCCTAAAACTTCTCCCTTGATTGTTCCTTTCAAATGATTTGGCGCATTCAGTTCAACCATTTTTACTTCGCCATTCACTTTAAACGTAAAAGGACCGACTTTCTGTTTGATAAGGCCTACATATACGTTATCGCCTTTTAATTCCAGAGATTCAACACCCGGAACGCATGCTGCCAGCATATCTGGCTTCAATATTGCATCCCATAGCTTTTGAATAGGTGCCTTAATGGTCATTTGTCCTTGAAATATCATTAAAAATATTCCTCCTTTTTTAATTTTCCCAAAGAAAGGGATTAGATTTGAATGTAATGTTATTCTTATCTGCTATAATCGGATCTATTGTGCTTTTTGCTTCAATATGTTCCGCAATTAGAAGACCTTTTAAATAATTCTTAATACTATTATTGCTTTATTGATTCACTATTGACATCTTTTCTATTAGCAGGACTTTACTGATTTTTGGTTAATAATTATAACTTATTTCAATAAGGGTTATAATATTTATTAGTTAAACAAAATATTAAAAATTTGTTAAACTTAGTGTCGATGCATTTACTTTTCAAGCTTGGCCCACCCATATTTTGCTGACTCTAATTCTTTATTACAATTATCAATATATTCTTTGTAATGAGCCTGAAATGAGTGGGTAAAATGTCTGCCTCTATAAAGAGCACAATTTTTACATCCTTTTCCTGAAATTGGACACATATCTGGCATTTTTTTCATTTTAATACCTTTTAAGTTAATCATAAAAATAAACTGATTGTACATCTAAAATATATAAAATATAAATATGACTGTCAATGCTAATTATTTGGATCTGTGTCAAGATATTTTTATCGTATTTTGTTTGAATTCAGCGAGTGAGTCAGCAACACGGCAAACCGATAAAAATCGTTAAGAAATATTCTGGTTTTTTGAGGTTCTCTTATAAAAAATTGGAAATTCATGACTGATTCGGATGAGGAGTTTTAAAATCATAAATTATATAATTTATGATATTTTAAATTGTTTCAAACGGTCTCCAGAGATGTGCGATGATGGAGAAAGTGATTTTTTATCCCGGCATTCAATGTTAAATAATTTATTTAACATTTGCTAAATTTTAAATTTTCTTGATTTTTCCTGCTAAAAAGCCTATAATTAAAAAATCCAAAATAATTCTCTTAGACAAACTAATTTTTTAAGAATATAGTTGGTACAATTAAAAAAATTGCGAAATTAATTTGACAATTAGTTAATGTCTATCGATATTGGCTCAAATAAAATTAATACTCCGAAATATAACCTAAGGGGGTTCGAGTTGAAATGAAGAATATTACTAATGGTTTTGAGTATTTTTCTCCTAAATCAGTACAGGAAGCAGTAAAGCTGATGTCTGAAAATGGTGAAAAAGAATTTAAGTTGATTTGCGGGGGACAATCTTTAAATCTGGTAATGAGGAATGGTTTAGTTATGCCTGAATTACTAATTAGTCTTAAGAGCATACCGGATCAGGACTACATTAAATTCGATGAGAAAGACGGTTTAAGAATTGGCGCCTTGGCAACTCACAGGGCTGTCGAGCAATCGGCAATCATCGCAAAGAGGTTCCCTGTGTTAACTGAGATGGAGCATAATATCTCCTCAGTTGAAACAAGAAACTGGGGCACTATAGGTGGAAATATTTGCCATGGGGACCCGGGCGGAGACGTGGCTCCTGTATTAATTGCATTAAATGCAAATATAACTATGGCAGGCATAAAAGGAGAAAGAACCGTTTCTGCCGAGGCTTTCTCAGTAGGTATTTATGAGACTGCACTTGAGCATGAAGAGATGGCTACCGAGATTCATGTTCCGACTCCGCCGCCAAATACCGGCACTGTGTACTACAAATTCAGCCAGTTGCAAGGTGACTATGCTATAGCAGCAACCGCAGTATCAATTACTCTCGATAAGAACAAGGATAAATGCATCGATGTCAGGGTAGTTCTCAGTAATGTAGGCCCTGCGGCTTTCAGAGCAAAATCGGCTGAGGAAATTCTTAAAGGCAAAAAGATAACCGATGATTTACTTATCAAGGCCGGCCAGGCAGCTTCAGAAGAAGCTCAGCCCACGGATAGTCTTGACGCATCGGCAGAATACAAAAAAGAGTTGATGGTAGTTTTAGTAAAACGTGTAGGGAAAGAAGCCCTGGAAAGAGCGATGAAGGGCTAATTTCATTAAGAAAAATTGGAGAATATTATGAAACAGGAATTAAAGTTAACGGTTAATGGACAATCGTATGATTTCTGGATAGAACCTAAAACTCTTTTAGTTGAGGTCTTGAGGGATCATTTAGGATTGAAAGGAACTAAAAGGGGTTGTGATGACGGATCGTGCTGTGCCTGTACTGTTCTTGTTGACGGCAAAGCAATGAAATCATGTTCCATGCTGGCTCTGCAGGCAAACGGCAAAAATATTATGACAATTGAAGGTCTGGCGGACGGCCCGAAACTGCATCCGATTCAACAGGCTTTTATTGATAATTGGGCTTTCCAGTGCGGTTTTTGCACGTCCGGAAATATTTTAGCAACAAAAGCGTTACTGGATGAGGACCCCAATCCATCAAGGGAAACTATACAGGAAGCGCTTGACGGCCATCTCTGCCGTTGTACGGGATACAATATGATCATTGAAGCAGTACAGGATGCGGCAAAAAGATTACAAAATCAAAAGCCACATAAGGGGGCAAAATAATTATGAAAGAGAAAGAATATTCAATATTAGGCAAACCGATAGGAAATGTGGATGGAATGGCTAAGGTTACCGGCGAGGCCGTATACACTTTTGATATGACTTTACCTAATATGCTTTATGGTAAAATTCTAAGAAGTCCGCATCCGCATGCGAAAATACTTAGCATTGATACCACCGAGGCTGAAAAATTGCCGGGTGTAAAAGCAG
>Ga0209450_10000889_pt1 | contig 15010 bp, 15 predicted proteins | sample FrelakmetLWP11LW_FD_187149 | JGI IMG/M metagenome (GOLD analysis project Ga0209450, IMG submission 187149) | Freshwater lake sediment microbial communities from the University of Notre Dame, USA, for methane emissions studies - LWP11 LW (SPAdes)... | ecosystem: Environmental > Aquatic >...
ACGTTGGCGTTGTCGTTGACCGGCCTAGTGTTGGGCATGCAACAAACAGCCGTGAAGCCTCCGCAGACAGCCGCTCGACAACCCGTTTCAATGGTTTCCTTGTGCTCGAAGCCCGGCTCGCGCAGATGGACATGCATATCGATCAGCCCGGGAGTCACGATCTTGTTGCGAGCGTCAATAATCCGATAGGGAAGCGAAGAGGCCTCTTGCGAGGCGGCTTGCGAATCACCTCTGTGGACGGCAGCGATCTTGCCGTCGACCACAAGGATGTCTCCAGGCCCTTCGTAGTGGCCCGGATCGATGATCATGCCGCCAATGATGCGGATGTTCATCAGCATCCCTTCAAGGATTGAATTTTTCGTCCGCCGGCCGAAAATTCAGCGCAGCAGCCCGGCCAGCCGTCCCCACCGGACCTTGAAATCATCACTGTCCCAGGACCAGTAGATGATAAACGCCTTTCCGCTGACGTCCCGCAGCGGGACGAATCCCCAGAAACGGCTGTCGAAGCTTTCGTCACGGTTGTCGCCCATGACGAAAAGAGCGCCCTTGGGCACGGTGATCGGGCCGAGATTGTCTCGGGGTCGCAGGTTGCCGGCGATCGTGTTCGGATCGCTGTATACGCCGACGTCGTGATCCAGCCGCTTGCGGTTGACGTAAATCGTCTTGTCGCGAATCTCGACCATGTCGCCGGGGATCCCGATCACGCGCTTGATAAAATCCTTTTTGGGGTCCAGCGGATATTTGAAAACCACGATATCGCCGCGCTGCGGGTCGCCCATCGGCAGCAGGACAGTGTTCAGGTAGGGGATCTTGACCCCGTAACTGAATTTGTTGACGAGAATGTGGTCGCCGATCTGAAGGGTCGGCTTCATGGAACCTGAGGGGATCTTGAATGCTTGAACCACGAACGTCCGGATAAAAAGCGCGATAACGATCGCGATGAAAATGGCTTCTGCATTTTCCCGGAAGCGGCTGCGTTTGGATAGATCAACATCGGCGGAAGCCGTTTTTTCGCTTTTCAAGTCCCTGGTTCGCCTTTCTGTTTTTTTCAAGGGCGCTCTTTAATGAAACCCGCAGGAACCCCGGCAACGCCTTCGCCATTTATCCCGCCGATGCCGCAGCCCCTTGAAAAAAAAATAATGATACGGCTCTTAAAAAAATATTGCTGTAGATCCCCGCCACCACGTCGTCCATAACAACGCCCCAGCCGCCGCCCATGTTGCGGTCGATCTGGCGTGCCGGAAAGGGTTTGATGACGTCCATGGCCCTGAAAGCCACGAACCCAGCCGCCAAATTCAGCGGCGTGAGCGGCAGTCCGGCCAGAGTCACCATCATGCCCGCCACTTCATCTATCACAATCGCGGAAGCGTCCTTTTTTCCTATCAGGTGTTCAGCCCGGTCGGCAAGCCAGATCGCCAAAAAGACAAACGCGACAACACCTGCTATCGACCCGACGGCTCCCAACTCAGCCAGGCCGACGCAGATGGGGATGCCCAGCAGGGTGCCGAACGTTCCGGGCGCAATGGGAATTTTTCCAATTGACAGGCCGGTTGCCAGAAAAACCGACGCACGATCCCGGAAATTCATGCGCCGCTTGTAGCCGCCGCCCAGGGGTTTGTCAAGCGACATCGCCCTGCTTGCCTGTGATTTTGCGTTCGATCGCGTCTCGAGCCACCGTGTCATAAACCCTTCTGAGAGGCATGCCTTTTTCAAGCGCGATTCGCTGGCAGACATCAAATTCGGGAACCAACCTGACTTCCCCCTGAGGGTAGCGGATGCGCTTCACGGAAATGGGTCCGAAGGATGAGTCAAGAATAACGTGATCGCGCTCAAGGATGAAGCGACCGGCCTCGTGATACCGCACCCCCAGGGACGAGGTCTCGGATAGAATGCAGCGGGCGACGGCGCTCAGCTCATCCCTGCGGCATAAAACCTGGAGAAGTGTGCCGGGCCGATTCTTCTTCATTTGAATCGGGACCCAGGCCACGTCCAGGGCGCCCTCCTCGAACAATCGATCCATCAGGAACCCGAATATCTCAGGGTTCATGTTATCGATGCTGGATTCAACGACAACAATCCGATCTTGTTTGAAATCGTTTACGTGTTCAGATCCACGGGCGCCTGCCTCGCCGATGACGATCCGCAGCAGGTTGGGGCCGGGCTCCAGGTTGTGACGGCCGGCGCCGTAACCGATTCCCGCCGTATCCATCATGGGCATCGGTCCGAACTTTTTGGCAACGGTTGAAACAATCGCGGCCCCCGTCGGCGTCGTCAGCTCGTACTCCACGTCAGTCCCGTAGGTCGGTTTTCCTTTCAAGATCGCCACGGTCGCCGGCGCCGGTATCGGCAGCCGACCGTGGCGGCACACGACGAAACCCCGGCCGTTGGGGATGGCCGAGGCTGCCGCTGCGGTGACACCAAGGCGGTGCAGGCCGAGGGCCGACCCGACCACATCGACGATGGCATCCACCGCGCCCACTTCGTGGAAATGCACTTCCTCGGGCGTGCAGCCATGGACCCCGGCTTCAGCTTCGGCCAGGCACCGGAAGATGGACAGGGCCGTGGCCTTCACCTGCTCGGGCAGCGGGCTCTTCTCGATCAGGGCCCGGATATCGGAGTAGTGCCGGTGATGGTGGTCGCCGTGCGCATGAACCTCCGCCCGCTTGGCTTTAATCCCGTTGTATTCAACGTCGGAGACGGTGATGTCGAAGCCGGGCAGCGGCAAGGCAGCGATGGATTCCTTGAGCCACTGCAGCGGCACGCCGAGATCGACCAGCGCGCCCAGCGTCATGTCTCCGCTGATGCCTGAAAAGCAGTCAAAATAGGCCATCATATTTTTTCTGGTATCCTTTTCAGAACGGCCCGGAAATCACAATCCGCTTGTCACGCGCTTGCTTGCAGTCGAATAATTTCCAGCAGCAACTCCGTCGCACGTATCATGTCCTCCAGCGCCACGTACTCGCGCACGCTGTGAACCTCGCGCATCCCCGTGCCCAGTATTCCTAGCGGTATTCCCTTTTCGAAGAAAACGTTCGCATCCGAGCCGCCCCCCGATATCTTTGTGCGCATGCCGCGGCCGAGCCTGTCTGCGGCTCGCCGTGCCAGATCCACCAGCGGGTGGTTCCCGGGGATGCAAGTCCGCGAGTAACTGCGTTCCACCCGGGTTTCAACCCTCGGCAGACCGTTCTGAGGCTCACTGCCCCGGCAGGCGGCAATCACGCGCTCGAATGCGTTCACAATGCCGGCGGTGACTTGCTTGAGCTTGTCTTCGTCGTGACTCCTGGCTTCCCCCCTGAGAGTCACCAGCGGCGGGATGATGTTGGTGGCGAGGCCTCCTTCAATCCAACCGATGTTGCACGTGGTTTCCTCATCGATGCGACCTAGGGTCAGGCCGGCCATGGCTTTAGCGGCCAGATGGATGGCGTTGATCCCGTTTTCGGGGTGCGCCCCGGCGTGCGCATCCTTGCCGATGATGCGGATTTCGAACCGGTTGGCCGACGGCGCCTGCACGATGACGCCCTCGGTGTCGGATCCATCCAGTGTGAAGCCGAAAGACGCCTCGAACTGCGAGAAGTCCAGATTCTTGGCTCCGGCCAGCCCCGTCTCCTCGCACACGGTCAGCGCGATCTCCAGCGGGCCGTGCGCCAATCCCTTCTCCTTAAGGACGCACAAGGTTTCAAGGATCACCGCGATGGCGCTCTTGTCGTCGGCCCCCAATATGGTTCGGCCGTCGCTGGTAAACACACCGTCGGCGAACTGAACCGAAACCCCCTCGCCCGGCTGGACCGTGTCCATGTGGGCATTCAATAGCAACGCCGGGGCAGCGCAGGTACCTTTCAGCCGTGCGATCAGGTTGCCGGTGTCGCTACCGGTTTTGACGGCGGTGTCGTCGATGCAGACCTCGGCCCCCAGGGTCTCGAGCCTGCTCCGTAAAGCGCCCGCCAGCGCCGCCTCCCGGCGCGACACACTGCCGGTCTCCGCCAGGTATCGAAAGGTTTCGGCGAGCCGCTCAGCGTTCACCATGATTTCCTGCGCATGTCATATTTAGTGATTGACAAAACCCGTAAGAAATTTAAAATAACACCGAAAGTTTACAATGCTTGATCACACGGAAGTGCGCAGCTGTCTGGTGAGGCTCCCGGACTTCAAATCCGGTGTGGGGCGCTAACACCGTCCCGGGTGGGTTCGATTCCCATGCACTTCCGCCATTTTTTTATTTAATTTCAAATACTTAACTACTTTGAAACACTCCGTTTTCTGGTCCGAAACTGGTCCGGAAATTTAATTTGGACCAGAAAAATAAGCCTTAAAACCGCAGCAACATTACATCGATTCATAACACATCCGCAACCATTTTCCACGCTCCTCTGCGCGACCTACTTTCACAAAAACTTTAGTCCACTCCCCTTCCTATTCCCCAGCGAAAAAATTTCGCCAAACACCACACTCTGGCCTGGCCGATTCCCAACCCCTTCTCATACATAAAACCGAGGTTTATCTGGGCGTCCGGCGACCCTTGTCCGGCCGCCTTTCGGTACCAATTGAAGGCGCCGGCATAGTCCTGATTCACCCCGATGCCGTCGCGGTGCATCCCGCCGAGATAGACCTGTGCCTCGCGATTTCCCTGCTGTGCCAGAGCAGAAAATTCATTAAATGCTTCGCCATAATTCTGTGCGTTGTAGAGTTGGACAGCTCGTGCGAGGTCGGCGCGGGCAGGCAGCGCAAAGAGCAACACCAGGGAGAGAATAAGGATGGCACAAAGATTCGTTTTTCGTTTTGTTCGGAACGTCAAGAATAGATTTGCCTTCTTTTCAGGTTTCGGGCTCATTGTCGTGTATGTCCACCGCTTGAGATCTCAATTCGGCGAGAGCGTCCAGCACCTGCTGCCGGACATCATGTGGGCCGTATATTTCCCCCCAGCCCTTCTGCAATTGGAACAGGCCGTCGTAGGCGGTGTCGTGGTAGGAGCGCAGCCGATGGGGGATCTCGTACTGAGTCAGGACAGAGCTCAGGAGCTGAGCCTCGATGGCGTTTTCAAGGACGGCAATCTTGATGAAAGGCGATTCCTGTTCCAGTGGCATGCGAGGGAATCCCAAACGCAAAGAAGCAATGAATGCACAACACCTCCCCGCCGCAGACAACGGGGTATTTCAACCGGAGAATTCCACCAGTATTATCGCAGCACGTTGCGGGGAACAAAACCCTCGTTGATTTAACAGCGCTTCAGTTGAATCTATAATCAAATCGACTTCTCCCACCCCTGCCCGAAATCCGCCAGCGGTCTGATTTCCGTTACTTCAAAAGCCAGCGCCGCATGAATCATCCTGGCAGCAGCCTCTCCGGCATGCGCCGCAATCTTCGTCTTCATTTTTCGGATGACATCGGGGCCTCCTTTCTTTGAAATACGGATTGGGCTTCGAAAAAGGTTTACCAGCGAGTGTTCACGTTATGAAAATTGCCTTTTTGGTCCCGCAGAAAACCAGAGCCGTCTTTATCGATAATCCCACGCATGGTGTCTCCGTTCAGATTTCGCATAACCGTATAGCCGTTGCTGCTGTCAATCGTGCCTTTGAACTTGTTCATTGGGTTGTAATCGAATTTTTTCTGCATCTCAATATCTCTGGTGCCTGAGCCATAACTGCTCGAGGGAGCATCTTGTTTGAATTGCCAGCGAGTATCCCAGGCGGCCGCAGGCCCGGCGCAGAGGGCAATCACAAAGATTGCTGTCAGCCCTGCAAGATATTTTAGGGTCTTCATGATCACCTCTGCCGAAATCAGGAAGTTTTTTCCTTCTATCAAGATTAAATAATACGCCCGAGGGTGTTCGACATCAAGCTTAAATGATGCTCCCTATCTCCCCAGAAGGACCGAGATAAAGCAGGCTCCGCCGCCGCTGCTGCCTGCGCTGCCGCCAGCCGATCCGCTGCCGTTATTTGAGTTTCCGCCCGCACCGGCGTCTTGAATGGCGAGGCCGGAGTCGGGATCCACCATCAAGAAGGACACGTCGACCGCCTCGAAATCGGAACCTTTTATCTGAGCCAGTTCGCTTACGAGCATATCATTGTCCCAGCGGGAATCCGGCGCTCCGGATATGTACCAGGCCGAGCCGTTGTCCGCCAGGATCAGGCCGTAGGTCTTCATGGCCTGCAGGATGACACGCACAGGGGCTGAAAACCGCGAGATATCGAATCCGGCTTTCAAGCGAAAGCGCTGCCCCATCGGCGGGATTTGTGCCCCCGTGAGACTCGAGGCTTCGTGGCGGGCAGGCCAGACATAATCGCTGCGGGTCTGAGGTGCCGTAAAGCGCAGCGCATGCCGAATCTCGCCTGCCGCCACCTCGTCGTAGCGCACCAGTCCGGGGAGGATCGGCAATCCCGCGGCGTCCGCCGATGTCCAGCCGGCAGGCCGAAGGGCATTCGAATTCAGGTCGTATACAGCGCCGGAGCCCGTTTGCCAGGTTCCATTCTGTTGCGGATAGGCGGAGTAAAGCTCGTATAGAATACAACTATCGCGGTCGAGGACTAGCACGTGGCGGTCTCCCGCAGATTGGCTGCCGCCCTCTATCAGCGCATTCGGCGGAATCGGATATGGGCCAGGATCGCTCTCCTCGGTGTATTCGAAGGAAATATTGACTTCAGTTTGGGACCCATCCACCACGTTGTAAGGAATTCCGATGGGCCCGCCGTTCCATGTACCGGATCCAAAGTCGGGGTGAAGTCCCCGCGTCGGACCGATGGTGTTGATAAAAGCGCTTGAGTTAGGGTTCAAGGGAAGGTCCGCCACCGGTGTGTTCCAGATGTTGTCAGGCGGAAAAATCGGGCAGCCCTCAAGCGTCGGTCCACTCTGGGCGGTCGATACTCCTGAAAAAACATACAGAACCACAGCGATAGTCAGGGCTAAAAAAATGCCCTTCCACTGCCCTAAAAGGTTCATTTTCCGCATGAAGACACCTCATCAATTCTGTAAGAAATGCGCCGGTTCTTATACTTTTCCATAATTATCCTTTCGATTCAAAATCTATGCCGCAAGACAAATCCCATGCCACGGGCAGAATGGGAAAAAGGATAAAAACAAAGAATCGGGCATAAGTCGAAGCTAAAATGGATGTTTTGCTATAGTAGAAACGCGGCGAGGCTGAAATTAAAGAGCAGAGTGAAAATGTCCGAAAGAGCCAAGGTCATCGCTCCAGCGGCAATCTTGGGGTCCAACTTACACGCATGTAAAACCGTCGGGATGCTCAGGCCGAACCCGCACGACGCAACCAGCGCCAGCAGAAGGCTCATTGGTCCGAATACAAATTCCTTAGCAAAATCATCCGACAGAAACAAAAGCTCTTTTCATCGAAATGAAGTCGAAAAGAGGCGGGACTATGCTGAAGCAAGCGGCCCGAAAACTGAATAACAGAGTCTCTATCGGGAGTGTTTCAGCCTGGCCGTGCCCTTCTTGACCGTGAAGACGCCGGCAAGTATCACCGCTGCGGCGATGGCTATCTGGAAATTGAGCTTTTCGTCGAGAACGATCCATCCCAGGAACAACGCGATGACAGGATTGATGTAGGCGTAGATGGGTTCTGGATTTTTCCCAAGACCGATCGAGTGTCGGCGTCGACAAATGCTGAACGATTCATTATACTTTCTCATTAACCCGTTAGGGAGGCAGGAGGAGGCGACGATGAAAAACAGTTTTATGGTGCTGATGCTGCTGGCTGCCACCGGCATAGCGACGGGGCCCGCGTTCTCCGAGACGGTCACCTACACCTGCCGGTACGATTCATACAGCAACGAAAAAGGTCTGCACAAGGTGCAGGACGACTTCCGGCTGGCCTTTGCCGTGGACACAGGAAAGGAGACCGCCCAAGCCGTCACCGACAAAGGGAGATTCAACGTTGACATGCTGCCCTCGCCCAAAGGCGGGATGACGTTCGTCGAAATGGTCGACGGCGGCAAGGTCTTGGCCACCTCCATCGACCTTGAAGGAAAATCCGTTCACAGCCGCAACATCATCCTGGAAGGACGCATATCCCCGTCCCAGTACTATGGGACCTGCTCAAAGCGGTAAGCCGCCCACACCCCCGCTAAAGGTTTCTTTGTTTCGGGTCGATATTCAGATCAATCCTGACTTCCGAACATGGTCGATCCAGCGCAATGAGGCTAAAAACATTCAAGCGACGGGGAGCAACATGGGCGCCGACACCTACCAAGTGATCTACAAGGGGGAAATTCTCCCGGGTTTTGACAAACAGGCGGTTTTTCACGACGTGGCGAAGATTCTGTCCATTAGGGAGGACATCGCCGGAAAAATCCTGAACGGCAAACGCGTGGTGTTGAAGAAGGGGCTGGATGAAGCGGCGGCGCGCAGCCAATGCATCCTTCTCCAAAAGGCAGGCGTCCGAGTCGCACTCGGAGTGCCCCAGCCCCAGGAAACGGGCTCCAAGCCGCCGGCGCCCCTGCCCCTCCCTTCGGCCGCCGAGGTGATGGCATCCTCGAGGCCGTCCCCCGGGGTCCACTCCGACGAATCCGCCACCGCCAAGCTGGATCTTTCCACAACGACGGAAATCCCGAAACCATCGAAGTCACCGGCGCCCTCCCGAATCCCCTTCGAATTCAAAGGCAACGGCTCCGAGTATTTCCGCATCTGGGTCGTCAACATCCTGCTCTCCATCGTCACGCTCGGAATTTACTCCGCCTGGGCCAAGGTCCGCCGCAAGCAATACTTCTACGGCAACACCCGGGTGAACGGCGCCGGTTTCGAGTACCTGGGCAACCCCGCGAAGATCCTGAAGGGACGCCTCATCATCGGTAGTCTTCTGATCATCACCGGCGCAACGTCCCACTTTTTTCCAGTGATTCATTTTCCACTGGTGCTGGTGCTGGGCATCTTCGCCCCCTGGCTCATCATACGATCCCTGATGTTCAACGCCCACAACAGCGCCTGGCGCAACATCCGTTTCGGGTTTAAGGCCAGCTACGGCCAGGCCTTCAAAGCCTATGTCCTGTGGCCGGTCCTGGCGATGCTGACCCTGGGCTGCCTCTCGCCGTATGCGTTTTGCCGCCAGAAGAAATTCCTGGTCGAAAACAGCTCCTTCGGCAAGACCGCCTTCGTTTTTGGCGCGTCCTGGAAGGACTATTACCGCATCCTGATGGTTGCCTCCCTGATAGGGATATTGGCCGCCGCCGCCGTCGCCGGAGCGGTGATCTTGTTTGCGCCGCTGGCCATCTTGGCGCTGCCGATCTATCTATACGTGTATGCCTATTTTGCGGTCAATACCGGCAACCTGCTGTACAACGCCAGCCGCCTGGGGCGTCACCGCCTGCTCTCCACCATGGAGGTCAAGAGCTTCATGATGCTGGTGCTGACCAACACCCTTGCCACAGCCCTGACCCTGGGGCTATTTCACCCCTGGGCCAAGGTGCGCACCATGCGTTACAAGGCGCAGCACCTGACATTGATCGCCGCCGGAGACCTGAACATGTTTGTGGCTGAAAAGCAGAAGGAGGTCGGCGCCATCGGTGATGCGTCGAGCGACTTCTTCGACTTCGATTTAGGGTTATGATCGTCATCCGCGGCAGCTTCTACAACGGCAAGACCTCGGCCCAGGTGCCGGCGGAATGTCGCGTCTTCGACCACGGAGCCGTCCACGTGCAGGGCTCCGGTATGAGCAAACCCCTGCTGGTCCTGCCGCGCTTCGATCTAAAGGCATCACCCCGCCTGGCCGACACTGCTCGTTACATCTATTTCCCGCAAGGTCAGAAGTTTGAAACCGAGGACAACCGTGCGGTAGACGACCTGCTGAAACGCTTTCAGCAGCGGCCGCGTCTGCATTTCGTTCACATTCTGGAAAGCCGCAAGCGCTACATCCTGATGTGCCTGGCGGCGATGGCCGCTGTCATCTGGGGTGTGGGACGCTACGGCGTGCCCGCCGCCGCCCGGGTCATCGCCCACCACCTGCCCACAGCCATCGTCCAGAAGGCCGGGAGCCAGACCTTGGAGATCCTTGACCGGGGCGTCTTCAAACCGTCGGAACTCGACGAATCATTGAAAAAACGGCTGGGGGCCCATTTTAAACCGCTGATTCAGAGCCACGCGGGACTTCACCTGCAGGTGGTCTTCCGCAAAGGCGCATGGCTGGGGGCCAACGCCTTTGCCCTGCCCAACGGCGTCATCGTCTTCACCGATGAAATGGTGAAACTCGCCCGGCACGACGACGAGCTCCTGGCCGTAATGGCTCACGAGGCCGGCCATGTGGCACGCCGCCACGGAATTCAACGGATCGTCCAAAACTCCCTGCTGGCATTCGCCATCATGGCCGTCACCGGGGATGCCTCCGGCACGTCCCAGATCTTTTTGGGACTGCCGGTGATGCTGACGGAGCTTGCCTACTCCCGCGAATTCGAGCGCGAAGCCGATCGTTACGCCCTCGGCTATCTGGAGTCTATTGAGGTATCGCCCCAACGGTTCGCCGATCTGATGCGCAGGCTGCAGCAGGGAAAATTGCCGGACGGCTCGGACACGGAAGGGCGTTGGTCGAACTACCTCTCGACCCACCCGGACATGGAAGAGCGGCTGCGGGATTTTGAAGCAGCGGAATGACGGGCCGCTCCGATCATCCCCTTTGGCCTCCTGGTCGCCCGGCCAACTTCAGAATCTGAACGACATCGTGCTGGGTTAAATCAGGCGCCTTGATGTATTCTCCGGCCATGTCGGCGCCCTGGGCCATTTTCGACCGTAGGTCATTGGAGAGCTTTTGAGTGAGTTTGGACAACTGCTTCTTGAGTTCCTTATCAGCCAGTATTCTTTGGGCAACGAGTGCCGCCTGCTTGAAGTCTTTCCTTATCCTGCCGGCATCGCGATAAGGACCCCTCCGATACTCACCGAACTTTACAGTCACCAGCCTGTGCACGAAAAATGCCGGCATCGACGGCACCGTAATGTTCTTGTGGACTCCATGGACCCGCACCGAAACCGGATGGTCGACCAGCATATGAAGATAGGACAGAGCTGCAGGACGAATGCTCAATTGGTTCTTAAGCGCTTGCCTGTTCCCTTCCGAGGACTTCTCCTGATCGATAAACACCTCGACCACGCCGATTCCCGGCAACTCATAGTCTATCTTGTCGTAGGCCATGTCGATTCGAGGGGTAAACCCCAAGTTGCGAAGAAGCTGATCCACATCTGTTTTCTGCCCCGAGTAGGGAACGCGCAATCCAAAATCGAAATCCAACGTCCTCAGAGGGTAGAACTCCACACCAAACACCTGGGTATAAACGTTGAAGCACCAGGACCCGATCAGCGTCAGCCCCTCCTCCCAAAGGTTGGCCCTGCCGAAAACCTCCAACAGATCGAGAAAAATCTTCTGATAAGATTTCTCTTGAAATTCCATTTTCCTGACTCCCAACAGCCCAAGGGATGCCTTGACGGTTCTGAGGTCTTCTACCCGTTTCACACGTTCCTGGATGAACGCGATGCAGGCTTCGGCCTCTTTTTTGCCGACCGGACCGATATAAGCGTCCTCGTACCCTCTTCCGGAAAGGTGCCTTCGCAGGTACCAGTAAGATCGTCCCCCCTGGGCCTGCCGCCGCAGGCTCCCTTTCGGCAAATTGATAAGCCTTCCCACCAGGTGATCATATTGGGCCTGGTAAAAAGCACGGCTTTCTTCCAGGATGCTTTCCACCACCATATAGCTATCCCATATTTTTTATATTTTGTAATATTATGGGGTAGTATATCCTCTATTTGTTAATTTTCAACTAAAAACGGGGTAGGCTAACGGCACCTTTTCCGATTCGCGACGTGCCTATCAAGGGTTGGATCGGTCGGCAGTGAGGTTATGCGGAAAGGCCCCGGATCAGCGCCAGCGCATTCACCCCCAGAACATCGTGATTGTAGCCGCCCTCCAGGATGGCAAAGCAGCCGCCGCCGTTGCGCTGCGCGGCGCTGCGCACCATACGCCCCATCTCGCGGTAGTCGTCGGTCGTCAGCAGCCCGCCCCAGTCCTGGCGGTGATTGTCGAACCCGGCGGAGATGCCGATGATGTCCGCCGGAAAGCGGCCGAGCTCATCTTCGACCTCCGCCAGATAGGCCGTGCGGTCATGGGCCCCGGGGTTGTGGATGCCGACGTAGTTCTTGCGGCCCAGGATGTTCTCGGTGCCGTCCCCGAAGTGCAGGTCGAAGTCCAGGATGTAGGCCGAACGGATCTGGCCCTGCTGCTTCAACGCCTCGATGGCCACCGCCATGTTGTTGAAAAAGCAGAACCCCCAGCAGGAGCCGCCCGAGGCGTGGTGGCCGGGCGGACGGATCGCAGCAAAGCAGGGCTCCGCAAGACCGATGGTTGCCGCCTGGACGGCCCCGCCCGCGGCCAGGGCAGCGATGTCGTAGAGCCCGAAGCGGCGGATGCGCTCAATGTGCTCCGCCGTGTGAACGGCAAGGATCTGCGCCGCATCGGCGGGCTCGGCCTTCACGAGTTCCACGTGCGGCTCGATCACCGAAATGATCGCTTCCATGCGGCCGGATGCAGCGGCGGGATCGTCGGTATAAACCTCGAAAAAGTCCGGGTGGAACACCACCTTCATGGCACCCTCCTTTCTCATCTCCGTGCCAGTCGTGCGACCGACTCCACGTGAAAGGTGTGGGGAAACATATCCAGCGGTTGGATTTCAAGCACCCCATAGCTTTCCTTGAGCATGGCCAGATCGCGGGCCAGGGTCGCGGGATTGCAGGAGACGTAGACGATGCGCTGCGGCGCCAATCGAAGCACCTGGTCGACCACTTCCCTGGCCATTCCAATGCGCGGCGGGTCGATGATCACCACCTCCGGTCGCGCGTCGATGGAGGCCAGCCCCTCCAGGATGTCCCCCCGGATGAAGCGGCAGTTGGATACCCCGTTGGACCTGCAATTTCTCTCTGCATCTTCCACCGCACTCGCGACGATCTCAATGCCGACGACCTCACGGCACTTCTCAGAGATATAGATGGGGATCGTGCCGGTGCCGCTGTAAAGATCGAGCACGGTCTCGTCGCCGCTCAACCCGGCGTAGTCGATCACCGTCTCGTAGAGCCGCGCGGCTGCGTGCGTGTTCGTCTGGAAAAACGAATTGGCGGAGATGTCGAACTCGAATCGGCCGATGGTATCGCGGATGCAGGCTTCGCCCGCGATCCGTCGCTCGAATTCGCCCACGGCGATTCCGGCTTGGCGGGCCGTGACATTGTTCACGACCGAAGCAATCTCGGGAAAAGCCGCCATCAGCCGCTCCGCCAGGTCCAGTATGGGCTGCCTTTCCTCGAAGGCGGAGACGAGATTGACCATCCAGCGGCCGGTGGAGGCCGAATTGCGCAGCATGGCAAAGCGCCAGAACCCCTCGTGGCTGCGCAGCCCGTAGACGGGCCGTCCGGAAGATCGGATGCCGTCCCGGATCTCCGCCAAGATCCGGTTCCCCAGCGCCGGTTGGAGCAGGCACGCTTGGGTGTCGATGACCTTGTGAAAGGTCCCCGGCACGTGCAGACCGAGCGCAAAGGATCTGTCCTCAGCCGGGTCGGCCATTTCAGACGGCAGCAGCCAGCGCCGGTTGGTGCAGGTAAATTCCATCTTGTTGCGGTACTCGAAGACGGACGCCGACGGAAGGGTCGCATGAACCGGCACCTCTTTGATCGCGGCGATGTGCTCGAGCGATTCCGACACGTGCCGGCGCTTGTATTCCAGCTGCTTTTCGTACCGCAGGAACTGCCAGGTGCATCCGCCGCAGAAACCGCTGTACCGGCAGGGGGCCGCCACTCGATCCTGGGAAGGGCTGAGGATCTCTACCATCCGCGCTTCGGCGAAGTTTTTCTTCCGACGGGTGATCTGGATCAGGGCCCGGTCGCCCGGCACGGCCTGGTCCACGAATACCGCCATCCCGTCGATGCGGGCGATGCCCCTGCCCCCGAATGCCAGCCCGACGATCTCGGTTTCAACAATGGGTTGTTTTCTTCTGCGCATTTCGGGTGTAGATTAGAAAACTACAGCGTGAACTTCAATAGAATTCAGGATTTGAGAAAAAGGCGGGCCGCGGCTACTGATGGAAATGGATGTGAACTTCACAGCCGACCGGTTCAACCTGCGGGGGACGCTGCATCTTCCGCAATCACCCTCCCCGCCCGTCGTCATCGGCTGCCACGGACTCTTGAGCGACCGGACGTCGCCGAAGCAAGTTGCATTGGCGCAGGCCTGCAACCGTCTCGGACTGGCTTTTTTTCGGTTCGACCACCGCGGCTGCGGGGAAAGCGAGGGGCGGTTGGAAGACCAGACCACTCTCGACAACCGTTGCAGCGACCTGCTGCATGCCATCCGCCATCTCACGGGGCGCGCCGACCTTGGAAAACGCGTCGCCCTTTTCGGCAGCAGCATGGGAGGCGCCGTCTGCCTCCGGGTGGCCGCGCAAGCGGACATCGCCTCCCTGGTAACCTTTGCAGCGCCGGTCAGGAGCCGGCCCCTGAAGATCGCTGACCCGCATGCGAAAATGGACCCCGGGCGGGCGCGAATGGCCGCCGTGCTGAGAGAGGATTACGACCTGGGGGCGGAGCTGAAAAAACTTCGAAACATCATGGTCTTTCACGGAGAGGCCGACGATGTGGTCCCGGTAGCGCATGCCCGCGAAATTTTTCAACGGGCCGCCCAACCGAAGCGCCTCGTCATCCAGCCGCGAGGGGATCACCTCATGAGCGACCCGCGCCACCAGCAGGAGTTCATTCGCGAGGCATCTCTCTGGCTGAGCGGGGGTTTGGGCTGAAAGCCGGTGGCTCTCGATAAACGCACGGGTTGAATCATCCAACCAGCCTGGTTGCGGTGACGACCTTCCAACCCAGATCGATAAAGCGCTGCAACACGTATTTTGCGTTTGTTTCGTCGGATAGAGAGATGACACCCTGCCGTACGTCTTGGCCCTTTTGAATCTTGACTGCAATTCTCACCTGAGCGCCCTCGTTTTTGCGGTAAATGACTGAGAAATCCCTTTTATAGGTGCCCTTTGTAAAACTT
>Ga0209450_10000890_pt1 | contig 15008 bp, 13 predicted proteins | sample FrelakmetLWP11LW_FD_187149 | JGI IMG/M metagenome (GOLD analysis project Ga0209450, IMG submission 187149) | Freshwater lake sediment microbial communities from the University of Notre Dame, USA, for methane emissions studies - LWP11 LW (SPAdes)... | ecosystem: Environmental > Aquatic >...
CGCCACGACGTGCGCGTTCGTAGATGCCCTGCGCGCGGGCCACGCGCTCCTCCGCCTGCTCGGGGGTCGCCGAGGCGGGCACCGAGACGAGGATGTGCGCGAGGTCGTACTCGGCGTCGTCGCCCGGGGACTTCAGGCGCCTGGCGACGCACTGGTCGATTTCGCGCGGCGAGACGTAGATGCGCGAGTAGACGTCGCGCTGGCGCAGCATGTTGATGGTCATCTCGCGGCGCACCTCCTCCCGGTACATCCGGTAGTCGATCCCCTGCGCCTCGAGTGTGGCCGGCATGTCGCTGAACTGGATGTTGTTGCGCGCCGCCACGTCGGTGAGCGCCTGGTTCACCATCTCGTCCGAGACCTTGATGCCGAGCCGCTCGGCGCGCTGCATCTGCAGTTCCTGCAGCACCAGCCGCTCCAGCACCTGCTGCCTGAGGATGTTGCGCGGCGGCAGTTGCTGTCCCGACTTCTGGATGCGGTCGGCGATGACGCGCTCCTGGCGGTCGAGTTCGCTCGTGAGCACGATGCCGTCGTTGACCACGGCGGCCACGCTGTCGAGCAGCACGCCACGGGTGCTGACCTCATCCCCCTCGACCCGGGCCACGAGGCCGGCCAGCAGCAGGCAGGCCAATAGCAATCTGTTCAAAATCAATGACATATCAGTGCCGCGACTCGGGCGGGAGGGCGGAGTATCCACGAATCGCATCGCGCAGGAAAGCTTCGCTGTCGGTTCCGACACTGGAGAGGCCCTTCAGTTCCAGCTGCAGTCCCACCGAGGTATCGATGTCGCCGGTGCGGTTGCTGACGAACCGCCGGGTGACCATCCGCAGCGCCCAGCAGCACGACGAGTACTCGAGGCCCACGAACTGGTCGAGCGTCTTCTCCTCGTCGATCGAATACACCCAGCGTGCGAATCCACGCCAGCGCCGGCTGATCGGCCAGGCGGCGGACACGTCGAACTGCTCGAACAGGTCGCGGCGGAAGCGGTAGCCCGCATTGATCACCCGGTCGGACACCGGACGGTACTGCAGGTTGACCTCGGATCGCTCGGTGAGCGACTGGTCGGGGTTCCACTGGTAGCCGAGGCGGGCATTCCAGCTCTTGAACGCCGCCAGCTCCAGCTCGGCGATGATGTCCGAGGAGTCGCGATCGGGCGCCGGCTCGTCCGGCAGCTGCACGCGCGGGTCCTCGAAGTAGAACGCCTGGCCGATCGTCGCGCTGAGGTACTGGCGGCTGCCCGCCGCGTCGAGCAGCCGGCTGGTCACACCCAGGCTCAGTTGATTGGCGTCGCCGACCCGGTCGGGGCCGACGTAGCGGTTGGTGCGGAACAGTTGCACCATGTTCAGGTCGGGCAGCGCGGTGTCGAAGACCGGCAGCTCGTCCTGATTGCGGTAGGGGATGTAAACGTACTGCGCGCGCGGCTCGAGCGTCTGCACGCGGTCGCCGTGCGAGCCGGTGGTGCGCTCCAGCGTCAGACCCGACTCGAGGCTCAGCAGCGGCAGGCTGCGCAGCGGCGAGTCGTCCGTGCCCGACTCGTTGTCGGACAGCGAGTATCCGGTGGCACGCCACGCCGCATTCGCCGCCACGTACGTGCCGCCCACGTCGGTCCGCCAGTCGAGCGCCGGTTCGACGTCCAGGCGCGCTCCGGTCACCCCGGTGTCGCGCTCGAAATAGGACGCCTCGGCGCGCAGCGTCGCGCCGAGCCCCGGCGCCAGGTCCCGCCAGCGGCCGAGCGCCGCCAGCTGCGGCAGGATGGTATAGGGCTCGTCGCCCGGGGGCAGCTCGGGATCGATCGTCTGGTAGTTCTGCACCCGTCCCGTGAACGACCAGTGCTCGAGGTCGCTGCGCGCCTCGAACAGGCGGTTCAGGAAGGTGACGCTGGTGCTCTCGAAGCCGACGCCGAAGTCCTCGAAGTAGTTGTCGTCGCTGACGTTCGCCGCATCGACGCGCAGGCGCGTGGTCGGCTGCAGGAAGGTGACGTGATCGAGCCTGACGAAGCTGCGCGAGTCGTCCCGCTCGAGGTCGTCGGGCACGTACTCGGCGTTGAAGATGCCCTTGCTGCGCTCGGTGAGATAGCGGAATTCCGGGTCGAAGCGCAGGCCGCGCTGGGAGAAATAGTGGCTGACCAGGGTCGCGTCGTAGTTCGGGGCAAGGTTCCAGTAGTACGGCACGGCAACGTGGGCGCCACTCTTGCCGCTGGTGCCGATGGTCGGGAACAGCAGGCCCGACTTGCGCGTATCGCCCACCGGGAAGGAGATCCACGGCGTGTAGAGGATCGTCCTGTCCATGAACTCGAGCCGCACGTCACGGCCGGTTCCCATCTGGCTCTCCTGGTCGATCGAGATGCTGCCGGCACGCAGCTGCCAGTCCTCGTTGCCCGGTGGGCAGGCCGTATACACCACGTCCTTCAGGTCGATGATCGATTCGTCGCGCAGCCGCACGTCGCGGGCCGCGCCGCGCACGCCGCGGTCGGTCAGCTCGAACTGCGCGCCTTCGAACGAGCCGTTGCCGCCGGCGAATTCGCCGCCCCGGCCGCGCACGTGCAGCGTCGGGTCGAGGAACTCGACGTTGCCCTCGAGACGCACGCTGCGCTGCTCGGCGTCGATTTCCGCCGAGTCGGCGGCGAGCAGCCGCTGGCCCATGCGGATGCGCACGTTGCCGGACAGCGTGGCGTCGCCGGCACGGCCCAGGTCGCCGTGGTCGCTGGTGATGTCGATGCGGGGATCGTCCGGGTCGGCCTGCAGCAACTGCTCCAGCCGGGGATCCGCCGGCGGCGCGCGGCACTGCTGGTCGTCGGCCAGCGCGCCTTGCGCGGCGGCGCTGCAGGCCAGGAGCGCCTGGGCAAGCCGTCGCAGACAGCGCGTGATTGCGGCAGACGGCTTCATCGCGGCGATTATAATTGCGCCGCCCACCGCCATCCGACTTTCCGAGGCTGCCTTTGCCAGAATTCCGCCGCGATGACCCACGGCTCGACCTGCTGCGCCGCTGGCTGGAGCAGGGGCTGGGCTGGCACGATCTCTGGCTCGAGCCGGCCTCGGCCGACGCGAGCTTCCGACGCTACTTCCGGGTCGGCGCCAGCGACCACGACACGGTGGTCGCGATGGATGCCCCCCCCGGCAAGGAGGACGTCGAGCCCTACCTGCGGGTCGCCGGCATGCTCGAGGCCATCGGCGTCAACGCGCCGCGCGTGCTCGCGCGCAACGCCGCCGACGGCTTCCTGCTGCTCACCGACCTCGGCAGCGTGACCTACCTGGCCGAACTCGCAGATGCCGCGCGCGCAGACGCGCTCTACGCCGACGCCATCGCGGCGCTGGTGCGGATACAGACGCGCGGGCAGCAGCATGCGCGCAATCTGCCGCCGTACGACGAGCGCCTGCTGCGCTTCGAGATGAGCCTGTTTCCCGACTGGTTGCTCGCCCGGCACCTTTCCCTCCAATTGACGCCAGCCGAGGCCGTGGCGCTGGCCGCGGCGTTCGATGCCCTGACCGCGAATGCACTGGCGCAGCCGCAGGTGTTCGTGCACCGTGATTATCACTCGCGCAACCTGATGGTCTGCCCCGGGCAAAACCCCGGCATCCTCGATTTCCAGGACGCGGTGCACGGCGCGCTCACCTATGACCTCGTGTCGTTGCTGCGCGACTGCTACGTGGCGTGGCCGCAGGAGCGGGTCTTGCGCTGGGCACTCGAATTCCGCAGCCAGGCGCTGGCCCAGGGCCTGCCCGCGGGCAGCGACGAGGCGCAGTTCCTCCGCTGGTTCGACCTGATGGGCATCCAGCGCCACCTCAAGGCGAGCGGCATTTTCGCCCGGCTCTGGCACCGTGACGGCAAGTCAGGCTACCTGCCCGACGTGCCCCGCACGTTGGGCTACATCGCCGCGGCCTGCTCGCGCCACCGCGAGTTCGCGGCGCTCGGTGCGCTGGTGTCGGAGCGCGTGCTGCCGGCGATGCAGGCGAGCCTCGAGGCGGCCAGCGCGTGAGGGCCATGATCCTGGCGGCTGGGCGCGGCGAGCGCATGCGGCCGCTGACGCTCGTCCGGCCGAAACCCCTGCTCGAGGCCGGCGGGGAGCCGCTGATCGTCCATCACCTGCGCGCCCTGGCGGCCGCCGGGTTCGAGGACGTGGTGGTGAACCTGTCGTGGCTCGGGGACCAGATTCGTGCCGCACTCGGAGACGGTGGTCGCTACGGTGTGCGGCTGCACTACAGCGACGAGGGACCCGAGCCGCTCGAGACCGGCGGCGGCATCTTCCGCGCGTTGCCGCTGCTCGGCGCCGGTCCGTTCCTGGTGCTGAACGGCGACGTCTGGACGGACGTCGACTGGTCGGCGTTGCGCGAACGGCTGGCGCCCGGAGACCTGGCGCACCTCGTGCTCGTGCCCAATCCGGCACACAACCCGCCGGGCGACTTCGTGCTCGAGCGGGGGCGGATCGTGGAGACGCCGGGCGAGCGGCGGACCTTCTCCGGTGCCGGCGTGTACCGCGCCGAGTTGTTCCGTGGCTGCAGCGACGGCATCTTCAAGCTCGCGCCGCTGCTGCGGACGGCGGCTCGCGCCGGTCGCGTCAGCGGCGAACTGCACACCGGGGCGTGGCTGGACGTCGGCACGCCGGAACGCCTCGCCCATCTCGACGCACTGTTGCGGCAGCGGCAGCGCTGAATCCGCTGCCGCTGCGCGACGAAACGACCACAGGGACGGTTGGTCCGGCGGCGTCCGGGGTCCGCAGGCGGTTTGCCCGGGACGCCATGAACCCGTCCCTGGGGCTCGCGCGCGGCGTCCATGCCGCGCGACCCCCGGGCAAGCCGCCTGCGGGCCCCGGACGCCGGCAGAGGCAGCGCGGCCGGCCGGCGACGTACAATGCGCTCCCACGCGGTGAGTGACCCATGACCGAATTCAAAGGCATCCCCGTCGTCCCGAACGCGGCCCGCAGCGGCCAGAAGTACGTGACGCCCCGGGGCACCACGGCGATCAAGGACGGCATCAAGGCGACCACCCACACCGCGCCCGTGCCGGCCGGCCGCAAGCCTGCGTGGTTGCGTGCGCCGATGCCGGCCGGCCAGCGCTTCGACGCCGTGCGCCAGACCGTGCGCGAGCATCGCCTCGCGACCGTCTGCGAGGAGGCCAAGTGCCCCAACATCGGCGAGTGCTGGAACGCCGGCACCGCCACGCTGATGCTGATGGGCGAGGTCTGCACGCGCGCCTGCCGGTTCTGCGCCGTGGACACGGGCAACCCGCGCGGTTGGCTGGACGCGGAAGAGCCGGCCAATGCAGCGCGTACCGTGCAGCTGATGGGCCTGCGATATGTCGTGCTCACGTCGGTGAACCGGGACGACCTCGAGGACGGCGGCGCGGGGCATTTCGCCGCCTGTGTCCGCGAGATCAAGCGGCTCTGCCCGGCGACGGCCGTCGAGGCGCTCACGCCGGATTTCCAGGGCGCGCTCGAGGACGTGGAGGTCGTCGTCGACAGCGGGCTCGACGTGTTCGCGCAGAACGTGGAGACCGTCCGGCGGCTGACGCACCCCGTGCGCGACCCGCGCGCATCCTACGAGCAGACGCTCGCGGTGCTGGCGCACGCCAAGCGGCATCGGCCGGACGCGCTCACCAAGACCAGCCTGATGCTCGGCCTCGGCGAGGCCGACGACGAGATCCTGGCGACGATGGACGACCTGCGGGCGGTCGGCGTGGACATCCTCACGCTCGGGCAATACCTGCGCCCGACGGTGAATCACCTCGCCGTGGAGCGCTTCGTCACGCCGGAGGACTTCGAGTGCTACCGTGCGCACGCGCTGGCGCGCGGCTTCGTCGAGTGCGTGGCGGGTCCGCTGGTGCGCTCGAGCTACCGGGCCGAGCAGGCGCTCGCGCGCAATAACGCGGGCCTCGGTGCCGGCGGCGTGGCCACGCGCTGACCGTGGGCGGGCCCGTCCTGCGCTGGCTGGGCCGCGTCGCCTATGAGCCGACCTGGCGGGCCATGCAGCGCTTCGTGGACGAGCGAGGACGGGGCACCGCGGACGAAATCTGGTTCCTGGAGCATCCGCCGGTCTTCACGCTCGGCATGAACTCCAGGCCCGAGCACCTGCTCGGCCCCGGCGACATTCCGGTGGTGCAGATCGATCGAGGCGGCCAGGTGACCTACCACGGCCCCGGGCAACTGGTGGTCTACCCGCTGCTCGATCTCGATCGCGCGAAGCTCGGGGTGCGTGCGCTGGTGGAAGCCATCGAGCGGGCGATCATCGCCACCGTTGCGCAGTGGGGCATCGAGGCGCGCGGGCGACGCGATGCGCCCGGCGTGTACGTCGGCCCGCGCAAGCTCGCGAGCGTGGGGCTGCGCATCCGCCGCGGTTGCTCCTACCACGGGCTCGCGCTCAACGTCGCAATGGACCTCGAGCCGTTCCGACGCATCAATCCCTGCGGCCATGCGGGGCTCGAGATGACCCAGGTGAGCGATCTCGGCGGACCGGACGACCTCGGGCGGGTGGCGGACGCGCTGGCGCCTCGCCTGCTCGTGGCCCTCGGCTTCGACGCCGGCGCTCAGAGCGCGACCAGCACCTGGCGGCAGGACGTGAGCTCCGTGTAGAGCGCATCGAGCTGCGCCTTGCTCTCGGCGCGCACCGTGATGGTGAGCCCGAGGTAACGGCCGCCGCTGCTCGGGCGCTCCTCGATGCTGTCCGCGGCGAGCGTGCCGAAGTGACGCGTGACGATGCCGATCGCGAGGCTGCGGAAATCGTCGGTCGCCGCGCCCATGATCTTGATGGGGAAGTCGCAGGGAAAGCGCAGCAGGGTCTCTTCGGCCATGGTTCAGAGCGCGGGCGTGGCCGCGATGTCGTCGAGGTGGCGCTGCAGGCGGTCGTAGATCTCGGTCCACAGGGGTCCGGGGCGGCCGCTGCCGACCGGACTGCCGTCCACCGTCGTCACCGGCAGCACGCCGCGGCCGGCGGAAGCGATCCACACCTCGTCGCAGTTCGCGATGTCGCGGGCCTCGATGGGGCAGACCTGGCTCGGCAGCCAGCCGTGCGCGAGCTCGAGCACGGCGTCGCGCGACGTGCCCGGCAGGATGCGATGGTTGTTCGGCGGCGTGACGATCGTGCCGCCGATGCACAGGAACACGCTGCTCGACGACCCCTCGAGCAGCAAACCGTCGTCCACCAGCAGCGCCTCGTCGGCGCCGCGGTCCGCGGCCTCCTGGCGCAGCAGCACGTTCGCGAGCAGCGCCACCGACTTGATGTCGCAGCGGTCCCAGCGGATGTCCTGCAGCGTGACGGCACTCAGCCCGTGCTCGAGGGTGCGTGCGGCCGGTGCGGGGAAGGGGCTCGCGAACGCGAACACGGTCGGTGTCGCGTCCCGGGGAAACAGGTGGTTGCGGCCGGGTTCCGCGCCGCGCGTGACCTGCAGGTACAGCAGCAGCTCGGCACCGCCGGCGGCTCCCGCCAGCGTCGCGAGGATGTCCTGCCATTGCCGGTCGTCATGGGGATTGCGCAGGCGGATGGCGGCCAGGCTGTCGTCCAGCCGCCGGAGGTGCTGGCGCAGGCGGAACGGCCGCCGGCGATGCACCGGGATCACTTCGTAGACGCCGTCGGCGAACAGGAAGCCGCGGTCGAGCGGCGAGATCCGGGACTCGGCGAGCGGGAGCAGCGATCCGTTCAGGTAGCAGGTGGGGTAGGGTGCCGCCATCTCAGTCGAACCAGAGCCGTACCGTGTCCCCTGCACGGCGGAACCACCCCCCGGCCGGCACGTCGGCCGCCGGGAACAGGTCGTGCGTGGCGATGGTGGCGCCGTCCACGACGATGCGCACCTTGCCGATCGGCGTTTGCGCCGACAGCGGCGCGAGCAGGCGCTCCGGCAACTCGAACTCGGCCTTCACGCTGCCGACGTGGCCGCGCTGTCCGGTGACGAACAGGTCGCGCTTCAGGGCCAGCCCGACCTCCGGGTTCGTGCCCTTCCAGACGCGCGCCGTCGTGAGCGGCTCGCCGGCAGCGTACAGGCGCCGGGTCTCGAAGAAGTTGAAGCCGTAGTTGAGCAGCGCCATGTTCGCGTCCTCGCGCGCGCGCATGGAGTCCGTGCCGAGCACCACCGAGACGAGGCGCATGCCCTCGCGCTTCGCCGAGGCGATCAGGCAATATCCGGCGGTCTCGGTGTGGCCCGTCTTGACGCCGTCAACCGACGGCTCGCGCCACAGCAGGCCGTTGCGGTTCTGCTGCGTGATGCCGTTCCAGGTGAATTCCTTCTGCGCGTACCACCGGTAGTACTCGGGGAACTCGCGGATCAGGGCGCTCGCGAGGATCGCCGAGTCGCGCGCCGTCGTGTAGTGCTCCGGATCGGGCATGCCCGCCGAGTTCGTGTAGCGCGAACCGGTCATGCCCAGTTCCTTGGCATAGGTGTTCAGCATCTGCACGAACGTCGCCTCGGTGCCGCCGACGTGCTCGGCCAGCGCGACCGTCGCGTCGTTGCCCGACTGCACGATCATGCCCTGGATCAGGTTCTCGACCGCCACCTGCTTGCCGACCTCGACGAACATCCTCGAACCCTCCTGCTTCCAGGCGTGCTCGCTGATCGTGACCATGTCGTCGAGCTTGATGCGTCCCTCCTTGAGCGCGCGGAAGACGCCGTAGGCCGTCATCACCTTGGTGAGGCTGGCCGGCTCCTGGCGGGAGTCGGGGTCGAGTGCCGCGAGCACGCGACCGCTGTCGTGGTCGATCACGACGTAGCTGCGTGCCTTGAGCTCGGGCGGCGACGGGATTGGCGTCGGCGCGGTGGCCGCGGGCTCGGCGGCCGGTGCAGTGGCAACCGCGTCGTCGTCGGCATCCCTGGAGCAGCCGGCGAGCGTGAAAGCGAGGATGGCGAGCGTTGCAGTGAGGCTGGCGTTGGGTCGTCTCATGTCGGGAATGCTTGCGGTGAGGGTGCAGGGGTCGCCGGAGCTGTGCGGCTCACTCGGCGGACGATACGGACGTGAACGGCGGCGGCGCGTTCGTGGGCGAGGGCGCTGGCGCGGGCACGGCAGAAGCGAGCGCTGCCGCCAGGTCGTTGACGGCACTCGCATACAGCTGGCTGCGGTTATAGCGCGTGATGGCGTGGAAATTCGTGAAGCCGACGCGGAATTCGGGGCCCGTGCTGCCCGCGAGCTGGATCAGCACGGCCGGCGCGTCGTCGGGCAGGTCGGCCCGGAACCGGATGCCGCGGCGGCGCAGCGAACTGGCCGTCTCGCTGAGCGCGAGCTTGCCGAGCTCGACGCCGTCGAGGTCGGCCCCGGTGACGTCGGCCGGCACCATCACCGGCTCGCCGGTGCGCCAGCCGTGCGACTTCAGGTAGTTCGCGACGCTCGCGAACACGTCGCTCCAGCTGCCCCACAGGTCGCGGTGGCCGTCGCCGTCGCCATCCACCGCCCAGGTGCGGAAGCTCGTCGGCATGAACTGCGGGATGCCCATGGCGCCGGCGTAGGAGCCGGACGGCACCAGCGGGTCGAGCGTCTCCTCGCGCGCCATGAGCAGGAACTGCTCGAGCTCGCCGCGGAAGTACTGGCTGCGCGGCGGGTAGTCGAAGGCCAGCGTGGCCAGCGCGTCGATGACCCGGTGCTTGCCGGTGATTTCGCCGAAGAAGGTCTCGACACCGGTGATGGCGAGAATCACCTCCGCCGGTACGCCGCTTTCGGCCGCCCTGCGCAATGGACCGGCCTCGGCTCGGGCCGTCGCCACCCCCCGCGCGATGCGCCTTTCGGTCAGGAACAGTGCGCGGTACTCGTGCCAGGGCTTTGTCTTCTCGGCCGGGCGCGAGATTGCCGCGACGATCGACGGGCGCGACTCCACCTGGGCGAACAACTGCCCGAGATCCCGGGCCGGGAAGCCGTGGCGGTCCGACATCCGGCCGATGAACTCCTGCACGTCCTGGCGCCGTTCGTCGAGCGCGTGGCTGGCTGCGGGGAGCATGACGAGCAGGGCAGCGGCGCAGGCAGACAGCGTTGCGTTGGGCATCCGGGGCCTTGGGTGACGGGGGCCGGTCACGTCGCGACCAGCTTGCGGCGGGAGTGAACGGACATGAGGATACCGAAGCCCGCCATGAGGGTCACCATCGAGGTGCCGCCGTAGCTCACCAGCGGCAGCGGCACGCCGACCACGGGCAGCAGCCCGGCGACCATGCCGCTGTTCACGAACACGTACACCGCGAAGGTGAGCGTGAGCGCGCCGGCGATCAGGCGACAGAACGTGTCCTGTCCCTGCACCGCGATGTACATGCCGCGCGCGAGCACCATGAGGTACAGCGCGATCAGCACCGCGAGCCCCACGAGTCCCCACTCCTCGCCGATGACGGCGAAGATGAAGTCGGTGGAGCGCTCCGGCAGGAACTCGAGGTGGGCCTGGCTGCCGTTCATGTAGCCCTTGCCGAACACGCCTCCCGAGCCGATCGCGATCTGCGACTGGATGGTGTGGTAGCCGGCGCCGAGCGGGTCTGTCTGCGGGTTGAGGAACGTGAGCACGCGCTGGCGCTGGTAGTCGTGCAGGAAGTGCCACAGGACCGGCACGGCGGCCGCGAGCAGCGCGCCGAGACCGACGATGTAGCGCAGCTGCAGGCCGGCCAGCAGCACGACGAGGCCGCCGCCCGATGCGATCAGCAGCGCGGTGCCCAGGTCAGGCTGCTCGGCCACCAGCAGCACCGGTACCAGGATCGCCACGCCGAGCACCAGCAGCGACCTGAGGTCGGGCGGCAACGGGCGGTCGTGCAGGTACCAGGCGCACGCGAGCGGCAGCGCGATCTTCATGATCTCCGACGGCTGGAAGCGGATGAAGCCGAGGTCGAGCCAGCGCTGCGCGCCCATCGCGATGTCGCCGACGAGCGCGACGGCGACCAGCAGCAGCACGCCCACGGCGTACAGCCACGGCGCGACGGCGCGCAGGATGCGCGGCGGAACCTGTGCCACGGCTACCATTACGCCGAGCCCGAGGCCGACGCGCGCGGCCTGGCGCAGAAATACGCCGACGTCCTCGCCGGCGGCGCTGAACAGCACGACGAGCCCGGCCGTGCACACGGCCAGCACGGCCAGCAGCAGCGGGCCGTCGAGGTGCAGCGCCTCGAGCACGCGGCCGGACACCGTCAGCGTGCGCTGCGCGCGGCTCGAGTAACCCGGTCCGGCGATGTCGATCCTCATTCCTCGCTCTCCGGCGCAGGCGCCGCCCCGGCTGCCGGGTCGGCGGCCTGTTTTTCGGGCGGCAGCAGGTGGGCGTCGAAGATCTTGCGCGCGATCGGCGCCGCCGTGCCGCTGCCGCTCTTGCCATTTTCGACCACCACGGCAACCGCGAGTTGCGGATCGTCCGCAGGGGCGAAGGCGATGAACAGCGCGTGGTCGCGCATGCGCTCCGCGACATCCTTCTCTTCGTACTTCTCGTTCTGGCCGACAGTGAACACCTGCGCGGTGCCGGTCTTGCCGGCGATCTTGTAGGGCGCACCGACCTGGGCGCGGCGGGCGGTGCCCCACGGGTCGTTGGTCACGCTGACCATGCCGCCGACGATCACGTCCCAGTACGCCGGGTCGTCGACCTGTACCGGCGGCAGCGGCTTCGGCGGTACTTTGCGCAGCTCGCCCGTGCTCGCATCGCGGATGCCTTTGACGAGGCGCGGCGTGAAGCGCTGCCCGCGCATGGCGACGGTGGCCGCAACATGCGCCAGCTGCAGCGGCGTGGCCAGCATGTAGCCCTGGCCGATGCCCGCGATCACCGTCTCGCCGGGGAACCAGACCTGCGCGGACTTCTGCTTGAACGCGCCGCGCTTCCACGCCGTGGACGGCAGCAGGCCCTTGCGCTCGCCCGCGATGTCGATGCCCACCTTGTCGCCGAGGCCGAACTGCGCGAGGAAATCGTGCATGCGGTCGATGCCCAGCTCGGCCGAGACGCCGTAGAAGTACACGTCGCAGGAGACGGCGATGGCCATGTGCATGTCGACGCTGCCATGGCCGCCCTTCTTCCAGTCACGGTAGCGGTGGCTGGAACCCGGCAGCTGGAACGCGCCCCGGCACAGGCGCCGCGCTTCCGGCTCCGTCACGCCGTACTGCAGCGCCGCGAGCGCCACCAGCGGCTTGATGGTGGAGCCGGGCGGGTAGACGCCGCGCAGCGCGCGATCGTAGAGCGGCACGTCGATGTCGGTCGACAGCGCCGCGTACTCGGCGTAGCTCAGGCCGCGCGCGAAGCCGTTCGGGTCGAACGTGGGCGTGCTGACGAACGCGAGAATGTCACCGTTGCGCGGGTCGATGGCGACCACCGCTGCACGCTGCCCGGCCAGCGCCTCCTCGGCCACCTGCTGCAGGCGTGCGTCGACGGCGAGGTACAGGTCGTTGCCGGCCACGGGCTCCTTGCGCGAGAGCTCGGGCGTGCTGACGCCGACGCGCTCGACGCGGCGACCCTGTGCGTTCACCAGCAGCTGCTGGTAGCCGGTCTCGCCGTGCAGCTCGTCCTCGAAGGCGCGTTCCACACCGAGCTTGCCGATCAGCGTGGTGCCGGCGTAGTTCGCGACGTCGATGCGTTCCTGGTCGGCCTCGCTGATCGAACCGACGTAGCCGATGGCGTGCACGCCGGTGCCGAGCTTCGGGTAGTAACGCGTGAGGCGCGGCCGCACCTCCACGCCCGGAAAGTCCGGGCGATTGACCGCAAAGCGCGCCAGCTCTTCCTCGGTGAGCTGCAGACGGATCGGCACGGCGTCGAAGCCGCGCCGCGCCCGGATCAGCCGTCTGACGTTCTCGAGGTCGCCCGCCGCCAGCAGGCCGAGCTGCACGAGCCGGGCCAGGGTGTCCTCCACGTCCGGCGTCTGCTCGCGGATCAGCTCGAGCTGGTAGGCCGGGCGGTTGAGCGCCAGCGGCTCGCCTTTGCGGTCGAGGATCAGCCCGCGGCTCGGCGGCAGCGGCTCGATGCGGATGCGATTGCCCTGCGACAGGTCGCTGAAGTATTCGTGCCTGACGACCTGCAGGTAGAACAGACGCGCGCCGAGCGCGGCCACCAGCAGCAGGATCACCGCCGACGCGGCGAGGATGCGGCGGCCGAAGAGGCGCTGCTCGGCCCAGTGGTCCTTCAGTCGAACGGAGCCCGCCATCACGCTCCCCGTCAGCGCGAGCGGCGCGTCAGCGTGTCGCCGGCGGCCACGATCAGCGGCCACAGCAGCGCGCCCGACAGCACCGGCAGCCAGCGGTTCCAGCCGGTGTGGCCGTGGCCGGTGAGCCCGTCGGTCCAGAAGATCACGAAGTGGTACACGGCCAGCAGCAGCATCACCGCGCCGGCCTGGTGGAGAATCGGGAACATGCGCATGCGCAACTGCGAGCGATGCGCCAGGAACGCGACGAGCACGAAGGCGAGCGCGTGCTGGCCGAGGGTCATGCCGCGCAGCACGTCGAGGAACAGCCCGGCGAGCCACGCGTAACCGAGCCCGGCGATGCGCGGGCTGGCGAGGATCCAGTAGAGCACCGCGAGCAGCGCGAAGTCGGGCCGGGCGGCGCCCAGCCACTCGGGCAGCGGCACGATGGCGAGCACGAGCCCCGCGGCGACGCTGGCCCAGTAGATCAGGCGGCGGGTGAAGTTGCTCGGCCTCACCGCGGCGCCTCCGGCGCGGCCTCGGTCTGCGGCGCGGCCTCGGTCTGCGACGCGGCCGCATCCGCGGTCGCCGACGTCGGTCCAGTCGCCGGCGGGGCCGCCGGCTCGGTGACCGGCACGGGCGGGGTGAACCAGACGAGCAGCACCTCGCGGTTGCGATCGAGACGCGCCGTGGGCCGCGCGTCCACGAGCGCGAACGTCGCCGCCGCACTGCGGTCGACGCGCGTCACCTCGGCCACGGGGTACCCGCGCGGGAATACGCCGCCGATGCCCGTGGACAGCAGCAGGTCGCCCGCCTTCAGGTCGGATTCCACCGTGACGAACGGCAACGACAGCCGCTCCGAGTCACCCGTGCCAACGGCGATGGTGCGCAGGCCGCTGCGGTTCGACTGCACCGGGATCGCGTGCTCGGCGTCGCTGATCAGGATCACCTCGGCGGTTTCGGTGTGCACCTGCGCCACCTGGCCGAAGATGCCCTCCGCGTCGAGCACCGCCTGGCCCTTGAAGACGCCTTCGCGCGCGCCCTTGTCGACCAGCACGCGGTGCCGGAACGGGTCGAGGTCGACGTTGAGGATCGAGGCGACCAGCACGCGGTCGGCGACGCCGGCGGAGTTCTCGCGCATGTCGCGCAGCCGGCGGTTCTCGTCCTCGAGCGCCGCGAAGCGCTGCAGCTGCAGGTTCGCGAGGCGCAGTCGCGCCGTGAGCTCGAGGTTCTCCTGCCGCAGGCGGCTGCGGTCGGCGAACGAGCCGGTGATCCAGTCCCGGGCACGGAACGGCAGGTCCACGGCGCGCTGCACAGGATAGGCGGCCGAGGACAGCAGTTCCCGCACGGTCGCGAGCTGGTTGTAGCGAACGTCGGCCACCATCAGGCCGATCGAGAGCAGCGCGAGGGTGAGGAACGTCGCGCCCAGCGGCGGGCCGCGACCGATGATCGGGCGCGAATCGTGGCTCAGTTCGACCACGGCGGCGGCGCGGGAATCACGCCCGGCGTCAGTCGAGCCCGAACAGGCCCGGGCCGTGCTCGTCGATCAGCTCCAGCATCTTGCCGCCGCCGCGCGCCACGCAGGTGAGCGGGTCCTCGGCGACGACCACCGGCAGTCCCGTCTCCTCCATGAGCAGCTTGTCGATGTCCCGCAGCAGCGCGCCGCCGCCGGTGAGCACGATGCCGCGCTCCGCAACGTCGGACCCGAGTTCAGGCGGGGTCTGCTCGAGTGCGGCCTTGACCGCACCGACGATGCCCTGCAGTGGCTCCGCAAGCGACTCGAGGATCTCGTTGGAGTTCAGCGTGAAGCTGCGCGGCACGCCCTCGGAGAGGTTGCGGCCCTTCACCGAGATCTCGCGCACCTGCTGGCCCGGGTAGGCCGAGCCGATCTCGATCTTGATGCGCTCGGCGGTGGCCTCGCCGATCAGGATGCCGTAGTTGCGGCGCACGTAGTTGATGATCGCCTCGTCGAAGCGGTC
>Ga0209450_10000891_pt1 | contig 15007 bp, 13 predicted proteins | sample FrelakmetLWP11LW_FD_187149 | JGI IMG/M metagenome (GOLD analysis project Ga0209450, IMG submission 187149) | Freshwater lake sediment microbial communities from the University of Notre Dame, USA, for methane emissions studies - LWP11 LW (SPAdes)... | ecosystem: Environmental > Aquatic >...
CAGGGACAACAATATTGGTTTTATCCCTTGTTATCTGGCTGCTGGGATATCTGCCATATGGCGATGCCAACAATAACATCCTTACCTGGGTAGGGCGCTTTTTGGAACCTGCCGGGAAAATTATGGGGTTGGATTGGCGCCTGACGGTAGCCCTACTGACCAGTTTCCTTGCCAAGGAAAATGCCATTGCCACCCTGGGCGTCTTATTCGGCAATGCTGCCGGCAGCGGGCTGGCCCAGACCCTCGCAGCCACTTATTCACCCGCCACTGCCCTGGCATTTCTCACCGTTTCCATTCTCTTCATCCCCTGCGCCGCCACAGTTGCGGTCATCCGGCAGGAAACTGGTTCCTGGAAGTGGACATTCCTGAATATTGGGATAATGCTTTTTATCTCCGTCTTTACTGCCGTAATCGTTTTTAATATAGCCAGGTTGGTACTTTAGCCATGCTTGAACAACTTCTGAACGAGATAAAAAATGGCACAACCACCTCGCCTATCAATCTGGCGGAACGGCTGAATACTACCCCGCAAATGGTGGAAGCGATGCTCGATTCTCTTGAGCAGATGGGATACCTCCGCTCCATCTCCACGGAATGTGCAGATGGTACTTGTGGCGGTTGCCCGGTCTCCGGGCTTTGCGGGACCAATAACCCAAAACGTCCCAGGGTACGCATACTTACCGAAAAAACTTTTTAATCCAAAATTAATGATTTACTCAGGTACGAATCGTATAATTCCTTAGATTTCAAACACAATTGCATTTGTTTTCTCAACCGTTTGGGAGTCTAATGTTCCGATTCATAATCAAGAAATTTCTGCGGGTAACGATCGTGATATTTAGCGTGACGCTGGTCATGTTTCTATTACTACACGCCATCCCTGGAAGTCCTTTAAGTAATTTTTCAAACGCTCGACGGGTAATGCAAAATCTTTATTATGATGAATCGATCCTGCGAGAAGTAAATAGACGTTTTGGCCTTGACCTTCCATTATGGCGTCAGTTCACACGATACGTTGTAGGAGATAATATTGATGGTTCTTTCGTATGTGGTTTAATTTGCGGTAACCTCGGGCCCTCAATTTCACAGCGTGGACGTCCAATCGAGGGGATTTTGTTTTCCGCCCCCACAGATCAATCTTTTTGGAAAAGCCAGTTCGGGTATTCGATCAGGCTGGTATTGTTTGGATCAATTATCGCTATCGGGCTTGGGGTTCCATTGGGGATTCTCGGAGCCAAGAAAGTAAATTCACCAATCAACCGAGTTATTTCGATTATTCTGGCAGCATTTATTTCTGTACCCAATTTTGTCCTTGGTTTACTGGCAGTAATTATTCTTGCCTCTTGGCTCCATGTTATCAAGGTTCTGCCAGATTGGGATTACTTCAGTAACTGGATCGTACCGGCGTTTGTTCTTGCGATAATGCCTATGGGGAATATTGCCAGGGTAATGCAAACATCAATGATCAATATTCAAAATGAAGATTATGTTCGAACTGCCCGCGCAAAGGGATTAACTGAGCGCAGGGTAACTTTTGTCCACATATTACGGAACGCGCTGGTTCCATTTATCGCCTATCTCGGACCAACCCTGGTGGAATTGTTTGCCGGTTTATTTATTGTGGAAAACCTCTATTCTTTTCCCGGATTTGGACGTCAATTTTGGGAAGCAATACTGAAATTGGATTACACAATGATCTTGGGATTGACAATCCTGTACGCCGTAGGAATAGCAATAATTAATTTGATCATTGAGATCATATCGGAGTTTTTAGATCCACGCTTACACGAATTGAAAGAGCAGGAAATTCAATGAGTCCTGTTCTCGTCTTAAAGCGTAACAAACATGAACAATTAATGGTTCTATCATTTTTACCTTGGTATATTCCACTAAATCGTATAAAGAGATTTTTTTTCTTCAAGCAAGTGATTTACGCTGCGCCATCCCACAACCATAAGTCAAAAATCCTGTTAATGGTTTCACTATGAACGATCTGATCTTTCTTCAAGTGAAATCCGCTCTAGTAAAAGCCGGAAGTGCTTTAAAAAGTAACGATCGTATGGAAGCGCGCAGGTGGGCAACCTATGCAATCAAGTTAGCACCTGATAGCGAAATAGCCTGGCTAATCCTCGGAGCAGTCGCCTGCCCAAATGCAAGTGTTGCTTATATTCAAAAAGCACTGGATATTAACCCTCGAAGCGATCGAGCCATTAAAGGAATGGAATGGGCTTTACGAAGGGTAAGTCAACAATCAGATCGAACTGACTCTATAGTTGTAAAAACTTCCAAACAAGATACTCAACCTGTTAACCCGCGGATGGAACACTCTCAGAAACCTCTATCAACAAATAAAGTTGACATTAAACCATTAATCCCATCAGTTGTCAGTACTGATGGTCTACAACGAGAAAAGATATCTGGTTGGAAAAAAGCTTTGAAATCGAAATCTTTTTTGTTTGGATTGGTCGTGATCCTCGGATTTGGTTTAATAGCTATTTTTGCTCCCCTGCTTGCCCCTTATGACCCTTACCAGCGCGGGTGGACAAATACTGATCTGCCTCCTTTTTGGGTCCAGGACAGAATCCCTGCTGGAATAATTGCCCACCCCCTTGGAACCGATCGATGGGGGCAGGATATACTCAGCCGTTATTTGTTCGGCTTAAGGACAGCTTTTGTTATTGCAATAGGTGCGATTCCTTTAACTGCTTTAGCAGGTACACTAATTGGTCTTCTTTCAGGCTACCTGGGAAGAAAGTTCGATTCAATAATGACGATAGTCATGGATGTCCTCCAATCACTTCCAGGCATCATGTTCGTTGTCATCACAATTTTAATCCTGCGTAAAATCCTTACGCCAACGTGGCTCAATGGATGCATTATCCTGGTTATAGGTTACTCGGCAATTGGATGGGTTGGACTTGCCCGAATGGTCCGCATAAATGTTTTACAAATCAAGAGTCTGTTATATGTTGAAGCAGCAATAGCAATTGGGGCATCCCCCTGGCGAATCCTTTTAAAACACATTTTCCCAAATGTGTCACATCTAGTAATGGTCTGGATCATCAACAACATCCCAGCCATCATCCTTTTAGAGGCAATCCTTGGATACATTGGAGTTGATATCATCCAACCCGTCACTGAGAAAAATTTTTCTGTGATCAGTTGGGGGGGATTATTCTTTTCAGGGCGATCCACGTTGAGTAGTAATCCTGCAATAATGTTACTCCCAGCTCTAAGCCTATTGTTCCTGTCTATGAGTTTTATTTTAATTGGTGATTATCTTCACAAACAATTCTCAAAGTAATAAGTGAGTATTTAAAAAAAACACAACCAGCCTTTTTATTTCTTCAAAATTACCTCAGATAATACTCTCATCTGCCGGAGTGTTTTTGGATTTCTATGTTGAAATTTGGGAAACTCGGCTATTATATTTATTATGAGCGAGATTCAACCGCTGGTATATGTTTCAGCTGCGCGGGATGAGAAACAGTTCCCCTTATCCCGGTATTTGCCGCCATATTATCCCGGCATGGCTGCCCGTCTGCTGCGGCGTGAAATCACACCATCCTCGCTGATCCTTGATCCAATTGGCTCCTCCCCGCGAACAGTTTTTGAACTGGCAGCTGAATATCGTGTGATCGTAAATTGTAATAATCCCATCCTGGCATTCCTAATCTCCTTCCTTTCCAAATCCACCTCGATTTCTGATTTTCAAGCCGCATTCGCGGAACTTTCTACGCTGAAACGCGGCAAAGAACGCCTTGAAGAACATCTAAAATCCCTGTATATCACCCGCTGCGCCAAATGCCGGCAGGAGGTGCAGGCTGAATACTTCCTGTATCATCGCGGTGATTCTTCCCCGTTTGCCCGTTCCTACTTATGTCCGGACTGTGGTGACAACGGTCAGAAACCGGTAACCGAGGAGGATCTTGAACGTCTTGTGAATCTTCAGCGGTCGTACCCCATGCACCGGTCGCGCGCCCTGGAATGGGCATCCACCGGAACCGACGATAGCATCAAGCTTGTTAATGACGTCCTCAATCTCTACCCGCCGCGGGCGATCTACTTTATCTTCACGCTCCTCAACAAACTCGATGCGATGAAAGCTGATGCAAGCCAGGAGGCGATTTTTGATGCACTATCGATCTCGATCCTGGATGCAGGTCATTCGCTCAACCCGTGGCCGGAAAGCGAAGAATTGCCGCGCTCTTTAGCGCAACCGGCGGACTACATCGAAAGAAACCTTTGGCTGGTGATGGAAGACGCAGCGGTTGAATGGGTTAAAGCGGCTCGCCCTGTTATCGTTACAACCTGGCCGGAAGTCCCTGATCAAGCTGGCCTAGCCCTTCATCGGGGCAGGATGCGAGAACTTGTTGTAGAAAAGCACGCTGTATTACCCACAGCCATCTTTAGCACCATCCCCCGCCCTTATGCTGCTTTCTGGACGTTTTCAGCGGTGTGGAGCGCATGGCTCTGGGGAAAAGAAAACGCTGCCGGTTTCCTGGGCATCCTGGAGCGCCGCCGCTTTGACTGGTCATGGCACAGCGCTGCTCTGCAATCCGCATTTTCATCCGCATCCAAGCTCATACCGAAGGAATCCCCTATACTTGCCCTCCTTCCTGAACCCTCCTCCGGATTGTCGAACGCCGTCTTCAACGCTGCCAGCGCCAGCGCCTGGAAGTTGACGGGGATTGCCTGCGCGGACGACTCCTTACCAATACAATGCCGGTGGACGTCCGAGACTCACCCCCCTATGACCGGGAAAGCCAATACCCAGCGAATCATCCGCGATGCCATCCGCCAAACCCTGATAGCCGTGGGCGAACCGCAATCCTATACATTTCTTCATGCCGGGATCATGGCAGCCCTTGCCGGGCACAATTGCCTGCCAAAAGATCTGGTTCAACTTCGCGGCGATATCACTGATCAGATCGGCAAGGACGTTGCTGCTATCTTTGCTGAAGCAAAATTCCTACGGCATTTGAAATCCGCCAGCAGCGATCCCGAAACGGGTTACTGGTGGCTGGCTCAGTTGGCACAATTACCTGACTCCGTTTCCGATCGCATCGAAAAATCGCTGGTGGAATATCTACAGCAGAAGCCACAGGTGGATTTCATGGAGGTTGTAGATAATCTCTGCACCCAATTCACGGGCTTTCAAAGTCCCTCCTTCCAGGAGGTCACCACCATCCTATCCTCCTATGCCAAAGTTGACCCCGGAACCGGCAAATGGTTGCTGAATGAGCACGACGAATTAGATAAGCGCGCCCAGGATGTAACGATGATCCAACGCCTCATCAGCGAGGCAGGAGCTAATTTGGGTTACGTTGTATCGGGGGAAAACCCCATTGATTGGAATGAACAAGGCGAGTCTGGCACCACTGCCTACCGACTTTTCACTTCTGCAACTGCCGGGGTGGGGCAACTGGCGAAAATGCCTGCGCTTGCTGGCTGCCAGTATGTATATCTCTTCCCGGGCAGCCGGGCTGTGCTGATCAAATCACGCATTGACGAAAACCCGTTACTGCAGGAGATCACCGCTGAAAAGTGGCATTTCCTCAAATTCCGCACCATGCGCCACCTGGCGCTACGGACTGACCTATCGCGTGAGATATGGGCGCTGCTGATCGATTCAGATCCGATCAGCCTGGAAGAGACCACTCAGCTTTCGATGTTCAATCAGTAAAATCTAGCGCACTTGTTTGAAATTCACCAGGATCAGGTTTTTTGTGCAATCTGCATAGGTATTAATGATCACCTGCTCGGAAATGGGCAGGAAGGATTGGTCTTCAAGTTGGATTGCCAACAGGGCGGTCGAATCAATCGCCTTTTCGCTTAACTTGAACTCGAAACCGGAAGGACCGTACCATTCTGCTGCCAACCCGGTGAGAGTGGTCAGGTCGATCGTCTTGCCGTTGTAGATCCCCTGCAGGTGCACACGGATATTCGGCTGCGGACTTCCGTTCATATCCACCACCCGGCCAGCTACGCCCTGCCAACTGCAATTGCCATCGGTGTGGAATACCGTGCTCGCCATGGCGATGGGGGCACTTTCCAGTTCGAATGAATACAGACCGTTACCAAAAGTTGGCGCAAAAGTGGGCGGTACCTGGGTGGTAGCCGCCGGCTTGGGCGTAGAAGTTACCGTCGCCTGCCCTTTTGGCGTCTCGGTTGACAATGCGGTTGGCGTCCAAGTGGGAGGTAAAAACACCAATGTAGGTGTCTTGGTGGATAGGTCGATCAGCACCGGCATGGTTGGTGGAGGGAATGGATTCAACCCTATGCGCGGGTTGGAGAATATGAGCGCTAACATGCCAATGAGAGTAACGGTGGCAATGACTGCGATGCCGGTGAGGATGTTCCAAACCAGGTCGCGCTTTTGTTTACGCCGTTGGCGCATGCTGCGGTCAGCCAGTTCTTCATTATCAACAAAATTCATGCTTTTCTCTCCGGTGACGAAAGGTGACTAATTAACCAGAATCTCGATTGAGCTTGATGCTTTGGCAGCGGTCAACCAATCCAGGATGGCTTTCTCCTGCAGCATGCGCCGCATATTGACCGACAGCGTATGGTTCGGATCGCGCTCGATGACATAGATGATGTGATAGCCAATCTCACTCCTGATGACTTCGCTGTATTCACCAGGTTGGAGCGCGAATGCCGCATCGGCTACATTCTGCTGGGTCAATCCCCATTGCGGGAACCAGGAGAGATCGCCGCCCAGGAGCGGGTCATAATCGAACGCCAGCTTCTCAAAATCCGTTCCGGTCTTGAGCTGGGCATAGGCATATGCTGCGTTATCTTCATCCTTCACCAGTATCTGGCGGGCGTGAATCTGGTCGGCGGTGGTGGGAACGGCATTGATGATCTCGTCGCGCTGCCAGCTTAACAGGATGGAGCGGCGCAGGCTGGCGCGGAAGGTCTCCGGGGTATACTCGTAACGCTGCTGCCAGGCAGTGAGCTTATCCTCACCGCCGATATCCTTGATGAGGGCGTTGATGCGGTTCTGCAAATCGGTATCGTCCAGCACCTTGCCATTCTGTACGGCAGCCTGAGCCATGAGGATCTCGGTGACGAAGTTTTCGATCACGCTATCCCTTTGTTCCTGGGCAGTGTTAACCTTGTTGATGGATTGCTGGGCATCCTGCAGCCGCTTGAGGGCAGCGTTGTATTCATCAATCGATATTCCCTCACCGTTCACCAGCAGCGCCATCGGCACGGCGGTGTTGGTGGGGGTCACTTCGATTGTGGGTACACTAGTGGGAGTTACATCCGTCGGTGATTGCTTACAGCCGCTGATCACCAGTACAAAAAGTAGACTGACTAGTAAGATTCGTTTCATTCGGTAAATTATACCTGATTGTGAGGTAACAAAAATCTGGCAGGCTTTTCAGCCTGCCAGAAGTTATCCTTCGGGGATTAGTAATCCATCGGGGGTCCACCAGCAGGCATCGCCGGGGGATTCTTCTCGGGAAGATCGGTGATGAGGGCTTCGGTGGTGAGGATCATAGCTGCAATTGAGGCAGCGTTCTCGAGGGCACCACGGGTAACCTTGGCAGGATCGCCGAGGCCGCCCTTAATCATGTCGATGAAATCATCGCGAATGACGTCATAACCGTACTTCTCGTTCTTGTGAGATTTCTGGGCAGCGCGGACGCCTTCAACAATCACGGCGCCGTCTTTGCCGGCATTTTCAACAATCTTGCGCATGGGCATTTCAAGGGCCTTGCGCACGATCTTGACGCCGATCTGCTCGTCTTCTGTGTCGAGTTTGAGGTCATCGAGCACGGACATGGCATTGATCAAAGCAACGCCGCCGCCGGGGACGATACCTTCTTCAACTGCTGCACGGGTTGCAGACAGGGCATCTTCAACGCGGTGTTTCTTTTCCTTGAGCTCGGTTTCGGTGGCTGCACCAACACGGATGATGGCAACACCGCCGGAGAGCTTGGCAAGGCGTTCCTGCAGCTTCTCGCGGTCATAATCGGAGGTGGTCTTGTCAATCTCGATGCGGATCTGCTCGATGCGGCCCTTGATCTGGGCTTCTTCGCCTTTACCACCAATGATAGTGGTATTGTCTTTATCGGCAGTCACTTTTTCGGCACGGCCGAGGTCGGTGAGGGTAACGGTATCCAGCTTGCGGCCGGTCTCTTCAGAGATAACCTGGGCGCCGGTGAGGATGGCGATATCCTGCAGCATAGCCTTGCGGCGGTCGCCAAAGCCGGGGGCTTTGATGGCCAGCACGTTGAGCATGCCGCGCAGTTTGTTCAATACCAGGGTGGCGAGGGCTTCAGCATCAATATCTTCAGCAATAATGACCAGGTCGCGTTTGCCGGTCTGTACAAGTTTCTCGAGCACAGGCACGATATCCTGGGCTGCAGAGATCTTCTTGTCGTAGATGAGGATGTAGGGTTCGGGGATCACGGATTCCATGTGCTCGGAATCGGTGATGAAGTAAGCGGAGATATAGCCGCGGTCAAACTGCATACCTTCCACGTACTCTTTTTCAAATTCAAGACCTTTGGATTCTTCAACGGTGATGACGCCGTCTTTACCGACTTTGTCCATCACATCGGCGATAAGCTCGCCAATGGAGGCATCCTGGGCAGAGGTGGTGGCAACCGCGGAGATATCCTGGCGGGTGCTGATGGGCATGGCAGATTTCTTGATGGCTTCAGAGACCTTGGCGGTCGCTAATTCAATACCGCGTTTGAGCAGCATCGGGTTGCCGCCGGCAGCGAGGGTCTTGAGGCCTTCGGTGACGATGGAGTGAGCCAGCAGGGTGCTGGTGGTGGTGCCGTCGCCGGCGATGTCATTCGTCTTGGTGGCGGCTTCCTTGATGAGCTGAGCGCCCATGTTTTCAAATGGGTCTTCCAGTTCAATTTCTTTGGCAACGGTTACGCCATCATGGGTAATAGTGGGGGATCCGAATTTGCGGTCGATAGCCACATTGCGACCTTTGGGACCGAGGGTGGTAACAACAGCAGCGGCAACGACATCAATGCCGTTCTTCAACTTGCGGCGTGCTTCTTCACCAAAAATGAGTTGTTTAGCAGACATAGGGGTTACTCCTTGATTAAAATTGGACCTTACTTGACGATCGCGAGCAGATCGCTCTCGCGCAGGATCAAGAGTTTCTTGCCATCCATCTTGATCTCGGTGCCGCCATACTTGGCGAAGAGGACGGTATCACCAACAACCACGTCCATTGCAATGCGTTTGCCTTCATCATCGCGGTCTCCAGGACCAACGGAGAGGACAACGCCCTTCTGGGGTTTTTCTTTTGCGGTTTCGGGTAAGACGATGCCGCCGGCAGTGACTTCATTTTCTTCCAAGGGTTCAACAACCACCCTGCTGCCTAAAGGTTTCAAATTTAGAGCCATACTAACCTCCTGAAAAAGGATGAACTGAGTAATTTAGCACTCGCACATACCGAGTGCTAAAAGCATAGTAATAATAATCTTGTTTGAATTGCTAGTCAAGAGGTTTTAAGGAACTCTTATATATTTCTGATAAATGCCCACCCTTTTTGCCACACCGGCCCCCTGGCACTGCCCGCCAGGACAAGTGTCTACCAAACTCAGTGCGATGCAGGTATGACGAAAAGCGTGTCACTTGTAAGCTCTAAAAAGGAATCTCACCATGCCTAGTTTAGAAATTACAGGATTCGGCTGGTTAATTTCATTAAAAGACGCTTAACTGAAATTAATTATCCCTTAATTCAATCGCAATAAGAATAAAGTATCTGTAACTCCTTGAAATGTAATCTGCACACCGAGATTGACAAAAGTGAAACTCCTTGAAGATAAGCATGCGATTCCAACGTAGGATTACTAGCATTTGAACGGTTGGGAAAGGACAAAACGATGGACGCAAAACAAAATAAGGAACGGTATAAGAAAAGTATTCTGTTTTTCTGCGGAATCACTATCCTTCTGATAGGTTCGGGGATCCTGGCAGGTCAGCTATACCTTGAAGACCTGACAGGACCGACCATAATGTTCGTTTTTGCCGTTGCATTCCTCAATCTGGCATTCTGGTTTCGAAAAAACTGGTGGGCGCTCATACCCGGGGGACTATTATTAAGTGGAGGCGTAGCTGCTGCGCTGGATATTCTTCTCCCGGATAGCAATATAACTGGGCCAATCTTTTTAATTCTGCTGTCTGCCTCTTTCATATCCATAGCCGTATTATCGTCAAAGAATTGGTGGGCAATCATACCGGGTGGTACCTTTTTCAGTATAAGCCTTGTAGCGATACTAGAAAACTTTATCCCCCATCAGGACTTTCCTTCTATTCAGCATGCATTTAAATTTGGCGTATATACTTGGGTGCTAGTATTTGGGCTGGCAAGTACATTCGGGATACTTTGGCTTCTGCGCAAAAAGTATTCCACGAATTGGGCAAAGTATCCTGCTGCAGGTTTATTGGCCGTTGCGGTACTAGCATTGATCCTTGGTCACCATTTCGGAGAAATCTGGTGGGCTTCACTACTTCTCGGCGGCGGAGTAATGGCTTTACTATCAGTCCTCCCCGGAAAAAACACGCAATCAGTGGGTTGATAGAAGCTTTCCTTACCCAGTAGAATTGGATACCCGAGGCCTATTTCCTTAGCTATCGTGATTGATGGGAATGAAAAGGGTGCCCCCCCACCTGCACTCCCTGGTACTTCCAGCCAGGGCAAGAGTGCACACTCGAACTGATATTGCGAATGGGATGAATCGCCCCAACTGCTGTTGTTCCCTCTCCATATGGAAGTGAGACACAGGAGATGGGCTCAGGTGTGAGACAAAATGTTGGTTTGTCTTCCTTACGGCGTGAAATCAGTGCAGTAGCCCTCGTGGTTGCAGGTGCCGAGGAACGAGATCTCCTTGACCACCCCCCAGCAAGCGTCCAAGCCCCAGTCATCACACAGATCATTGCCTTTTGCCAGGGTGGAATAGGTATAGTCGCGCTGCGGTTCCACGTATACCGTGCCCCTGTCTGAAGTTTCGAAGGCTACGAAGGCATGCCCAGTATCACCACCTACGAAATCCACGGCTACGATCCAGGCTTTCATGTGTTCATTCCGGGCATTACTCACCAGGTCGATGGCATAATCCAGGCAGTTGTAATCTTCCAAGTCGTAGGCTTTCCAATTAGTATGATCGCTGGTGAGGAAATCCGCCAGCTGCTTCCAGGTGATTGCGGCTCCAACGGGTGTGGGAGTCATATCAGGCCTAGTAGGGGTAAAGGCATTGGCAGGGTCAAAACGATAGGCACCGATGCCATCAAAGGCTACCTCCACACCGCTTTCCTCGCTGGTGAATACCCCCATCCCCACCTTGCCAGAGGTGAGAGAATTGTCGGTGAAACTGTACTCGAAACTATCGTTGAAATAGATGTCGTGAGTATTACCGTGAGAGACGATGGTTACGCGGTTATTGGCATCACCAGTGTGCAGGAAACGGCTTTGCGTTGGAATATTAATGAATACCGGGGTGTTTTTAGCATATTTGCCGACTTTAAAGAAACCATCTGGAGATACTTCCATGAAATAGAAATTGCCTTGATCCAATTCACGCCATATGAAGCTGCTTCCTGTGTCATGAATATCGCCATTCGTCATGCGGAAATCAACCCGCACGACCACATCCGTGAAGATCTGTTCTCCATAGGTAACCCAATTGAGAGAGTTGTTATTGGTCATAGAATAATGAAACTTCCCACCGGAGATGGATGCCTTGACCCCGTCTTCGTCACCAGTCCACCAGTTGTTGGCATCATACATGAAATTTTCTTCGAAGAGAACAGTAGTATCCTGGGTCGACAAGGGATAGGTTGGAAAAGGAGTGTTGGTGGATGAAACGCCAGTATTAACAACAGAGGTTCCCGGCTGTTGAGATAGTGAACAAGCCATGGAGATCACAATTAGAATCAACAATCCAATAATCTTCCGCATCCCTGCTCCATCCATACTAACTGAAGGTTAGTATAGGAGATGCCTATCAATAGGTCAAGGGAATACCCTTTCGGGGAACATTTGGGATTAATTTCGGTCTTTTCTGGTATTGCTGTATGCCCTGGTGCTGCCTGCAGGGCAAGTGTGCACCCTTGAGTGAGCTCAGCGAATAGGGTTCGAGGCGTGAATTCTGCGCCCCCAAGTGAAACGAATGGGGTTAATGGTTTTATTTATACCCATAGAAACTGCAAATACCCATACCCTCGTTGACGATGTTCATGATGGTGGCATCTGAGCCAAACCCCGCCCCGATCTCTTTGAACACCACCATAGCTTCTTCGCAGTAACCGTTGCTCTTTTGATGCAGACCTGCCAGAACTGAACCGTAGATGTAATAGTAGATGACGGTGTTGGTGGTCATGGGCAGCCCCTGGATGACGATGTTACCTACATCTGCCGGGTCACACTCCGCGCCACCATTGCGTACCAGGCAGGAGTCGGCAACATTGCAGCCGCGCACGGCACAGCGCAGCGGCAGGATCGAGCCCTCATAATTGCGCGCCTTATAATACACCACCCCCAACTGCCCGTAGACCGTGGCATCCTCAGGTATATAGCTGACAGCCCTTAGCATATTGCGTGAAGCAGCCAGGAACTGACCCTGCTGCACATACGTATTGGCAATAGAGATGAGCGGGATGGGGTCCTTGACGCCCAACTGGTCATTGATGCGTGCCGCCTTGTCAAAGGCTTCCAGTGCCAGGTCATAATAGAAGTTACGCTCCGAAGTGATCTCACTCAAGTTAGCCAGCTTGCGGTAGTTGGCGCCCAGCGAGATATACAGGAAATTGAGATTTGGCGTGATCTCAATGGCTTTGAGATACTCTTCCACCGCCTGCTTGTAATTGGCTGTGGATTCATCAACGTAGCCATTCACCCGGTGAACATCCATCAGAGTCGGGTCGCGCTCTAATGCCTGGGTGATGTACTGATCAGCCTGACTGTACTTTTGCTGATCAATGAGCAACTCGGCGTAATAGGCTAGTGCCAGAGCGTTGGTATTGTCGTACTGCAGCGCCTGAACTGCCGCCTGCTCTCCGGCAATTAGCGATTCCTGCCAGTTTTCACCGGCAATGGAGGATACGCCGTACCAATCCAAGGCGAATGCTTTCACCGCAAAGAGCATGCTGTTCTCGGGGGCAACCGCAAGTCCTCTTTCAACCGAAGTAAAAGCTTGCTCCAGACGGGTTTTCTTGCCGGCATCAGTGGTAATCTGGGAAGTGGAATACACCTGGATGCGCGCCAGTTCCGCCCACAGCTCCGGATTATCCGGCTCTATCTCGAGCGCTTGATAATAGGCGTCGATGGCTTTCTCAAGGTTGCCAGCCTGGAAGTGCGTTTCGCCTTCCTGAGTGTAGGAATTGAGTGTGCGCGTAGGGGTGGGTGTTGCCTCAAGTAACGGGGTGATCTGCCCTGATGAAAAGGCGCGCAGCACAAATAGCAAAGCTAGCAGCACCATCAGTCCAACAAAAATTCGCACCGGGCTGGAGGTTTTTTTAGGCTTGCTAAATAAATTACGTTTGCCGCTGTAATCGATCATGCTTTATCGAATGACTGATCTCAAGGTCTGGGGGTGGCTGTGGGGATGGGTGTGTTGGATGGTATGGCAGTCGGCACATCCGATTTGCCTTCAATGGCCAGGCGCTCGCAAATATTGATCACTTCCTGGGCGTTGTATACTGCCACTTCGTCATTACGCAACCCGGTGGAAACCGCCTGCGCGATCTGAAGTGCCTCACCGCATTGACCCAGTTTTGCCAGGACAAGACCGTAAGTATAGTAGAACTCACCAATACGTTCGTAGTCCAATGCAAGGCCAGTCACCACCTCACCATTTTTGGTTGAGCCACCTCTCACTGCCAGGCGCAGCGCATCAACGGCGTCGAGATACTGCTGCTGCTTCCAGTAGACCAGACCGAGGTAGCCGTACAGCATGGGGTTGGTGGGGGCATCTGCCACCGCCGCCTCGCTATACTGAATGGCTTTGGCGTAATCGCCGTTCTGGGCATAGGTGCGCGAGATGAGCAGCTCCGGCATGAAGTCGGTAGGGTTGAGCGCATTTGCCTTGGAGAACTCTGTGATGGCTTTATCAAATGCCAGAATAGCACGGTAATTGCGTCCGAGTGCCAGGTGCAGGTCGGCGATGTTGGGGTTGATGGCAACGGCAGCTTCAAATTCAGTTACCGCTTCTTCGTAGTTGGAGGTGTACTCAAGCACATAGCCGCGTCCCCGATGGGTTTCGAGCGCATTGGGAGCCAGGGCAATGGCAGTTTTTGAGGCATTGATGGCACTATCCAGGGTGTTCAAATCTCCCTGGTTCAACTGCAGCATGTAAACGTACACTTCAGACAAATAACCATACGCTGCAGCGTTATCTTTGTTCAATGCCAGTGCATCCTGCAGCGCACCAACCGCCTGGATATTATCTCCAGCCAAGCCGTAAGCCCAGCCGCGCAACGCCATGGCGATGTCATTTTTCGGATTAATCAGCAAAGCATTTTCGGCGTTGATGATAGCTTCCTGGTAGTTGCCCGTGTAGGCATTCAAACGCGCCAGGGCAACAAAGTTGCTGGGGTTACGCGGGTCTGCCAGCATCGCTTTCGTATAACTCTGAATAGCGAGCGAGTACTTGCCTTCTGCTTCAAGAGCTTGGGCATCGGTGATGAATGATTCAGGGGGTCGCGTGGGTGTGGGTGTGGAACCAAACAACGTGGGCATGGTGGGAACCACCAGTTGATTGACGAATATGATGGCAACGATCACTACCAGCAGGCCGATCACCCTGAAAGGGTTAGCCCGCCTGCGTTTGCGCTGCATACTCCAATTGGAACCTTTGATATACATGGAATTCATCTTACCAACGCTTGGGGGGAGCGTCAAGGCAGGTGAAAACCGCTAAACCTACCTGAAAATCCTGCATAAAACTTGACGAAACTTGACCGATCTTAGAACCCGCCGCAAGTCTCCGCACTTCAGTGCGAGTGAATAGGCGGGTTTGTCTTTTTG
>Ga0209450_10000892_pt1 | contig 15003 bp, 11 predicted proteins | sample FrelakmetLWP11LW_FD_187149 | JGI IMG/M metagenome (GOLD analysis project Ga0209450, IMG submission 187149) | Freshwater lake sediment microbial communities from the University of Notre Dame, USA, for methane emissions studies - LWP11 LW (SPAdes)... | ecosystem: Environmental > Aquatic >...
TGATCTCGGCAGCCTTACGAATTAGTCGGACGCGTTCCTGCCATGGAGTACGGCTCCAACCCTTGAAAGCTTTACGGGCAGCCGCGACGGCTGCATTGGCATCCGCTGCGGTACCTTTTTGAAAAATACCAAGCACTTCGTCGGTGTTGGCAGGGTTACGGTCTTCGATTTTTTCAGTGGTAAAAACCTCTTTGCCATCGATGATCATGGCATATTCCTGGCCTAAATTTGCCCTTAATTTTGCCAGTGCTTCATCAAAATGCTGGTGTAATTCTTCGGGCGGATTGTGCATGGTGGCGTACGTGAGTTTGAAACTGGATTCAGAAGCCATTTAGATAACCTCCGGGAGAATTTGATCAATTATAAGTATAGTCCAACCCGCTTGCCCCGTCAAAGTAAGGCTTAGGGAATCCAGTAATTACACTAATTACCACTAAGAAAGATCTGGTTAGTGAACATTAGTGTAGTTAGTGGATAAAAATTATGGTTGAACAGAGAGTGCGGAAAGGTCATCCGCCAGTTTGGCGAAATCGTTGCAGAACCAGATGTGCTTTGATCTAAGCGGGTATTCGCCGTGAAGCATATCTTTCCAGCGCGCAGGAATACCTGAAAAACCGTACATAGCCCCGGCAATAGCTCCTGCAACAGCCCCCGTTGTATCAGCGTCATTCCCAAGGTTCACTGCCTGCACGAGGGCTTCTTCAAATGACTGCGTGGTAAGTACAGCCCACAAGGCGCTTTCAAGTGTGTGACGCACCCAGCCGGTGTTGGGCAAGTCTTTGCGGGTGCGTACTGGAGCGAGTTCAATAAAGGTACGGAAATCAGGATTGAAGTTCACCTGTTCGAGCGCTCCGGCAATTCCCTGGCGCAGAATAGCGCCCGGTTCATGGTTTCGCCGCCCGTGCACAATCTTGTACAAAAGCAGGTTGGTGAAAACACAGGCATCAATACAATCTTGGTTCATGTGGGTTACTTCGGATTGCAGGCGCGACTCGGCGACCAGGTAAGAGGGATTGTCCCAGCAGGCGATCGCCACCGGCCAGCAGCGCATCAATGAACCATTACTGGCTGATTCAGGATTGGCGCGGTGTGCAGTTGTAGAGGCTTCACGCCAGGGTGTACCACGTGCGATCATGCCTAGCACGTGGCTGGTATGAATTCCTATATCGGGAGGGTTGCTCTGATACCAGCCGCTAAACCGTCCTGCCAGGTCGTTGGGGTCCAGCGGATGGGCGATGAGCAGACTCTCCGCCAAGGCTAAAGCCATTTCGGTATCGTCGGTGAAACTACCCGCCGGCAGGGTGCCCTTGACCATTTCAGTTTCCAGGTTGTAAAGCGGTCGTGCCGGGAAGAACTCCAGCGGCATCCCAAGGGCGTCGCCAACGGCAGCTCCAACGGCAATTCCACGCAAACGGTCAAAGGGAGGGGTCATTTAGTTTTTGCCTCGATCACAGCCCGAAAGAGTTTTTCAACCTTATGGCGAACCTGTTCAATATTCGCCCGTTCATTCAGAATTTGCCTGTTTACTCTCGCCGCAGAAGTGATTAACTCAGGGGAGCGCAGTGTCTGAAGGATGGCAGCCGCCAGCGCCTGCGGGTCTGCCGGGTCAATCAGCAATCCATTCTCTCCGTGGGTGATCCACTCGCGGATGGAGGGCAGATCACCGCAGATAGGCAGGCAGCCGAGTGCCATGGCTTCCAGCAGGGTATTAGGAGTGCCGTCGTGGGTGCTGGCAGACACCGAAACCTGCGAGCGGGCAAACTCTCGCCAAACTTCTTCCTGTGTCAGCAGCGGCAGCAAGTTTACACTGGCTTCGATTCCCAATGAACGCACCCAGTTCTCCGCTTCTGGCTGGTCTTTCATGGAGGTACACGAGAATTGCACATCAGGCATTTCTTTCATTACCAGCGGGATAGCCTTGAAGAAAGTGTCAGACCGCACATAAGACCGCAGACCGCGCGGATTGATTACTCGTATCTGCGCTCCATCTACAACTCCTTTGCAAGCTTCCTTCATTTCAGCCAGGTCAATTCCACCGTTACCGGGTACAACCAGTGTGGGCTTGCCGGAGTCAAAGCCCCATTCAGTGGCACGCTTAAAATCCACCTGCGTGTCGGAAATGAGCGCGGAGGCGCGGGTCAATGCCCGGCGGGTGAGCGTACCCATGCGCCTTGTGGAAGGAGCGTGCAGCGTAAAATCGTTCCCCCAGGTGGAGATGATAAGCGGAATCTTTGAACCCACAAACCCTGCCAGCATTCCTTCGAAAGGAATGCGCATGGCGTGGAGAATATCTGGTTTTTCAGCATCGACAATCTGCTGCAGCTTGTTCTTTTTGAGCTCAAGCGTCCAGGGACCCAACCAGTGGCGGATGGATTGCGCTAGCGGACGAACCCGCTTGATCAGGTTTCTAAAGCCTGTGGCACCACCAGAGCCTGCCTGGCTACCGCCGAATTGCGAAAAAGCCAGCGGGAGGATATAAAAGCTGTCTGCACCCGGCACAGGGTCACAAGGATAAGAGGAGACCAGGGAAACATGAACTCCCAACGGTTTGAGCATGGCAATCCAGCGCCGGGTGATGGGGCTGCGTCCATCTGCAATCATCAGGATCTTCAGAAGAGTTTTTTCTTCCATTAATTATCGCTTGAGAACAGTCTCGATTGCATTTATAAAAGCATCCACCATCACATCTAAGTTCACTTCTTCACTGACGATGCGGTAAGATGCCGTACCCATTTGCCGCAGGCGGGCACCATCGGAGAGAGCATCCGCCAAATGCGCGCTCAATGACTCCACGGTGACAGAGTGAAGCAGCCAGCCATTTTCATTGCGAACAAGTTCAGCCTGGGTGCCATCGGCTTCACCAACCATCACCGGTAAGGCATGTGCCATGGCTTGCTGCACTGCCAGACCGCCAGTGCCGGGCAATACAAACAGGTCCGCCGAAGCGAAAAGAGGTTCCAACTCTTCGCCGTGTTTTGAACCGGTGAATTGAGCGGTGGGATAAACACTCCTGGCGAGAGCTTCCAATCTTGCCCGGTCAGGACCATCGCCGACGATTACGAGTTCAGGCTGCTTGGACGAAGGCAAAGTACTGCAAGCCTGCATGAGAAGATCCAGGCGTTTGCGTTCCTGCAGCCTGCCCACAAAAAGCAGTGAGGGTTTACCATTACGAAAATCAGCAGATCGCACAGGAGCAGGTGCAGTTGGGCGCGGCGCTGCTGCATTTGGGGCAACAAACACTCGTTCAGGGGGAAAACCGGCAGAGATGTATTGCTGGGCTCCGGTTTGTGAATAGGCAATTATTGCATCCAGTGAACCCAGGAATTGTTTGCGAAGGCGGGTTTCTACTCGTCCGGCTTTGGGCGCGCCCAATCCCCACCCGATCACTGGGAGGTGCCACCGGTGCATCCACTGGATGGCTGCGGGAGTGGATAAATAGCGCGGATTGGCTTCCACGATAAGCACCTGCGGTTTGAAATGTTCAAGCCAGTAAAGGAAACCCTGTTGGATGCAGAAATAGGTTTTGCCGCTGAACAGGTGCATATTCCTGGCGCGCACGAAACGCGCATCTTTCAGTTGGTTAACCGTGGCAATAGCTTCGTGTGTCCGCGGTAAGCCGGCGAAGACTTCCAACCCGCCGGTACAAACAGCACCCAGCGCATTAAAAAGGGGAGCCCGGTATTCCGGGAGAACCCGCTGCTGAAGTGCTACACGCGCGTGGATAGTACTCACCCTGCCACCACCGTCAAATGCGAACCCGTCGGAGTTTTAACCACCTCGATACGGGCCGGGAAGGCATCTTTTAATTCCTCAAGATGCGTGATGACGAGAATTTTGGCAAAATCACCTCGCACAAGGTTAATGGCTTCAATTAACCGCTGACGACCATCGGTATCCTGGCTGCCGAACCCCTCATCGATGACCAGGGTTTGCAGGCGTGCCCCAGCGCGATGTGAAAGCACGCGGCTTAGCGCCAGGCGGATGGCAAAATTGATGCGGAAAGCTTCGCCTCCGGAGAACAACTCGTATTCCCGTTCACCCGCAGCGTCGCGGATGAGGATATCCAGCGTTTCTTTGCGGTCTTCACGGTTCTTATCGCGGTACTGGCGTTGGGTCTCAAATTTTACAGACATAATGCCACCACTGAGCCGGTCGAGGATTTCGTTGGCATGAGTTTCAATTTCCGGAAGCGATTGTTCGATCAACATCGCAGGAATGCCATCTTTGCCAAATGCCTTTTCCAGGATCTTGAAATTGCTGATGTTCCCCTTGATGAATTCCTTTTCCTCCAGGCAAGCGGTCTTGTGAAGTTTTTGCTTTGCCAGTACTTCCACCTGGTTGCGAGCGGATCCAACCTCGGTAAATATCTTATTTGCCTGCTCCTGGGCTGCATAATACTCATGCTCCAGGGTTTCAATATCCGGGGCTCCAGTGGTGATCTCAGTCAATTTCTGATAGCCTTCCGTATACTCTTTTTGAACCAAAGTTAGATGCTCTTCTGCACTATCTATGGCTTTTTCGAGTTCGTTGATGTTTTGCTCAAGGGGTACCAGGGCAGATTTGGCTTTCTCCAACTGGGTCAGCGATTCCTGGCTGGTTCGTAATGTAATTTCCTGTTGCCGTAATTTCTCATGCACGTCAGCGTTGTACCCCAGCGTTTTCAATTCTTCATCGACTACGGCCAGCTCACGCCGTGAATCCTCGGCAAATGCATTGGAGGTTAGCCGCGCTTTCAAATCGGCAAGTTTTGGTGCGCCGTTTTCATCCCAGGTTTTGATGATCCCGCTTGCATTACGGATCTCTTCGGTCTTCTGATCAAACAGTTGTTGATGAAGTTTCAATTCTGCATCCACCCGTTGCAAGGACTGCAATTGGGTTTCTTTCTCTTTATAGGTCACATCGCAATGATCTGCGATGAGCAGATTTTTACGGTAGGCATTTCCTTTCTCGGTTCCGCGGACGGTTAGGGTGTCCACCATGCGATGGCGCTCCCCGGAGTTAAGAGGCTTTTCACAAGTAGGGCAGGAGGCACCGGTCGCTTCCTTAAGTGTGGCGATACGTGCTATCAACTCGTCCATCTCAAGCTTCAATGCGGCATTTTCAGTTTTCACCCGGCTTTTTTCGGTGGCCAATTCACGCAGGTCATTCTCGAAAACCGGGCGCATCTCCAGCTGGTTATTATCTTTCTTAATCGACCGGGCAAGTTCGTCCAATGCCAGGTTCAAAGCTGGCAGCGATGATCGCAGCGCTTCGACTTCAATTTGACGACTTATGAGAGCCCCAATTTCGGTTTCCAGGCGGACTTTCTCTGCCTGGATAGCCATCAAGGGAACCTGGCGTGTTTCCTGGTACTGGTGGAAGTTGGCTGCAATTTTATCGATGGTTTCCAATTCTTTTTGGACCTTATGCCAGTTTTCAAATTCCTTGCGGGTTTGCTTTTCATTTTCAATCTCGAGCAGGTAAGTTTTGCGGTCTTCCTGCCGGACCCGCAGGATCTCTACTTTGGTATTCAGGTCTTTCTGAAGACGCTGAATTTCAGCAGCCTGTTTCTCGACCTGCCTCCTCTCGGCAGCAATCCGGTCTGATACCAGGCGTTGCTGATCCAACAATGCCTTTTTGGTGTCTGCCAGGTCTCGGTTAATAACTAACCTTTCTTCCAAATCAGCCAGCCGTTTTAGGCGCGCATCTTCTTCGTTTAATTCCGCTTCAATTTCTTTTAGCTGGGCTTCCACTCCGGAAAGTTCAAGCTCAGCTGAGCGGCGGCGCCGTGAAGATTCATCTTTATATTTTTCCCAGGTCTCAAGCCCCAGAATTGAGGACAGGATGCGTTTGCGGTCTCCCGGACGCTGCTGGGCAAATTGATCGGCTTTTCCTTGCAGAAAAAATGAGGCATTCGTGAACGTCTCATAATCCAGCCGCAGTGACTGGCGGATGCGCTCCTCTGTAGCGCGTAAAGTGGCTTCTGTTAATGGTTTCCAGGCGCCATCATCCGTCCGGACGAAAAATTCCAATTTAGTGGTTTCGTCCTTTTTCTTGCTGCGTTGCACGCGGTAAATGGTATTTTCGTAGGAAAAATCATAAATAACCTCGGCACCGGTGGATTGATGATTGATAACCGTGTCATCTTTTCGGCGTGCCTCTCCAAATAATACCCAAGTGATGGCATCTAAAAGAGAGGATTTACCCGCGCCATTGGACCCGCTGATGCACGCCAGGTCAAAATCACTGAAGTCCAGGTCAACTTTTTCGTGATAAGAAAGAAACCCCTGTATCTGAAGGTGGATGGGTATCATTCTTCACCCCCTTTTTTCTTTTTCAAATGAGGAATGGCGGTTGGATACTTATTCACCAGTACTTTATCCACGCGCCTTTCGTCCATATCCATGATCTCAAAACGGAAATTTGTCCAATGGAAATGTTGACCAGTGGCAGGTATTGAACCCAATTGATTCATGACGAACCCCCCCACGGTTTGGAATCCAGCTAGTTTTTCTTCGGGCAATTCATCCACATCAAGCAGTTCTTTTAATTCGTCGATTGGAAGCAGTCCATCTAAAAGGAAGGAACCATCCTCGCGCTTGACGATCTCGGGTTCCTCAACCACATCGTAACTGGGGATTTCTCCAACAATGGCTTCGAGGACATCAAAGAGGGTGATCATTCCGAGCAGGCCGCCGTATTCATCAATGACCAGTGCTTCATGCACACCGGCTTCGCGCACCATATCCAATACGCGCATTGCCCTTGTGTTTTCAGGGACGAACAACGGATTTTGCACCAGTTCCAACAGTTTGTACTCGGAATTGGTGATGTGTTGTTCGAGCACGTCTTTGGCTGCCAGGATGCCGACGACGTTATCCAATGAACCGCGGGCTACTGGAAAGCGTGAATAAGGTGATGCCAGGATTTGCTTGAGGATCTGGCTGGGTGAATCATCGGCGTCAAGCCACTCGATTTCAGTACGCGGTGTCATGATGGCGTTTATCGAGCGGTCGTTGAGGCGGAAGATACCTTCCAGCATGTCCTGTTCAGCCTCCCCAAAGATACCCACCTGTGTGCCCTCTTCCAGCAAAAACTTGATCTCTTCTTCTGTGACTGGCGGTTCGCCGGAGGGCTTGACCCCCAGGATTTTCATCCCCAGGTTGGTGGAAGCAGAAAGCAAGTGAACGATGGGAGCAGCGGCCTTTGAAAGAAAACGCATGATGCCTGCTACTCGTCCGGCGATTTTTTCGGGATTATTCAATGCCAGGCGCTTGGGGATCAATTCGCCGATTACCAGCGAGAAATAGGTTGTCAGCAGAACCACAATCGTGATTGAAACGCCGGACGCGTAAGGCGCGAGCCATGATACTTTTTCTAGCACGAGTGACAGACGTTCGGCAACGGTGGCACCGCCCAGGGCACCAGTGAGAATACCGACCAGGGTAATGCCCACTTGTACGGACGATAGCAAATTATTGGTGGAGTGGGTCAGTTCCAGGGCAATTTTTGCCCCTTTGTCCCCGTCGTCAGCTTTTTGCTCCAGGCGGACTTTGCGGGCAGAAACAAGGGCAATCTCCGACATGGCAAAGAAACCATTGATCAGGATAAGAACAAGGACAAAGAGGATTTCGAGTAAAACAGCACTCATGAATTGTCCCCTGTCTGCAAGATCTCTACTTCACCCTCAACAGATTGGATGATTGAACTCGCCAGGGTCTGCAAAGTTTCGGTTTCACCAGGTTCTGTGTGAGTGGATTTCCAATAACTATCCAATAGTTGCAGTGGGGAGAGGCTGGTCATGGCTTCACCGGATGGAAGACGCAGGCGTGCTTCTTCGAGCGGACGGCGCACCAGGTGGAACTCCAACGCTGACGTGCAATGTTCTCTTAATAGCGGCTCATCCAGGAACATATCAAGGTCGCGCGGGTATTCCACCGTCAGGCGGAAGATGGCGTCTTTGAGCTGTTTTGGTGATGGCAGTACATCAGTAACTTTGCTGATCATTTCGTCCCGATTTTTTACTGAAATAAACTTGTCAAGGAACTTGCGTCCGTCCAATTTTTTGGCAGTATATGTGGTCTTTCCTTTTTGAACAGAGGCTATGATGTAGTATTTGTCATCTGCTGCTTCGCCAAAGTCAACGCGCTCAATCGAACCGGAATACACCACTGGAGGGTGTGCGCCCGGGTTCAAATCCTGATGTTTGTGGATATGCCCAAGCGCAACATAATCCAACCGCGGATCCTTCACCAGGCTGCCGGGAAACACGATATCCTTGCCGAGCATGACCGTACGTTCGTTGCCGTAAAGGGCACCCTGCACCGAACCATGTGCCACCAATATGGTTGGCAATGCCGGGTCCAATTGGCTCATCCATTCCTGCAGAATCTCCGTCAAACGCACTTCAAGTTCTTCGTTAATTTTGTCGGCGTCGGCACCTGTCAGGTCGAGAGTAGCCATCAAGCTTGAGCGGAATACCCACGGAAGCGCCAGCACTTGAACCTGCAGCCCCCAAAGATCGGCCGGTTTGAGAAACTCGGGTTTACCCAGTACGCGCACATTGGGCACTTCAAGGGTATCAAACTCCTGCAGGGTATGCGCCCGCCCGCTGGCTGGGCTGAGGTCGTGGTTGCCCACCAGCAGGAGGCTGGGGATTTTGGCATTGGAAAGGCGCATAATACGCCGACCCCATTCACGCTGGAAAGTTGGAGCAGGAAGGCGGTCTTTATACGCGTCACCGGCAAAGAGCACTAAATCAACCTTTTCGCTGATGGCTGCATCGATAATGGTATCCAGTGCTTTCAGGAAGTCGACGACACGTACCGGCAGCCCGGAGGCAGCATCATGCTTGCCCTGCTGGGCAATGTCGATATGCGCGTCCGCAAAGTGCAGGATTTTGAGTGCTTTTTTCCCCATCTCAATTTCCATTCTCCCCTAAGGGGCTAACCCGAGACTGTTTAACTGCTCCACGCTGGGAATAAAACCTTTGTGCCAAACCAGGCTTTCACGCAAATCCTGGACGGCAGCGGTTTGATCACCGTTCGCCAGTTCAGCCAAAGCCCGCCAGTACCAACTTTCCTCAATTCCTTTGTTGGGACCCATGGCCTTTAAGGTTGTGCCAGCTAGGTCGATCACATCCTGGTAGCGAGCTGTGTAGTAATATGCAAAATAGGGTCCAGTCTGGTACCACACGATGCGCCAGGGGCGTTCACTTTCGGGGATTGATGGTGTAAGTCCAAAAGCCGTATCGTAAGCCAGGGCTGCGCCGCTGTAATCCTTCAGGTAAACCAGGCTGGTACCAGCATTAAACCAGGCAAAAAACTGGTCCCGCGGACCTTTCAGCGTTTTTGTTTCCTGCAGGGCGCGGTCGTACGCCACGCGATAAGCATTATTTTCATCCATCAACGAACCAAGTGAATTCAAAACATCATTGAGGTTATCCTTGGGGAAAACCACGAGAAACACATAATTGAAAGCCCGCCAATTGTTAATCATGTCAGCATAGGTCACTTCGAAACCGGTGGAATTCTGCCAGTTGTCCACATGGATCAGGTTGTAGCTATCCTGGGTGAAAAATACCTCACGCGCATCGTCATATCCGATGACCAGGTTGTAATGACCCATCCAGCCTTCAAAGTTGACCCCTTCAAACCCTTTTTCAACTACTACAGGGAATCCCGCTGCAAGCAGGGTTTTAAGGGTCTGTAAATCGCCGCCCATACGGATGAGTGCGCTAAAGTCAGTGTACTCCTGGACGTATGCCTGCATCTCGTACGGCATTACATTCTTGTCTTCCCGGTTGGGTTTGAGGTAAGGAGCAATATGGTCCTGGGGCACTTCTGCATCCGGGTTTAAATGCCCAACCCAACCATAATAGGACAGGTACATGGAAAGGGTTGCGGGTCCGCAGTTGTTGTAACGCTGCTGCTCCGGGCGCACACCCTTGAGATAAACGCGTTCCGGCAATGGGCTGAGAGTTGGTGTGAGCGTTGGTGTGGGTTCGAGTGTGGAAGGAACCGGAGTGGAGGAGGGCGTCACGTAAGCATTTAAAGTGGCTTGCACCGCGGTGGCTACCGAATCCACGCCGCCCTGACCGGGGGTGAACACCGATTTTTCAGGTGGAAAAAGCGCATACTTGATTGTGGTATAGGTTTGGGCAATGTGGAAGGACAGACTGGATCGCACCCGGGGGATAGTAAGGGCGATCCCAACCAATACAACCACTGCTGCAAGACCGTACAAAACGATCTTCCGGCTTTTCTTCATAGTTGGATTATATCATTTGAGGTTAGGGCAGATTTTTCGCCAGCGGATGCGCTTTGAAGAACTCCCACATCAGGTTAGTAGCGCTGATGGATTGCGAGGTGCGACCAACGATCCACGCCGGGATGGGGTTGCCTCCCGGCCAGGAGTGCCCGCCACCGGCGACGATGTAAAAGATCACCTCAGCCCCCTGGCTGCAACCGCTGTACCGCATTCCGCTAATATCGTTGCCGCTGGATGGGAAAATTTCGGGTGCAGGAACGCATTGGTTGAGCAATGCATATTTATTCACCCACGCGGGGATATAGGGGAAGGGGACGTCGAATGAATGGGATGGTCCACCCAGGAATGGCACAACCGGGTCTGCGGTACCATGAAAAACAATAAGGGGAACAGGGCGCTCTGGAGAGCATTCTTCCATTGGATAGAGGTAAGCCCCGGCAACACTGCCGATGGCAGCGATCCGATCCGAGAGTTCGCAGGCAAGCAGATAAGACATTCCCCCGCCATTGGAGAGTCCGTTGGCGTAAATCCGCGCCGGGTCAATGGTATATTGTTGCTGCAACTTGTCGATCAAATCAGATATAAACTGGACATCAATGGAGAGGCTGCCGCTGCTCATGATATCGCCATTCGCCCGCCAGCGCTTGGGGAAGCTGGTTCCGGAGGGGTAGACCACAATGAAACCTTCCTTGTCTGCCAGGTCATTCCAAATGGTCACTTGAGCCTGGTGTGCCGGCCACTGGGCAAAACCGTGAATAACAATCACAAGCGGGGTTGGCACGGAGGGGTTGTAACTTTCAGGCACATACAGCAAATAGGAGCGCTTCTCCCCTGAAGAAATGATGTGTCCATTCGTTTTGTTGGCGATAAGGAAAACTACTGCAAGAATTGCAATTGTAAGGATGCAAAGACCAAGTATTCCGCCGACGATAGTCAGGATAAGTTTCAATAGTTTCATGGTTTAAGCCCCTTGAATTTTCGGATATACCAGGTGCAGAGTTCTTCAGGCACCAGGCGTAATGCACCACTGACGCACTCGCTGATGGGAATCCACAGAGCGACTGCCTCATCTCCGTTCATTTCCACCAGGCGGTAGACCTTATGTTCATAGAAACCCACATCCGTGAACCGCGCAGGAAAGAGAAAATCGATCTCATGCCCCGGCTCACCGTTACAGGTAAACAGGTTTTCGACCACAAATGGCGGGGCGAGCAAGGCAATTTCGGTACTTAATTCTTCCTTTACCTCGCGTACAACGGCTTTATGTGACCGTTCACCGAATTCAACAGAGCCCCCCACCGGGCGGTAATAATCATCCCCTTTGACGGCGTCGTGCATTTTAACAACAAAAAGCATGCCTTTTTCTTCGATCCATGCCAGCGCTTTTACGCGAATTTGGGTTTGATTATCCATTGGTCTATTGTATCTGTAATTATCAGCAAACTTGATTGATTACCCATTGAAAAACAAGTTAATTTCAATTATGATGAAGTTAATAAGACAAGACCTGTCTTATTCTATTGGAGCGGTCATGAAGAAATTCAGAGTTGTTTTTTTGCTTCTTCTCATCATTGTTGTTATTGGAATTGGCGCGTTAATTGAACGCAAATCGACCTACCCCACGGTGGTGGCAACCTCAAGCTCTTTTCCCACCCCATCGTCATTGATTACTTCATCTGAACTTTTACCGTCAGTGCCATCTCCTGCTATCAATGCGAGTCCAACCAAAGCAACTGTTGTGCTGCCGCCAGACGATGAAGCCTCAGCGCGATTGACAGTACCGGCTGGTTTTGCCATCCGAATTTTCGCTGATGGTTTGGATGGAACCCCTCGCTTCATGACAGTCAGCCCCGAAGGTGACTTGTTTGTTTCCTTATACCGAAGTGGTGAGATTGCCCGTCTGCCCGACCGCAATCATGACGGTCTTTCGGATGGTATTGAAATTTTTGCCAGCGGACTCAGCAGCCCGCATGGATTGGAGTTTCACGACGGATGGTTGTATGTGGCGGAGATAAACCGGGTGACGCGGTTGAAGGACGCTGATGGTGACGGCGTTTTTGAAACCAGTGAACTTGTCACCGATAATATTCCGGGAGGGGGCGGCCATACTTCACGGACACTGCACTTTGGACCAGATGGCAAGCTGTATGTGAGCGCTGGTTCAAGCTGTAATGTTTGCGCCGAAAGTGATCCACGGCGGGCAGCTATCCTGCGCTTCAATCCAGATGGCAGCATCCCCGGGGATAACCCCTTTGCGGGCGCATCTGATGTAAGATTGCAGCCGGTTTTTGCCTGGGGCTTACGCAACAGCGTGGATTTTTTGTGGACTCCCTCCGGGCAGTTATGGGCAGATCATAACGGACGCGATAACCTGATGGATCAAAATAACTCTCCAGACACGCTCCCTCCCGAGGAGATCATCATCCCGGTACAGGGTAACAAATCGCATGGATGGCCCTATTGTTTTACGTCGATATTGGGAACAAACCTGGCGGGCGATGCGGAAGTGGCTGACACACAGAACGGACTCAAAGTTCCCCAAGGATTCGACTGCTCCTTGAGTAATGTGGTGCCGGCACTGTTCACTGACCTGGCGCACAGTGCGCCTTTGGGGATGGCGCTAGGTAATGCAGACCTGGCGTTTCCTACCGAATTTCAGAACAGCCTGTACGTGGCTTATCACGGTTCGTGGAATACCAGCGCAGCCAGCATCCGTGACTGTAAGGTGGAGCGAATTGAACTCAATGGCGAAACCCCTGTGAGCAGCGAAACTTTCGTGACAGGCTGGCGTGCTGCCGGCGAAACTTGCGGCAGCGGTTCCACGTGGGGCAGACCGGCAGATGTGGTCGTTGGTGCAGATGGTGAGCTCTATATTTCAGATGACAAAGGAAACCGTATCTACCGCTTAGTTTATACAGGCGAATGACTGAAATAAAAAGATGCTCCGGTAAGAGCATCTTTCAGGTTAAACGATTGAGTTAGACAGTCGGGGTTGGGTGTTTCTTTTCCTGTTTGGCTTTGCGTTTCTCCTTGATGGTTAACTTGGGTTTTTTCTTTTGTTCCTTTTTGCCTTTATCGGCCTTACCGCCACTTTCTGCCATAGTTTCATCTCCTTATAATGTGACTTTTCTTGTACATCGAACAATTAAACTATAACACTATCTGTAAAAAGATAAAACTTAAAAAATTAGGTGAAATCCATTTGAATTTCACCTAATTTAGAAGGATTACTTTTGTTCGGTGAACTCGCCATCGATGACGTCGCCATCCGGTTTCGGTGCTTCGCCACCTTCCTGGGGAGCTTGCCCACCGGCGGCTTGCTGAGATTGCGCGCTGGCTTGCATCACCTGGCTGTATAACTGCTGCAGCTCATCAGAGAGGCTTTTCATACGGCTGATGTCTTCCCCGGTGATCGCCTGGCGCAATTCCTGCACTTTGGCTTCCACCTTTGCGCGTTCGTCAGCCGGAATCTTGTCACCGGCTTCCTTGACAGCTTTTTCAACCTGGTAAGCAGAGTTGTCGCCCTGGTTGCGGGCTTCGACAACTTCCTTGCGTTTCTCGTCCTCAGCCGAATGGGCTTTGGCTTCCTGCACCATGCGTTCAATATCGCTTTTCTGCAGGTTGGTGCTGGCGGTGATGGTCACCTTTTGCTCGCGACCGGTGGCTTTGTCTTTAGCCGTCACGTTGAGGATACCATTGGCGTCGATATCAAAAGTAACTTCCACCTGCGGGATGCCGCGCGGGGCATTGGGGATGCCTTCAAGGCGGAAGCGCCCGAGGGTCATATTGTCCGATGCCATGGGGCGTTCACCCTGCAGCACATGAATATCCACAGCCGTCTGGTTATCATCTGCAGTTGAGAAGATCTGCGACTTGCGGATGGGAATGGTGGTATTGCGCTCGATGATAGGGGTCATTACGCTGCCCAGTGTTTCCAAACCAAGCGAAAGTGGGGTCACGTCGAGCAGCAAGATATCTTTCACTTCACCGCCCAGCACGCCGCCCTGTATGGCTGCGCCGATGGATACAACTTCATCCGGGTTGACACCCTTATTGGGTTCTTTGTTGATCAACTTACGTACCAGGTCGAGTACCTGGGGCATACGTGTTGAACCACCTACTAGTACCAGTTCATCAATTTCAGAAGCCTTAAGATTGGCATCTTTGAGGGCGCTGTCGAAAGGTTTACGGACGCGCTCCAACAGCGGTGCCGTCATCTGGTCAAATTTGGCACGGGAGAGCTTCAGGATCAGGTGCTTGGGTCCATTGGCATCCGCTGTAATGTACGGCAGGTTGATCTCGGTTTCCATAACTGTGGAAAGTTCGATCTTGGCTTTTTCGGCAGCTTCACGCAGCCGCTGCAGTGCCTGGCGATCCTTGCGCAGGTCAATCCCCTGGTCCACCTGGAATTGGTCGGCTGCCCAGTTGACTACGATCTCGTCCCAGTCATCACCGCCCAAGTGAGTATCACCGCTGGTGGATTTAACTTCGAAGACACCTTCACCAACCTCGAGCACGGACACATCAAATGTGCCGCCGCCCAGGTCAAAGACGAGGATTTTTTCATTTTTCTTTTTATCAAGCCCATAGGCTAATGCAGAAGCAGTCGGTTCGTTGATGATGCGCAGCACCTCGAGCCCGGCAATTTTACCGGCGTCCTTTGTCGCCTGGCGTTGACTGTCATTGAAGTATGCCGGCACGGTAATAACCGCCTGGGTGACAGGTTCGCCGAGGTAAGCCTCAGCGTCTGTTTTA
>Ga0209450_10000893_pt1 | contig 15001 bp, 14 predicted proteins | sample FrelakmetLWP11LW_FD_187149 | JGI IMG/M metagenome (GOLD analysis project Ga0209450, IMG submission 187149) | Freshwater lake sediment microbial communities from the University of Notre Dame, USA, for methane emissions studies - LWP11 LW (SPAdes)... | ecosystem: Environmental > Aquatic >...
AGACCATGCGAGCTTTGAGATGCTCCAGTGGTTTGTCAAAGAACAGGTTGAGGAAGAGGAGCATGCGAGTGCAATTCTCGGACAGGTAATGAGTATGGGTGATATTCCCGGCCATCTCTTCTGGCTTGATCACCACTTGGGAAAGCGGGAATAGATACCAATCTTTTTATTTTTTTGCATCCTTGATCCCGTAAGGTTACCGCATGCTTTCAGTCCTTGTTATTGATGACCAGAAATCACTGCTTGAGGTTATACGCCCCTTACTTGAACGTTTCGGCAACATGAATGTAAAGACAGCAGTATCCGCACAGGAAGCACTGGATCTCCTGACAAGTAATACATACGATGCGATGGTCGTTGATTACGATCTGCCGGATATCAACGGAATCGATTTTTTAAAGATGATCCGGGCAAAGGGAAATACGACACCCTTGATCATTTACACTGGTGTTGGCCGGGAATATGCCGCAATCGAAGCGCTCAATTACGGTGCAGATTTTTTCTTAAAAAAAGGTGATGATGTTCAGGATCAGCTGCTCGATATGGTGCATATGATTCGTCAGGCAGTTGACCGGAGAAACATGGGAAGAGGACCAGGAACTACCCAGAAGATCCTTTCGGACGCATTCAACTTTTTTAACCAACCCGCATTTGTGATTGATCGTGAAGGTACTGTTATTGTATGGAACAAGGGAATGGCAGCCATGACAGGAATCAGAGAGGCGGACATGCTTGGCAAGGGAGATTGGGAATATTCAATTCCTTTTTTTGGGCACAGATCACCGATGCTCAGTGATCTCATTTTTCAGGATGATGCTACTCTCCTTGAAAATCACTACACCATTATCGAAAAAGAGAAGGGGACAATCACTGCGTGGACAAATGCGACACCGGAGGAAGGACGCCAGACAGTTTTATGGATGAAGTCCACTGCACTCTACGACAGCAAGGGTATTTTCATTGGTGTAATGGGAAGAGTCAGAGATGTTACTGAGGAGATGGGAGCGGAACAGGTAATCCAGTCCAAACAAGCCGCAGAGTCTAAAGGCACTCCTCTTTCTTCCAAGACCGGTATGTTTGATAAGATACTGGGGAAGGCAAAAACCAACTACAGGAAAGGCATGCGGCTGTCTTTCTGGGAAGGAAAGTATGCGGAGGCGATTCCGTATTTTGACAAATCGATTGAAATCGACCCCTTGCATGCCAATGTCTGGCACGACAGAGGTGTATGTTACCGGGTGCTGGGAAAAGACGCTGAGGCACTTCGGAATTTTGACAGGGCGGTTGAACTCGCACCGGATGATGAGGAGTTCATGTTTTCCCGTGCAGAGATGCTTAAAACAATCGGCATACTGCGACAACGACAGGATCTCCTTGAATCAGCAGTTCAGACCCTCAATCGCATTGTCGAGAAGAATCCGAACCATGCTGAAGCATGGAACTGCCTTGGGATTTGTTCCAAGGAACTGGGAAAAGAACTCTTGTCACGCCAGTATTTTGACAAGTCCCGCGATATAATCAAACAGGGAAAGAACAGGAGAAAAACCCGATCGTTTGATTTCCTTTCCTAAAACTCTGAACGATAGGTTTTACCTGTATACTTGCAAATATCCTCTTTTAACTGAGGTTGTTGCTATGAAAAGTGCGGTTTATTTTGCAAGCCTGCGGGCGTATTCCGATCAGGAGAGCACAACGGTAAAAATACAGCGGCTCTTTGACCGCGCCGGTTTTTCAGAAATTATTACAAACAATGATAAAACCGCTATCAAACTTCATTTTGGTGAGCGGGGAAATGATGGTTATATCAGTCCGGTGTATGTTCGTCAGGTCGTGGACAAAGTAAAAGCATGCGGCAGCAGACCCTTTCTGACCGATACCAACACCCTTTATCTCGGGAGTCGTTCGAATGCAGTGGATCATATCACGACTGCAATTCTGCATGGTTTTGACTATGCTGTGACCGGGGCACCGATAATTATTGCAGACGGGCTTTTTGGAAAGAATGTGGCTCGGGTAAAAATTGAAAAAAAACATTTTGACTCAGTTACCATCGCTGGAGACATCGCTCTATCAGATAGTATGATTGTGATGAGCCATTTCAAGGGTCATATCGTATCAGGCTTTGGCGGGGCCATAAAAAATCTTGCCATGGGGTGCGCACCTCCCGAAGGGAAACGGGCACAGCACAATGCACGCCCGTTTACCATTACCGATAGGTGTTCAGGGTGTGGAACCTGTGCCGAAGTCTGCCCGAAAACAGCGATCACGATAATAAACACAAAATCCGTCATTGACAAAATTGCGTGTATCGGGTGTTTTGAATGTATGCATATGTGCCCGGAACATGCGATAGATATTGACTGGGAGACTGAGATTCCGATATTTATGGAACGGTTGGTCGAGTATGCCTATGGGGTGGCACATGCGAAAAAAGGAAGAATTGGGTACATAAACTTCCTCATCCGCATAACACCGGATTGTGACTGTTTCCCGTTCAGCGATACACCAATCGTTCCCGATATTGGTATTCTCGCATCAAAGGATCCCGTGGCTATTGATGCAGCAAGTTATGACCTCGTGAACCAGCAGACCGGGTTCACCGATTCTCTTCTTACTGCCCATTATCATAAAGGAGAGGACAAATTCACGGGAGTACATGTACAGACGGATGGATACCGTCAGATACGGTATGCTGAAGAGATAGGAATGGGAAGTAGCGCATACGATTTAATTGTCATTTGACCCTCTGGTCATTTTTTTATAAAATGACAATTTTTTTAGTATTTTCCTGACTTAAGATCCATTTTTCCCAGAAAATATGTGATAATCATACCTTCATCACGGTTTAAAACAGTAAAGTTTAAATGAGGGTGGAAAGCAAGCGCTTATTACTGAACGAGTTTTAAATCATGTAGTTTGAGATTGTCGCTCAAACCACATCTTCGTAAGGATCGAAGGTTATGCGTAATTTAATGGAGTATATACATGAATCTTAGACAACCAAATGCAAACGAAGCAACGGGGACAGTTAACCGTTCACGGGATGTCGCCCCATGTTCTGGTATCTGTACCCGTTGCCTGGATGGATGCAAAGGCAGCTGCGAAATCTGGTTATCATCATTCCGGGGAAGGGAGGTTTTGTATCCCGGTCCATTTGGCGAAATCACTGCAGGTGCTGACAAGAACTATCCGATTGATTATTCCCATCTGAATATTCAGGGATATGCAGTTGGAGCATGGGGTCTTCCTGAGGGTGTCGAAGCCGGTCCGGATACAGCGGTCTTCTCAACCGTGGATACCGAGACCGAGTACGGATGGGACAAAAAAGTCCGGATGAAACTGCCAATTTTTACCGGTGCTCTGGGTTCAACCGAAATAGCACGGGTTAACTGGGAACATTTTGCCATCGGTGCAGCAATCTCCGGTATCACGTGTGTCTGCGGTGAAAATGTCTGTGGTATTGATCCTGGTCTGAAGCGCGATGCCAAAGGCAAAGTTATTGAGTCTCCCGAGATGGATCGTCGCATTAATGTGTACAAGAAATTCTATGATGGCTTTGGGGAAATGCTCGTCCAGATGAATGTGGAAGATACCCGGCTTGGAACCGCGGAGTATGTCGCGAGCAAACACAACCTGGATACGATTGAACTTAAGTGGGGCCAGGGTGCCAAGTGCATTGGTGGTGAGATCAAAGTCAAGTCGCTTGAACGCGCAATCGAGCTCAAAAAACGAGGTTATATTGTACTCCCCGATCCGACACTGAAAGAGAACCAGATGGCTTTCAAAGCAGGAGCGATTAAGGAGTTCGAACGTCATTCACGACTCGGTTTTGTCACCAAGGAAGGATTCCTGGAAGAGGTCGACCGTCTCCGTGACATCGGTTTCAAGAGGGTGACGTTAAAGACCGGTGCATATTCCATGGTCGAACTGGCAATGGCCCTCCGGTACAGTTCCGAGGCAAAGATCGACCTGCTCACGATCGATGGCGCACCGGGTGGAACCGGTATGAGCCCGTGGCCGATGATGAACGAATGGGGTATTCCTACGTTCTACCTGCAATCACTTGCTAATGAATTCGCCAGCAAGCTGGACAAGAAAGGCTTCCGTGTCCCAGACCTTGCGATGGCAGGTGGTTTCTCCGATGAACCTGGTGTATTCAAGGCACTCGCCATGGGAAGCCCCTATTTCAGGGCGGTCTGCATGGGCAGAGGACTCATGATCCCCGGCATGGTAGGCAAGAATATTGAGAAGTGGATCAAAGAAGGCGATCTTCCCAAGACTGTTTCGAAATATGGAAACAATATCGAGGAAATTTTTGTCTGTTATGAAGAGCTTAAGGAGAAATACGGTGCACGCATGAAGGATATTCCAATGGGTGCGGTTGGTATCTACACGTATTCCCAGAAGTTCAGGACCGGTCTCCAGCAGATCATGGCGGGAAGCAGAAACTTCCGGCTTTCGACAATGAGCCGTGACGACCTGATGGCGCTTACACCGGAAGCAGCAGAAGTATCCGGCATCGACTATGTCATGGGTGCACGGTACGATGAGGCAATGGGTGCCCTGCTCGATTGAACAAATAAAGGAATTATTTAATTTTTTTTTTAAAACTTGTCAGAAGTTCTATAAAAAAATCACTGGTTTATTTCTTGAGTTGTCGTGTTATGGTGAATGATTCCAGCAGCTGGGAAGTAATACGTGTTCCCAGACTCGGCTGGATGGCTTCAAGCCAGAGAAAAAAACCAACTTTCGAAGGTGTTGGTCGTTCAAATTTGAAATGCCCATCCTTTGCCTGGATCATTTTATGGTACTCTTTTTTCTGCCGGGAACGCAGGTAGATAATCAGTTCATAATCAGGAAGATCAGTCGCGATGATTGCCTTGGAATAAAACTTGAAAAAATCATCATATTCAATTTTTTTCCCTTTCACGGTCATACCGTAGGAATCACACAGTAATTTTACCGACTGAGGGAATAATCCGCCGTAGAGAACTTTTTTGACAAGCTGCCCGGTCTGGCTGTTGATCTTCGGTAGTTCTCTTTTGACTTCTTTTCCAATCTCACCGAAGATCTGAGTACGCACCTCATCATGGTAACGCTTGTAGTCAAACGGGTGTTTCATCGGGAAATCTGTTGCTGGAATCAGGTTTGGGTGATTTTCCGGGTTGTTATACAGAATACGAGGGCGATAATGTTTGAGAATTGTTTTTATTTCCTCACATGAAGTTGTATGAATAATTGCATTCGTCTTATCCTTTCCAAGCCGTTTAACAACAGAATAGTTGGAAAGATCAATAGATGAAACAAGGAGAAATGGCGTGATCTTCTGGTCGTAAAGATACCCGATGAGCCGTTTCTTGAATGCGATTTCCTGTTCAAACTCTTTTAAATCCGAAGGTGATGTCACAACTTCGGCAAATGCAACATGGTTATCCGAATCGACAAGCAGCATATCAAATTCGGCAAGATCCTGGCCATTTCCCCTGACAGTGATATCGCCGTATTTAGAATAAAAAAGACCGTTCTGTCCAAGTTTAACATCATCCCGTTTCCGGGGTGCATCTGCCCCTTTACGTGCAAGGTATTTTATCCGACTTGATTTTTTTGAGATATCCAGAAACATCTCATAGACAATTGCTTCGAACCATCTGCCTTCCGCAGTCCGCATTGGTTCGATATCAGGGGAGAAAAGTTTTTTTCGCTCGATCTTGTTCATATGCCTTGTGGCATTAAGGGCAATGGCTGCGTTGGGTTTAAAATGTTTGAAATTTGCTGAGAGCCACGGGATCATAATTGCAGTATAGATTTTCAGTCACTATTGTAAATAACAATCTGCTTTTTTCCCTCCCTCCCTCTTATAGATAATTATAAATAGATAGGAAAGATATTGCCTTCGTACCTTAGTTGTGTGGGAATACCCATGACAAGGGAGATCTCGAGGGGGTTAAGGAAATGCCAAAAGTAAAATACGCAACCGGCATGGCACCGCTGCCACAGTATATTATGCCGGATGGATCGGAACCAGAATACGAGCTGATCCTGGAACAATTGCAGGACTATCGCAAATCTCTGATCGGCTCTTCATATTTTTATATCAGAGCTGGTGATAAACGCAGTCATTTGTGCAGGATAGTTCATGGTGGCGGGAAGGTATTTTTCCATGAACTGGTGGATCACCATAAACATGGTATCAGTGATGAGGATATTGACGAGTCAGTGAAACATGATATCGGGACGTTCACCCTGCCAGGACTTCACCCTGTTTCACCGCATATTGAACAAAAGCTGCGTATCTTATACGATATTTAATCTATTTTTTAAGAAGTATCATCAAAAAAAATTCATGAGAGAAATGTTTTTAAAAAAATCCCGAACGAATCTGCGGGAAATTTTGTTTATCAGGGAAATCACCCTCAACATTGACTTGCACTGAAGAAAGGTAGAGAAGGAGCGTAGGATTATGGTGTTCCATCCTCATTCAAGAAACGGACCGTTGATGAAAGCTGCACAAATGGCACTGGTGACAGGCAATGTCAATTATGTCCTAATATGGGTTCCGGAAGAATCTGAGAATACCCTCAAAAATCTATTGGAGAAAACGTGCTGTGAACGCAGCGCCAGAAAAAATATGCAGAATCGTGCTATTGACTGGTATTTCGATACCGTGAGCCGGTTTCACTCTGCCAACAAGGGGGGTTTGTATCCCTACCATAAATACGGGGGACATGATGAGAGTCTGATTGCTGTAAAGGTGGAGAGAGCGATTGAGACCGGCAATTTCGAGGAAATAATCGGAATTATTCCAGATACCCATGCAGCAGATGTAAGGGAACGTTTTCACCATGTCATGGACAAAAGTAACTTTGATCGAAATAATATTGCCGCTGGTCGTGCATATGTCTCAGCATTCATCGACTTCCTCACGTACGTGCATACCATCCGCACATGTATTCCCATAGAAGAAAATTATTCATAGTAATTAAAAATGATAAAAGATTGTATATTTTTCCCAGCTTCAGGTTTCCATCTCTCCTGTGCGGATCCTTATTGATTTTTCTATGGGCATAATGAATATTTTGCCATCACCAATTTTACCGGTCCGGGCCGCTTCCGTGATTGTTACAACAAGGTTATCGAGATCTGAATCCCGTACTGCAATCTCCAGTTGAATTTTTGGCAGGAAATCAACAATCATCTGCTTTCCCCGATATTCGAGGGTGATCCCTTTCTGTTCGCCTCGTCCTTTGACCTCAGTGATGGTCATTCCAATGAATCCTTTGTCTTCAAGCGCCTTTTTGACGAACTCGAACCGTTCAGGTTTGATAATTGCTTTTACCATTTTCATAGTAATTCTCCGGTTAGCACCGCTCTCCATGCTGGGAGATATCAAGGCCGACATACTCTTCTTCTTCTGTTACCCGCAGGCCGATTGTTTTGTCAATGACAACTGCAAGGACATAGGTAACAACGAACGCATAGATAAGCGCAGCAAACGCACCAACTGCATTTGCGATAAACTGGTTGACATTTCCTTCAATTAATCCTGACGCACCGTTCACCGCTGCAACGGCAAAGATACCAGTTGCCAGTGCTCCCCAGAGGCCACCCATACCATGGATTGCCCATGCGTCGAGGCTTTCATCCAGGCCTTTGCGTATACGTAAGAGCAGCATCGCGTAACAGATCGAGCCACCAATGGCTCCTATGATAATTGCTCCCATGGGAGTCACATAGCCACAACCTGGTGTAATTGCAACAAGTCCGGCAATTGCTCCACTGACAAATCCAAGCGAGCTCGGTTTGCCGTGAAGCCAGCTGATGAGAAGCCATGCTAATCCTCCGGCAGCTGCTGCAATGTTAGTGGTGACAAAAGCCTGGGCTGCAAGACCATTTGCCCCAAGTGCACTGCCCGCGTTAAACCCGAACCAGCCAAACCAGAGGAGTGCAGCCCCAAGAATTGTCAGGGGAATATTATTCGGCTCCATTGCATACTTTCCAAAACCGACCCGTTTGCCGATAACGAGGGCGAGAGCTAATGCGGCAAACCCGGAACTGATATGCACGACAGTCCCTCCGGCAAAATCAAGGGCGCCGAACTGGGCTGCCCATCCACCGCCCCAGACCCAGTGGGCAAGGGGATCGTACACAATGGTCGTCCAGAGAAGCCCGAATATCAGAAACGCACTGAATTTAATGCGCTCTGCAAATCCTGATGTTATAATTGCCACGGTCACCGCGGCAAAAACAAGCTGGAATACCATGAACAATAATCCGGGAATTGCCGGGCTGTATGGCCCCGGCTCCATTCCCACGTTGTTCAGTCCCATATACTCAAGGCTTCCTATGAACCCGCCAATATCGCTCCCGAATGCGAGTGAGTACCCGACCGTTACCCATTGGATACTCACCAGTGCGAAAGCAACGAATGACAGGGCAAGCATTGAGATTAAATTTTTCCTGCGTACCAGTCCGCCATAGAAGAAACCGACGCCCGGTGTCATGATCATGACAAGCGCGGTTGCGGCGAGAATCCATGCTGTTGCTCCTGTGTCTAAAGCCATTTCTTGTCTCCTTTAATTCATGTGATTTGCATGCATAGGATCGTTTGAACGTTCCTGTTCTTTTTTAATTCCTGCCGGATGAAAAGTCCGGTGGTTCTCATTTTTGATCCATTGCTGCATTCAAACAACGTGCGAAACTCTCGCAGGAAGGAAGTTACATTCCTACATTTATAAATATATTTATTGTTAAAAAATTATCTGCCGTCAGAACATATAAAAAATCCGGAGAAAAAAGAACAAAAAAAAGCTAGCGCGCATTGATGGACGGCTTTCAATAACACACGGGGAGCCTGTCAGTGTTCCATCTCGCCGGTCCTGACCCTGATGGCGGTATCGACCGGCAGGACAAAGATCTTTCCATCGCCGATCCTTCCGGTCCTTGCAGCGCCGATGATGGTTGCTATCAGTTCGTTCACCTCCTCGTCCCGCACAACAATCTCGATCTGAATCTTCGGAAGCATATCTACCGTCATCTTTTTGCCCCGGTACTCGAGAGTGATTCCTTTCTGCTCTCCCCGTCCCTGGACTTCTGTGGAAGTCATGGCAGTAACTCCTTTTTCCTCCAGAGCTTTTTTTACGAGTTCAAACCGCTCCGGTTTAATGATCGCTTTTACCATTTTCATAATGAAGACCTCAGACCCGCTCACCATGCTGCGATATGTCCATCCCTACGTACTCTTCATCCGATGATACGCGTAGTCCCATAGTACGGTCAATGATACTAGCGATAATATAGGTGATAACAAAGGAAAAGACAAGGGCTGCGAGTGCGGAAATTCCATTTATCATAAACTGCTGCGTGTTGCCTTCAAACAGGCCTGAGACGCCGCAGACAGCCATCGCTGCGAAAGCGCCGGTTGCAATTGTCCCCCAGAGGCCACCCATACCATGGATTGCCCATGCGTCAAGGCTCTCATCGAGTCCTTTTTTTATCCGGAATAACATTGCCCCATAGCAGAGCAGGCCGGCAACGATACCAATCAGGATCGAAACCATTGGTGTAACATATCCTGCTGCAGGTGTAATTGCAACCATGCCGGCTATCGCCCCGCTCACCATGCCCAGCGAGCTGGGTTTTCCGTGATACCAGCTGGCTCCCATCCACGCGAGAGTTCCCGCAGCGGCAGCAGCATTGGTATTTACAAATGCAATAACTGCTAATTCGTTCACTCCAAGTGCACTGCCCGCATTAAATCCGAACCAGCCGAACCAGAGCAGGGCAGCCCCAATCAGAGCCAGGGGAATATTGTAGGGTTCCATTGAATATTTTCCAAAGCCTGCCCGGCTCTTGATCACCAGGGCAATAGCAAGTGCAGAAAATCCTGAACAGATTTCAACTACTGTTCCTCCGGCAAAATCCAGAAGTCCCATCGATTGTGCCCACCCCCCTCCCCATGCCCAGTGGGCAAGCGGGCAGTAGACAAATGTTGTCCAGAGAATCATGAATAAAATAAATGAGGAGAGCCTGACGCGTTCTGCCACACCGGATGTAATGATGGTTAAGGTCACTGCTGCAAAGAAGAGCTGGAAGACCATGAATCCCAGCGGAGGATATCCCTTCTCTCCTGCATCTGTTCCGACTCCGTTCAGGAAGGCATAATCGAAGTTTCCGATAACTCCGCCAACATCAGGACCAAAAGCGAGCGAGTACCCAATTACCATCCAGAAAATACTGACAACCGCAAGCACGACGAAAGAAAGCGCGATCATCGATATTATATTCTTCCTGCGAACAAGCCCTGCATAGAATAAACCAACACCTGGTACCATCAGCATCACGAGTGCTGCAGATACCAAAATCCATACTGTTGTTGCTGAATCGAATACCATTTTCCACCTTAGTGCGAGTGTTTAAGGAAAATGCAGATTACAGGAAAAGGGGCTTCAGAGAATCTGGCTGACCCTGCCATGTCGCGCAGAAAGAACCACGTCGGGCTTTCAGGATACCGTACAAAGCACCTGCTTGGTGTTACGATAATAGAGCCATTTTTCACTGATCCAATTCCCGTTACCATGCATAATCCCGGATAAAAAGTCCGGTGATAACAGGCTGGATTGAGAAATTTCGGAAGTTTCCTTGCGAGAGACGGTCGAAAAAATTAATATGTTGCCAGGTAGCGGTCCAGCTCCCACGGGTGTACTGCAAGACGGAATGAATCGGATTCCATCTGTGCAATGCTCGAAAGGTTTGTGACCACATGATCACCAAGGGTCTTGCAAAGTACCTCATCTTTCAGGAGTGCCGAATTGGACTCCATAAGGCTGCCGGGGAGCATATCAATATGGAGTTTTTTGCGTGCTCGCTCATCGAGATGATAGATGTTCGTGTTCGTGCTTTCAGGAGGCATAACCTTGTTTTTAATACCGTCAAGTCCTGCTGCAAGCATGCAGGCAAAGGTGAGATACGGGTTGCACATCGGATCCGGGCTGCGGAACTCAGCACGGGTGCTGTTGCCACGGGCTGCCGGTACGCGGACCAGGGCTGAGCGGTTGGCTGCACTCCAGGAAATATAACAGGGAGCCTCGTAACCGGGTACCAGTCGCTTATATGAGTTGATTGTCGGGTTCGCTACACGGGTGATTGCTTTTGCATGCTTCAGGATACCCCCGATGTAATACATTGCGGTGTCGGAGAGCTGATTCTCACCATTGGGATCGAAGAAAGCATTCTTACCATTCTTGGCCAGTGATCCATGCGTATGCATACCGCTGCCGTTGATGCCAGCAATAGGCTTTGCCATAAAGCTCGCATGCAGTCCGTACTGGAGAGCTATCGATTTGGTTGCAAACTTGAAGGTAATTACACGGTCTGCAGTGGTAAGGGCATCGCCATATTTGAAGTCAATCTCGTGCTGGCTGTCAGCGACTTCGTGGTGAGAGGCTTCAATTTCAAATCCCATATCGCTCAGTGCCAACACAACATCACGCCGAACATCTTCGGCAGAGTCTGTGGGAGCAAGATCAAAGTAGGCACCGTGGTCCTCAAACTCAGTAGTTGGTATGCCATCGTACATTTTAAACAGGAAAAATTCGAGTTCAGGTCCCGTATTAAAGGTGAACCCCATCTTTGCTGCATCAGTGATGGTTTTGCGAAGGATAAACCGGGGATCCCCATCGAACGGTTTATTACCGTAGGTCTGAACATCACAAATAAATCGTGCTACTTTTCCTTCCTGAGGTCTCCAGGGAAGAACCGCGTATGTTGCCGGGTCCGGTTTCAGCATCATGTCGGACTCTTCAATCCGGGCAAATCCTTCGATTGAGGATCCATCGAACCAGATACCCTCGGTCAGTGCTTTCTCTGCCTGAATAACCGGGATCGAGACGTTTTTCGGCTGACCCTGGATGTCAGTAAACTGCAGGCGGATAAATTTAATTTTGTCCGCCTCGATTTTCTTTAAAAGTTTTGTTACGTCTGCTGGCATATTGGAAGACATGTTCCACCCATTTGTATTTATACTTATTCAACCAATCTGATTGAACGAATGTTCATTATGGAATGAACATATGTTCATCATTACAAGATCATTCTATATTGTGATAATATGTGTGGTATTATAGGAGTTCTGGACAAACACCGTAAAAGTCTGGATGGTGCCAAAATAAAAGAAGCACTCTCCATGATGAATGAACGGGGGAGTGGTGAGGGCGCAGGCTACGTGGCGTACGGAATCTATCCTGAATATAAGGATTATTTCGCGCTGCATGTTTTTTTTGATAATATTCGTGAAAACAAAGCATCACTTGATACCGTCCTTGAGAAATGGGGAACTATCGTCCATGATGAACAGATCAAAACGTATGAACAGCCCAATATAAGAAAAGTCCATACACCATGGCGTTATTTTTTCCGCCCGGACCGAAGCCTGATGCCAAAAAGTACCACACCTGATGAAGACATTGTCACCCACCTGGTCATGAAAGTCAACGCGGAAAAAAATGGTGCTCTCATCTTCTCTTCCGGTAAAAATCTTGGCGTATTCAAAGCTGCAGGATGGCCTGAAGATGTTGCAGACTTCTACCGGATTCAGGACTATAAAGGATATCTCTGGCTTGCCCACAACCGGTACCCGACAAATACCCCTGGCTGGTGGGGGGGCGCACATCCTTTCAACCTCCTGAACTGGAGTGTAGTCCATAACGGTGAGATAACCTCCTATGGAACGAACCGGCGTTACATTGAAAGCTACGGTTATAAATGCACGATGTATACCGACACTGAAGTGGTTGCATATCTTGTTGACTTGTTGATACGAAAACACGGGCTCTCTGAAAAGATGGCGGTGCGGGCGCTTGCACCACCTTTCTGGGAGGAAATTGACCGGATGCCGGCAAAGGAGCAGGAACTCAACAGGGCAATTCGTCTTGCGTATGGATCCGCCCTCATGAATGGTCCTTTTGCAATCTGTGTTGCAAACGAAAACACGCTGGTTGGCTTTACCGACCGGATCAAGCTGCGCCCGCTTGTTTCCGGAGAATATGGAGAGCGGCTGTATATCTCCAGCGAGGAAGCAGCAATCCGGAGGATGGAACCGGATGTTGATAGCATCACAATGCCAAAAGCCGGTGAACCTGTCATCGGGAGGGTTATTGCATGACAATAGGCAGCATCCCTCTTCGCTATAAAGTTGATATCGACCCCGACCAGTGCATGCTCTGCGGGCGCTGTGTTGAGAATTGCTCCTATGGCGTGTTCCGAAATGATGGTGATGCAATCCGGGTGAACTCCCGCAATTGTGTCGCCTGCCACCGCTGCACTGCATTCTGTCCGCGGGATGCTATCAGTATCTATGAGAAGCCAACGGATTATCGGAGTCACCCAGTCTGGACGCGTGAAGTTCGTGAGAACATATTTAACCAGGCGAAGACCGGAAAGATTATCCTTGCGGGTATGGGCAATGCACTTCCCTACCCTATTATTTTTGACCGCCTCGTACTGGATGCCTGCCAGGTAACAAATCCAAGCATCGACCCGCTCCGTGAACCCATGGAGCTTCGGACGTATCTTGGGAAAAAGCCCTCATCGTTATCCATTAAAGAAGTCGCAAATGGTGATGTAGAGCTTTTAACAAAACTTTCCCCAAATCTTCAGATAGAGACCCCGATCATGATCGGGCACATGAGCTATGGTGCAATCAGCTTAAATGCGCAGACCGCGCTGGCAAAAGCGGTAAGCCGTATCGGGACTTTCATGGGGACGGGTGAAGGCGGACTCCACGAATCACTTTATCCGTACCAGAAAAATATGATTGTCCAGGTTGCAAGCGGGCGATTCGGTGTGGATATTAACTATCTCGAACGTGGTGCTGCGATTGAGATTAAGATCGGGCAGGGTGCAAAACCAGGTATCGGCGGGCACTTGCCCGGTGAAAAAGTCTGCGCCGATGTATCCTGTACACGAATGATCCCCGAAGGAAGCGATGCGATTAGTCCTGCTCCTCATCATGACATCTATAGTATCGAAGATCTCAAACAGCTTGTTCGAGGATTAAAGGAAGCGACTGAGTGGAAGAAACCCGTTTTTGTGAAGATTGCAGCTGTGCACAACTCCGCAGCAATTGCGGCGGGAATCGCACGATCTTCTGCAGATGCTGTAGTGATTGATGGATTCCGTGGTGGAACCGGTGCTGCACCACGGGTGTTCCGTGATCATGTAGGGATCCCCATAGAAGCAGCAGTTGCGAGCGTGGACGCTAAACTTCGCCAGCAGGGAATCAGAAACAAAGTCTCCATTATCGCAAGTGGCGGGATTCGCGAAAGTGCCGATGTGGCAAAGATCATCTGTCTCGGTGCAGATGCTGTATATATTGGTACTTCCGCTCTCGTTGCGATGGGTTGCCGCGTATGCGGCACCTGTTATCGGGGGCAGTGCGCATGGGGTATCGCCACCCAGAAACCAGAACTCACCAAAAGGCTTGATCCCGAGATTGAATCCGTGCAGGTCGAGAACCTTATTCATGGCTGGACTCTTGAACTCGCTGAGCTGATGGGTGCTGCGGGTATCAACAGTATTGAGAGCCTGAGGGGCAACCGCGACAGGCTTCGGGGTTACATGCTGGACGAAGGACTCTTAAACGTTCTCGATGTAAAAACGGTGGGGGCGTAATGACAACATCAGTCAGGATTGATGCACAATATCTTCACTACACACACCTCAACCAGCAAATCCGGGCTGCGATTACTTCAGGGGCAAAAGAGATCGTGTTAGATAATGTTCTCGGGCAGCGATTCATTGGTGATGGGATCCGGGGTGAAGGAGTTACGCTCACGGTCAACGGAGTTCCTGGAGGGGATCTCGCCATGTTCATGAGCGGCCCGACAATCATCGTTCATGGGAATGCTGACCATGCACCGGGAAATACCATGGATATGGGAAAGATCATTATTCATGGGAGTGCCGGTGATGCAGTCGCTCACAGCATGCGTGGCGGCCGGGTGTA
>Ga0209450_10000894_pt1 | contig 14990 bp, 12 predicted proteins | sample FrelakmetLWP11LW_FD_187149 | JGI IMG/M metagenome (GOLD analysis project Ga0209450, IMG submission 187149) | Freshwater lake sediment microbial communities from the University of Notre Dame, USA, for methane emissions studies - LWP11 LW (SPAdes)... | ecosystem: Environmental > Aquatic >...
GCGCCGTAGACGATCAGCAGCACCGACGGCGGAATCAGGATGCCGAGGCAGCCTCCCGCCGTGATCGCGCCGGCCGAGACGCGGACGTCATAGCCGCCGCGCAGCATCGCCGGAAAGGCGAGCAGCCCCATCAGCGTCACCACCGCGCCGACGATGCCGGTGGCAGTGGCGAAGATCGCACAGGTGACAATGGTCGCCACCGCCAGCGAACCGGGCACGCGCGCCAGCGCCAGGTGCAGGCTCTTGAACAGCTTGTCGATCAGCGCCGCGCGTTCGACGAGATAACCCATGAACACGAACAGCGGAATGGCGATCAGCACGTCGTTCGACATCACCGAATACGCGCGCTGCACCATCAGGTCCAGCACCTGCCGGTTGGCCAGCGCCGGGTCGGCGCTGCGGTAGGCAAGCCAGGCGAAGAACACGCCCATGCCCATCAGCGTGAAGGCGGTCGGGAAGCCGAGCATGATCGCCACCACGACCAGCGAAAGCATCAGCAGGCCGAGGTGGCCAAGGTCCTCCTTGGTCAGATGGCCGTCGATGATGTTGCCCCACGGCGTGAAGATCGCCGTGGCGGCAAGCAGCACCGCCATCAGCGACAGGCCGAACCACAGTTCCTTGCGGATCTTCACTTGGCCGGCTCCTTCTGTACGACGAGGTCATCGAGCTTGGCGAGGTCCTCGTCCTTCACATGCACCATCGCCTTTAGCTTGTCGACGTCGACTTCCTCGACGTCCTCTTCGCGCGACGGCCAGTCACCCTGCTGCAGGCAGATCACGCAACGGATGATCTCGACGATGCCCTGCAGCAGCAGGAAAGCGCCTGCAACCGGAATCACGGTCTTGAACGGGTAGATCGGCGGCCCCTCGGCGGTGATGTTGGAGTGCTCGTTGATCGCCCACGATTCGGCCGCGTAGTAGTAGCCGGCGTAGGTCAGCGCGATCACGCCGGGCAGGAAGAAGACGATGTACAGGATCAGATCGATCGTCGCCTGCGTGCGCGGCTCGAAAAAGCCGTACAGCACGTCGCCGCGCACATGGCCGCTCTTGGCCAGGGTGTAGGCGCCGGCCATCATGAACAGCGTCCCGTACAGCATGACCATGCCGTCCAGCGCCCACGCGCGCGGATTGCCGAGCACGTAGCGCGAGAACACTTCCCAGCTGACGTGCAGCGTCAGCAGCACGATCAGCCAGGAGAACGCGTGGCCAACGAAGGTGCTTATCTTGTCGACGAACAGCAACAGCTTCTGCATACAAGCACCCCCCTCGAGCGGGGCTGCCGCCGGCGCCCCGCGGAACAGAACAGCCATCCGGCTTGTGCCGGATGGCCGGTCAGATGCCCTGCTTGTCGCGTCCGACTATTTCTTCGCCGGCGCCTTGGGCGCGAAGTAGTGGTTGTACGCCATCCGACGGTTCACGTTGGTATCGAGATCCCAGCGCACCGCCCGCTCGGCGAAGGCCCGCTGCGACGCCTCGATCTCGACGAACATCGGATTGTCCTTGCGCTTGGCTGCCGCCGCATCGTAGGCCGTCAGCTGCTGCTGCAGCACCGCGTCCGGCGTCTTGTAAAACTTGACGCCCTGCTTCTGCTGCATCTCGATGTAGTCCTTCGAGTAGCGGTCGATCGCCTTCCACGACATGTCGGCGCTTGCGGCCTCGACGGCGTTCTCGATGATCGCCTTCATCTTGGCCGGCAGCGCGTCGTACTTGGCCTTGTTGAACATGATCTCGAACTGCTCGGCGTTCTGGTGGTAGCTCTGCAGCATGCACACCTTGGAGACGTCCGGGAAGCCGAGGAGGCGGTCGGACGAGGCGTTGTTGAATTCCGCCGCGTCGAGCAGGCCGCGGTCCATCGCCGGCACGATCTCGCCGCCGGGCAGCGCGTTGACCGCTGCGCCGAGTCCGGTGAACACGTCAATCGAGATGCCGACCGTGCGGAACTTCAGCCCCTTGAAATCTTCCATCTTGGTGATCGGCTTCTTGAACCAGCCGAGCGGCTGCGTCGCCATCGGGCCGTACGGGAACGAAACGACGCCAGCGCCGATCGAGTTGTACAGCTTGGTGAGCAGTTCCTTGCCGCCGCCGTACTTGTGCCAGGCCAGCAGCATGTTGGCGTCCATGCCGAACGCCGGGCCCGAACCCCAAAGCGCCAGCGCGTTCTGCTTGCCGTAGTGATAGACGAGCACGCCATGGCCGCCGTCGAGCGTGCCCTTGGACACCGCGTCGAGCAGGCCGAAGGCCGGCACCACGGCACCGGCCGGCAGCACCTCGATCTTCAGTTCGCCGCCGGTCATGTCGTTGACCTTCTTGGCGAAGTCCAGCGCGTACTCGTGGAAGATGTCTTTCGACGGCCAGGTCGACTGCCAGCGCATGCTGATCGGGCCGGTCTGGCCCTTGGCGATCATCGGCGTGCCGAGCGCCGCCGCCGCGGCCGCGCCCATGAACTTGCGGCGCGCCGGTTTTGCGTCCTTGCTCTTGAGGAAGTCCATTGTCGTCTCCTTGGTAAAAAACTTCCGGTTCAATCTGCCTGCGGTCCAGAACTGTGGTGCGTCGACACCTGGCGAACACCCCGTCGCCAGCGAGCCGTGGGCGGAAACCGCGCTTAACTATAGTCTCAGAAGAAGCCAACTCCAACCTGGAACATCTTCTCGACGCGGGCAATCATTCGCTTGTTGGCGACGAAGACGATCAGGTGGTCCTCGGGCTCGATCACCGTGTCGTGATGCGCCATCAGCACGCGGGCGTCGGCGCCTTCGCCTCGGACGACCGCACCGATGGTCGCCCCCTTCGGCAGCTCGATCTGCTCGACGCGGCGGCCCACCACCTTGGAGCTCTTCGAGTCGCCGTGGGCGATGATCTCGAGCGCCTCGGCCGCGCCGCGCCGCAGGCTGTGCGCGGCGACCACGTCGCCGCGGCGTACGTACTTGAGCAGGTTCGACAGCGTGGCGTGGCTGGGTGAAATGGCGATGTCGATCTGGCCGCCCTGCATCAGCTCGCCGTAGCTCCTGCGGTTGATCAGCGCGATCGTGCGACGCGCGCCCATCCGCTTGGCGAGCAGCGCGCTCATGATGTTGTTTTCGTCGTCGTTGGTCAGCGACGCGAACAGGTCGCATTCGGCGACCGCTTCCTCGTTCAGCAGGTCCTCGTCGGTGGCGTCGCCGTTGAGCACCAGCGTCCGGTTCGACAGCTGCGCCGCCAAGTATTCGCAGCGGCGCTTGTTGGACTCGATGATCTTGACGTTGAAGCCCGCACCCCGGTCGATGCCCTCGCCGGTGTCCAGCGCCCGCGCCAGCCGCAGGCCGATGTTGCCGCCGCCGGCGATGATCACCCGCTTCACCGGCTTGTCCATGCGGCGCAGCTCGCGCATGACGGTGCGGATGTGCTGGCTGCCGGCGAGGAAGAACACCTCGTCGCCGGGCTGGATCATCGTCGAGCCCTCGCACCTGATCGAACGGTCGTTGCGGAAGATGGCGACGATGCGGGTGTCCACGCCCGGGATGTGCTTGCGCAGGTCCTGGATCGGGTGCGACACCAGCGGGCCGCCGGCGAAGGTGCGCACCGCGATCAGGCTCGCCCGGCCGTCGGCGAAGTCGAGCACCTGCAGCGCCTCGGGAAACTCGATCAGCCGCAGCAGCATGTCGGTGACGCTCTGCTCCGGCCAGATGATGTGGCTGACGCGGAAACCCTCGTCGCCGAGGAGCCGCGGGTGCTGCTGCAGCTCGGTGTTGCGCACGCGGGCGATGCGTGTCGGCACGTTGTAGACGTCGGCGGCGATCTTGCAGGCGACCAGGTTGACCTCGTCGATCGCGGTCACCGCGATCAGCATGTCGGCGTCGACGGCGCCGGCGTCCTTCAGCAGCGACGGCTGGGTGGCGTTGCCGACCAGGCCGCGCAGGTCGTAGCGGCTCTGCAGGTCGGCGACGCGGACCGGATCACTGTCGATCACCGTGATGTCGTTTGCCTCCGACACGAGGCTCTCGGCCACCGAGGTGCCGACCCGGCCGGCGCCGAGGATGATGATCTTCATCCCCGCCCGCTCGATTGGTGCGCCGGTGCCGGTCGCCTGCCGTCGCGGAAAGGGAAGTGCCCTCGCGGCAGGCTCGGCAGTCCACCATTGCGGTGGCGGCCCGGCGGACGCATCGGCTGCGCCGCTGTGCTCGGGTCAGCGATCGCCGCCCTCGGCCGGCTGCGGCAGCGGTTCGTTGGCCGCGGGCTCCTCGGCGCCCTGCGTGCGCCGGTTGCCGCGCACCAGCTCGATGCCGAGCTGCTTGAGCTTGCGATAGAGGTGCGTGCGCTCCAGGCCGGCACGATCGGCCACCCGGGTCATCGAGTAGGACTCGCGCGCCAGGTGGTATTCGAAGTAGACGCGCTCGAACTGGTCGCGTGCTTCGCGCAGCGGCTGGTCGAGCGCCACCGAGGCAGCGTTTGCCGGCGGCGCGGGCGGCGCTGGCGCGGCCACCTCGCGCGCTTCCGCGGCGGCCGGTCGTGCCTCGTCGCCGCGTGGGGCGACGCCGGCGAGCGGCTGCGCAGCGCTGGCCGCCATCATGCCGAGCCTCGACTTGCCCCGCTCGAGCCCGCTGCGCACGGCGGCCAGCAGGCGCGCCAGCGCTATCGGCTTCTCGAGAAAGTCGAGCGCGCCGAAACGGGTGGCCTCGACCGCGGTATCGATGGTCGCGTGACCGGACATCATGATCACCGGCATCGTCAGCTGTCCGCTGGCCGCCCACTCCTTGAGCAGCGTCACGCCGTCGGTGTCGGGCATCCAGATGTCGAGCAGCACCAGGTCGGGCATCTCGGCCTGGCGCAGCGCGCGCGCCGCCGCGGCGTTCTCGGCCGTCAGCACCGCGTGGCCCTCGTCGGAAAGGATCTCCGACAGCAGTTCGCGGATCCCGATTTCGTCGTCGACAACCAGAATGGTGGACATGTTCGGCAGTCAGCGCCTGTGCTTGACCGGCGTCAGTTGGGGTGGCGGCATGATGGCCGGCCAAGCGGATGGGCGGCGCCGAACGCGCACGATTGCGGCCGCTGCAGCGGCCGCGGGCAACACGCACTGACCTTTGTTCGCATCTTCACTTCAGTGGACCGACGCCGTTGCATCGGCGATTGCCTGCGCGGCCTCATCGGCGAGGCGGCGGAACACGATCGTCACCGCTGCACCGCCCGCACCGAGGTTCGCCAGTTCGATGCGCGCGTCATGCTCCTCCACGATCTTCTTCACTATCGGCAAGCCGAGGCCCGTGCCGCTGGGCTTGGTCGTCACGTAAGGCTCGAAGGCGCGGCGAAGTATATTCGCTGCGAACCCCGGCCCATTGTCCTCGACGGTCAGGCGCACCGCCTGTGCCGCTGCGCCGGCGTGCGCCGACAGCGCCTCGGTGCGCACCGTCACTCGCGGTGGCCGAGTGCCGCCTTGCGCCGCTTCCTGCGCGTTGGCCAGCAGGTTGTGCACCACCTGGCGCAGCTGCGTCGCGTCGCCCAGTATGCGCGGCAGGCCGCTGGCCAGTTCCAGCCGCAGCGGCACATCGCCGCTGGCGCCGCGCTCGGCGCCATAGAGCGCCGCCAGTTCCTCGACCAGTCCGTTAAGGTCCAGCGGCGCCAGGTGCGCCGGTGGCACGCGCGCGTAGTTGCGGAAATCGTCGACCATGCGCTTCATCGCGGCGACCTGGTTGACGATGGTTTTCGCGCCGCGCGTCAGCACGGCCGCGTCCTCGAGCGAAAGCCGCTTCACCAGCTTCATTTCCAGACGCTCGGCGGCAAGCTGGATCGGCGTCAGCGGGTTCTTGATCTCGTGCGCCAGGCGGCGCGCCACCTCGCCCCAGGCCAGCGCCCGCTGGGCGGAGATCACCTGCGTGATGTCGTCGAACACGACCACGTAGCCGGGGCCGTCCTCGAGCGGCAGCTGCGAGCCGCGCGCCAGCAGCGACAGCGTCTCGCCGTCGACCGCGGAGGAGCGCTTGATCTCGATCTGCCGTTGCCAGGACTCGTTCGGCAAAGTGGCCAGTGACTGGTCCGCCAGTGCGGCCTCCACCTGGCTGGCGAACTCGGGCACCAGTTCGGCCAGCTTGCGGCCGCCGGCGGCCAGCGGCAGGCCGAGGATGCGACTGGCGCCATGGTTGGCGGTGACGAGCCGCAGCGCGCGGTCGAGCACGATCACGCCCGCCGACAGGTTGGTCAGCACGCGTTCGAGATAGGCGCGCGCGTTTTCCAGTTCGCGCGAGCGCGCCTCGACGGCGTCGCGCGCCTCCGACAGCTGGCGCGTCATCGCGTTGAACGACTGGGTCAGGTCGTTCAGTTCGTCCTTGCCGGCGAATTCGCGCAGGCGGCGGAAGTTGCCCTCGGCCACTGCCTTGGTGCCCTCGGCGACCTGCACCAGCGGCGCGGTCATCGAGCTGGCGAGCAGGATGCCGCCGGCCACCGCCGCAAACACGGCAAGGATCAGCGTCAGCGTCAGCGTCACGGTGTAGATCTGCTTGAGCCCGCTGCGGGCGAGCGACAGTTCCTGGTAGTCGCGGTAGCCGCTTTGCAGCGCCGCAGCGTTGGCGGCAACCGTCGGCGGCAGCCGCTGGGTCATCTGCAGGAAACGTGGCTCGGCGCGGCGCGGCGCGAGGCTCGGCGCCGAGGGTTCGGCGCGAAAGGCTTCGCGCAACTGGCTGCCGGCGAGGCCGGGGGCGGCACCGAGCGCCGGGATCGCCACCAGCACCCGCGTGCGCACGCCGGCGCGCTCGTCGGTGGCCAGCGGATCGCCCTCGATCAGCGCCAGCTGCCGCTGCGTGCGAGCCAGGTTCAGATCCGCGGCCGACGGCAACTCGGGCACCCAGCTCGCGGGGCGCTGGCCTGAAGAGCCGACCAGCTGGCCGCTGCCACTGATCAGCAGCGCCTCCTGGATGCCGGCACCTTCGCGGGCGCGATCGAGGGCAGCCAGCTGCATCGATTCCGGCACCTCGGCCAAGTCCAGTGCGATGGTGCGCGCCTTGGTGGTCAGGTCGGCAAGCTGCGCTTCGAGCGCGGCGCGGCCGATCGACAGGCCCGATTCCAGCGCCCGGTCGACCCGGACGTCGAACCACGACTCGATCGAGCGCGACAGGAACTGGACCGACACCACGTAGATCAGCGCGCCGGGCAGCACGCCCATCATCGCGAAGGCGACCGCGAAGCGCGCCATCAGCTTGGCGCCGAAGCGGCGCGCGCGGTAGCGGCGCACCACCCGACCGACGAGCGCCAGCACGAGCACCAGCAGCGCCGCCGCGATGGCGCCGTTGATTGCCAGCAGCAGCGGGTAGTGGCGGCCGAAGGTCGCCGTGCTGCTCGCCGCCGAGGCGAGCAGGAACAGCGCGACGCCGCCCAGTGCGAGCGCGGTGATGAACGAGTAGCGGATCAGCGGCGACATGGTGCGATTCGGTCAGGCCGGCAAACGCAGTTCCGGCAACCGCTGGTGCCGACCGCGCCGCGCCCGGTCAGCGCGCCAGGTCGGGCCTGACCGGCACATTGCGCCATTCGGACAGCAGCGTCCAGTCCCGGCTGGTGATGGCGCCGATCTGGAACGGTCGTGGCAGTTGCGTGGTGTCCAGCCGCATGCGCACCTGGGCCCAGTAGCTCGGCCCGGGGGTGAGTACGCCTCGCTCGACGACGGTCCAGTTGCTGACGCGGCGCAGGACGGCCAGCGCCTCGCCAAGCGTGTCGAACGGCAGCGCCAGTGTGCCGCGCGCCAGCCGGTACTCCCGGGTCAGCGGGCTGTAGCTCAGCCGGTAGGTCAGCGACGCGGCGACGCGGCGTTCGTCGAACCAGTACCAGCGCGACCGGTAAAGCTCGAAGTCGACCACGAAGTAAAGCGGCACGCCGCGGCTGACCGCGTCTTCCAGCGTCCACGGCAGGTCGAAGTCGAACGTCGCATCCAGGTCGATGCCGTCGCCATCGGCGGCGGGACGCAGTTCGGCGCTGCGGACCTCGATGCGGTCGCTCGCGCTGGCCGGCGCGGCGAGGCCAAAGAGCGCCCCCAACGCCAGGAGGGCGGCGCACAGCATGTGCCTGACCGGCGATGCTTTCGGCGCAGCGCCGTCGAGGACCGGACCGGCCGCGCGCAGCATCGGGATCTACGTCTTTTCGAAAATCGCGAAAAAGAAGCCGTCGTGAACGCTCGGCAGGCCCTCTGCCCAGGCCGTGCCATGTGTCGGCGGCAGCCGCAGCTGACCGCCGTCGATGCCGGGCAGGGCCAGCGGCCGGGCATCGCCATGCCGCGCCGCGAAGCGATCGGCCTGGCGCGGCCCCTCTTCGGCAAATACCGAGCACACGACGTAGAGCAATCTACCAGCGGGCTCCAGCAGCGGCCACAGCGCGTCCAGCAATCGCGCCTGCAGCGTTGCTAATTGCGCAACATCAGCCGGCCGGCGTAGCCACGGGATGTCGGGATGTCGGCGCACGATGCCCGAGGCCGTGCACGGCGCATCGAGCAGGATGCGCTGGTAGCGCCCTTGCGCAAAGCGCTCCGGCTGCGCCGCGTCGGCGACATGCAGGCGGATCAGCGCGTGGCTGCGCGCGCGGGTGCGGCGCAGGTTCTCCTCGATACGCTCGGTCCGCGTCGCATCGAGTTCGACCGCGTCGATGGTGAGGTTATCGGCGACCTCGGCAAGGTGCGCCGTCTTGCCGCCGGGCGCGGCGCAGGCATCCAGGACGCGCATGCCGTCTTCGACCTGCAGCAGTTGCACCGCCAGCTGGGCACCGGCGTCCTGCACCGAGACGTCACCCGTGACGAAGCCGGGAATGTCCGCCACCGGCAGCGGCGTGTGCAGCCAGACCGCGGTTGGACCGACCCGGCTCGCCTCGATGCCTTCGTCGTGCAGTCGCTGCAGATAGGCCTCGACACTGCCGCACCGCCGGTTGACGCGCAGCACAAGCGGCGGCACCTGCTGCTGCAGCTGCAGGATCCGCGCGAAGTGCGCCGGCTCGGCTTCGCGCAGAAGATCGATCCACCAGCGCGGCGCATTGAAGGCGACGGTCGGCTGCCGCTCGAGTTCCGGTCGCAGCGTCGGCATCCGGCGGATCGCGTTGCGCAGCACCGCATTGACGAAACCGGCGGCCGCGCGCGTTTCAGACTGCGCCTTGGCGGCCTGCACGGCCTGGTCGACCACGACGTAGCTCGCGTGGCGCGGCGCCAGCAGCTGTCCGAGCGCCACCGCAAGCAGCGACGAGACCGCCGGGTCGGGTGCGCGATGCGCGAGCTTGTCCAGCATCGCCTCGATCAGCGCCAGGTGCCGCGTTGCGCTGTAGGCGATGTCCTTCGCCGCCGCGGCCAGCCGCGGGTGGGCGGGTGCGGGCGTTGCCGCGGCGAACTCGTCCATCGCGCCGGCGAGCGCACGGTCGAGCGAATTGCCGCTGCGCAGCCCGCGCCAGGCCGCCGCCGCCACGCGCAGCGCATCGGCCAGCGGCGGCGCGTTGCCGTTCATGCAGCGGCGGCCGCCTTGGGGGGCGGGCCGGCGAGCACCTCGCCGACAGCGATCGGCATGCCGGCAAGGAAGTCGGCGGCGTTCACTCGCCGGCCGCCAGGTCGCTGCAGTTCGGTCATCACCAGTGTGCCCTCGCCGCAGGCAACGTGCATTCCAGGTGCGCAGGTCGCCAGCACCGTGCCGGGCGAAGCACCGGCGTGGCCCGGCAGGGCACGCGCGCGCCAGAACTTCAGCGTCGCTTCGCCGCGGCGCGCGCAGGCAACCGGGAACGGATCGAACGCGCGGACCCGGCGGGCGAGCAGCTCGGCGTCGAGGGCGAAGTCGAGCCAGGCCTCGCGCTTGTCGAGCTTGTGCGCGTAGGTCACACCTTCAGCGGGCTGCGGCAGCGCCTTCAACCGACCCGCCGTGCCTTCGCGCAGCGCATCGACGATCAAGCGCGCGCCGATCGAGGCCAGGCGCGCGGTCAGCGTCGCCGTGCTGTCCTGCTCCAGGATCGGCGTCGATTCGGCGAGCAACATCGGGCCGGTATCGAGGCCGGCGTCCATCTGCATGATCGTGATGCCGGTTACAGCGTCGCCGGCCTCGATCGCCCGCGCCACCGGTGCCGCGCCGCGCCAGCGCGGCAGCAGCGAGCCGTGGATGTTCAGTGCGGTGATGCGGCCGCAGCCTGCATCAGGCAGGCCGCGCGGGATGTCGAGCACGGCCTGCGGCAGGATCAGCCCGTAGGCGGCAACCACCATCACGTCCGCCTGTGCCGCCCGCAACTTTGCGTGCGCGGCGACGGCGGCCTCGCCGCCTTTCTTCAGGCTCAGCGACTGCGGCGTGGCGACTTCGATGCCGCGCGCCAGCGCCAGTTGCTTGACCGGGCTCGGCGCCAGCTTCATGCCGCGGCCGGCGGGGCGGTCCGGCTGGGTCAGCGCGAGCACCACCTCGAGCCCCGCGTCGACGATTGCGGCCAGCGCGGTGGCGGCGAATTCGGGGGTGCCGGCGAAGACAATGCGCATGCGCGCATTCTAGGAGGAGCATGGCGGCGGCCCGCGGCGGCGTACGATTGGCGGAGGCGTGACGGCCTTGCAGCCGACATCAGGACAGACGAGATGAGACCGCTGGGCGGGATCGACGCGCTTTTCCTCCACCTCGAAACGGCAGATACGCCGATGCACGTCGGCGCGCTGCATCTGCTCGACGCACCGGCCGATGGCGTCGACCTCTTTTCGGTCATTCGCCGTCATCTCGCTGAGCGCCTTGCGACCTCGCCCGTGTTCACGCGGCGCCTGCGCACGCTGCCGCTGGCGGTGGCCAATCCGGTCTGGGTCGACGGACGCGTCGACATGTCGCATCACCTGAAGCGGGTGCGGCTGCCGGTGCCGGGCACGCTGCGGCAACTCGAAACGACAGTGGCACGGCTGCATGGGCAACGGCTCGACCGCAGGCGGCCGCTGTGGCAGTTCTTCCTCATCGAGGGCCTCGCCGACGGCGGCTATGCGCTGTATTCGAAGCTGCACCATGCAGCCATCGATGGCGCTGCCGGCGTCGTGCTGGCACAGGCGCTGCTCGACGCCGAGCCCGACACCGCAGCGAGGCGGGAGATTCGCGACGACAGCTCTCCCGCAAGGGCAGAGGAGCCGGCGCCGGGCGGGGTGAAGCTGCTCGCTGCCGCGCTCGCGCACAACGGCCGTGCCGGCATCAGTCTGCTGCAGCAGGCGCCGTCGCTCGCGCGCGCGGCGTTCGGCGCGCTGAGGAGCGGCGGTAGCGGCATGCTCGCGGCCTGGGCCCGCCACCTCAGCCTCGCGCCCGAAACGGTCTTCAACCAGTCGATCGACGGCCGCCGCAGCATTGCCACGGCAAGGCTCCCGCTGGCGACGTTGCAGGCCATCGCCGCCGCGCAGGAAGTGACGCTCAACGACGTAGTGCTGGCGGTCGTCGGCGGCGCACTGCGCGAATACCTCGACGCACGCGACCAACTGCCGGACAAGTCGCTGCTGGCGGCGATGCCGGTGTCCTTGCGCGCCAGCGGCGACCAGCAGATGAACACGCAGGCAACGATGGCGCAGGCGAGCCTTGCCACCGACATCGCCGATCCGCTCGAGCGGCTGCGCGCCGTTCATGTCGCGGCCGGTGCGGCCAAGGCGATGTCGCGTGGACTGCAGCCGGCCTTCGGCCTGTCGTTGCCCTCTTTCGGATTGCCCTGGCTGCTCACCGCTGCCGCCGCGCTGTACGGCAGCGGGCTGGCCGAGCGGCTGCCGCGGCTGGCCAACGTGGTCGTCTCCAATGTGCCCGGGCCGCCGATGCCGCTCTACATCGCCGGCGCGCGGCTGCGCACCTGGTGGCCGCTGTCGATCGTCGAGCACGGGCTCGGGCTCAACATCACCGTGATGCGCTACACGGATTCGCTGGATTTCGGCCTGGTGGCGGCGCAGCGGCTGGTGCCCGATGCCGCGCCGCTGGCGCAGTCGCTGCGCGCCGCCTTCGATGAGCTTGCCGCACTGGCGCTGCCACCGCTGCCGAAGCGCAGGCGGGCATCGGCGAAGCCGCGCCGCGCGGATCGAACCACTGCCACGCCTGCGCGCGCGCCGCGCAAACCGCGCAGCAGCCGGCGCGAGGCCGACTGAGCCGCCTCGCCGCCTTCGACGCCGGGAGATCGATGCCTACCGTGGCAGTCAGCGGGCTGACGATCGACTACGAGGTGCGCGGCGCAGCGGGCGCGCCGCCGCTGCTGGCGATCATGGGCCTGAGCATGCCGGCGGCGGCCTGGCCGCCGGCGCTGGTTGACCTGCTCATCGAGCGCGGTGCCCGCGTGATCACCTTCGACAACCGGGACGCCGGCGGCTCGACGAAGTTCAGCGGCGTGCGGACGATTCCGGTGCCGATGGCCATTGCGCGCGCCGCGCTGAGGCTGCCCGTGCCGGCGCCCTACACGCTGCACGACATGGCCGCCGACGCGGTCGGCCTGCTCGATGCGCTCGGCATCGCGCGGGCGCACATCGTCGGCGTGTCGATGGGCGGCATGATCGCCCAGCTAATGGCGGCGAATTACCCGCAGCGGGTCATGAGCCTGACGTCGATCATGTCGTCGACCGGCAACGCGAGCCCGCGGGTGGCTTGGGGGCGTCCGCGGGCTATCCGCGCCGTCCTGCGACGACCGAAGGATCCGCGCGACCTGCAGTCGCTCATCGACGGCCTGGAGCGCAAGTTCAGCGTGATCGGCACGCCGATGGCGCCGCAGGAGCGCGCCGCCCAGCGGGCGCATTACGAGCGCATCGCCCGCCGCGGCCTGGACACGGCCGCCTCGCGCCGGCAGCTGCTCGCGGTGCTTGCCACCGGCGACCGGCGCGAGTGGCTGAAACGGATCACCGCGCCGACATTGGTGCTGCACGGCCGCCTCGATCCGCTGCTGCCTGTGGCGGCGGGCATCGAAACCGCCGAGTCCATCCCCGGCGCGAAACTGGTCGTCATCGAAGGCATGGGCCATGACCTGCCGCCGGCGCTGCTGCCGCGGATCGCCGACGAGATCGCGTCGATCGCCGCGCTGCCGGCCAGGGCTCCTGCCTGAGCCGGGCTGCTAGGCGGCCTCGCGCGCCTTGCGCTTCTTCAGCTTGGTGCGGATGCGATCCTGCTTCAGCGCCGACAGGTAGTCGACAAAGACCTTGCCGGTCAGGTGATCCATCTCGTGCTGCACGCAGACTGCGAGCAGCCCCTCGCAGTCGAGCTCGAACGTCTTGCCATCGGCGTCCTGCGCGCGCACGCGAACGCGCGCCGGCCGCCGGACCTCGTCGTAGATGTCGGGCACTGACAGGCAGCCTTCCTCGCACACGACGGTTTCGTCCGAGGCCCAGGTGATCCGGGGGTTGATGAAGACGCGCAGCTGGTCCTTGGTCTCGGACACGTCCATGACGATCAGCTGGATGTGCTGGTCGACCTGCGTGGCGGCCAGGCCGACCCCCGGCGCGGCATACATGGTCTCGGCCATGTCGCTGATCAACCGGCGCAGGCTGGCGTCGAAGGCCGTGACCGGGCGGGCGACGGTGCGCAGCCGCGGATCGGGATACTCGAGGATGGTCAGCTTGGCCAAGGTCTGTCTTCAGGCGTCGGGTCGATACTGCATTGTGCGGGCGAGCCGTTACGATGCCCACCGATCATCCGCAAGGCCTTGACTTCGCCGCTTGGGCTAATCGCTTCGGCTGAGCGATATCCGTTGCGGCATCAAGCCCCTACGGGCAGAATTTTAAGCAGTCTCTGATGTTGTGGCGCTGCCTCGGCGGCGCACCCATCGTCAGTTGCCGCGATTGATCCGCGCCTGGGAGTCTCAATGTTCGCGCTCCAGCAATCCATCCGCAGTGCCGCGCTGCGCGCCGGCAAGGTGGCCGTGGCGACGGCCCTCGTCGCCGGCCCGGCCATTGCGGCCGCTCAGCCGGCCACGGTCCGCTATCCGGTCACCGAGGAGCAGCGGCAGACGGCCAGCCAGGTCGCGCAACTCGGTGTTCCGCTGTCGGCGCTGGCCGCTAATGCGCCGGACAGCTACACGGTGAAGCGCGGCGACACCCTGTGGGACATCTCGAGCATCTTTCTCACCAGCCCGTGGCGCTGGCCCGAACTGTGGGGGATGAACAAGGAGCAGATTGCCAATCCGCACCTGATCTATCCGGGGCAGACACTGCGGCTCGTCAAGAGCGACGGCCGGGCGCGGCTCGAGGTCGCCGGCGGCGAGACCGCGCAGGCGGGCGACGTGGTCAGGCTGTCGCCGGCCGTGCGTGATGTCAGCGGCGATCGGGAGGCGATCCCCAGCATTCCCAACCGCGTGATCGAGCCTTTCCTGTCGAAGCCGGCGGTGGTTTCGCCGGAGGAACTGGCCAAGTACCCGCGCATCGTCGCCACCCAGGAAGGTCGCGTCTATCTGGGCGTCGGCGACACCGCCTATGCGCGCGGCATCACCGACGACAAGGTCGATCGCTACCACGTCTTTCGCCCCGCCCGCCCGCTGTACGACCCGGACGACGTCGAGCGGCGCAGGCCGATCGCCCACGAGGCGTTCTATCTCGGTGTCGCGCAGATGACCAAAGGGGGCGAGGTCGCCACCATGAAGATCCTGGAGAGCACCCAGGAGATCGGCATCGGTGACCGCCTGGTGCCGATCACGCGCCTGCCGGTGATGGCCTACGTGCCGCGCCGGCCGGATGCGCCGATCGACGGCCGCATCGTCTCGGTCTACGGCCACCTGACCGAAACCGGCACGCAGGGCATCGTCGCGCTGAACCGGGGCGCCCGCCACGGCGTGCAGGTCGGCTATGTGCTCGCGCTGCTCGATATCGGCGAGTCGGTGCTCGACCGCACCAGCGACCGGCGCGAGGTCATCAAGCTGCCGGACGAGCGCATCGGCGCGATGTTCGTCTTCCGCGTGTTCGACGAGATCTCCTACGCGCTGGTGCTGCGGGTGACCAAGCCGGTCAAGGTCGGCGACCGCTTCGTCCAGCCCGACTAGAAGCCTGTACGACGGGCGTGCATCTGAACGGCCGCCTCGGGCGGCCGTTTCGCTTTGTGCGCCCAGCATGGGCGC
>Ga0209450_10000895_pt1 | contig 14980 bp, 15 predicted proteins | sample FrelakmetLWP11LW_FD_187149 | JGI IMG/M metagenome (GOLD analysis project Ga0209450, IMG submission 187149) | Freshwater lake sediment microbial communities from the University of Notre Dame, USA, for methane emissions studies - LWP11 LW (SPAdes)... | ecosystem: Environmental > Aquatic >...
AGGTAGCCGCCGGCGCACTTGACCCACTCGAGGTCGTCGGGCATTTCGATGACGCCCGCCTCCTTCCACCACATGGAGATGGCAAAGATCAGCGAGAAGCCGAAGACGAGGGCCGTCCAGTTGTGGACAAACTTGAGGCTCTTGAGCCCTCCCATCATCGTCCCGATGAAGTTCAGCGAATGAAACATCATTCCCAGTCCCGTGATGAACAGGATGATGCAGGAAATCGCCATCGTCCAGTGGACGATCCGCTCAAAGGCATCCGTTGCTTGAATCATTCCAGGTTTCATGGTCATTCACCCCCTTCCTTCTTCCCTGCTTCGCCCGCATCGTCGTAGGGCAGCTTGGGCCCCTTGATCAGGTAGTGCAGGAACGAGCCCACAAGGATGCCTCCCGCCGCAAGCAGGGAGACGGGCTTGAGAAAGTCTTTCCAGACAAAGATCGACAGCGGCACCGAGGGGCTCTTGGGCAGCGCGTCGTAGACCTCCGGTTTCTCGCTCAGGATATAGAGAACGTGGGTTCCGCCGACGAATTGGTCGCCGTAGACGTTGGCGTCTCCCCCCAGCTGCTGCACGCGCTTTGCGGCCGCCTTGAGCATCGTGTCCTTGCGGCCGATCGTGAGGGCGCCCGTCGGGCAGGACAGCACGCACGAGGGCTGCCGGTCCGCCTGAAGCCGTGTGTAGCAGAGGTCGCATTTGGTGATCCGGTCCTTCGATCCGTCGTATTTGGGGACCTCGAAGGGGCAGGCCGCCACACAGTTCTTACAGCCGATGCAGAGGTGCTCCTTCAACCCGACGGAACCGAACTCCGTGTAGTGGAGCGCCCCCGATGGGCAAACCTTCACGCAGGCCGCATCGGTGCAGTGCATGCAGCCGTCTTTTCTGAACAGCCACTTCAAATTACCCTTCTGATCCACATGCTCCTGGAAGCGGATGAGCGTCCAGGTGTTCCACTGCAGATCTGGCGGGTTCTGGTAACTGCCGAAATTCCGCGTTCTCTTGCCGGGCATTTCATTCCACTGCTTGCACGCGACCTGGCAGCCGCGGCAGGCGGTGCATCTCGTCGTATCGATCAGCTTTACGATTTCCGTAGCCTGCATAGCCTCTCTCCTATATCTTCGTCACGTTGACCATGAATGCCTTGTACTCGGGGCAGAACGTGTTGGCATCGCCGACGGTGGGTGTCAGGAAGTTCGTGCTGTCGCCTCCGTCCTTGGGGTGCAGCCAGCCGTAGTTGAAGGGCAGTCCGACCTGGTGGACCGTCTTGCCCTCGACCAGGAACGGCCGGAACCGCTTCGTCACCATGGCGACGCATTCCACGTTGCCGCGCACGGAGGACACACGGACCCGCTGGCCGTTCTCGATGCCCTTTTCCTTGGCCAGGAGATCTCCGATCTCGACGTAGAGCTCCGGCATCGCCTCCAAAAGCCAGGCCTGCCATCTCGTGAGGGCGCCAGAGCACCAGTGCTCCGTGCAGGAGTAGGTGGTGCAGACATAGGGGAATTTCGGATCCGCATTGGCCACCTTGTCCAGGTCGCTGTTGAAGATCTTGATCGCGGGATTGATCAGCTGGCCGGACAGGGGGTTCTTGCTCAATGGTCCTTCCAGGGGCTCGTAGTGCTCCGGGAAGGGACCTTCGGCCATGCCGGGCCCGAAGAGGGCGCCCAGGCCGTCCTGTTTCATGATGAAGGGGAATTTTCCTTTCTCCCTGTCCGCCTGGGGCGGCCAGGGCCCGTCGGGAACGTCGCCGACCCAGGTTTCGCCGGTCCACTCGAGGAGCTTTCGCTTGGGGTTGTATGGCTTTCCGTTGATGTCGCAGGAGGCCCGGTTGTAAAGGATGCGGCGGTTCACTGGCCAGGCATAGGACCAGTTTGGGTAGAGGCCGAGGCCCGTAGGGTCCTCCTTGCCTCTCTTGGCCATCTTGTTCACGCCGGCGGCATCGAAGCTCCCGGCCATGACCCAGTTTCCGCTCGCGGTGGAGCCGTCGTCCGCGAGCATGCCGAAGGTGGGCACCAGCTGCCCCTTCTTGAATTCCGTCTTCGTGCCCTTCGCCTTGTCCTCGATCACCGTGTCCTTGAGGAAGTAGCCGTTGATCTGCTTGGCCACTTTCAGGGAATCGAACCGGCCCTTCGGATCCTTGTAGTCCCACTTCACGTTCAGAATGGGCTCCGGAAAGACGCCCCCCTCCTTGGCATAGAGGGCCCTGACGGCATCGAGGATCTTGATCGTGATCTCCCCGACGGGGATCGCGTCGTCGGGGGACTCGGCCGCCTTGTATTTCCACTGGACCCACCGGCCGCTGTTGCTCTGGCTGCCCTCTTTTTCCATGGAGGCCGAGGCGGGGAGGAGGAAGACCTCCGTCTTGACCTTCGCGGGGTCGACGCCTGGGCCCTTCCAGAAACAGTAGGTCTCGTTGTCGAAGATGTTCTCGCCGACGAGCCAGTCGAGGTTCTCGAGGGCCTTGCGGACCTTGGTCGTGTTCGGGGAGCTGACCGCAGGGTCGGTGCCGACGGCGAAGAGGCCCTTGATCTTGCCCTTGAACATCTCGTCGAAGAGGTGCATCAGGGAGGTCGCTGTCCCGTCGTCGAGCTTGGGAAGCCAGGAGTAGCCGAAGCCGTTTTCGGCCGTGGCCTTGTCGCCATAGAGGGCCTTGAGGAAACTGACCGTGAACTTGGGGTAGTTCTGGTAATAATTCGCCGACTGGGGGTCGCTCGACTTGGGTGTGTTCTTCTCGATGTATTTGGCCAGCGTGTCCTGGGATGCCGCGGGCGTCTTCAGGTAGCCGGGCAGGATGTTGTAGAGGATCGCGTGATCCGTGGAGCCCTGCACGTTGGGCTCGCCGCGAAGCGCATTCACGCCGCCGCCGCAGATTCCCATGTTGCCCAGCAGCAGCTGGACGAGGGACATCGTCCGGATGATCTGGCTTCCCGTCGTGTGGTGGGTCCACCCCAGGGCATAGCAGATCGTCCCTGCTTTGTCCTTGACGCCCGTGGCGCAATAGGCGTCATAGACTTTCTGGATCTCCTCCTTGCTTACGCCGGTGACACTGGAGACCTTCTCCAGGGTATACCGGGAGTAGTGCTTCTTCATGAGCTGGTAGACGCAGCGGGGATCCGTGAGGGTCATGTCCCGCCTGGGGATCCCCTTGCCGTCTTTTTCGAAGACCCATGTGTCCTTGCTGTACTTTCTCGTCTTCGGGTCGTAGCCCGAGAAGAGGCCGTCCTTGAAGTAGAAATCGTTGCCGACGATGAAGGAGGCGTTGGTGTAGTTCAGGACGTACTCCCGGAACTCCTTCTTGTTGTTGAGGATGTAGTGGATCATCCCCCCGATGAAGGCGATGTCTGTCCCGGAGCGAAGAGGTACATGGAAATCGCAGCGGGCCGATGTACGGGTGAAGCGGGGGTCGACATGGACGATCGTGGCCCCCTGGTCTTTTGCCCTCAGGATCCACTTGAAGGCGATGGGGTGATGCTCCGCGGCGTTGCTTCCCATGATCAGGATGCAATCGCTGTTCTTCAGATCGATGTAGTGGTTCGTCATCGAACCGCGCCCGAACGACTCTCCCAGAGCCGCTACCGAGGGGCTGTGTCAGACCCGGGCCTGGTGATCGATGTAGACAAGCCCCATCGACCGGCACGAAACGCTCATCAGCCAGCACTCTTCGTTGTCCACGTTGGAGCTGCCGAGATGGCCGATCGTCTCGCAGCGGTTGACGATCTCGCCTTTTGCGTTCTTCGAGACAAAGCCCTTGTCGCGGGTGTCTTTCACGAGATGGGCGATCCGGTCGAGGGCCCAGTCCCAGTTCTTCTCTTCCCATCGATCGCTCATGGGGGCCCGGTAGAGGACCTTGCGAAGCCTGAACTTGTTGGCCTCGGTGAGATCGAAGAAGCCCGCGCCCTTGGCGCAGAGCGAGCCCTCGTTGATGGGGTGCTCGGGGTCCCCTTCGATATTGAATATTTTCCCCGTGTTCCTGTCGACGCTGCAGATCAGGCCGCAGCCCACGGAGCAGTAGCAGCAGACCGTGGTGACCTGCCTTGCCGTCATCACGCGCTGCATCTTGTTGATCTCGGCGGCGTAAGCCTTCGCCGGGCCCAGGTCCACGCCCAGGGAGGACAGCGCAACCCCCGATCCCAAGGCGCCCGAAAGGGTTAAAAAGCCTCTCCTCGTGATCTCCATATGAATCTACCTCCTCCGGCATATGACAATCTTGATATATGTCAGGCGTGACATAGTCCATTTTGCTGTTGTTGTCAATCGAAATCCGAGGGGAAAAGGAGGGAAAATCGAAGAGCACGGATTGCTGCGAATGCCGCTCAGGGAGCGGGTTTGATAACCGCAGCCTTGCAGAATACTATGCTAAGGAAAGCATAGGAAAGCAGGGCAAAAGCACGATGCCGCTGAGGTCAAAAAGCATTCCATTCACACCAGGTCATGGGCGTGAATCCTTTTTCCTGCATGATGAGGTCGAGGTGGATAAGACTCATGGCCGACACGTCGCGGTCATGATCGCCCATATCGCTGATTTGGTTCAGTGTGATCAGGTAACGCTTGCAGGAATTGCAGGTGAAGGCCGTCTCCTGCCGCCTGTCTTCCACGTAGAAATAGTCCAGCCCGCTCGGGCTCTCCTGCTCGCAGACGGGGCAGAACATCCTGCTGAAGCGCCACTCGTGGCCGCACCGGGAGCAATGCAGCCAGCGCTGCGGGATTTTCTCCCGGATGACGGCGATCGTCGGGTGGGCGCCGCAGACCGGGCAAGTTCCCTTTTCCCAGCCCATCCCCTCGATGTGCTCGCCGATTCCATTCGACTTTGCCTGCAGAACGATCCTCGCCACGGCACTCAGCATAAGCCCGATGGCCTGGGGCTTGACGTTCGCTTCGCTGGACCATCGAGCCACGGCTGTCTCGATGCTGCCGGGAAAGTCGGTAAACGCATCGAAGAGCCGGATGTCGCCCGCCTTGATCTTCCCCTCGAGCTTCGCCACATCCTCTCCGAGGGCCGGAAATCCCTCCCTCATCGCCGATACCACCGCAAGACCGATCTTCTCCCAGGGGTCGCCTTTGAAAAAGAAGAAAGTCTGGTTGATACATGGAATCCCCTGCCGGAGTTTCTCCCCATCGATCGATGAGAGGTCTGCGGCCTTCAGGTGCAATCCGTCGATCAGGCGCTCCCTGACCAGGAAAAGGGGCTTGAAGGCCGTGATGATCTCTTTGCTGTGGGGGCTCTTCCCGATGATGTACTCAATGATGCCTTCCACCCGGGAAGTCTTCCGATCCGCTTTTTTAGTCACGTATTCGCTCCTTGCCGGTATATTCCGGCACCCGTCCGTTGTCACGTTTTCTCGATCCGCACGGCGCAGGCCTTGTATTCCGCCGTCTGCGAAACAGGGTCGAAGACGGGGTTCGTCAGCCAGTTGGCGCAGGCCTCGCGGAAGTGGAAGGCCATCCAGACCAGTCCCTTGGGGATCCGGTCGGACACGTTGGCCTTTACCTTCACCTCGCCTCGCCGCGATGCGACCCGGATCATCTCGCCATGCACGATGCCGAGTGCGGCCGCATCGAGCGGGGAGATGTCCGCCGTCTCCTCGCCCAGAAGATCGTTGAGGCCGGCGGCGCGCCCCGTCTGGGTGCGCGTGTGATAGTGATAGAGCCTGCGGCCGGTGCTCAAGACCAGCGGGTATTTGCTGTCGGGGACTTCGGCCGGCGGGGTCCATTCCACGGGGGTAAGGACGCCCATGCCGGAGGTAAATCGGTCCCTGTGGAGAGTGGGTGTTCCAGGGTGTTCCTCGTGAGGAACCGGCCACTGAAGCCCGTTTCCCCTGATGCGGTTGTACTTGACCCCCGCCATCGAGGGGGCGAGCACCGAGACTTCGTTGTCCCAGATCTCCCGGGCGCTTTTCGAAGGCCACTTGTGGCCCATCCGCCTGGCGATTTCCCGGAAGATCCACCAGTTGGGCTTCGCCTCTCCCGGAGGGGGGCTCGCGGTGCGCACCCGGCTGATGCGGCGTTCGCTGTTGGAGAAGGTGCCGTCGTTTTCGCTCCAGGCGGCGGCCGGGAAGATCACGTGGGCAAACCGCGTCGTTTCCGTCGGGAAAATGTCGTTGCAGACGATGAACTCGGCCGATTCCAGGCAGTGCTCCACGTGCCGGATGTCCGGCTCCGTGTTGGCCAGGTTTTCCCCGAAGATGTAAAACGCCTTCACCTTGCCGCTCGGCAGACCCTCGAGCATCTGGGGGATCATCATGCCCGGCTTGTCCGGCAGCGACGTCACGCCCCAGGCCTTCTCGAACTTGGCCCGCGCCTCTGCGTTGTCCACCCGCTGGTAGCCCGGGAACACGTTCGGCAGGGCCCCCATGTCGCAGGCGCCCTGGACGTTGTTCTGTCCCCGAAGCGGGTTGACGCCGCCGCACTCGAAACCGACATTGCCGAGGAGCATTTGAAGGTTGGCGCAGGACAGGACGTTGTTGACCCCGCAGGTGTGCTCGGTGATGCCGAGGGTGTACATGAGCATGACAGGCTTGACGGATGCGAGCCGCCTGGCCACGTTCCGGATCATCTCCGCGCTCACCCCGCTGATCTCGGCCGCCCGTTCGGGGGGATATTCAAGAACTTTCGCCCGAAGCTCCTCGAACCCGTTGCAGCGGGACTGTACGTAGGCCTTGTCGTAGAGGTCCTCGGTGATGAGAACGTTCATGAGGCCGTTCAGGAAGGCCACGTCGCTTCCCACCCGGATCGGGATGTGAAGCTCCGCCATGTCGGCCAGGGCCGTCCGGCGGGGGTCCGCGACGAAGAGGGGTGCACCGGCCAGGACTGCCTGCTTCACGAAGCTGGCCGCCACGGGATGCGCCTCCGTCATGTTGGAGCCGATGACAAAGATCATCTTGGCCTTCGCGAAGTCGACGAAGGAATTCGTCATGGCGCCCGAACCGAATGATTTCGCCAGACCGGCGACGGTGGGAGCGTGTCAGGTTCGCGCACAATGATCGATGTTGTTCGTCTTGAAGACCGCCCGGAAGAGTTTCTGCATCTGGTAGGAGTCTTCGTTGATGCTGCGGGCGCAGCTGACGCCGGCGATTGCATCGGGGCCGTGCTTTTCGATCACCTCCCCGAACTTGGACGCGACGAGGTTCAGCGCCTCGTCCCAGGAGGCTTCGCGGAAGTGGCCGTTCTCGCGGATCAGGGGGGTCTTGAGCCTCTCTTCGGAATAGAGGAAGTCGTAGCCGAACCGGCCTTTCACGCACAGCCGCCCATCGTTGGGGGCGGCGCCCTCGACGGCGGTCACCTTGACGATCCGGTTGTCCTTGACGTGCAGCCACATCTGGCAGCCCACCCCGCAGTAAGGGCAGGTTGTACGGATCCGCTTCGTCTCCCAGGGGCGACCCTGGCCCCTCATCTTCTTTTCCGTCAGGGCCCCCGTCGGGCAGACCTCCACGCACTGGCCGCAGAAGACACAATCGCTCTGATGGTATGGGTTGTCGCCTCCCGTGACGATCTTGCTGTTCCTGCCCCTGTAACCATGGCTGATGGCCCGGTTGACGACCAGCTGGTTGCAGGCCTGCACGCATCTTCCGCAGAGGATGCAGCGGCTGAAGTCACGGACGATGAAGGGGTTGATGTCCTCGACGGGATCAATATCCTCGTTGCGGGGAAAGGAGCTGCCGTCCACCTTGTATCGATAAGCCAGCTCCTGGAGACGGCAGTCTCCGTTTGCCTCGCAGAGCAGGCAGTCGTGCCGGCCCGCCGAGAGGAGAAGCTCCGTGTTGAGCCTGCGGGCCTCGTGAACCCGCGGCGAGTCCGTGGCGACGTCCATTTCCGGTGCGACCGGGGTGGAGCAGGCCGCCATCAGCGAGCGGGCCCCCTTGACCTCAACGAGGCAGATCCGGCAGGCGCCGGAGGGCGCGAGGCTCTTCAGGTAACAGAGGGTCGGAATGTGGATCCCATTGTCGCGGGCCGCATCGAGAATGGATTGACCCAGTTTGAATGAAACCGATTTGCCGTTCAAAACAAAGGTTGCGCCGGACATGACTTCCTCCTTTGCGAAACGTACGTGTCCAGAGGTGAAAGCGGGCATTGCTTTATATCAATTATGGCATATGCCGGAAATGGCTTAATACAGGACAGGCAGGATGTCAATATTTTTTGCGGCCGTTGCGGATGGCCGCCCCGGAAGGGAATTGGGCCCTTCACCTATGTTATTCAAAACTTATGCTTGATGAAGGCCAGTGGAATTGATAGGTTGGATTCGAAAGAGTCTCAGGTTTCTCCCCCGTTCCAAAATGCGGGAAGTTTTGTCGATGACCGGGGGCGCGTCCCGCAAGCACCGCCTTGCAGGCGGGGCAGGGCGCGCGATCATGTTTGGTTTTTTCCTTGCCGGGAAGCCCCGCCCGGTGGGCGGGAAGCTTCACAAATGGACTTTCAGCAAGAACCCGAGGATCGATGCCATGAAAATCCGGTATAAGATCTGGCTTGAAAAAGACGGGAAGGTCATCTTCGGAAAAGGCCGGGATGAAATGTTCCGGGCGATCCTGGAGTGCAAGAGCCTTCAGGCGGCGGCAAAAGAGCTGAAGATGTCCTATCGTGCCGCATGGGGACGGCTCAAGGCTTCCGAAGAGCGCCTGGGCATCAAGCTCGTGGAGAGCGACGGGGCGAAAAAAAGCCTGCGCCTGACGGCAGAGGCCAGAGAGTTGCTGGAGCAATACGAGCAGTTCGAAAAGGAATTGAACGATTTTCTGCAGAAGAAGTCCAAAGCCCTCGGGTGGGACAAAAACTGAAACCTGCCCAGCCGGGGTGTCAACGTCTTACGCGCAGGGTACGCACATCCCTCAAATCGTTCCCTCCGTTTCCGGATTCCCGGTTCCCGACACGGGAAGTCCCCAATCGCAGGCCTTCCATTACTTCAGTTTTTCCAGTTCCCGGACGAGCGACTCGAGGGGCGGGCGCTTGTTGATGTCGTGGACGTCGATGTAACGGATCATGCCCTTCTTGTCGATGACGAAGAGGGCCCTCTCCGTCGTGCCGTCACTTCGAAGCACCCCGTAGGTCTCGGCCACCTTGCCGTGGGGGTAGAAGTCGGAGAGCACCGGGAACCAGAGTTTGCCCATCTGGTTCGTCCAGGCGTAGAGGGTGGGGATGTTGTCGACGGTGATCCCCAATAATACCGCATCGTTTTTGTCGAAGAGGTCCTTGACGATGTTGTATCCGGGCCACTGGTCCGAGCAGACGGGGGTCCAGGCGGCGGGAACGAAGGAAAGAACGACGTTCTTCTTGCCCCGGTACTGGCTCAGGGTGACCTTCTGGCCTGCGATGGAGGGCAGCATGAAGTCAGGCGCCCTGTCGCCGACCTTCACCTTCAGCACGCTGTCGACGGGCTTCAGCTCCCCTGTGGTGTAGATGTTGTCCTTGTAGGCCTCGGAGTGCGTCTGGGCCCAGGCCGGGACACTCAGCGCCATGATGAACACAAGGGTGATAACAGCGACTTTCTTTGTCATGGCTGCCTCCTTATAATCCTGCCGACTTCTTGAGCATTTCCAGGAATGCCGGGATCTCCCCGAACCCTCCCAGCTTGGCGTATCCTACCTCCTGGGTCCCGTCCGGGTTGAGCCTGACGGCGATGAAGAAGGGGGTCCTCACCTCGCCGCACTTCTTGTGGATGTCGTAATCGGGGTCCGGGAAGACGGGGAAGGGCACGTTGTAGCGCTTCCGGAAGACCTCCGTCTCGTAGGAGGAGTTGCCGGCGCCGATCCCGATGATCTTGATCTTTCCCTTCGTCGCGGGATCCTTCTCAATGGCCTCGTAGAGCTGATTCACGAGGGGCGCCTCCTTCTGACAGAAGGGGCAGTACATGCTAAGAATCTCAATCAGGACGAGGTTTGCCTTGATGTCGGCCATTTTGAAGGTCTTGCCCCAGCCCGAAAGGCCGAGGTAGGTCCGGTCGGCGCGGTCCGCGGGGACCGGGAGGGTGAAGTCGAAGAGTTTATCTCCGGGTTTCGGCTGGGCACTCTGGGCTGCGGCCGGGGAGCCGGCCAGGACAACGGCCGTCACCATCATGAGAACCAAAATTTTCTTCATAGCGTGCCTCCGTGAACAGGATGGAAGAAGAGTACCAGAATATCGGGCTGCGGAAAACAAAAAACGACGGTCATCCCCCGCCGGGACACAAAGGGATTGACAGACCCTGTGGGTTGTGGCACGCATGGGAAAACCGTGCTATCGGAGAGCCCATGTCGGAGATCATCCGTTTCGGAGTATCCCTGGAAAAAACACTGCTTGAGCGCTTTGACCGCCTGATCCGGGGGAAGAAGTACACGAACCGCTCCGAGGCCCTCAGGGACCTCATCCGCCAGGAAATGGTGAAGAAGGAGTGGGAAGAGGGCGGGGAGGTGGCCGGCGCGATCACCTTCATCTACGATCATCACAAACGGGATCTTCTCCACCGGATCATGGATCTGCAGCACGACTACCAGAAGATCATCATCTCGACGCAGCACATCCACCTGGATCACGACAACTGCCTGGAGATCGTTGCGGTCAAAGGGATAGCGAGGGATGTCCTCGAGCTGGCCAACACCCTCAAGGCCGTGAAGGGGGTCCGTCACGGGACCCTGAGCATGACGAGCACGGGGCAGGAGATCGGCTGAGTTCGCCGTAGCGGCTTTTTTTGTTACAGCCGGTGGCACGAATATGAAATTCGTAATACGTGCGTAGCGCACCACTTGCTGCGGAAGGGAGTTCATGTTGTGAAACGGAGCAATCGTATCGCATTCATCATGGCGGCCCTGTTCTCTATCTGGCCAGCGGTGTCTTTTGCGACGGAGCGCGAGGGGCGCGAGGCCGTCCGGATGGAGGAGGTCGTCGTGACGGCCGCGCCCATCACGGAGGGTAACCAGATCAACCGCCTGGGGAGCCAGGTCACCACCGTGACGGAGGACCAGATAAGAGATCTCAACGCCCAGGATTTCCAGTCGGCCGTCCGGATGGTCCCCGGCGTGATCATCTCCCGCCAGAATCCCGTCGGGAGCTTCGGCGGGGGCGACGGCGGCGCCATCTACATCCGCGGCATGGGAAGCTCCAGGCCCGGTGGCGAAATCCAGATGGCCGTCGACGGCATCCCGAAGGTCGTCGGCGTCTGGGCCCACCCCCTCATGGACATCATGAGCGTCGACCAGGCACAGCGGATCGAGATATACAAGGGGGCGCAGCCCGTCCTGTTCGGCAACGGCGCCTACGGCGTCGTGAACGTGATCTCGAAACGGCAGGCGGAGGAAGGATTCTATACAAATGTCCGGGCCGGTTATGGATCCTACTCCACCTTCATCCAGGGGGTCGAGCACGGCGGCAAGGTGGGGAACACCGATTACTATCTTCTCCAGAGCTTCCGCTCCTCCAGCGGCCACCGGGACTATTCCAGCGGGGAGTTGCAGGAATACTTTGCCCGGGTCGGTCATCAGATCAATCCGTCCTGGTATATGAGCCTCACGGCGAACGCAACGAACAATTTCGCCGAGGACCCGGGGCCTGAAGGAAATCCTGCGGCCCGCCAGGGCACCTACCGCTCAAACGACGGAATGACGGTGTTCACCCTCGCCCACCAGTACTCGTCGGTGCGGGGGACGCTGAAGCTGTACTGGAACCGGGGCACGGGCGACTGGCAGGACCAGCGCGATCCGGCGGGTTTCTTCTATGATACCGCAACGGACTGGGACAATTACGGCGCACGGCTGCAGGAAACCGTCACCCCCTGGAAAAACGGCGAGATCCTCGGCGGCATCGATCTGGATTTCATCGGCGGCAAGGTCGCAATCGACAGGGATGCCCCGCGGGCGGACAGTGCGTTCCCCCGGGAGACCTTCCGCATCCTGTCGCCCTATGCTGCCCTGAGTCACCTCTTCGGGGAAAAGAGCGGCTGGTATGCGATCCCGTCAGCCGGGGTCCGTTATTTCTCCCACAGCGACATCGATGCCGAATGGGGGCCCCAGGCGGGGTTCGTCATGGGCTACGGGAGCACGGAATTTCACGCCTCCTATGCCAGGGGCGTCAACTACCCCGGCGTCTACGTCGTGACGCAATCCAACCTCTTCTGGGGCGGCAACACAAGGTGGAAGAACCTGGACGCGGAGACAGTGGATCATTACGAGGTGGGCCTGAGTCACACCATCGCCAAGAAATTCCGCGCCGACATCACGTATTTCACCGATGACGGGAAGAACCGCATGATCCTGGTGACTTCACCAGCACCCCCTCGCTACGAAAACATCGGCGACTTCAGGACCAAGGGCATCGAGGCCACGGTCACATGGACCCCTCTCGACGTCCTGTCCCTCTTCGCCGGCGCCACGCACCTCTTCGATCAATCGCCGGACAATCTCCCCTATGCACCCAACTGGTCGGCCAGCGCCGGGTTCAACTACCGGTTCCTGAGGAACTTCAAACTCAGCGCGGATGCCCTTTACGTGGACAACCAGTACACGGCCAACAACCGGACCGACAACTGGGGGGGAAGCAGTATCGCGGCCGTCAGCGCCTATTTTCTCGTCAACGCGAAACTGGGATGGGAATTCAGTCTCAAGACGCTGGGAACGAAAGGAGAGATCTTCATCGCCGGTGAGAACCTGACCAACGAGAGTTACGCCTTCAAGAAAGACTACCCCATGCCGGGGATCACGGGCATGGTGGGGGTGAACCTGAAATTCTGAGGTTGGAGCACAGAGATGAAACAACCCTTCGTATGGACACTCCCGAATGACGGCAGCGGATACAATTCGATCCTGAAGCCGCCCCGGGCGGTCACCATGCGCTCCGGCTTGGTGAGGCTCGAAGCCGGGCGCGATGTGGGTCTGCACTCCACGGAAGGAAACGAGGAGATGCTCGTTGTCCTGGAAGGGCACGGGGTGCTCGAGTGTGAGGGCTGCGCCCGACTAGGGGTTGCAGGGGGGCAGATCGCCTACGTGCCCCCCCATACCCGCCACAATGTGTTCAACAGGGGCCCGGGCCCGCTCAGGTATATTTACGTCGTCTCCAGGGCGCCGGATGATTGACCGGGCCGCGAGCGACCTGCGATCATCGCTATTTCTTGAAGTTCGCCTTCATGTACTCGACGATGGCCTTCGTTTCCTCGGGGGAAAGCGGGATGGCCGGCATGCGGCCCTTGCCCTCGACGATCGCCTTGGAGATAGCCCCATCGTCGTTTGCCTTCCAGAAATCGGCGCCGAAGGGGGCCGTCTGCATGATCACGCCCTTGCCGTCGCCGTCGGACCCGTGGCACAGGGCGCAGCGGTTGCCGTAGATCTGCTTGCCGTCCTGGCCGACGACGGGCGAGACGAAAACAACGGAAAGGAAAACGACGGCGAGAAGCGCTGCGACGGTTGCTGTTCTGACGGTCTGGATTGCCTGCATGATACCCCTCCCTGAAGATGGATTAGATGCTGTGACTTCCGTTCACCGGTCATCATTGTAATGATCCGCCGGCCCGGCGTCAACACCCCTTCTTTCTTGACCCGTGGAGTGAAGTCGGGTAGGTATAACTGATGCTTGAGACGGGCACAATCGCAGGTCGCCTTCATCTGTATCTCGTGGAGCAGAGCAGGCGGTTCGCCGTCGAGGATGTGCGGATAGGCGCGAGCTACGTCGCCGTCGTCCTGACGGGAGGCCGTATCGGCGTGGCCGCGCGACTGAAGGAAGCCATCGGCACCGAGATCGAGCCGCCGCGAGCTTCGGGCCGCTTTTCCGGCAGGACTGCGGAGTCGCTCCTCGATCGGCTTGTTTACGGCACAGGCGCCGTCGAGCGCGCCCTGGGGCTCGCCGCGGCCAATGCCCTGATCCATCCTGCCGTCCCCGGGCGGGAGGAGGATACCATCGGCCTCATGAAGCTTCGTCCCGGCGAGCGGGTCGTCATGGTGGGCCTTTTCCGGCCCATTGTGCCGAGGATCGAGGCGACGGGCGTGCGGCTCTCCGTCATCGAGCGCGACACGCCGGAAGAGCAGAGAAGGCAGGTACTCGGAGCCTGCGATGTGGCCATTGTCACGGCAACGACGCTTTTGAACGGAACCCTCGAGGGGGTCCTCAACGAATTGGGCAAGCCCCGCCACGTGGCCCTCATGGGACCGTCCACGCCGCTTTGCGAAGAGATCTTCCGGGAAACCCCGGTGACGCATCTCGGAGGGTCGGCGATCGTCGACGGGCCAGCCGTCCTGCAGGTGATCTCCCGGGGGGGCGGGACGCCGGACATGAGGCCCTGCCTTCGATATGTGAATATCAGGGTGCACCGGTCATGAAAAAGATCCCTATCGTCTCCATCGTGGGATACTCGGGGAGCGGGAAGACCACTCTTGTCGAGAAGATGATCCCCGAGCTGAAGCGCCGCGGCTGGCGGGTTGCCACGATCAAGCACAACCGACACGGGTTCGAGATCGACCACGAGGGAAAGGACAGCTGGCGCCACCGCAGGGCGGGGGCGAGCCTGACCGTGCTTGCCTCGCCGGGGAAGGTGGCCGTCATGGCGGATCTCGAAGGGGACCTGAGCCTTGAGGAACTGGGCGAGCGGTTCATTCGCGGCGTCGATGTCATCCTGACGGAAGGCTTCAAAAAGAACCCCCACCCGAAGATCGAGGTCTACCGCAAGGCCCTGGGCAAGGAGTTCCTCTCGAGGGGTGACGATTCGCTTCTGGCCGTGGCCGGCGACGATCCCGGCGGGCTGAAGGCGCCGCGGTTTGACCTCGGCGATGTCAAGGGTCTCGTCGATCTCATGGAACAGAAGGTCATCCGGGCATGATGGATACGATTGTCCGCAACCTCTTTTCGACCGAGGCCGGTGTCGTATGGCTCGTCCTGAAGTGGGTCCTCGTCGTCGCGGCGGCGGGATTTGTCGGCCAGTTCGGAAAGGCCTTCGCAACCTACCTGATGAGGCGCACGAGGGAGAGCAAGGGGCCCGAGGCTCAGAGTCTGCCCGGGACGGCCCCGGATGCAGCGGGGCCTGAAGGCCCTGCGCT
>Ga0209450_10000896_pt1 | contig 14976 bp, 11 predicted proteins | sample FrelakmetLWP11LW_FD_187149 | JGI IMG/M metagenome (GOLD analysis project Ga0209450, IMG submission 187149) | Freshwater lake sediment microbial communities from the University of Notre Dame, USA, for methane emissions studies - LWP11 LW (SPAdes)... | ecosystem: Environmental > Aquatic >...
CGCATCGTGCTCATAGGGGATGGCAATCGACGAGGAGGCATTCACGATGCCCCGAAGGATCTGTCCGCAAAACTCCTTGCTGAGCACGATGCGCTCGTCACTCGATGCGGTGATCGTCGGGGCCAGAACCATCACCTGCTGAAGGGCAGCATTGATGGCAGTACCAAGCACGGAGCGATCCACCGTCAGCCTCGTTTCCTGCGATTCACCCCGGTCGTCAGGTGGCACGGACATGGTGACGACGAACCGCTCGAATGACGTATTCAGTGGATCCACCACAACTTCGGCCGAAACGGCGTCTGCGCTGGACCACCCCATCACGGAATACCCGAGGGCCTCCAATACCGAGAATGAGAGATTGACCTGCATCCCCGCCTTGCCACTGATCTCGCCAGCTCCCGGATATCCAGTGATGGACAGGAGAAACTTCTCACCGACTCCGGCTTTGGCAATGTTCACACCGCTGAGGCTCTTCACGGTCGACGCGCCGCTGGATCCCTTCTTGTCGCTCTTTGCCAGCTCAAGAGCCACTCCCGCCACCTCCCCGGACATGCCGACCGACATCCCCCCGGTGATGTGCTCCATGACCACGTCGCTGGACAGCGCGGCGGCGATGGCGCTCTGCGCGACACCCATGACGGTCGTGACACCGGCGCTGGTAACCTGGCTTACGCCACACAGTAGGGCAAGCGCGGCCATCAGCTTGTCGGTTGTGGAGCATTCGGACGGCTGGTTGAAGAGCGTTGCGAAGTCGATGAATGTGCCCACGGTCGCTTTGGCCGATGCATCGGCCGCCTTGGCCTGCACGGTTCCAAACCTTACCTTCCCCAGATCCCCCTGGACGCCAATGGCCGCCTCGGCCGACATGCTGTCGGTCACGCCAAGCGAGCCGGCTCCTCCCTTCACAGGATCAGCCTGTGTGCGGGACACCACCATGCCACCTGCCTGCTGGCCTGCCCCAAAAGCACCACCGCCGATGCCAAGGCCCACCTTGCCCGCGATGCCGCTTCCCATCATCCAGTTCGTGGACCACGAGAGCGGCAGGACATCGGTCGCGAAGTCGGGTCTGCTGGACAGAACGCTGCGGAGCCCACCCACGCGCACACGGTCGATGGTGAGGGTTGTGTCCCAGTGCCGCGGTTCCTCATTGCGTGGCACGGTGAAGCTGAAGACGATCTCCCCATGGTCATCCGAAGTAGCTGTCAGTGTTGTACTGGAGAATGGGTTGTAGTAGCGGAGCTGGGCCCCTTTGACCGTCTTGCCTTCGGCGTCCAGCACGGTGTAGTAGCGGTACATGGTACCACCCTGCATGATGGATGATGGAGTCGCTGGGTCAGCGGGGTAGAGCGGCCGCAAGGTCAGCGTTGCCAGGGCAGTCCCTTCGACCTCAGACCCAGTCAGTCCAGCATCGGACGGTGGTGTATCGATGTCACTGACGTCACATGTGACGGCCTCGGATGTCCTGGTGGAAGACGTCGCGGTGACTGCCGGGTGCTCGATGCGAACGAGTCGGGCGTTGCCGATGTCGACCTGGGTCAGGTAATTGCCCAGCTTCCCTGCCGTACCGTCGGGTCCCATGCGGATGACCAACGCATCCCAATAGCTTGCCTCACGATTGCTCGTGGACACCCAAACCATGCCGCCATCATCCGTTGCTGCGACGTCGCCGGCCTGATTCGACGGAACGAAGACCGCCCGATCGACCGTCGAAAGCCAGGCGACCTCGCCCTGTGGCGTCAGCTTCAAACCGGCCCCATCGTACCCGTAGTCGTCGTGTTCACTGAACTCGGTCGTCTCTCCGACCAGCAGCAAGCTGCCGTCTGCAGCTTCGTCGATGGCATGCAGATCAACAGAGGCCATACCTCTTCTCAGTCCCCCTACCCATGTCGTCCATTGCACTGCCCCGGCAGTGTCCAGCTTGACGACGCTGGTCCCCCCACAACCCTCGGAGTAGCGATGCTGGGCGAGGACAGGGCCGGTGGACGTCATCGTCATGTTGATCATGTTGCCGTACGAGGATGTGGGAGTTGTCGTGTCCTCGTACGCAAGTGAGCGCTGCACCTTGCCATCTGTATTCAGCCACATCAGCTTGACGGTCTGAGTCCCAGTCACTTCAGCCGGAGGAGACGTCGCGCCGAGCAGGAGCCCTCCTCCTGGCACGGCGAAGACGCGCGCCAACAGGGAACCATGCAAGGCGTATGCCTTGGCCCAGATGAGAGATCCGTCACGAGTCAGTCTGCACAGGAAGACACGGTAGTTGTAGGTGCGGCCGCAGACGGCATATCCTCCGTCTGGCAGTTCCACGGCGCCGGTGAACTGTGTCACCCTGAAGGCGTCAGAAGAAGTGTATACCTTGTACTGATGCGCCCAACGAACCGTGCCCGAGTCGTTGATCCGGACGATGAAGGGGCCCCAGAAGGCAAGCACCCCCCCTGGCGCACAGGGAATAGCGCGAACGATGTTCAAGTCTGCACCGGGCGTCACACCACCTTCGCCAACCTGGCCGTACGTGTTGCTCCACTGCACGTCGCCCTCGGGTGACAACCGTGATACAAGCAATCTCCCGCCGAGCGTTCCCGTGGCGATGATATCACCACCTGCCAACACCACTGCCCCGGTCCCGGTGATGCTGGCATCGCCACGGTAGGTTCGTGCCCACGTCGACACCGCGTCCAACCGGGAAACAGGCGGCACTGCGGCGGCAGTCACAACGAGAACCAGCAGCATGCAGACGACTCTGCGCCAAGTCAGGTCCCAGCCTACGGAACATGTTCGCGGTGTTGCAGTCCTCAGGCTACACATACTCCACCCCCTGCACCGATTTCGACGCTCAGACGCTGCCTCGTATTGCCAGCATGCTAGCAGGAATGCCGGAGCGATGCAAGCGGCAGCGTGACGCCGGCGCGTCACGCGCTATACTGGCATGACAGCGTCCTTGGAGGAGAGATGATAGACCCGCGACCGTTGAACGTTCTCACAATGCAGGGACCGAGCCGTGTTCGCCCCGCATTGCTCTCATGAAGCCCACAGCACTCCATATTACTGCACGGCAGGCACGCGATTTCGCGCTGATGCGTGGCGGCCTCTCACAGCCATTTCTTGAACCACTTGAAGCTGTCCGCGCAATGGTCGCCGTCCAGGCACAGTATGCCGCGTCCATCCCGTTTGCCGTCCATGCCCGCTGTCCGTCCGCCAAACGCACTTGGACCGACCGTGCCCTTGCAGGTGAGCGCTCGCTCGTCAAGACATGGTGCCTGCGCGGAACCCTGCATGCATTGGCAACAGAGGACCTCGCCCTCATGGTTGGCTCCTTTGGTGAACGATACCACCTCGCAGTCGAGCGGGTGATGCTACGCATGTGCGACATGGATACCGTCGCGTGGCATCGCGTGGAGCAGGACGTCCTGCGTGCGCTCGAAGGGGGGCCGCTGGACCGCACGGCACTCCATGCAGCTGTCCCCCGACTACGGGACGTTCCGTGGTCAGGCTGGGGCGAAGACGTGAAGGGGCTCGCATATCAAGGAGACCTTCTTATGGTCGGCAGCAAGGGATCGCGACCCGTGTTCGCGCGCCGCGACAACTGGCTGCCCGATCTGCGCTTCCGTCCGCGCACGCGCATCAAGTCCCTCGAGGAGCTGCTGGTCCGCTACCTGCGCACGTTTGCCCCAGCCAGCCTCAGCGACTTCGCCCACTGGACGGGCCTTCCCGTGGCCACGGTGCATGACACAGCTGCCCGGGCGGCCGCACTCCTGGTGCCCGTAGATGTCGAGGGCCGCAGCTCGCCCCTGCTGGCCCTGGCAGAGGACGCAGATGTCCTTCAGAAATCTCTGCCCGGCGTTCCTCCGATTACGCTCCTGCCCAAGTTCGACGCCCTGCTCCTCGCATGGAAAGATCCATCGCGCGTCCTGGACAGTCAAGGCCATTCAGCAGTATTCCGCCCGGCTGGACAGATCGAAGCCGTCGTCCTTCTCCACGGACTCGCGGCGGCAACGTGGCGCGTGAAGCAGACGCCCGGCAGGATGCACATCACGATCATACCCATCCGGAGTGTGGGAGTCGTCCCCCGTCGACAGGTCGAGGCTGCGTTTGAACGTCTGGGCGCCTGGTCGGGCGCGAGCAATACAACGATCGCCTGGCAGGACTGATCTAGTGGAACAGGTGAGCGACGTTTCCGACGAGGATGCCGACCCACAGGAAGTCAGCGTCGCTCCAAGTCGTGTTCAGTGCGCCTAGCTGTGGGCCAAGAAGAGGCATCAGCAGTGCCGGAAGGATGCTGATGATCACTCCATTGGCGAACCCGCCAATGACCGCGCCCTTGCGTCCGCCGGTGGCATTGCCAAAAATGGCAGCTGTCGCGCCCGTGAAGAAGTGAGGAACAAGTCCGGGGATAATGATCGGCAGATGCACCGCCTGGAGAAGAACCATGCACAGAATGCCTGCAGTCAGTGACGAGAGAAACCCGATCATCATTGCCGTAGGAGCCTTTGGAAACGTTATGGGGACATCGAGAGCCGGCCTTGCGTTGGGGACGATCTTCTCCCCGATGCCCCGGAACGCGATGGTGATCTCGGCCAGGGTCATATTGACGCCCATGACGACGATGGCCATTCCGGCAGCGAACGTCATCGCCTGGACAAGTGCAAAGACCAGTGGGTGCTGAGTGATCCCGAGCGTATCCTGCACGAAGGTGGAACCCGCTTTCAGTGTTACCACCATGAAGAGGACTACCATGACCAGCCCCGAGGAGATCAGCGAATCCCGCAGAAAGTCCAGCCCTTTGGGGAGCCTGATGTCCTCGGTCGACCGACTCCTGTCGCCGAGCCATTTGCCCAGCAGGCCAGCTACGACAAATGACAGTGACCCGAATTGCCCGATGGCGACGTCGTCACTTCCCATGACCTGTCGCATGAACGGTTGAGCCAGTGCCGGCATCATCGTCATGACGATCCCCAGCACAACAGAAGCGATCACGGTGACCCATGGACCGGACATGCCTGCCGCTGTCAGCACAGCAACCAGCAGGATCGCCATATAGAGCGTATGATGTCCACTGAGAAAGATGTACTTCCACTTCGTGATACGCGCCAGCAGGACGTTGAACAGGAAGCCGAAGATCATCACCCATCCAGGCTGCGAACCCAGGATCCTGAGTGCGACCACGATGACGGCTTCGTTGTTGGGCAGGACTCCCTGGATGTGAAACCCGAACTGCAGCATCTGGGCCAAGTAGTTCAATGATCCAATGATGGTGGCCGCACCCACGCCAAGAACCAGGAAGCCAACCATCGTCTTGACTGTTCCCAGCAGCACTTCACTGAACGACTTGTGCAGCACGATCAGACCGACAAGCGTCACCATGCTGATCAACACGGCCGGCGTCCCCACCAAGTCCCGGATGAACGTGAATACTGACTGCATTCCTGTCTCCTCCACCGGTCAACGTCTACAGATTGTCAAAGGTGCATCCTGCTGATGTAGACCCTAATTGTACCTTCTCTGTCGCACTCGGCAACCTGTGCCCTCTTCATCGGCACACGATCATGAAGTAATCGGTGCCGACCCCGCTATACTGACATCAAGACTCACACAGAGTCTCACGCTGGATTGGAGGAATTCCTGTGATGACAAACGAGATCAGACACCGCATGATTCTGCAAGACATCGCCCATCGGGCGATGCTTGAGCGGGGTCTGCTTCCTGACTTCTCGGCAGAGGTCCTCGCCGAGGTCGACCGCATCGAGGGGCCCGCCTTGACCGGCGACGCACCCGCGCGCGACCTCCGGGCTATGCTATGGTGCTCCATCGACAACGACGACTCCATGGACCTCGACCAGCTGACAGTCGCGGAAGCCATGCAGGATGGAACCACCAGAATTCTTGTCGCCGTGGCGGACGTCGACGCTCTTGTGAACACTGGGTCTGCAATCGACGGCCACGCACGCGCCAACACCACGTCGGTGTACACCGCAGCCGAGAAGTTCCCTATGCTTCCCGACAGGCTGTCAACCGATCTCACGTCACTGAACCAGGACCAGGACCGCGTTGTCATCGTCGTCGACATGGTCGTCGGCGCAGACGGCACTCTCCAGGGGTCCGATGTCTACCGGGCCGTCGTCCGCAATCACGCCAAACTGGCGTATAACAGTCTCGCAGTGTGGCTGGAGGGAACCGGACCGATGCCACAACCAGTCGCAGCCGTAGCCGGCCTTGCCCAGAACCTGCTGCTGCAAGACACGATCGCTCAGCGCCTGAAAGGCCGCCGCCATGTCCTTGGAGCGCTCAGCCTGCAGACCATCGAGGCGCGGCCGCTGTTCAAGGGCGACACAATCAGTGGTCTTCAAGTCAAGCAGAAGAACTGTGCCACTGAGCTCATCGAGGATTTCATGATCGCGGCCAACGGCGTCACGGTTCGCTTTCTCGCTGCCCACAAGTTCCCATCGATCCGCCGCGTCGTGCATACGCCAAGGCGCTGGGACCGCATCGTCGCAGTAGCGGCCGAGCGCGGGTTCAAGCTCTCCGACACTCCGAATTCGAAGGCACTTGAGGACTTCCTGACCAGCGCGAGGGTGGCAGACCCCGTGGAGTTCCCTGACCTGTCCCTCACCATCATCAAACTCCTGGGACCCGGCGAGTACGCTGCAGAGCTTCCTGGTGGAAATGCCCAGGGACACTTCGGTCTTGCGGTCCGGGACTACACGCACTCTACTGCCCCAAATCGCCGCTATCCGGACCTCATCACCCAGCGCCTGGCGAAGGCGGCGATCGCCAAGAAACCCGTGCCCTACGATATCGACGAACTGAAAGACCTCGCAAGACACTGCACCGAGCAGGAAGATGCCGCCAACAAGGTCGAGCGGCAGGTCGGCAAGTCCGCGGCAGCGCTGCTCATTGGATCCCGGATCGGAGAACGGTTCGAGGCCATCGTCACTGGCGCTGCTGCCAAGGGAACGTGGGCACGGCTGCTCACCCTGCCCGTTGAAGGCAGGGTGGTCCAGGGCTTCCAGGGATTGGATGTCGGCCAGCGCACGCGGGTCCAGCTTGTCTCGGTGGACGTCGACCGAGGATTCATCGATTTCAGGAGAGTCCGCAGCTAGAAACGTGAAACGCCGGTCAGCTCAAGCCGTTCAAGTAGTTTGCCGCGCGTACGACATGTTTGGCGAGCACCGATGAGGTGACTGCCCCCACGCCACCGGGAACCGGCGTAATCGATGCTGCTTTTGATGCAACCGCGTCAAAATCCACGTCCCCGCAGAGATTGCCGGTCTCGTCCACATTGATGCCAACGTCTATGACCACCGCACCGTCAGCGACGAAGTCCGCCGTGACCATCTTTGCCTTGCCTGCGGCCGCAATGAGGATTTCAGCATTGCGGCAGGTGCCCGCAAGGTCCACAGTGCGCGTGTGACAGATCGTGACAGTCGCATGCTGCTTGAGGAGCAGCATGGCAAGCGGCTTGCCAACCACCATGCTTCTTCCGACCACAGTCACGCGCTTTCCCTTCAGGGCGATGCCATAGTGGGCAAGCACTTCCATGACCGCCTCGGGGGTGCACGGTGCGAACGCGCTTTCATCTCCCGAGAAGACTTTGGCCATATTGACCGGGCTCATGCAGTCGATGTCCTTCCGGGGGTTGACCATGCTGCGTATCGGCTCTTCGTCCAATTCCTTCGGCAACGGACGAAACAGCAGGATGCCGTGCGTTGCGGGGTCGTCGTTCACCGCGGCGAACGCCCGCTCGAACTCCACCTGGCTGATATCCTCCGGCAGTTCCGTCACCACGCATCGGATGCCGACCGCCTCCATCCTCTTCCGGGCACTACGCTCATACGCCAGATCATCGGGCCGCGCCCCGACCCGGATAATGTCTAGCTGCGGGATGATGCCCCTCTGGACCAACGCATCCACCCCTTGCAGCAGTTCTTCTTTCATCGCAGCAGCCACTTCGGAACCCTTCATGATGATGCTCATGTGGTCACACCCTCCATTTCCTATCTGTTCTGTCAGCCCTTGCAGTTTCTTCGGAACGCATCAGCCTTCCCGTCGACCGCAACTATGATAGCCGCACCTGCAGGAACGCAAAACCGGCTTCCAGCATCCTTGACGTGGTCGAGACGCTCCTCGGCTCGTTTGGCGAAGACTTCATGAGTCACAGGAGCTTCTTCACTGAGAGCCCCTCCTTGTCCGCACATGTCGCCTGGAGAGAAGGTGCTCTTGTGTCACCAACCTGTGAAGAGTGCCCCTTGTGTGAACCCTGTGCCTTCATATACTTTCAAAGGGTCATGTGCCCCGTTACTCAGACAATGGGGGAACAGCATGCTTAAAGGCAGGCACCTGCTTGACCCGACGGACTTCAGTCCCGGGGAGCTCGACGAGATTTTCGACTTCGCTGACCAGATCATTCAATCTCCCGCTCAATTCAATCACCTCTGTGACTCCTCCATCCTTGCAACACTCTTCTACGAGCCCTCCACCCGCACCCGTTTCAGCTTTGAGGCTGCCATGCTCCGCCTTGGCGGCAACGTGGTCGGCTTCTCCGAACCTTCCTCCAGCTCCGTCGCCAAGGGCGAAAGTGTCGCCGACACGATCCGTACGGTGGCCTGCTACGCTGACATCATCGTCATGCGTCACCCAAAGGAGGGGGCACCGCGTATCGCCAGTGCATACTCGCCCGTTCCTGTCATCAACGCGGGCGACGGCGGCCATCTCCACCCGACGCAGACGCTGACGGACCTGTTGACCATCCGCTCGGTGAAGCACCGGCTGACAGGACTCACCGTCGGCTGCTGCGGAGACCTCAAGTTCGGCCGCACAGTCCATTCTCTGCTCAAGGCCACCTCGCGCTACCCGGGCAACCGGTTCGTGCTCATCTCGCCCAAGGAACTGCGCGTCCCTGACTACGTCACCGCAGACCTGACTGCCAAAGGCATCGCATACCAGGAAGTCGAACGCCTCGACGAGGTCATCGGCGACCTGGACATCCTGTACATGACCCGCGTCCAGAAGGAGCGCTTCTTCAACGAAGACGACTACGTCCGTCTCAAGGACGTCTACATTCTCAATGCCGAGAAGATGCGACTGGCCCGCAAGGACATGATCGTTATGCACCCGCTGCCACGCGTCGGTGAGATCGCCTACGACATCGACGACGATCCGCGTGCCTACTACTTCAAGCAGGCCAAGTTCGGCATGTATGCCCGCATGGCTCTGATTTCCAAACTGCTGGGGAAAGAGCCCCTCGCCTTGGACGAAAGGGCTCGGGGGGTGAGCTGAGATGTTGACCATCACGAGCATCAGGAACGGCATCGTCATCGACCACATCCGTGCGGGATTCGGCATCCGTATGTTCTATCAGCTGGGCCTGGACAAGGCCGACTATTCGGTTGCCCTCATCATGAATGCGGCCAGTACGCGCCTGGGGCGCAAGGACATCATCAAGATCGAGAACAACGTCGACTTCGATGTCACGATGCTGGCGCTCATCGACCCAAACGTTACGATCAACATCATCGAAGACGAGCACATCGTGCGCAAGGTGAAGCCCGAGCTTCCGGAGCGGGTCGAGGACATCATCACGTGCAAGAATCCGCGCTGTATCACCTCCGTCGAGAAGTACGTGCCGCATGTCTTCACCCTGGTGAACCGTGAACTCGGCCAGTACCGCTGCCAATACTGCGACGAGATCTATACCGTCGGTCAGGACTGAGGTCAGATGGCATCCGACACCACATCGCTCATGATACACGGGGCACGCGTGGTTGACTCCGTCCAGAATGGAGCAATGGACGTCCTTGTCCGGGGCGGCGTCATCACCGGCGTCGAGAGGGGACTCTCTTCTGACGGTGGCGCAATCGAAGCGGGCGGGCTGACGTGCCTGCCCGCTTTTTGCGACCTGCACGCCCACTTCAGGGACCCTGGGCTGACTTACAAAGAAGACTTGGCAAGTGGAAGCCGTGCGGCCGTGCGCGGTGGCTACACAACTGTCAACCTTATGGCGAACACCAAGCCGGTCATCAGCACCAGGCTGCAGGTGCAGGACGTGCTGGACCGCGCGGCGGCTGTCGGCCTCGTAGATGTGCACCAATGCGCATCCATCACGCGCGACATGGACGGCAAGACGGTCGATCACCTCGAGAACCTTGGCCATGCCGTGCGCATCATCAGCGACGACGGGCACGACGTCATGGACGCCCACGTCATGCTGCAGGCGATGACAGCCGCATCACACCTTGGTCTGACGGTCATGTGTCACTGCGAAGACATGAACCTCTCCGGCACCGACTATCGCCTGGCTGAAGACCTGATGACGCAGCGCAACATCGAGCTGGCACGCGTGGCAGGCTGCCGCCTGCACGTCGCACACGTCAGCACTGAGGGCTCCATGTGCGCGATCATCGCAGCCAAGGAGCGCGGTCAGGCCGTGACCTGCGAAGTGACCCCGCACCATCTGGCACTGACCAGCGCAACCCGTTACCGTGTCAACCCACCACTTCGGACACAGCGGGATGTCGACTTCCTGATCCATGCCGTGGAACAAGGGTGGGTCGATGCTATCGCCACTGACCACGCACCTCACACGGCCGACGACAAAGCCGCTGGCGCTCCGGGCATGGTGGGTCTGGAGACTTCGTTTGGCGTCTGCTACACAACCTTGGTCATCCCAGGACACATCACCCTTGGACGGCTTGCTGAACTCATGAGCAGGAATCCGGCACGCATCCTGAACGTGAACAAGGGCTGCATCGCCCCCGGGTACTTTGGTGACCTCGTGCTTGTCGACTTGGTCACCCCGTGGACCGTCGACGCCTCGGCACTCGCCAGCAAGGGGCGCAACACGCCATTTGCAGGAAAAACGCTCTTCGGTCGCACCGTCATGACCATCAAGGCGGGAAGGATCGTCTACGATGACACCACATCAAACCAGGAGGAACGCCAATGATCGTCGACAAGCTGTTTGATGCCGTAGCAACGCGCGGCCCCGTCTGCGTCGGCCTGGATACCGCCATGGACTACCTTCCGCCGGAGTTTCGCGCTGGGTTCGCGGATCCCGGTGAGGCCGTGTTCCAGTTCAACCGGCGCATCGTGGACGCCACCGCTCCGAGCTGCGCGTGCTTCAAACTGCAGATCGCGTACTACGAGGCGCTGGGGCTGCAGGGGCTGCGCGCCTACGCCAGGACACTGCGATACATCCGCGACAAGGGCTGGATCGCCATCGCCGACATCAAGCGCGGCGACATCGCCGCTACAGCCCAGATGTATGCCAGGGCCCATTGCGAAGGCGAGTTCGAGGCTGACTACGTGACCCTCTCACCGTATATGGGCTTGGACAGCATCGAACCCTGGCTGCCATGGGTCCAGAACCATGAGAAGGGCCTCTTCGTCCTCATCCGCACCAGCAATCCGGGGGCCGTCGACGTCCAGTATCTCGAACAGAAGTCCGGCGCCCGCGTCTACACTGAGGTCGCCCGGCGAGTCGCTGAGCTTGGGGCGCACTTCCTGGGCTCCTGCGGCTACAGCAGTGTCGGAGGAGTCGTCGGCTGCACCCACGTCGAGGAGGCGCAGGTTTTGCGTCAGCAGCTGAGCACCATGTTCTTCCTGGTCCCCGGCTACGGTGCCCAGGGTGGCACGGCTGCCGACGTGGCACTGTACCTCAAGGACGGCAATGGTGGCATCGTCAACTCCAGTCGCGGCATCCTGCTAGCGTGGAAGAAGCAGGAGGATGGCGCTGCGCACTTCGACGCCTGCGCAGCTGCCGAAACGGAACGGATGCGGGACGACATCGCCGCCGCAGTAGCAGCTCGGCAATGACCACATCAGCACCCATGTTCGCAACCGTCCCGGTGCGCTCGCATGAGCAGCTCACCAGGGACGTTTGGAGGCTGACGGTCGAGACGCCCGCGGCTGGGGGCCCTGGTCAGTTCTATCTCGTACGAGCATGGGGAAACGACCCTCTCCTGTCACGACCACTCAGTATCCATGACGTCGGACCGGGGACGGTCAGCTTCCTCTACCAGGTACGCGGCAAGGGAACCGAGCTGTTGACACAATTGGCACCAGGGGACACGCTCACTGTCACCGGGCCACTGGGAAACGGGTTCTGCACTGAGGGCCTCCACAAGAACATCGCCATCGTCACCGGCGGCATCGGGGTCGCTCCGGCACTCTACCTGGTCCGATCACTGCCCGGGTGCCGCGTGACGGTCGTCGCCGGATTCCGCCACGACGTCTACGGCTTGTCCGAGTTCCGCCTCCTGGGAACGGACGTGCTGGTCGCGACCGAGGACGGCTGTGAGGGCGCAAAGGGGCTCTGTACCGACATCTTCAACCCTGCCGCCTTCGACGCAGTTCTGACGTGTGGACCGACCCCCATGATGGCACGTGTGGCGCGGATGTGTGGCGAAGCCGGGGTCCCCTGCCAGGCTTCGCTCGAAGCACACATGGCGTGCGGCGTAGGTGCGTGTCTTGTCTGTGCTTGCGCGACGCTTTCCGGCAACAAGCGTGTCTGCGCCGACGGTCCGGTGTTCGACTCAACGGAGGTGATCTGGCATGCTTGAGACCAAACTCTGCGGCGTCACCCTCAAGAACCCTGTGATCGCGGCGTCTGGCACCTTCGGCTTTGGCGCCGAGTACGGCGACTTCTTCGGCGTGGGCAGACTAGGCGGCATCTGCACCAAGGGCCTCACCCTGCTCCCGCGCCAGGGCAACACTGGTCTGCGTGTGTGGGAGACGGCGGCCGGCATGATGAACTCTGTGGGTCTCCAGAACCCGGGCATCCCCACTTTTCTGGAGCGCGAGCTGCCACGCATGCGAACGCTGGGCACGGCCATCATCGCCAACGTGGGCGGCGGCGACCCGGAGGAATATGTGGAAGGTGTCCGACTCGTCTCCCGTGCGGAGGGTGTCGATATTGTCGAGCTCAACATCAGCTGTCCCAACGTGCGCGAAGGCGGCATGGCCTTCGGCATCAAGTGCGACGTGGCGGCCAGTGTCGTCGCGGCGGTCCGCCGGGTGTGCAGCAAGCCGCTCATGGTCAAGCTGTCTCCCAATGCTGAAGACATCACGGCGATGGCGATCGCCTGCGAGCGGGCAGGAGCTGATGCCGTCTCACTGGTCAACACCTTCAAGGCCCTGGCAATCGATATCGGCGCGCGCAAGCCCATCTTCGACAACATGACCGCTGGCCTGTCCGGTCCGTGCATCAAGCCCATCGCCCTGCGCATGGTCTGGGAGGTCGCGCGCGCCGTCCACATCCCCGTCGTCGGCATCGGTGGCATCACCACCTGGCAGGATGCCCTCGAGTTCATCATGGCAGGCGCGACTGCGGTGCAGGTCGGCACGGCGACATTTGTCCAGCCGACAGCCATGCAGGGCATCGTGGACGGCCTGGAGCGCTACTGCACAACCGAGCACCTGACCAGTCTCTCAACCGTCTGCAACATTCTCGGGAGGGAAACATGACAACCGACGAACTCATTCTGAATGAACTCAAGGAAACTGGGGCCCTGCTCCAGGGACACTTCCTGCTCTCGTCCGGCAGGCACAGCGACCGCTATGTCCAGTGCGCGCGTCTCCTGCAGTACCCCGACCGCGCGGCCCGCGTTCTGGCAGTCGCAGCCGAGCAATTCCGCCCGGTCCCTTTCGATCTCATCGTGGGTCCCGCCATGGGCGGCATCATCGTCGCGTATGAGCTGGCACGACAGCTGGGCAAGCCCAGCATCTTCGTGGAACGCGAGAATGGCGTCATGTCCTTGCGCCGCGGGTTCGCCATCGCCGAAGGCACACGCTGCATCATCAGCGAAGACGTCGTCACAACCGGCAGGTCATCGGAGGAGACGGCGAACGTCATCCGTGAGTGCGGCGGCGAGGTCGTCGGCATCGCATGCATCGTCAACCGCAGCGCCGAACTCATCCAGTACCCGGTCTGGAGCGCCATCCGCCTCACCATCGAAAGCTGGCCAGCTGATGACTGTCCGCTCTGCAAGCAGGGGATTCCATGGCTGAAGCCGGGCAGCAGGGGGAACGCCTGATCTGTTACAACAACCGCGACTGTCCCCTGTTACACGCTTGACAGAAACGCCCCGTCCGCTACGCTAGCTCTCAACTCCCCGGTGGCGCGAACCCCGGGGGATCTGTAACAGAGGGGACAACGATGGAGCGAACGAAAGTAGTTGTGTGCGGAGCAACAGGGATGGTTGGTCAAATCTACGTTGCGATGCTGTCGGATCACCCCTGGTTCGAGCTGGTGGGCGTCGCGGCCAGTGAACGGTCGGCCGGAAGGAAGTACCGAGACGTCGCACACTGGTACGTCCCGGGAGATATCCCTGCCCGCGCACGCAGTCTGACCGTCCTCCCCTGTACGACCGAGGCCATCGCCGCAACCGGCGCGACACTCGTCTTCTCTGCACTGCCGAGCGACGTTGCCGGCCCCGTCGAGCGGTCGCTTGCGGATGCAGGCATGGCAGTCGTCGCCGACACCGCGTCACACCGTATGGACGCAGACGTTCCCCTCATCGTCCCCGAGGTGAACGCCGACCACCTGGAGGCATTGTCCGTCCGGCGCAATGAGGGCAAACGGGGATTCATCGTGACCGGCCCCAACTGCAGCACCGCTGGGCTGGTTATGTCGCTCAAGCCTCTCCAGCTGGCGTTCGGCATTCGACGGGTCGTTGTCGTGACGATGCAGGCCCTGTCGGGCGCCGGGTATGCGGGCGTGCCCTCGATGGCCATCGTCGACAACCTTATCCCGTTCATCAAGGGCGAAGAGGAGAAGATGGAACGTGAGAGCCGGAAGATGCTCGGCTCCTGGCTCGACACAGTCTTCCAGCCGGCCGATATCTCCGTCAGCGCGTCATGCAACCGTGTCGCAGTGCTGGAGGGACACACCGAGTCCGTTCTGGTGGAACTCGGCCGTCCGGCGTCCCCCGAGGAAGTTGAGAGAGTGATGCGCAGCTTTCAGGGAGAACCCCAGCGCCTGCATCT
>Ga0209450_10000897_pt1 | contig 14971 bp, 13 predicted proteins | sample FrelakmetLWP11LW_FD_187149 | JGI IMG/M metagenome (GOLD analysis project Ga0209450, IMG submission 187149) | Freshwater lake sediment microbial communities from the University of Notre Dame, USA, for methane emissions studies - LWP11 LW (SPAdes)... | ecosystem: Environmental > Aquatic >...
TGCTGTTGACGAAACCTGTCCGGAGAGCCGGCGGCAAAGAAATGAAAAGACAGATTGCCCGCAGAGCTTGATTTAGCTTGTTGCATCAATTTTCAGAAAAGTCAAATGGTGCGTTCCTCTCGTGCCCTATGTCAAGAAAAAGCCCCTCGATGTGAAGAGTCAGGAATGGAAAGGCGGTTGGTCACGTTTTTCTGAGAATCAGAGCAGTATAAGGTGGGGTGACGAAGAAACCTGCTCTTCTGATAGGGGTCCACAGCCAGATTGCAAAGATCCTGACCCATCTCAAAAAAAATCTCTTTGTCGAATCGGCAAAGATTGGATTCGATAAAGCTCTTCTCAGAAGGACTTGCAGCCTGGACCTGAAGATAGAAGGCGCTTTCAGCCGTCAGGTGCCAGGAGGCAAGGAATCCTATAGCGTCCGCAATCCGCTCCATTCTACGCTCAACAAGGTCGAGGTATTCTTCGGAAAGATACCCTGATTCCTTCATGTGTTCCTGCATATGAATTAGAAGGGGCTTTTCCACAATCTCGGGAACCGTTTCCTCCTTCAGCCACCTAGCAGCCGCCTCTCTCTTTTCGTCAACATACCGGAACTGATCCGTGAGTTTCCTGTGCCTGTCTTTTTTCACCGCTTTGCACCCACTCTTGAAGTGAATCAAGATGAGCCTGGGATTGACAAGAAGATCCCCTGCTGCGGCAAACTCGAAGTGATCCGCATAATTCCCGGCGCATAGGAGAGCCAGCTCAAAGAGCCGGGCGTAAGTCAGCCAGTAGATCTCACCATTCTCTGAACAATCAGATTCTATTTGCTCGAGTTCGGAAAGCTTGGATTCGATAAAGTCTTCGTTGAGTTTGCTGGGAGCAGCGTCTTCCTCAAGGGATGCGTTGTATTCGCTAAACGCCGATAGGGTGATTTCGATAGTATCAGCAAGTTTTTTCGTTAACATTCTTCATCATCCCCGTGACGGTGGAATCATTGTTGATAGGGTTGGAATCAGAGGGCGGCTGCACAGAATTTTGCCTTGGCCGCTTCTGCCCATTGCGATGGAGAGGGGTTCAAGGCAGAGCTGCCTTCAAAAGCGGTCATGAGAAGCCTTTCACCAAAATTGATCAGCAGTCCCAATGGCTTTCTGGCCGCTTGAAGGTACATGAGCATCTGGCGTTTTTGAAATTCAAGAACTCTCTCCACGGTCAGTATTTCGACAATCAACTCATCCTCCACCAAGAGGTCGATCTCAAATTCCTCGCCTTTCACCTTCTTGCCCCGGTAGAGAACAGGGACGAACACCTGGGATTGGACTCGGACGCCCACGCTCCTCAGTTCCATCATCATGCAGGATCGATAAATGGAAGGGCTCAGGAAAGGACCCAACTCATTGTAAACTTTTGAGGCGGCATTGCCGACTTTTGCCGATAATTCATTCAGTTCCATTGCCAGCTCCTGGGCGGCTTCGTGGTGATTGATAGGCTATATATCTGTTTCGCTATATATCAAAATAGATATAACAAGCCTTTTACCGAATTTTTTTAATCCTTGTCAACAAGAAAGGTGAAGGAGTGTGAAGGCGGCCGAACAAACGCAAATCTCGAAAAAAAACTTGTACCCATAGCTACAATGGTGCTATGACGTAGCTATTTTGGGGGATCGAGGGAATTATCTACCACACCAAACAAAGGTTTTCTTGAGAGGATAAAGCCATGGATAATTTTACTTTTGGAGTCACGATGATGGTTTGCGGGATGGGTGGAACCATCCTGACCCTGTGGATTTTGAGTCAGGTCATGAGGCTCCTTGGGAAGCTCTTCCCAGAGAAGAAGGAGGGGAAATAGCCATGGAACAAGCAATTCTCGGCGGATTACACGGTCTGATCAACGGGTTTCTGCATCTGGACTGGCGCAGTGTCGTCATGATTTTGGTGGGGTTTGGCCTTCTGTATCTCGGGATCAAGAAGGACTGCGAACCGTTGCTTCTGGTTCCCATCGGGTTCGGGTGTGTGTTGACCAACATTCCCCTCGCAGATCTCATGGGGGAAGAGGGATTCCTTCGAACGATCTACAACATGGGCGTTGCGAATGAGCTCTTTCCGCTTTTGATTTTTATTGGAATCGGAGCGATGACGGATTTCGGCCCGGTCCTGTCTAACCCATCCACCTTTCTCCTCGGAGCAGCCGGCCAGTTCGGGATCTTTCTCACTCTGATCCTGGCCCTGGCTCTGGGGTTTCCGCAACTGGATGCGGTCTCCATCGGGATCATAGGAGCCTGCGACGGCCCCACTGCGATTTACGTGACCTCCAAGTACGCTCCCCACCTCCTGGGTGCGGTTTCCGTGGCTGCGTACTCCTACATGTCCCTTGTTCCGGTGATTCAGCCTCCCATCATGAGGCTCCTGACCACAGAAAAGGAAAGAAATACCATCATGCCGCCCATGATAGGGTCGGTCTCCAAGACCACCAAGCTGCTCTTTCCCCTGGTCATCACAGTCCTCGGCGGGTTGATCGCACCCAAGGGCCTTCCCCTGCTCGGAACCATCATGCTCGGGAACCTCATGAAGGAATCAGGCGTTGTCTCCCGGCTCACAAAGGCATCTGAAAACGAGATCGCCAACGTGGTCACCCTTTTCCTGGGGCTCTCCATCGGTGCGACCATGGCAGGCGATGCGTTCTTGAGGCCACAGACGTTGATCATTCTTTGTCTCGGTCTGCTTGCCATCTGCCTGGACACCGTCTGCGGCGTGTGCTTTGGAAAAGTCATGCGGGTCATGAGCGGCGGGAAGATCAATCCCCTGATCGGCGCCGCCGGCATTTCCGCCTTCCCCATGGCCGCCCGGGTGGCCCAGAAGGAAGGCCAGAAGTACAACAAGAAGAGCTATCTTCTCATGCACGCCATGGGAGCGAATGCGGGCGGTCAGATCGGCTCCGTGATCGCCGCTGCCGTCATGCTGTCTGTGCTGGCCGGTATGGGGATCATCAGATAAAGAGAGTCCCATTCCCATTGCCGTGAAAGGCTTTGATCCCCTGTCCCTTGGTTCCGCCAAGGGCAGGGGATTTTTGTTGACCAGGATGATCGGAGTTGGTAATAGCGCCATAATGAGGACTAACTCTTGAGTCCAGGGGAGAGCAGTTCAGCAAAAGGGTACCTGTGCGTCGTGGTCGCAGCCTTGATGTGGGCTTCATCAGGAACAGCGGGGAAAGCGTTGTTCGATGCTGGAATGAGCCCCTTTGACCTCGTGCAGATCAGGGTGATCCTCGCATCGGCCATCCTCCTCCTCGTGTTCCTCTTTTTCTCAAGGGATCTCCTTCGTATCCGGCCCAGAGACATCCCCTTCTTCCTTTTCCTGGGGGGTGTCGTCATGGCGGTGGTGACGGGCAGTTACCTGTACACCATCAGCAAGATCCAGGTGGCTGCAGCCATTCTCATCCAGTACCTGGCTCCCATCTTTGTCGCTATCTTTGCCATGCTCTTCTGGAAAGAGCGCCCCACCTTTCTCAAGATCGCAGCCCTTTTCCTCGCCTTCGGGGGCTGCTTCCTGGTCGTGGGAGGCTACAATCTCAAGCTCCTCCAGATGAACCTGCTGGGAATTCTGGGAGGCCTCACATCGGCGATCACCTTCGCGGGATACAGCCTGCTCGGTGAAAGGGCCATGCATCGCTACAAGCCATGGACGGTCCTCTTCTATGCCCTGGCTTTTTCTGCGCTCACGTGGCACGTGGTTTATCCGCCCTTCACCTATTTTCACGCGGGATACAGCCTTGCTGAATGGGGATGGATTTTCTACATCTCCATCGTTGGGACCATTCTTCCTTTCGGGCTTTTTTTTGCCGGGATCAACCATATCCGGTCCACCCGGGCAAGCATCACGGCGACCCTGGAGCCCATCTTTGCCGGGTTCCTGGCATTCATGCTTCTGGGGGAAACGCTTCTGCTTCTGCAGGTCGTCGGGGGTTGCATGGTTATCCTGGCCATTGTTGTGCTTCAGCTTCAGCAGGAGCATGACGAACTGGCGCCGGCTCTGATTCGTACGCAAAAGGATTGAATTCACCACAGGCACAGAGGACACGGAGGGTATTTATTTTTCCGTCTATCGGGAGATCCGCCGTCGCTAAAGCTATGGCGGGACAAGTACCGATAGACGGAAATAACCCTCTGAAGGTTGCGGACAAGTGACAGTTTGTTTAACCATTTTCGAGGCGCAGAACCTTTCTGCTTGTCGGTACCTCCCGACAAACAGAAACTTCTCTGTGCGCTCTGTGCCGCGGTGGTGAGATGGGGGCATGAGGGATCATGAGGTGCAGTGCTTTGCTCAGAGTGTGTAGCCTCTTTCTGCTCCTGCTCCCCTTCCTTTGCGATCGCGCGTGGGGAGGCGCGCTTTCCCTGGAGGAATACCTTTCGTCCATCCAGAAAGCCGTATCGCGGGTTGAGTCTGAAAAGGGCCGACTGAACGCTGAGGACGGCGCTTTTCTCGAAGAGCGTTTTCAGCCCCGTCTTGATGTAAACACCAAGAGCGGGGACCCCGTGCAGGTCGATAACGGCCGACTCCTTGGCTTGTTGAAACAGGCCCAAGAAACCGATCAGGGCCGCGATGCCCTGCTCGCCCACCTCAAAGCGCTTGGCAGTCAGATTTCATTCGCGGACCAGCCCATTCCCCTCAGCGAGGACCGCTGGAGGGAGAGCCATGCTCGCCTGGCAAAGGTCTTTGCAGCGAAGGAGTTCCAGAACCTGGAGGACGTGAAAGATCCCGCGTGGCTCGTGTATCTCAAGGAGCTGATGAAAAAGGTGATGGAGTGGCTGGGGAGAAATCAGGATATGGTCAAGGACTCCGGCCAGTGGCTCGAATATGTTTTTTATGGAGTGATTCTCGGAGGGGTCTTGCTCCTGGTCGTATGGATCCTTCGCACCCTGGGCCCTGTGGGCTGGCGTCTCCGAGACCACAAGATCAAATCCGGCCTGGAGAGAAAAGCCGCGGGGATGGACTGGCAAGCCTTGCGCGAGGAATCCCGCAGCAAGGGCGAGCAAGGAGCCTATCGGGAAGCGGTCCGGCTTTTCTTTATTTCCGTGCTCATGGAAGGCCATGAACGGGGCTGGTGGGTTTATCGGCGTGAAGCGACCAACCGGGAACACCTGAGCGCTGTTGAAGCGAGCACAGCCAGGCGGGAGGCCCTGGGGAAAATGATTCAAGTCTACGAGAACGCCTGGTACGGCCATGAGAGCCCGGGGAAAGAGGCGCTCCTGCAGTGTACGGAGTGGCTCCATCTGATGGAGGCGGGATAATGGCGGCGGAGCACCTTCGCTCCAGGAAGGTGGGGCTTCTGGCAGCCCTTCTTCTATCGGCGTTCGTTGTGATCGTCGGGATCGACGCTTACCAGAAGCTGAGGAGGCAACCTGGTCCGCCCTCCACCTACAATGCGGGCTCAGCCGGGTACAAGGCTTTGTACCTGTGGCTTCGAGAGCTTGGCGTTCCGGCGAAGAGGTGGGAGCGGCCGCTCATGGAGTTGCCGCGGGAAGCCGATGTGCTCGTGATGCTGTCGCCCAGCCTTGGCCCGGGGCCGGATGAACTCAAGGCTCTCGATGCCTGGGTTCGGAAAGGAGGCACTCTGGTCCTCGTATCATTGCAAGGGAATGCGTTTGCAACACACTTCGGTATTGGAGTGAAGATGCGAGCTTTTGGTCAGAAAAAGGAGGACAAGAGCCCGTCTTTTCAACCAGGCCCCTACGTCAGAGGGCCCCGGACGATCATGAGCAAAACGCATGCCGGTGCGGATTCCAAGAGACCGGAAGCGGTGGGCCATGCAAGAGATGCCTTCGGCAACCTCATCACGGTCGTTGAAGAAGGGCAAGGCCGCGTGATCATGGTCTCTGATCCTTCCCTGTTCTCCAATGTCCGGCTCAGGGAAGGGGATCATGCTCGCCTGGCGCTGGACATTCTCCTGACCCATCTGGGCCAGGGGCAGCTTTTGATCGATGAATACCACCATGGCCACGGCCGGGTGACCTCTGTGGCGGCCTATGTTTTTCAATCCGAGGCCTTTGTGCCCCTGCTTCAGGTCCTGTTCCTGCTCATCTTGCTCTGGCTCGCTGCGGGACGCCGTTTCGGATCGCCAAGGCCCTTGAAGAGAGAGACGGAGCGTTCTTCCATGGAGTATGTCCGGGCCATGGCTCACCTGTTCCAGCGCGTCAAGGCGAGGCGACTTGCCCTGGAGAGCGTTTTGCGCTGGTTTGACGAGGAAACGAGACGCCTTCTTCTTGACAAGGAGCCTGCTTTCCAAAGGGATATGGCGGAAGCCAGGAAACGCCTGGCTGCGGAAAACATGACGGATAAAGATCTCGTGAACACGGTGAGAACACTCTATGGCTCTCTCGCAAGGGCGAGAAAAAATGCTTTGTGAGGGTCTGTGCACAAAAACGAATGACAATATTTTAGAGCAAAAGGAAAGAGTATGGAAGATACATTGAAGCGGCTTTCGGATCAGATCTCTTCGGAGATCTCCAAGGTGATCATGGGTCAGAAAGAGGCTGTCACGCTGCTTCTCGTGAGCCTCCTTGCGCGGGGCCACGTGCTCCTGGAAGGGGTGCCCGGGCTCGGCAAGACGCTCCTCGCAAAAACTCTGGCTTTCATCCTGAGAGCGGAGTTCACAAGAATCCAGTTCACCCCGGACATGATGCCTGCCGATGTGCTGGGGACACAGGTCTATGATCTCCAGAACCGATCCTTCCGGTTCCGCAAAGGCCCCATCTTCACCGAGGTTCTCCTTGCCGACGAGATCAACCGCACGCCCCCAAAGACGCAGGCCGCCCTTCTCGAAGCCATGGAGGAGAGACAGGTCAGCATTGACGGGAAGACGGTTCCTCTCTCGGAGAACTTCTTTGTCATGGCTACTCAGAATCCTATCGAACAGGAAGGGACCTACCCGCTTCCCGAGGCGCAACTGGATCGGTTCCTTATGAAAATCCGTCTCGACTACCCCGCGCCTCAGGAGGAGCGTGAAATCCTCGGCCGATACGGCAAATCCGGCGACCCTCATGATCTTGAGAAGGCAAACCTGAAGAGGTTGCCGGAAGGAGAATGGATTTCGAAGCTGCGAAAGCAGGTCACCGAAGTGAAGGTCGAGGAAGGGATCATCGGTTATGTCCAAAACGTGCTGGAGCAGAGCCGGCACTCGCCCTACCTCTATCTCGGGGCCAGCCCGCGGGGAGGGATTGCGCTTCTGAGATCCAGCCAGTGCCTTGCGGCCATGGAAGGCCGCGGCTACATCACGCCGGACGATATCAAGCGAATGGCTTTGCCGGTGCTACGGCACCGCGTCATCCTGAGGCCTGAAGCGGAGCTGGAAGGTCTGACGCCGGACCACGTGATCGCAAGGATCCTGGAAGGAATTCCTGTGCCCAGGTAGAATCTTAGCTCCGGGGGGTTCAAAAGCGAACCGCAGAATATCGAATAACGAATAAAGAACGCCGAAGGGGGTAATTGAAGTGATGAAACTTCATGATTCGAAATTCCTTGTTCAATATTCGACATTCGGGTTTCCAATTTGGTTGAGGCCATAGGTCTGCATTGGGAACACAATGAAGAACCGAATTCGCCATCTCATCGAAAGAGCCCCGCTGCCTGCTGCGGGCGCATTGTGGGCCGCGGCAGCAGGGATTGTCATCGCCTTTGTGCTTCACTGGAAAGGCATGATCCTCTGGGATCTTGGGATTTTCCTGCTGTGCTGCATAGACTATGGCTTGAGCTTTAGAGGCAAAGAGATCGAGGCGAAACGCCGATCCCCTCGCCATCTCCTGCGGAAAGCCGCTCAGGAAATTGAGATTGTGCTGAGCAACTGGGCCGACTTTCCCAAAAACATCAAGGTCCGCGATCAGACGCCCTCGGGGTGGGAAGCGGCTCCTGTTCTCGCGAGCATGGTTCCTGCCAGATCCGAAGTGGTTCTTCGATACCCGGTCACACCGCCCGAAAGAGGAGTGTACGGATTCGGGGATCTTGACGCAAGAGTCGAAGGGCCGCTACGGTTAATCCAGAGACCCCTCCGTGTGCCGGCCGCCGAAGAGATCCGCGTTCTGCCCTGTCTTCAGACCCTGCGCTATGCCGACCTCATCGCCTACCGCCGCAGGGCAAGGCACTGGGGACTCAGGCAGATCAAGTGGCGGGAAAAAGGCCGCGATTTTGAAAGCCTTCGCGAGTACATGGAAGGGGACGATCCCCGGCACATTCACTGGAAAGCGTCTGCAAGGCTGGACCGGCCGATTGTTCAGGAGTTTCAGCCGGAAAAAAACCAGATCGTGATGATCGCCGTTGACGCGGGACGGCTGATGGGCGCTGTGTCCGAAGGGAAAAAGAAACTGGATCATGCGCTGGAGGCGAGCGCCCAGCTTGCTCACGCTGCGCTGGCAGGGGGAGATCAGGTGGGGTTCCTTGCTTTCTCGGACAAGATCCTTTTGTTTATCCCTCCCAAGAAAACCCACGGACAGCTCCAGGTCATCCTGGAAGGAACGGTCTCTATTCACTCAACCATGGTGGAGCCCCGGTATGAAGAGGCTTTCCTGTGGTTCCGGTCCCAGGTTCGCAGAAGAAGCCTGGTGGTGATTTTCACGGATCTGATGGATGAACTCGCTTCCGACAATCTCTTGGATGCCGTGGCCCTGCTTCGGCCCAGGCACCTTCCGCTGTGCATGGCGATCCGGGATTCCGAATGGGACGATCTCATGAGCCGGCCACCTACAAACGCCACGGACGTCTATGAGAGATCCGTGCTTCAGGAAACCATCAGGCAACGAAGAAAGGCCATAGGAAAGCTCCAGCGGAAGGGGGCGATCGCCATGGACCTTCCCCCAAGTCGGCTTTCCTCAAACGCTATGGAACACTACCTGGACGTGAAGCGAAGAGGGCTCCTGTAGAATCTCAGCCTGTGACTTCTGTGCAAGCGGCGTAGAAGCTCAAAACCGAACCGCAGAATATTGAATAACGAATAACGAACGCCGAAGTGAAGAAGAGTAATGACTGGACTTCATCATTCGACATTCCTTGTTCGACATTCGATATTCATTCGGCTTGACGGAGTGGGAAGCTTTGCGCCTGGGGATCTAACCTTTGCCGCGGCAAGAGGAGGTAACAGAGCAGCAGGGCAAGCAGAATGCCGGCCATTCCGAACTTGATGCCGGCGTGGACATGGATGGGGGAGAAGAAGGCCTCCACAATGCCTGCAATCACGAGCAGGGGAACACATCCCAGGATCAGACGGCCCGCTTGCCTTGCCCTGCCGAGCAGAGCGTCCTTTCTTGGAAGATCGCCGGGAAAGAGAAGGGCTCCGCCCAGCAAAAACCCTGCTCCGCCAGCGATGAAAATCGCTGTCAGCTCGATGACTCCGTGGGGAAGGACAAAGGACCAGAAGGGGACGCTCAGGCCATTGGTGTGACAGAGGCCTGCAAGGGTGCCGACCATGAGGCCGTTGAAAACCATGAGGTACAGGGTCCCGAGACCAAAGGTCATTCCCATCGCAAAGGCCAGGAAACTGACGGAGATGTTGTTGGTCATGATCCAAGTCGATGCCTGAGGCTTCATGGCAAGAATAGAGTCGAACCAAACCGTTCCTCCCTCTACTTGTTGGATGAGCTTAGGGGGAACGATGAGGGCCACGAAGGCGCCGTCCGAGACCGCTGTAATGAAACCGTATGCCATGCCTAGCGTGAACACGCTCAGCGCAACCAGAGTCCATGGCAGGGTTTCGCGAAAGGCCGCCGGGAATCCGGATCGAAGAAATCTCCAGAGAGACGCCATTCTGGGCGGAGAACTGCGATAGATCTGGCTGTAAGCGCGGGCAACCAGGTGGTTGAGGTACGTCTTCAGCTCATCTTCCAGACCTTCCTGGTTTTGAAAGGTCTGAAGGCGAGCAAGATCCGCAGTGGCTTCCCGGTACAGGCGCGTGAGGCCGATGAGCTCTGAAGCGCTCAGCCGTCCTCGCTCGAGGGACTGGATCGTGGTCTCCAGTTTTTCCCAGCGGGGCCGCCGGGACTCGACGAATTTGCGGATCGACTCAGCCATGACGGATTAGACCCTTTTGTGGTAGAATACCAGAATCGTGGAGACAACGAAAGACAGATTAGCGATCCAGACCCCCGAACAGGTAGGGTTTGAATATGTCCTTGCCGGTCTCGGGTCACGGACTGTCGCGTTCATGGTGGACACTGCCATCCGTTGGTCTTTTGTTCTAGGCATCCTCGTGGTGGTGGGCCTGTTCCTCAAGTTCCTGCCTGCCTTGGGCCTTTCCGCATGGATCACGAACCTTTCAAAGAACTGGGCCATCGCACTGGGCGTTCTGGCCTACGGGTGCGTGGAACTGGGCTACTTTCTTTTGTTTGAAGCCCTCTGGAGCGGGCAGACCCCAGGAAAAAGGCGGCAGGGTCTGCGCGTGATCCGGATCAACGGCCAGCCCATCGGCTGGCTGGAATCGGCCATCCGCAACATCTTGAGGGCTGTCGATCTTCTCGCAGGGGTGTACCCCGTGGGAATTGTGGTTGTTTTTCTGAGCCGCAACAACCAGAGAATCGGAGATTACGCGGCAGGAACCGTGGTCATTGTGGAACGCAAGAAGAGCGTTCCCGGAGGAAGAAAAGAATCTTCGGCATCTCAAGGATTGACGCATCCCGAAGTGGAATGGTATGTTTCCCGACTAAAACCGGCCCAGTACCAGGTACTCCGTTCTTTCCTTGAAAGGAGGGAGCAGATGGAGCAGGCTCACAGGCATGACCTAGCCCGGCTCCTGTCTCACCAGCTTTTCAAGCAGATGTCCAAGTCCACCAGGATGAGCATTTCCTATGAATCCTTTATCGAAGAAATCGTCGCTCTATATGAAAAAAGGCGAAGAGCCATCTGATTATCCAAAAAGGATCTGGTGCGAGGGAAACCATGGAAAATGATACGCCTGTGGGAACCGAAAAGAAGTTCATCGTCCGTCTTGTCGGTGTGAAGCCTGGAGCCTCCAGGGAAACCTTGGTTCAAGCCCTTCAGAGGCTTTTCAAAGGAAAAAGCGCGGAGGAAATAGGGAAAGCCCTTGAACGGCTGCCTCTCGTGCTGTCCCGTTCCGTGACGGAAGAAAAGGCGAGGCAGGTTAAGCTGTTCCTTGAATCGCAAGGGGCGATTCTGAAAATCACTTACTCCGCTTCTGCAATCATGGCCCCATCCAGGGAAAAGCGAATGCAGGACATCGCGCCAGTGGTAGAAACGGCCAAAGCGGTCGAAAGCGCTCCTCCTGGGGTGGAAAGGCGGGCCAAGCCTCGGGTTCATGCAGGGATCCAGGTGCAGCCCATGGGAGTCGGTGAAATCCTGGACCGATCGTTCCGGCTTCTGCGCCAGTACTTCTGGCTCTTCTTCATCATTATCTTCATTCCCCAAGCGGTCTTTTTTGCCGTGAACTTCGTTGTGCAGTTTCTCATCTCAGGGGACATGACGCAGGATTTCTCGGTGGTCACGGGAGCGGGGTTCGGCATCTCCGCCCTTCTGGGCGTGCTCATATTCCTGGTGCTCCAGTTCTGGGCTCAGGGGGCGCTTATCCACGCGGTATCGGAAACGTACCTGGGCCACAGCACCTCGACGAAGGCTTCCTATGGAGCCATGCGGAGCCGGCTTGGCCGCCTGATCGGCACCCTGATCCTCTGGTCCATCCTGGTGTTCGGTGTTCCCGCCTTGTTCGGCATTGCTGCAGCCATAGCTGTCCCGAGTCTGGCCATGATGGGGCTCGGAGGGGTGGTAGCGGGAATCATTGCCTTCGTGGTTATCCTCCTCGCCGTCTGGATTTTTACAACCCTTTTCCTGAATTGGCTTCTGGCAGACAAGGTCGTGGTACTAGAGGAACTCGCGTGGATGAAGGCCCTGCGGCGCAGCAAGGAATTGATGAAAGGCCGCACAGAGCCAGGCTTCTGGAAATCCATCAAGACAAAGGCATCGCTGATCATTGTCGTGGGGGTCCTGATCGGGCTTGGCATCCACCTTCTGTTCCAGCTTCCGGGTGTGTTGCTCGGGCTTGTTTTTTCCCAGGGGCTGGTGGTCACGACGGTCCAGGGAGTTCTGAACATGGTGGCCACTTCCCTTGCGACCGCGTACACGGCTATTGCCATGATCCTCTTCTATTATGATATACGGGTTCGCAAAGAGGGCTTTGACCTGAAGATGATGGCGGAAAAGCTGTAGCAGGTTGCTGAAAAACGCCCCAATCTCCCCTTTTTCAGAGGGGAGAGCTTTTTTTGGGCCTTGATTGACGATGACCGATTTCACACCGATAGAGATCCAAGACAAGCCTTTGTTCGATGAGTTCTTACGCAAAGACCCTCCCCAAGTCTCTGAGCTCACTTTCACCAACCTTTTTATCTGGCGGCACCATTATCAGCCCGCATGGTTAGAGTGGAAGGGATGCATCCTGATCGTCTTTCACCCTCAAAAAGGATCGGTTTACGGGCTTTGTCCCTTCGGCCCCGGCGACAAAAAAAGCGCCCTTGGCATTCTGTGCAAGGAGATCGCAAAACAGACGGCAGAGGGACGGATCTGCAGAGTGGGAGAGGAGTTTGTCACAAGGCACGTAGACCCGGCGAAATTTGAAGTCGTTCCCGACCGGGACAACAGTGATTACATCTACCTTACGAAGGATCTGATCAACCTTTCGGGCAACAAGTATCACCGCAAAAAGAACCACCTCAATCAGTTCCTCAAGAACCACGCGTTTGAATATCGCCCCCTCGATGCAGAGCTGGTGAAACGCGTTCTGGGCATGCAAGAGTCATGGTGTCAGATCAGGGAGTGCGTGCTTAAACCGGATCTCCTTGCCGAAGACTTTGCCGTTCATGAAGCGCTCATCCATTTTGAGGCACTGGGCTATCAGGGGGGAGCCATCCTGGTCAATTCCGTGGTGGAAGCTTTTGCGATGGGTGAGATGCTGAACCAAGACACGGCAGTCATCCACATCGAGAAAGCGAATCCGGATATCCCGGGGCTGTATGCGGCCATCAACCAGCTTTTCTCTCTCAATGCCTGGTCAAGAGCGACCTACATCAATCGCGAACAGGATATGGGCGTCGAGGGTTTGAGGAAGGCCAAGGAATCCTACTATCCTCATCATATGGTGAACAAATACACCTTGATTCCGAAATAAGAAGATAATACACACTGCGGACGAAAGAAGAATTGAAGAAAAAGCCACCACGAAAGCGCGAAAGGACGAAAGCGCGAAAGGAAGAAGGGTTTATAAAAAAACCAGGTTCTTTTTCGTGTTTTCCAGTTTTCGTGTTTTCGTGGTGAGTTCCTACGTTTTTATGCCGTGTTCTGTCTTCTAATACAATGCACTAAGGATACTCATGAACGAAAAACATATCGCCAAAATTGCCGGTGAGCTGAGCATTCGGGTAGGTCAAGTTTCCGCTACCGCAGAGCTCCTGGCCCAGGATGCCACGGTTCCCTTCATTGCAAGATACAGGAAAGAAGCGACAGGATCACTCGATGAGGTGGCGATTACTGCGATTCGCGACCGGCTGGCTCAACTGGAGGACTTGGACAAGCGACGGGAAAGCATCCTCAAATCCCTCGAGGAAAGAGAATTGCTCACCGAGGAGCTGAAAGCAAAGATTCTCGATGCGGAGACCATGAGTGTTCTGGAAGACCTCTATCTGCCTTTTAGGCCGAAGCGCCGGACCCGGGCGACCATTGCCAGGGAAAAGGGCCTCGAACCCCTTGCCACCATGATCTTCAGCCAGGATCAAGGGATTGACATCACGAAGGAAGCCTCTGCTTTCGTGGATGCGGAAAAGGGTGTAACCTCGCACGAGGAAGCTCTGGCAGGAGCGAGGGATATCATTGCAGAGTGGGTTAATGAAGACCAGGCTGCGCGGGCAGCGGTTCGCAGTCTCTATGCTCAAAAAGCCTTGTTTGCAACGACCGTCCAGGCCGGGAAAGAGGCGGAAGGCGCCAAGTACAGGGACTACTTTTCGTGGGAAGAGCCTGTGGCCAAGGTGCCGTCCCATAGAATCCTCGCGGTCTTTCGGGGAGAAAAAGAGGGGTTCCTGGATTTGCGTTTAAGCCCGCCTGAAGAAGAAGCCGTGGCAATTCTGGAGAGGATGTTCGTGAAAGGAGAGAGTGCTGCGTCGCAGCAGGTCAAGGAGGCGGTGCAGGACAGCTACAAACGGCTCCTTTCCCTATCCATGGAGACCGAGACGCGGGGCGAGACCAGGGAAAGAGCGGACCGGGAGGCCATCAAGGTCTTTGCCGAGAACCTCAGGGAACTGCTGCTGGCAGCGCCTCTGGGGCAGAAGAACGTGATGGCCATTGATCCGGGCGTGCGCACGGGCTGCAAGGTGGCGTGCCTTGACCGGCAGGGCAAACTCCTTCACACAGAGACGATCTATCCTTTTGATTCGGCGAAAAGAAGGGCGAGTGCGGAGGAGACGATTAAAACTCTGTACAGAACTTATAAAACGGAAGCGGTGGCGATCGGCAACGGGACAGCAGGAAGGGAAACAGAGGCGTTCATTCGAAGCCTGGATCTCCCGGCCGAAATCCCCTTGGTCATGGTCAATGAAAGCGGTGCCTCTGTCTACTCAGCCTCGGAAGTGGCCAGGAAGGAGTTCCCGGATCTGGACGTGAGCATTCGCGGTGCGGTCTCCATCGGGAGGCGGCTTATGGACCCTCTGGCCGAGCTTGTCAAGATCGACCCCAAGTCCATCGGCGTGGGGCAGTACCAGCATGACGTGAACCAGCAGGCCTTGAAGGGAAGCCTGGACGATGTGGTTGTGAGCTGCGTCAATGCCGTGGGTGTGGAAGTGAACACGGCAAGCGAGCAGCTCCTGACGTACGTGTCTGGCCTGGGTCCCCAGCTTGCAAGAAACATCATCGCTCTTCGAGACGAGAGTGGTCCCTTCTCAGCCAGGGAGGAGCTCAAGAAAGTGCCCCGACTGGGTCCCAAAGCCTTTGAACAGGCCGGTGGGTTTCTCCGGATA
>Ga0209450_10000898_pt1 | contig 14964 bp, 10 predicted proteins | sample FrelakmetLWP11LW_FD_187149 | JGI IMG/M metagenome (GOLD analysis project Ga0209450, IMG submission 187149) | Freshwater lake sediment microbial communities from the University of Notre Dame, USA, for methane emissions studies - LWP11 LW (SPAdes)... | ecosystem: Environmental > Aquatic >...
CCTGCGCATGCTGTCGCCGTGGGCGACGGGACTCGACCTGCCGCCCGACGTGGCCACCGTGGGTCATCCTTCCGGCGCCGCGCTGGTGCTGGGGCTCGTGGTGAAGGAAGTGCCGTATCTCGTGCTGATGACGATCGGCGCGCTCAATCAGGTGCGCGCGGAGCAGGCGCTCGCCGTGTCGCGGGCATTGGGCTACGGTCGCGCGGCGACGTGGTTCAAGGTGATCGTGCCGCAGATCTACCCGCAGTTGCGGCTGCCGGTGTACGCAGTGCTCGCGTTTTCGCTCTCCGTGGTCGACGTCGCGCTGATCCTCGGCCCCTCGAACCCGCCGCCGCTCGCGGTGCTCGCGGTGCGCTTCTTCCAGGATGCCGATCTGCGCTTCTGGTTCCCGGCCGCTGCGGCGGCCGTGCTGCAGCTTGCGATCGTGGTTGCCGCGATCGCACTGTGGCGCGTCGGCGAGATGGCGGTCGCTCGACTCGGGCTCGCGTGGATCGAGCGGGGCCGCCGCGGCGCCGCGCTCGCGTCGGTCGCCGGTGCAGCGGGGGCCGCGACCGGGGGGCTTGTGCTGCTCGCCATCCTCGCGATCGCCGGCATGGCACTGTGGTCGTTCGCGACGCAGTGGCGCTTTCCCGAAGCGCTGCCTGCCGGCTTCACGCTGACGCACTGGATGCGACTCGTCGACGGCCTCGCGGGTCCGGCCGTGACCACGCTGGCGGTCGGTGCCGTCGCGACGGCGATTGCGCTCCTGCTGGCGATCGCCTGCCTCGAGCACGAAGCGGACGCGCCCCGGCGCGAGCGGCCGCCGGCGCTCTCGCTCCTCTACCTGCCGCTGGTGGTGCCGCAGGTGGCCTTCCTGTTCGGCATGCAGGTGCTGCTCGTGCACGCCGGCTGGGACGGAACGTTCGCGGCGGTGGTGTGGGCGCACCTCGTGTTCGTGCTGCCCTACCTGTTCCTGTCGCTCGCCGATCCGTGGCGCGCGTTCGACCCGCGCGTCACGCAGGCCGCGGCAAGCCTCGGTGCTTCGCGCTGGCGCACGTTCGTGCGCATCAAGCTGCCCCTGCTCGCGCGACCGCTGCTGATCGCGGTCGCTGTCGGTTTCGCCGTCAGCGTCGGCCAGTACCTCGCCACCCTGTTTGCCGGCGCCGGGCGCGTCGCCACGCTCACGACGGAGGCGGTGACGCTGGCCTCCGGCGCCGACCGGCGCGTGATCGGCGCGTACGCCTTCCTGCAGGGACTGCTGCCGTGGGTCGTCTACCTGGCGGCCGTAGTCGTGCCCGCGGTGATGTTCGCGCACCGGCGCGGCGTGGCGAGGCTGGGCTAGGCCAACCCATGAGCGCAGCGCTTCGCCTCGACGGCGTCGAGATCGCGCTTGGCGCGCGCGTGCTGATCCCGTCGCTCGACCTCGTCGTCGGGCCGGGCGAGTGCGTGACGGTGATGGGCCCGTCGGGCTGCGGCAAGTCGACGCTCCTCGCCTATCTCGCAGGCACGTTGGACCCGGTGTTTCGTGCCCGCGGTCGCGTCCGGGTCGGCGACGACGACCTGACCAACCTGCCGCCCGAGCGCCGTCGCCTCGGCCTGCAGTTCCAGGACGACCTGCTCTTCCCGCACCTGTCGGTTGGCGGCAACCTCGCCTTCGCGCTGGCGCCGCACGTACGCGAGCGCGGCGAGCGACGGCGCCGCATCGAACAGGCGCTCGTCGAGGCGGGGCTGGCGGGCTTCGCGGAGCGCGATCCGGCGACGCTCTCGGGCGGGCAGCGCGCCCGCGTCGCGCTAATGCGCACGCTGCTGGCCGAGCCGCGGGCGCTGCTCCTCGACGAGCCCTTCAATCGCCTCGACGCGGCGTTGCGCGGTGAAATCCGTGCCTTCGTGTTCGATCACGCGCGCGAGCGCCGACTGCCCGCGCTGCTCGTGACCCATGACGCTGCCGACGCAGAGGCGGCGGGTGGGCGGGTCATCCGCCTCGCGGAGACCTGAATGCCGACCGCGCTCGTGCGCGCACCAGGACGGCGCGTCACCCCGCCGGATGCACCCCCATTGGGCGTGCTCGCGCGCAGGGCGCCGTCGGCTTCCGGGGCGATCCCGAGACATCGGTGCGGTGCGGGGCGCGCGAGGCTCCATGGCATGGAAGATGCGGGTTGCACTCCATGAACGCCCAACCCGCGCCCAGGCAGGTGATCGTGACCCGAATTGGTGCGCCTTTCGCGACGGCGATCGCAGGATTGCCGGCATGAGCCTGACGGCGCAGCAGATCGCGCTGGTCCAGGTGACGTTTCGCAGCGTGCAGCCGATGTCGGCGACCGCGGGGGAGGTCTTCTACAAGCGCCTGTTCGAGATCGAGCCCGAAACCGTTGCGCTGTTCAAGGGCGACATGCGGCGCCAGGGACGCGAATTCATGCAGGTGCTGGCAGTCGCCGTGGGCGGCCTGTCCAACCTGTCGACGCTCGTGCCGATGGTCCAGCAGCTCGGCGTGCGCCACGCGGGCTATGGCGTCAGGGCCTCGCACTACGATTCCGTGCGGCAGGCGCTGCTGTATACGCTCGCCGTCATCCTTCAGGACGAGTACACCGACGAGGTCCGGGCCGCGTGGGCGTCCGCGTACGCGATGCTCGCCGGCATCATGAAGGAAGCGGCCTGGGGCGCGCCGTAGCAGGCTGACACGCGCGCCTTCCCCGGGACCCCCGACTTCCCCTGCCCGGCCGCCCGGTACGCACCGCTGGCGCGACCGTGATCAAACACGAGTTGGGACGCATCGGCGTCGGGGCAACCGTCGAGGCGAAGGGCGTCGACGACGGCGGCGGCGTCGTGCTGGCCACGGTGATGGAGGTCAAGCAGGGCGTTCCGGGTGCGTCGCCACCGGTCGCCGGTGGCGACGATCGCGGCGAGTTCACCGGCGCGATCGAGTCGATGCCGCCGGCGGGTCTGGTGGGCAGCTGGCGCATCGCGGGCCGCACGGTGGTCGTCGTCGCGGCTACGCGCCTGCAGCAGGAGCTGGGCGGCTTCCCCGCGTCGGCGCGATCGTAGAGGTGCATGGACTCGTGGACGGCGTGGGCGCGGTCACGGCCAGCGCGATCGAGGTGAAGTCAGGAGGCGCAGGTGCGCCCGTGCCTCCAGGGGCCGGGGCGGAGCTCGAGATCGTGGGCACGATCGGCGCGCTCCCGCCCGGGGGGCTCGTCGGCGACTGGCGCGTCGGGGGCCGGCTGGTGCGTGTGAGGGCGGCGACACTGCTCGGCGCCCAGCACGGAGCATTCGCGATCGGCGCCACCGTCGAAGTCCACGGGCTCACTGATACCTTCGGCGGGCTCGTCGCCACGTGCATCGAGCGCACCGTCGGCAACGGGGCGCCCGCGCCTGCACTGCGCTTCTGGGGGGCGGTCGAGGCAATGCCCGCCGCCGCCACGGCGCCGATCGGACTCTGGCGTGTGGGCGGCCGGCTGGTCAGCGTCTCAGCATCGACGGCGATCCGCCAGAACGACGGCCAGCTCGCCATCGGCGCAATCGTTGAAGTCAGCGGCTGGGCGCAGGGTGATGGCACCGTACTTGCGCACGAGATGGAAACGCGCCGTGCAATCGGCGCGGTGCCGGGTCAGGCGAGCGCCGCGATCGAGTATGTCAACGACCGCCTCGGACATTACTTCATCACCGCCTTCCCGGCGGAGATCGCCGCGCTCGATGCGGGTGCGCATCGCGGCGAGTGGCGCAGGACCGGAGCGTCGTTCAACGTCGGCGGCGGCAGCGCCGCGGCGTGCCGCTTCTACGGGTTGCCGCCAAAGGGCCCGGACTCGCACTTCTTTACGGTCGACGCGGCCGAGTGCGAAAAGGTGATGCGCGATTACGCGACCTGGACCTACGAGGCGCATGCGTTCTCGATCGGCGCGCCGGTGGCGGGCGCGTGCGCTGCCGGACTGGTTCCCGTGAGGCGCTTCTACAACAACCCCGCCGCGGGTGCCGACATGAACCATCGCTACGTGACGAGCGAGCAGGCGGCCGCCGAAACGCGCGGGCGTGGCTGGATCGACGAAGGGGTGGTGATGTGCGCGCGGCCGTGAGCCGGGCATAGGCGGCGCCGCTACCGCGCCCGGAGCCCGCCGCTTCGCCCGGGCGTCGGCAGGCGGCGCCCGCGGGCAGAGGGTCGGTTGGCGACGGCGCGCCGCCGGGAACCCGTCGGGGGGCTCCTTTGGCGGCCGGCTTTTCCGTTGCATTGTCTAACCACAGGCATGGAACCACTTTGTCCTGGACAAATCTGAGTGTTCAGTCCGCCACTGGCACAGCGGCCGGACAACCCCCAGCAGTACGACGGCAGGGTCCGATCGGCAGCCGGGGGCTGTGACTTTCACCCAACTAGGCCGCGCTGCGGCCTGTCGATGGAGATCTGCCGATGACCTCGATTCGCCAATTGGTTGCCACGACCGTGATCGGTAGTGCGCTGACCGTTGCCCCGCTGATCGCGCACGCTGCGCCAACGGAAACCACACGCACCGGTGCAACGACCGTCACGCTCGCGCCTGCGTTCCTCGGCGCGCTGCAGTCGCTCGCCGTGACACCGGCCGCGATCGCGCCGGGCAAGCTCGTCGCGAACGCCAAGGGGGTGCGTGCTTGGTTCGTGATCTCGACCGGCGCCGTCGACCTGGCAACCGCCACACCTGGAGGCACGCTGAAGGCCGAGATCTCCCACGAAGGCGGTCTCTCGTTGAGCAAGGGCAACACGCGTGTCGAGCTGTCGAGCTTCGCGATCGAGATCGACGCGATGGGCAGTCTGCTCACGGGACTCGCGGTCGTGAACGACTCGCTGGCCGGCCGCATTCCGCTCTTCGACCTCGACTTATCGAAAGCCGGCCTCGGCCTCAATGGCAACATCCTCCAGGTCGACGACGTGGCAGCGACGCTCAACGAGGATGCCGCGAAGATCCTCAACGCCATCTTCGGCGTTACTGCCTTCCAGAAGGGGCTTCCCATCGGCACCGCCGACGTGCGCGCGCTGCTGGACCGCAGACACTGAGCATCGCGGCAAACGTAACGGTCAGTTCCGGCGCGCACGACGCGCCGGGACGACGTCTAGGCAGCGGTGTCGTCGTCCGCCACACTTCGGCGCGGTGGCGTCGGGCTCATGCGCGGCGTGGTGGATCGAGCAACGCTTCCCATCGGGCATCGTAGCGGTGCACGCGCTGCGCCGGTCCTAACGGTCCGGCAAGCGGCAAACCGCGGTTTGCCCACTCGAACATGCCGCCGCGGAGGTTGAAGACGTCGTGCGCGCCCACGGCGGAGAGCGCGCTCGCGAGTCGGGCCGAGCGCACCCCCACCGAACAGTAGACGACGATCGGGCGCGACTTCTCCATGCGGCGCAGCACGTCGGCGGGGGCGTCCTCCGGCGCGACGCACAGCGCGCCGGGCAACGTGCTCACCGCTTGCTCCGCGGGCGCTCGCACGTCCACGAGCACCGGCGGCGCAAGCGAGGGATCGTCGAGCCAGCGCGCGAGCGCAGGCGCGTCGATCGACGCGACGTCCGGAAACTTCCTCGCGAGCCACGACGCGAGGCCGGCGCCATCCACGGGTGGGCGCGACGGTGCCGCGCCTTCGATCCGCGCGCGCAACGCGCGTACCGCGCTGCCGGGCGTGGTCAGCACCGGCACGCGGACAACCTGCTCCACGGCCGGCGCCGCGCGGGCGAGGCTGAATTGTGCGAGCGCGATCACATCGCAATCTGCAGCGACGCGTTGCGCGGCCTCGGCGACGAGACGGTCGTGCGTCGCGGTGTCGCCGTGATTCAGTGCGGCGAGCGCGCCCTCGGCAAGGACCGGGTGGATTTCCGTGCCCGGCGGGAACTCCGCTGGCATCGAGGCGAGCGTCGGCGCAAACGAGGCGACCAGCCCGATGCGCCGGCCGGCCCGCACGGCGTCGTCGATCATCGCCTCGTTCGGCTTCAGCACGGGTACGTCCGGCCAGCGGCGCTTGACCGCGTCGATGCAGGGGCCGAACGCCGAGCACGTGAAGAGAATGCCCGACGCGCCGGTGCGCAGCGCATAGTCGGCGAGCGACACGAAGCGCTCGCTCATGCGCGCGTCGAGTGCGCCGGCGCGCGCGAGATCCGCCGACAGGCTGTCGTCCAGCAGGTTCATGCGCTGGACTTCTGGCCACGCGCGCTCGAACACCGCGTTGGTCGGCGCGAGCGAATGGGCGAGCGCGTGGATCAGCGCGATCCGGTGCGGCATGCGTCAGGCTTGAGCCGCCGCCTTGTGCATGCGCCGCCCCTGCCACCACCAGACGAACGCGACCAGCGCGAACGCGGGCAGGTAGAACCAGTGCGGCGTGTTGCGGCCGGACGGCACCTCGACGCGCTCGACGTCCCAGCCCTGCTCGAAGCCCGACTTCTTCGCGCGCGAGCCGAACTTGACGCCGGAGATCTGCACCGAGTCGCCGAGCGCTGCGAGCGTGAGGCCCGCCTCGGCGAGCCGCTTGCGGCCGTCCTCGCCCTTCGCGCCCAGGCGCACCGCGACGGTCTTGGCGACGTCGTCGCCTTCGATCGTCGAGCCCTTGATGCGCAGCACGAGTCGACCGCCATCGGGCAGGTCCTTGACGAAGTCGAACAGCTTCGCCGGGGGCTCGTGCTTGTACTCGGGCGCCAGGTAGTCCATGAAGAAGTCCGGCCGGAACAGCAGCATGCAGGCCGACGCGAGCAGCAGCGTCTCCCACCAGCGGCTCTTTACGCGGAACCAGTTCATCGTCACCGCGGCGAAGATCAGCATGGCGACGGTCGAGGCGACGATCACCGCGGTGAGCTCCCACCAGCCGGTGACGTCGATCAGCAGCAACGTCGGGTTGAAGATCCAGATGAACGGCAGGATGACGGTACGCAGCGCGTAGACCGAGCCCTGCACGCCGGTCTTGATCGCGTCCTCCCCGGAGATCGCCGCGGCGGCGAACGTCGCGAGCCCCACCGGTGGCGTGATGTCGCCCATGATCCCGTAGTAGAAGACGAACAGGTGCACGGCGATCAGCGGGATCACGAGGCCCGCCTGCGCGCCCAGCTCGACCACCACCGGGGCCATCAGCGTGGCCACCAGCACGTAGTTCGCGGTGGTCGGGACGCCGAGGCCCAGCACGAGGCAGACGAACGCGATGAACAGCAGCATCACGATCACGTTGCCCTGCGAGACGAACTCGACGAACTCGGTCATGCGCAGGCCGAGGCCCGTCAGCGTGATCGCCCCCACGACGACGCCGGCAGTCGCCGTCGCGACACCGATGCCGATCATGTTGCGCGAGCCGTCGACGAAGCCGCCGACGACGTCGTGGACGCCCTGCGTCCACGCACCGGGTGTGCGCGATCCGCGCACGAAGTCGAACAGCGGGCGCTGGGTGACCATCAGCAGGCAGAGCACGACGATCGCCCAGAACGCCGACAGCGAGGGCGAGAGCTCCTCGATCATCAGGCACCAGATCAGCACGCCGATCGGCAGCATGTAGTGCAGCCCGGCCTTGACCGTCGGCCACGTGTCGAGGGCCTTCGGGTGGTCGATGTCGATGTCCGAGGGCAGGTCGGGGCTCTTCGCCGCCATCCACGTCGAGAAGAGATACAGGCCGACGACGAACAGGCTGATCACCCACTGCGCGCCGTCGCCGAGGAATCGCTTGGCGAGCTCGAGGATCCAGTAGATCGCCCACATCACGATGAAGGTTCCCGAGATGCCGAGGCCGAGGCGGAGCAGGCTGTACTTCCACGGGCGCGTCGACCGCTGCAGGATCGGCTGCATGCCGAGCTTCAGCGCCTCGAGGTGGACGATGTAGAACAGGCCGATGTAGGAGAGCGTTGCCGGCAGGATCGCGTTCTTGACGATTTCCGAGTAGGGGATGCCGACGTACTCGACCATCAGGAAGGCGGCGGCGCCCATCACCGGTGGCATGATCTGACCGTTGACCGACGACATCGTCTCGATCGCGCCGGCCTTGATGCCGCCGTAGCCGGACTTCTTCATCAGCGGGATGGTGAAGATGCCGCCGGAGACGACGTTCGACACCGACGACCCGGAGATGAGCCCGTTCAGCGCCGACGAGACCACGGCCACCTTGGCCGGGCCGCCACGCATGTGGCCGAGCGCCGCGAACGAGACCTGCATCATGTAGTTGCCGCCGCCGGCGCGGTCGAGCAGTGTGCCGAACAGCACGTAGACGAAGATGGTCCCGGTGGACACGCCGAGTGCGATGCCGAACACGCCCTCGGTGGTGAGCCACATGTGCGACATCAGCCGGTTGAGCGACGCGCCCTTGTGCGAGAGCACCTCGGGCAGCCACGCGCCGCCCATGCTGTAGGCGATGAACAGGGCGGCGAGCGCGGCCATCGGCCAGCCGACGGCGCGGCGCGTGGCCTCGAGCAGCAGCAGCAGCCCCGTCGCCGCGACCGCGATGTCCTGCACCGTCGGGTTGCCAGGGCGCGTTGCGAGCTCGCGGTAGAAGATGATGATGTAGGCGGCCGCGAACGCGCCCGCGAAGGCGAAAATCCAGTCCTGCCACGGCACGCGATCGCGCGGCGACGACTTGAATGCCGGCCACGCGGTAAAGGCGAGGAACAGCGCGAAGGCCAGGTGAACCGAACGGGCCTCGGTGTCGTTCAGGATCCCGATATTGAACGTGAACGGCAGCGGGGACGCGTACCAGAGCTGGAACACAGCCCAGGACAGCGCGACCCCGAAGATGACCTTGCCGATCGGGCCTTTGGGCTTGCGCGCGCCGGTGTCGGCCTTCGCGACCAGTTCCTGCAGCGCCTCAGGTGCTTTCTCGATGTCCGTGGCCACGCAATTCCTTCCGCTTGCTTGGTGCAGAAAGCAAATGGGGCGAAGTCGCCTTCGCCCCGGATTGCATCGGCTAAAGGGCCGCCTCGCGCGACCCGCCGGGAATCACTTGATCCAGCCCTTCTCCTTGTAGTAGCGCGCGGCGCCGTCGTGCAGCGGCGCCGACAGACCGTCCTTGATCATGTTCTCGGGCTTGAGATTGGCGAGCGCCGGGTGCAGCTTCTTGAACTCCTCGAAGTTGTCGAAGACCGCCTTGACGACCTGGTAGACCGACTCGGCCGGCACCTTCGACGACGAGATCACCGTGGCCAAGACGCCGAAGGTCTGCGTGGCGTCCGGGTTGTTCGGGTACATGCCGCCGGGGATCGTCGCCTTGGCGTAGAACGGCTGCGAGGCGATCAGCTTGTCGATCGCCGGACCGGTCAGCGACACGAGCTTCGCGCCGCAGGAGGTCGTCGGATCCTGGATGTTCGCCGCCGGGTGGCCGACGCCGTAGGCGAAGCCGTCGATCTTGCCGTCGCACAGGGCCGGACCGTGCTCGTCGGCCTTGAGCTCGGAGGCGAGCGAGAAGTCGGTGAGCTTCCAGCCCATCGCGGCGAGCAGTTCCTCCATCGTCGCGCGCGTCCCCGAGCCGGGATTGCCGACGTTGAAGCGCTTGCCCTTGAAATCGGCAAACGACTTGATGTTCGCTTCCTTGCGCGCAACGACGGTGATCGGTTCGGGGTGCAGCGAAAACACCGCGCGCTGGTCGCCCCAGGGACCGGCCTCCTTGAACGGCGCGTTGCCCTTCAACGCGTTGTACTGAACGTCCGACTGCGAGAAGCCCAGGTCGAGTTCGCCCGCGCGGATCGTGTTGGTGTTGAACACCGAGGCGCCGGTCGACTCGACCGAGCAGCGGATGCCATGCTTGGCGCGGTCCTTGTTGACGAGGCGGCAGATCGCCCCGCCCGCGGCGTAATACACGCCGGTGACACCGCCGGTGCCGATGGTGACGAACTTCTGTTGGGCGACGGCGGGGGTGCTGGCGGCACCGAAGCCGACGATGGCGGCGGCCAGGACGGCTGCGGCGAGGGGAGTGCGGGTACTCTTCACGGGGTTTCCTCCTTCGGACAAGTGGGGCAGCAAAACAGTAGAACCTTAAACCGTTGCGATCGCCGCGTCGACTGCTTCGCGCAGCCGGCGGACGATCTCGGCCAGATGTTCGTCGGCGACGATGAACGGCGGCGCGAGCAGGATGTGGTCGCCCTGCCGGCCGTCGATCGTGCCGCCCATCGGGTAGGTCATGAGGCCCCGGGCCATGCCCTCGCGCTTGACGCGGGCGTGCAACTGCCTGGCCGGGTCGAACGGCACCTTCGTGGTGCGGTCGGCGACGAGCTCGATGCCGAAGAACAGGCCGCGTCCGCGGATGTCGCCGACGTGCGGATGGTCGCCGAATCGCTGACGCAGCATCGTCTCCAGGGTCGCGCCGCGGCGCCGCACCTGCGCAAGCAGCCCGTCGCGCTCGATCACCCGCTGCACGGCAAGCGCCGCGGCGCACGCGACGGGGTGGCCGAGGTAGGTGTGGCCGTGCTGGAAGAACCCGCTGCCGGCGCTCATCGCATCGACGATCCGCTGCTGCGCCAGCACGGCCCCGATCGGCTGGAAGCCGCCGCCCAGGCCCTTGGCGATCGTGATCAGGTCGGGGACGATGCCCTCCTGCTCGCAGGCGTGCAGCGAGCCGCAGCGGCCCATGCCCGCCATCACCTCGTCGAGGATCAGCAGCACCCCGTGGCGGTCGCAGACCTCGCGCACCGCCTTGAAGTAGCCGGGCACCGGCACGAGCACGCCGGCGGTCGCCCCGCCGACGGTCTCGGCGACGAATGCGATCACCTTCTCCGGCCCGAGGCGCCGCAGGGTGCGGTCGAGCTCGTCGGCGAGACGGCGGCCGTAGGCCTCCGACGTCTCGCCAGCCTGCTGGTCGCGGTAGGGGTAGCACGGCGACACGTGCTCGACGTCGATCAGCAGCGGCCCGAATTGGCGTCGCCGCCACTCGTTGCCGCCGACCGCGAGCGCGCCCAGCGTATTGCCGTGGTAGCTCTGCCTGCGGGCGACGAACAGCGCGCGTTGCGGCTGCCCGATCTCGACGAAGTACTGGCGCGCCATCTTGAGCGACGCCTCGACGGCCTCGGAACCGCCGGAGACGATGTAGGCGTGGCTCATGCCCGCGGGGGCGGTGCGGATCAGCTGGTCGGCGAGCGCCTCGGCGGGCTCGGAGGTGAAGAAGCTGGTGTGCGCGTAGGCGAGCTTGTCCACCTGGGCGTGGATCGCGGCCAGCACGTCCGGATGGCCATGGCCGAGGCAGGACACCGCCGCGCCGCCGCAGGCGTCGAGGTACTCCTTGCCGCTCGCGTCGCGGATGACCATGCCGCGGCCCGACACGGCGGTCGGGGGTGTGACGCGCAGGTGGCGGTGGAAGACGTGGGTCATCGCGACGACGGCTACTTGGACTTGCTCTTGTCCTCGAGCTCCTGGGCCTCGATCGCCGGCAACGCCGCGGCGGCGATCTGCTTGACGTCGCGCTCCTCGCCGTGCGGCACGTACACCTCGACGCGCCGGCTGGCGAACTCGATGCCGCTGGCCTTGAATGTCTTCAGGATTTTCTCGTAGGCGACGCGGCGGATCATGAAGGCCGCATCGCCGGGCTTCACCATGTACTTGACGCGCACGGTCAGCGAGCTCTCGTCGGTCGCGGTCACGCCCTGCGACTTGAGCGGCGAAAGCAGCGCGGGGCCGAGCTCGGGATCGGCCGCGACCTCGTCGCCGATCGTCTTGATAATCTTCTTGACCTTCTTCAGGTCCGTTTCGAGCGCCAGGCGGAACTCGAGGATCATGATCATCCAGTCGCGGCTGGTGTTGCGCAGGCGACTGATCTGGCCATAGGGAAGGATGTTGAGCGCGCCACGGTGGTGGCGCAGGAACAGTGCGCGCACGGTAATCTTCTCTACCGTGCCCTTGGCGTCGCCGACCTCGATGTACTCGCCGACGCGGAACGCATCGTCCATCAGGAAGAACGCGCCGGACACGACGTCCTTCACCAGCGTCTGCGAGCCGAAGCCGATGGCCACGCCGACGATGCTGGCGCCGGCGAGCAGGGGCACGATGTTCACGCCCAGGGCGGCGAGCACCGACAGCACGGTCATCACCATCAGCGTGATCGCGACGAAGATCCGCAACAGCGGGAGCAGCGTGCGCAGCCGCGAGGTTGGCGAACCCTCCGGCATCGCCGCCTCGTCCGCGAGCCGGCGGTCGATGGCCGTGCGTGCGATTTCCCACACGATGTACGCGATGAGCAGCACGAGGCCGATGCCGAGGAGCGCGCTCGCGATCTGCCCGCCGACGCTGCGCTCCGCCATGCCGAACAGATCGAGATCCCAGATCTTGCCCAGTGCGAGCACGCCGGCCACGATCACCAGGATGTGGATCAGGCGGCGCAGCACCGGCTCGTAGGAAGTCACCAGTCCGGCCAGCATCGATGGACCCTCGGTCCGCCGCGCCGCGGCCGCGGAGATCAGCGCCTTGGACAGCGCGAAGTCGACGACCGGCAGTGCCACCAGGATCGCCAGGCTCAGGATGCCTTGGCCCTGGCCCGGGACGCCGGTGATTGCCTCCCAGACTCGTCCGAAGAACACGGACAGCAGGTAGACGATCGCGGCGAACGGCCACAGGTCGGCGACCCAGTTGGCGATCGGTCCGTTGCCGCCCGCGCGGCGGATCAGGTCGCCGATGGACTTGCGCACGCGCCAGACGGCGAAGATGCAGACGCCGACGACGGCGACGCCGAGGACCAGCGCGATCGCCTCGACGTGTGCGAGATCGGAGCCGGTCGCGAGGAAGGTGTTCTTCGTCGCGACGAGCAGTCCGAACAGCGCGGCCACGGTGGTCACGGTGCGGGTCAGCGTCCTCGCGGATGCGTCGTCAAGGGGCAGCAGCCTCGCCTCCGGCCGCGAGGGAGCCAGCAGGAGGCTCGCAAGCGCGGCGACAACTCTTGCGATCACGATGGCGCCGAGCAGCCCGAGCAGCAGGATGCGGCGCCCTTCGTGGCCCTGCCAGAGCATCAGGAAGATGCCGAGGACGACGGCGCCGAAGACCAGCACGTAGCCGATCTCGAGCGCCAACCGCATCAGCAGCCGGACCATGTCCGACAACAGCCCCGCGCTCGGGCGCGTGCGCAGGTCCTCGCGCCACGCTCGCGAAGCCCGGCGCACGACCCATTCCACGAGCGCTGCGACGACGAGGGCCAGGACGAACATGCCCAACGCCATCCCCAGCACGCCGATGCCGTCGGGCTCGCTCAGGTTGCCGACGACGCCGCGCACCGCCGCCGGCATCGTCGCAACCGCCGTGATGATCTCGGCGATGCCGTCGCGCGCCGCGCCGGCGCCCCGGTGCACTGCGCCGAGCATTCCCGTGGCGGACGGCGCCTGCTGCTTTTCGGCGGGTAGCGCCGCGGCCCGGTCGAGCTGCTGCAGCAGCAGGTTGCGGACTTCCTGGTCCGACAGCCGCGATACCAGCTCGCGCGCGGCCTCGCGGGTCAGCGGCTCCGGCAGCTTCGCCGGCGCAGGCGCGGCGTCCTTCGCGAACGCGATGCCGGACTGCAGCGCGAAGAGAACGATGCACGCGACGACAAGCGCCGGGAAACGGCGCCAGAGGGAGGCGAGGGGAGTCATGCGATGGCCTGAGGGAACACCGGCAATCATGGGCCGGCCCGATCGGGACGGTCAACCCCGGGCGGCCGCCGGTGCCTTGACCGGGTCGCGATGCCACGACACGCGGGGCACCGCGGGCCGGTCAGTGGGGCGCGTAGGCCGGCGCCTTGAGCGCGCCCTCCTTGAATGTGCGCGACGCCGTCTGGTAGTAGGCGATGGCCTCGTCCGCCAACGTCCGGTCGAGCGCGACGGGCGTGGTCTCGAGCGTCGCGGGATCGACGCGGAACGTCTCGACTTTGCGTGCGGGGGACAGCACGACGAGCGTGCCGTCGCGGAGGTAGCCGAGCGACTGGTAGTTGCTCACGAACGCACGTGCCGGCGCGGCCGGCAGCTCGAACACCGAGCGGCCGAAGAAGTGGTCGTCGCCGTCGACGCGAAGCACGTCGAGGAGCGTCGGCGGCAGGTCGATCTGGCTCGCCATCGGCTCGTAGACGCCGGGCCGGACGAGCTTCGGCGCGTACAGGATGAGCGGGATGCGGTAGCCCGCGACCGGCAGCTTGCTCTTGCCGGCGACCGCCGCGCAGTGGTCGGCGAGGAACACGAACAGCGTGTCGTCGAACCACGGCCGGCGCCGCGCCTCCTCGACGAAGCGGCCGATCGCCCAGTCCGTGTACTTCACCGCGCCCTCGCGACCGCCGGGCGACTTGATGTCGATGCGACCGTCCGGGTAGGTGAACGGGCGGTGGTTCGACGTCGTCATGATGTGCGTGAACGTGCGTTTGCCACGCGCGACGTTCGCCTCGATCACGGTGAGCGCGTTGTCGAACAGCGACTCGTCGGCGACACCCCAGACGTTCTCGAACACGATCGACGCCTTCGGAAACTCGGTGCGGTCGACCACGCGGTAGTCGTTGGCGTCGAAGTACGCGTTCATGTTGTCGAAGTAGCCGTAGCCGCCGTACACGAAGCTGGTGGCGAAGCCCTGGTGCTCGAGGATCTCGCCGATCGTCGCCAGGTGGTCGTTGCCGGGGCGACGCACGATGGCCTGGCCCGGCACGGGCGGCGTGCCGAGCGAGGTCGCCTCGAGACCGCGCACGGTGCGCGTGCCGGTGGCGTAGAAGTTCGCGAAGCGCAGCCCCTCGCGTGCGAGGCGATCGAGGTGAGGCGTCAGGCCCTGCGCGGATCCATAGGCGCCGAGGAATTCCGCCGACAGGCTCTCCACCGTCACCATCACCACGTGCCGTGGCGCAGTCGGCGTGATCGGCAGGTGTTCCTCGTCGTCCTCGTGTTCCCTGCGCGCGATGTCGGAGTCGCGCACGAGCGGCTTCCGCTCGACGCCGAGCGACTTCAGGATGTGGTCGGCACGGTCCTGGTCGATCGTCGCGTAGAAGCGGTCGTAGTCGAGTTCGTTGCGCCGCACCGCGGCGAAGAACGTGAAGATGCCGTTGCCGGAGAGTTCGTCCGCATAGGCATTGCCGATGCCGCCCAGCTGGTCG
>Ga0209450_10000899_pt1 | contig 14957 bp, 17 predicted proteins | sample FrelakmetLWP11LW_FD_187149 | JGI IMG/M metagenome (GOLD analysis project Ga0209450, IMG submission 187149) | Freshwater lake sediment microbial communities from the University of Notre Dame, USA, for methane emissions studies - LWP11 LW (SPAdes)... | ecosystem: Environmental > Aquatic >...
CGTTGGAGTCCTTGGCCGTGGAGAAACCGGCGTACTGGCGGATGGTCCACGGCCGGTGCGAAAACATGGTGGCCCGCGGCCCGCGCACGTAAGGCGGCATTCCCGGCAGGCTGTTCAGATGCTCGAACGCCTCGAGGTCCTCGACCGTGTAGAGCGGCTTGACCACGATGCCTTCGGGGGTCTTCCAATTCAACGACTCCACGGGTTTGCCGCGCAGCTCCTTGGAAGCGAGCTCTTTCCAGTTCGGGTAGTCGGGATGCTGGGCCATGAGTTCATTCTCCTCCGTTTATGGTTCTCGAATCGCGAATCCAGGATCCAGTATCTGTCTTTTCAATGCCCGCCCCTTTCGCACAGCTCGACCAGCACCCCGCTGGTCGCCTTGGGGTGAATGAAGGCGATCCGGGCGCCGCCCGCGCCTTTGCGGGGCTTCTCGTCGATCAGCTGGATCCCCTTGGCCTTCAGCTCGACGAGCGCTTCATCGATGTTGGCGACGCGAAAGGCGATGTGCTGAATGCCTTCGCCCTTTTTCTCTAGGTATTTAGCGATGGGGCCGTCCGGTGCGGTGGACTCCAGCAGCTCCACCTCGCTTTCGCCGACCGGCAGGAAGGCGGTCGTCACCTTCTGCTCCGCCACGGTTTCGGTGCCCTCGAGGCTGAGCCCCAGCGCATCCGTCCAGAAATTCTTGCCGCCCTCGATGCTCTTCACGGCAATGCCCAGATGGTCGATTTTCAGAATCTTCATGGAATCCCTCCTCGGCAATTTGAAATTTCAAATCTAAAATTTGAAATGGTCCTACCGGGCCGCCTGCACGGACACGACGTCCGGGACTTCCCGTTTCAGGAACTTCTCGATCCCGTTCTTGAGGGTCATCTGCGACATCGGGCACCCGTGGCAGGCCCCCTTCAGGCGCACCGTGACGATGCCGTCCTGCACGTCCACCAGTTCCACATCGCCGCCGTCCCGCTGCAGCATAGGTCTGATCTTTTCGATGGCCGCCTGCACTTTTTCTTTCATGGCTCATCCTCCTTTGCCGGATCGCTCAAACCGTTCCGAAGCATCCTGCCCGGTCGGACCATCGGGATGCTCGCGGCAAGGTATTTGGGCGTTTCGGTATTTTGGTGTTTAACCAGACACCTGAAGACCCCAATACCCAAACACCTTGTTCTTGTGCACCTATATCAGATTTCCCGATTTTCATAAAACCGCTTTTTGAAACCCTCGAATTCACCCTTCAGAATCGCCTCGCGAATCCGCCGGAGGAAGTTGAGGAAAAAATACACGTTGTGGATCGTGTTCAGGCGGTAGGCCAGCAGCTCCCGCGACAGGAACAGGTGCCGCAGGTACGCCAGGGAGTAGTTCCGGCAGGTGTAGCAGGCGCAGCCCGGATCCGGCGGGTCGGTGTCCGTGCGGTACCAGGCATTGGTGATGGTGATGGTGCTGTCGGCCGTGAAAAGCTGGCCGTTGCGGGCATTGCGGGTCGGCAGGACGCAGTCGAACATGTCCGCCCCCAGGCAGACCAGGTCGATCAGGTCCTCAGGCCTGCCGACGCCCATGACGTATTTAGGCTTCTCATCGGGCAGCAGCGGCAGGCTGAAATCCGCGATTGGCAGCATGAGATCCAGGGGCTCGCCGACGCTCAGCCCGCCGAGGGCATAACCGCTGAAATCCAGAGCGCTCAGGCGTTCCGTCGACTTCCGCCGCAACTCCTGGTGCATCCCGCCCTGAACGATGCCGAAAAGGGCCTGATGCCCGCCCCCGGCCGACCGCCAGGTGTCCCGGCAGCGCCGGGCCCAATCGAAGGTAATCGCTTCGGCCCGCTCGGCTTCTTCGAAGGACGCCGGGTAGGCCGTGCACTGGTCCAGGCACATCATGATGTCGGAGTCCAGCCAGCCCTGGATTTCAATGGATGTTTCCGGCGTCAGCAGGTGGCTCGATCCGTCGATGTGGGACTGGAAGGCAACCCCTTCCGCCGTGACCCGGGCGAGCTTGGCCAGGGAGAATACCTGGAAGCCGCCGCTGTCGGTCAGGATGGGGCCGCGCCAGTTCATGAACCGGTGCAGGCCGTTGAACCGGCTGATCACCTCTCGGCCCGGCCGCAGATAAAGATGATAGGTGTTGCCGAGGATGATCTGGGCGCCGCAGGCCGTCAGTTCCTCGGGCGTGACGGACTTCACCGACCCCAAAGTGCCGACCGGCATGAACACCGGGGTTTCCACCGGCCCATGGGCGGTGTGCAGGACGCCGGCGCGCGCGCGGGTTCGGCTGCAGCGGGCGGTAATTTCGAAATGGAACATACCTTCCTTCTCCGTCGACCTGCCGGGCACATGCAGCATCAGGGGTCGAGGGGTCAAGGGTCCAAGGGGTCGAGTGAAGGCATAGCGCCATCCAATTTTATGCCCTTGAACCCTCGGCTCCTTGAACCCTCGAACCCTTTACTCAATCAGCATCGCGTCCCCATAGCTGTAAAACCGGTAGCGCTCGCGCACCGCTTCGCGGTATGCGTTCAGGATGTTCTCCCGGCCGGCAAAGGCGGACACCAGCATCAGCAGGGTCGATTTCGGCAGATGAAAATTGGTGATCATGGCATCGACCGCCTTGAAGCGAAAGCCGGGGTGGATGAAAAGGTCGCAGGCCCCGCTGCCGGCCGCCGTCCGTCCCTGCGGGTCGGTCGCGAACTCCAGGGTGCGCACCACCGTGGTGCCGACGGCCACCACCCGCTTGCCGTTGGTGCGGGCGGCATGGACGGCGGCAGCCGTTTCCGCCGGGATTGAAAAGCGCTCGGCGTGCATCCGGTGCTCGCGGATGTCCGCCGCCCGCACCGGCGCAAATGTTCCGTAGCCGACGTGCAGGGTGATGGGCGCCATCGCAACCCCCTTGGCCCGCAACCCGTCCAGAAGCTCGGGGGTGAAGTGCAGGCCCGCCGTGGGTGCGGCCACGGCGCCGCGCACGGCCGCGTAGACCGTCTGGTAGGCCGATCGGTCCGTCGGGGCATCGGCCCGCCGGATGTAGGGCGGAAGCGGCACGTGCCCCACGCGGTCGAGCAGCGCATCGAAATCCTCATCCCCTGAAAATTCGACGCTGCAGGTCCCGTCCCCCGCGGCGACCACCGTACCGCTCAAGCCCGCATCGAAAACAAACCGCGTTCCCGCCCGCGAGGGCTTCGAGGATTGGACGAGGCACTCGCAGGTAAACCGGCAGGGGTCGCCTGAACGGCGGCCCCCGGCGTAATCCAGCAGGAACACCTCGACCCTGCCGCCGGTCGCCTTCCTCCCCAGCAGCCGGGCCTTGACCACGGCCGTGTCGTTCACGACCAGGACGTCCCCGGTCGAGAACGACCGTGCGATCCCGTCGAAGCGGAGATGGGACACCTTGCCCGTGAAGCGCTCGAGTCTCAGCAGCCGCGCATGGTCCCTCCGGGCGCCGGGCGCCTGCGCGATCAGTTCGTCCGCGAGGTCATAATCGTAGTCGGCAAGGGAATACATGTGCCGGTCAAGATCTCCCCATGTAAACCAGCCACAGCCCGGCAGCCATGAGGGCCAAACCGAGCTTGCGCAAATGCCCGTCGGGAGTCGCCCCGATCCGGGCGAGCCACTCCTTCATCCGGGCGGGAAAGGCGAAATAGGGAAGCCCTTCCACGACCAACACCATTCCAAGAACGCACAGAAAATATTTCATACCGCCGATCCCATCCCCACGCCCACATCTTCAATCCGATCGCCGCCGCCGGCACCGGCACGGGTTGCCTTATATAGCTTTCACGCCGACATCTTGTCAAAAGCATTCACGCGCATCGGATTCAACCGCGGGAGCCCTTCGGTTGACACTGAAGGCCCATGCCTTAGTATTCATACGCAGCCGGTTTTACGATCTGACACCTCAACCGCCGGACCAGGTGGCCGCCATGCGCATTACCATCCACTATCTGACTGCCGTCGTCATTCTGACCATCTACGGGGGCCAGGTCTGACCGTTCATGGCGGAGCTACCCCCCGTGAGCCTGGGGGTGCACATCTTTGCGGCCTACGGAGCGGTCCTTTGCCTGCGCCGGCCTCTTGAAAACCGGTGGGTAATGGTCTCAGACGAAGTGTCGCAGCCCAAGCGACAATTCGTTTTCGATTTTCTGCTGGGGCTGGCAGCGGGCCTGCTGGCCGCCGCCCTGAATGTCATTTTCCACGGGTTCCCCGCACTGACCACATTGAGCCTGATTTACGGCGTTCTCATCTACAGCTTTTTCATCGCCCTGGACATGTCCCTGGCCCGGGAACGGGCGATTATCCTGAACGCGCTGGCTCAACACACGACCCCGGCGCCCCCCCAGCGCCTTTACTCCATGACCCGGCGGTTCACCCTGGTGGCGGTTGCAACGGCGCTCTGCGTGTCGATCGTCAACCTTTCCGTGATTGCCCGCGACATGTCCTGGATGACCACGGTCGGGACCGACCCCGGCGCGATCCGCGACGCCATCCTGTCGGTCACCTACGAAGTCCTTTTCATCATGGCCGTGCTCCTGGGGCTCGCCATCAACCTGATCGTCTCGTATTCCCGCAACCTGAAACTTCTTTTTGAAAATGAAACCGGCGTGCTCGAGCGGGTCACCAACGGCGACCTGAGCCGGCTGGTGCCGGTTGCGACCCGCGACGAGTTCGGCCTGATCGCCGGCCACACCAACACCATGATCGAGGGGCTGCGGCACCGCATCGAATTGATCACGGCCCTCAAGCTGGCGGAGGAAGTGCAGCACACCCTGCTTCCGGCCGCCCCCCCGATCGTCCCGGGGCTCGACCTGGCCGGGGCCAGCATCTACTGCAACGAAACGGGCGGAGACTACTACGACTACGTTATTTTGCCGGAAGGCCGGCTGGGGATCGTCGTGGCGGACGTGGCGGGGCACGGCATCGACGCCGCGCTCTTCATGGCCTCCGCCCGGGCCTTCCTTCTCTCCGGAACCCAGGACTTCAAGAGCCCCTCTCTGCTGGTGCGGGAGGTCAACCGCTACGTGACCCGCGACAGCGCCGGCACCGGCCGCTTCATGAGCATGTTCTTCCTTGAAATCGACCCGGCCGCGAAAACGCTGCGCTGGGTCCGGGCCGGACACGAGCCGGCCGTGGTTTTCAACACGGTCAGCGCCAGCTTCCGCGAGCTGGGCGGTGAGGGGATGGCGATGGGGGTGGTGGACAACGTCGAATACCGGGAGTACACCCAGCAGGGGTGGGAACCCGGGTCGGTGGTCGTCATCGGAACCGACGGGATCACCGAAACCCGCAACACGGCCGGTGATTTTTTCGGGAGCGAGCGGGTCCGCGAGATCGTCCGCGCCCACGCCGCCGCCGCCGCCGCCGACATTCAGGCCGCCGTGATCCAGGCGGTGCAAGCCTTCCGAGGCGAAGCCCCCCAGGAGGATGACGTCACGCTGGTGGTGGTGAAGCTGCTGTGAGCTCAACGCTCGAAGCTGAAACGTTCTCGCCTTCCTTAAAAAACCCTTTCCGCTTATAAAAACCGTTTCAACGGTTTTTATAAGGGGGTGCGGCCGGCGGCGGCGATCGCCGCGCGAGCCAGGAGCAGCAGGGGGTCGAACACGGGGAGGCCGAGATCCCCGGGTTTCAGCACCAGCGAGATTTCGGTGCAGCCGGCAACCACCCCTTGGGCGCCGCGCTGGGTCAGCCTGCCGGCAATCTGCCGGATCTCGGCAGCGACCGCGCTGCGGCCCCGGCCGCCGGGCGCGCCTTTTATTTCGTATATGGAAACCATGACGCGCTCCTGATCCGGCCCCGCCGGGGTGATGGTCTCAATTCCCGACGCCTGGAGCTTTTCCCGGAAGCGGCCCCCCTGAAGCGTGCCGGTGGTGGCCAGCATGCCGACCGTGCGGATGAGCGGGTGGTGTCTGCGGATGTGTTCGGCCACGACGTCGAACATCGACAGAATCGGCAGCCCGGCCTCCCGCTGCAATTCATCCAGGAAGAAATGCGCCGACACGCAGGGAATGACCACGAAGTCCGCGCCCGCTCGCTTGAGGGCCTCGATGCCCGCCGCCATCGCCGGCGCCGGCGACTCCCCTCCTCTAAGAATGGCCGCCGTGCGGTCCGGCACCTTGGGGTTGGAGTCGATGACCACCCGCAGGTGATCCTGGTCCCTGGCGGCCGGGGTGTGGGCGATGATCTTGCCGAAGAGATCCAGCGTGGCCTCGGGGCCCATGCCGCCTAGAATGCCGATCGTCTTTTCCATAGAAGCCCTACTTAGACCATGGGAACGGGGGGGTGCAAGAGGGAACGGATAGGGTTCAAGGATTCAAGGAAAAAAAAGGCCTTTTCTTTTGGTTCTCCTTGACCCCTTGTATCTCTGGACCCCCCGACCCCTTTCATTTCAGTATCTGCCCCAGAAAGTCCTTCGTCCGCTGGCTCTTGGGGTGTTTGAAAAACTCATCCCCGCTGCCGCGCTCCACAATCCGGCCCGCATCCATGAAGATGATCTCATCCGCCACTTCGCGGGCGAACCCCATCTCGTGGGTCACCACCAGCATGGTCATGCCGTCTTTGGCGAGCCCGATCATGACTTCGAGCACCTCCTGGATCATCTCCGGGTCCAGGGCCGAGGTCGGCTCGTCGAACATCATGCAGTCGGGCTCCATGGCGAGGGCCCGGGCGATGGCCACGCGCTGCTGCTGCCCGCCCGAGAGGTTGGCCGGGTAGGCCGCGGCCTTGTCCGGGATGCCCACGCGCTCCAGGAGCGCCATGGCTTTTTTCTCGGCCGCCGGACGCGACTGCTTCCTGACCTTCATGGGAGCGAGCGTGATGTTGCGCATCACGGTCAGGTGGGGATACAGCTCGAAGCGCTGGAAGACCATCCCGATCTTTTCCCGCAGCTTGTAGAGGTTGGTCTTGGGGTCGCTCAGCGAGACCCCATCGACGAGGATCTCCCCCCTCTGGTAGGGCTCCAATCCATTGATGCAACGCAAGAGCGTGCTTTTGCCGGAGCCGCTCGGGCCGCAGATGACGACCTTCTGACCACGCTGGACCACCTCGTCGACGTCGGCCAGTACCTGAAAATCGCCGAACCACTTGCTGACCTTCTTGATCTCAATCATGGCATCACAAGACCTTGGCTTTGCGGCTCTTCTCCTCGTAGTGCAAGCTGATCCGAGACCCGATGAAGCAGATCACGAAAAAGAGAATCGCCACAAAACTGTAAAGTTGTATCGATCGCACCTCGATGCTGTCCACGATGGTGGTGCGGCGCACCATCTCCTGCAGCCCGATCACGTAGGCGAGGCTCGTGTCCTGAAACGTGATGATGCTCTGGGTGATCAGGCTGGGCAGCATGCGCCGGAAAGCGATCGGCACCAGGATGTAAGTGGCTGTCTGGCGATAGGTGAGACCGGTGGAATAGGCGGCGCTCACGAGATCCCGGCTGATGGTTTGAAATCCGGCCCGGAAGATTTCCCCGAAATAGGTGGCCTCGAACACGACAAACGAAACGGCCGCGGATATGAACGGGTCCATCGACCGGCCGGTGAAAATGGGCATGACGAAATAGACCCAGAAGATGACCAGGATCAGAGGGATGTTGCGGAGGAAGTTCACATACACGGTGACCGGGTGGTAGACCCAGGGCCGCTTGGATATGCGTCCGAGCCCCACCAGCGCCCCCAGGAAGAGCCCCCCCGCCAGCGCGAAAGCGGCCAGTTGGACGTTGGTGAGAAACCCGCCGAGCAGGTAGGGCAGGTTAGTGAAAACGGCGTCGAACATGGCTAGCGGGTCACCAACCCGGGGATACGGAACTTGGCCTCGATGAGGTTCATCATCTTGACCACGGTCATGCCGAGCACGAGGTAGATCGCCATGGCGCCGGTGGTCGCCTCCAGCCCGTGGAAGGTCTGCTCGTCGATCTTGTAGCTCATGAAGGTCGTCTCGGCCACGCCGATGGTCATGGCGACCGCCGAGTTCTTGAAGATGGTCAGAAACTCGGTGGTGAGGGGCGGGATGATGAGCCGCAAGGCGTGGGGGACGATGACATACCAGTACATCTGAAGGTGGGTCATGCCGGTGGACAGAACGGCGTCATACTGGCCGTGGCCGATGGAAGCGAAACCGGCGCGAACGTGCTCGGCCACCCGCGAGGCCGTGTAGAGCCCCAGCGCGACGACGGCGACATGGTAATTGAGGCCCGAAATGGAGTTGATCTTGAACTGCAGGGTCTTTCCGAACAGCATGGGACCCGCGTAAAACCAGAAGAAAAGCTGGACCAGAAAAGGGATGTTGCGGAAGACCTCCACGTACAAGGCGCCGATGAACCGCAGGGGCCACCAGGTGGACGCCCGCAGGGTCCCGAAAAGGAGGCCCAGGATGAAGGCGATGACCCATGCCAGGGCCCCCACCTGGATGGTCATCCAGAGGCCCTGGAGCAGCCATTCCCCGTAGGGTTGGCGCCACAACACGCCCCAGTCGAATTTGTATGCAAGCATGGGAGCAGGGTCCAAGGGTCCAGGGGGTCAAGGGGTCAAGGGAAGCGGGGATGCCGTACCCCCCTCGAACCCTTGAACCCTCGGACCCTCGAACCCTTCTCTTTTACTTCTTCTTCAGCCACCCCTCGTCCATCGGGTAGACGATCAGCTGGAGGTAATCTTTGTACGCCTGGGACATGGGGATCGGCACCAGCCCCTTAGGCCCCATCCACTTGTCGTAGAGCTCGTAGAATTTGCCGGTCTTAATGGTCCACAGGATGGTGTTGTTGACGAAATCCCGGAAGTCGGAGTCGTTTTCACGCATCAGGTAGCCGTAAGGTTCATAGGCGATGGCAAAATCCACGGTCCGCCAGGCAGCCGGGTTTTCGTCCTTCATACGCAAGCCTTCCAGCAGGCTGCGGTCCGTCGCATAGGCGTCGATCTTTCCGGTCTTGAGCGCCAGGAATCCCTGGGCGTGGCCTTCGGTGGTGACGATCTCCTTGGGCTTGTATTCGCCGGCGGCCGCCTGGTCCTCGATGGCCTTCAGGTTGGTGGTGCCCCGGGCCCCGCCAAGGCGCTGGCCGGTCAGGTCTTTCTTGGTCTTGATGGGGCTGTCCTTGGGCACCAGGAAGCTCGTCTCGGAAAAGAAGAATATCAGACTGAAATCCACCACGTCCTCGCGTTCCTGGGTGTAGGTGGTGGACCCCATCTCCACATCCGTCGTCCCATTGAGAATCATCGGGATGCGCGTCTTGGTGGTGATGGTGACGGACTCCACCTCGATCTTCTTGCCGAAGTATTTGGAGAGGTTCTCCGCCAGAATGTTCGTCATATCCACCGAGAAACCCACCTGCTTGCCCACCTTCGGGTCGATGAAGGCAAAGGGGATCGAGTCCTCCCGGAAACCGACTTTGATTTTTCCGGTTTTCTCGATCTTGTCCATGGTTTCCCCGGCCAGCACCGGAGCCGCGGCCATGGTCAGCAAGCAGACCCCCAGGATGAAGAACCCACACATGCGACGTTTCATCATACGCTCCTTCCTTCCGGTTCATGGTTGTTCGGGATGATGCGCCTTCAGTGAAACAGCTTAAGACACGTGCTTTGGATTTGAGACGACTTTGAAACGGTTTGAATCGCTTGAAGAGTATTCAATAGAATGTCTGCGGGTTCGAGTCAAGATTGAACTCACGGGCGGCCCTCTTTCCTGCACCCCTTCGCGGAACAATAATTCCTTGTCAATGTCGGGGGTTTGATAGTAAGAAAGTAGCTTAAACTTTAAATCTCCCTGGCGGCGGGAGGTTGTCCAAGGAGCATCGGATGGCCAAGGCCATGCAGCCGATCGTCAAGCGGTCGCTGTTTTCATGGGTATTCGACGGCAACCTCAAATGGCAGCTCCTCCTGCTCGCCATCATCGGCGTCTTTGTGTTCTCGCGCGTCTTGCCCCTTGAGATGCAGAAGCGCATCGTCAACCAGGCCATCAGCCTGCGCAAGGTGGACCTGCTCCTTACCTACTGCGGCTACTACCTGGCCGCCGTGCTGCTCTCCAGCGCCTGCAAGTACCTGATCAGCGTCCTGGAAACCCTCATCTCCCAGCAAGCGCTGGCCCGGATGCGGACGGCGCTGTTTGAGCACATCATCTCCCTGCCGTTGAGTTTTTTCCGCAACACGCAGCCTGGGACCGTGGTCAACACCATCGTCAACGAACTGGCCGTGCCGTCCAACTTCGTGGGATCGGCCATGTCGACACCGGTTTCGAATATTCTGACCCTGCTCGCCTTCGCCGGCTACCTCCTCTGGCTGAACCCGCTGCTGGCGGTCGTCTCTCTCAGCGCCTACCCGGCCGCCATGGTCCTGCTGCCGCTGCTCCAACGGCGCGCCAACGCCGCCAACAAGCAGCGCGTCGACCTGTCGCGCACCTTTTCCGGCCGCATTGCCGAGTCCATCGACGGGATCCACGAGATCCACGGCAACGGGGCGTACCGGATCGAGGCGAACAAATTCAACCGGCTGGTGGAAGCGCTGCGCAAGGTCCGCGTCGTCTGGAGCCTGTACCGCTTTGCCGTGAAGTCTACCAACAATTTATTCACCAGTCTCGGTCCCTTCCTGGTGTTCCTCCTCGGCGGCTACCTGACCATCAAGGGCCAGCTGGAGCTGGGCTCGCTGGTGGCCTTCCTGTCCGCCCAGGAGAAGCTCTACGACCCTTGGAGGGACCTGATCGAGTTCTACCAGGTTTTCCAGGACGGGAAGGTCACCTACGAGCGCACGATGGAGTTCTTTGACGTCGAGCCGGAGGTCGCGATCCTGCCGGAAGGCCGTGGGCCGCTCGAGCTCGAGGCCAGCCTGGAGGTGAAAAATCTCAGCTTCATCACCGACAGCGGCATCCGGCTGTTGGACGATGTCAACCTGTCCCTCCATGCCGGCGAGCATCTGGCGCTGGTGGGGTTTTCCGGCAGCGGCAAAAGCACGCTGGCGCTCTGCATCGGCCAGCTCAACAAGTACAGCGAGGGCCACGTGTGGATCGGCAATCAGGAGGTCTCTCAGCTGACGCGACAAGACGTGGTCGCCAACGTCGGTATGGTGGCCCAAAGCCCGTTCATCTTCGAAGGATCCATCGCCGAAAACCTCCTCTACGCGTGCGAAGCCGTGGCCGATGAGACTCGCAGCGGAAAAGGCCTGCCGAGCCTGGATGACATCATCGCCGTACTGCATCACACCGGTATTTTTGCGGATGTGCTGCGGTTCGGCTTGAACACGCTGCTCACCCCCGACCGCCATCAGGAGCTGGTCAAGGCGATCATCCGGGTGCGGCGCAAGTTCCAGGAAAAATACGGCGAACGGCTCTCGGACTACGTGGAGTTCTTCGACGAAAACGCCTACCTGTCCTACTCGAGCGTCGCCGAGAACCTGACCTTCGGGACCGCCGACCGCCCGGAGTTCGCCAACCGCAACTTGACCCGCAACGATTATTTCATGAAGTTTCTGGGCGATGAGGACTTGCTGCCCCTGCTCATCAACATCGGTGTCAAACTCGCGCGGCAGACCGTAGACATCCTGGGCAACCTGCCGCCGGACAACGTCTTTTTCGAACAAAGCCCGATGTCGGCCGAGGAGCTTCCGGCTTACCGGCTGGTGCTGGAGCAGCTGCGTCGGCGCAAGACCCAGGAGCTGGCCCCGGACGACTACCTCCGCCTGCTCGACCTGGCGCTGCGCTTTACCCCCGGGATTCACAAGATGGTGGGGCTGGGCGAAGACCTCCAAAAACTGCTGCTCGAAAAGCGCGCCCGTTTCCACGCCGACATCTCTCGGGACCTGCCGGAGGCCTTCACCTTTTACAGCAACCATGAGTACATCTATTCTCAGACCATTTTGAACAACATCTTTTTCGGAAAAACCAAAACCGCCACCCCCCAGGCCCAGGAGCTCATCACGCAGAGCATCATTCAACTCCTGATCGAAAGGGATCTTCTCGAAACCATCGTTGAAATCGGCATGCACTACAACGTCGGCAGCAAGGGCGACAAACTCTCGGGCGGCCAGCGCCAGAAACTCGCCATCGCCCGGGTGTTCCTGAAGGAGCCGAGGCTGCTGATCATGGACGAGGCCACCTCGGCCTTGGACAACAAGTCCCAAACGCGCATCCAGAACCTGCTCGAAACCCGCTGGAAGCGCAAGAGCACGCTGGTCGCGGTGGTGCACCGCCTGGACACCATCCGGAATTTCGACCGCGTGGCGGTCATGAAAGCCGGAAAAATCATCGAAATGGGCGGCTACGAGGAGCTGATTGCCCGGAAAGGAGCCTTGTATGAGCTCGTTGGACGAAAATAACCTGAGCCCGTCAAGCGAATATCAGGAAAACCTGGACATCCTGCGCCAGACCTATTTTTTTTCAGGGCTTCCCCTTGAATCACTCAAGGTTTTCGCTTATCTTTGCACGCGTGGGAAGTTCAAAAAAGGGGATGCCTTGTTCCGCCAGGGCGAAGACGACGACGGCGCATTCTGCCTGATATCCGGCAAGACCCAGCTGGAGCGGACCGTCGATTCGAAGACTTTTCTGGTGCGCGGGTTCGGGCCGGGGGAATTCATCGGCGGCCTCAGCCTGCTCGGGGAAACACGGCGGCTTTACACGCTGCTCGCGCTGGAGGAAACGATCTGTCTCGTGCTCAGCCGCGAGAAATTCTCGAAGACCATCCAGCAGTTCCCGGGGCAGATGCCGCGGATCTTCAAGGCCGTGGTGAGCGCCATCAACCGCTGGGAAGAGCGCTTCCTGGCAGAGATGCCCGGTGAGTGCGATGGGTGCCTGCCGCGGTTGGGAGTCAGCCTGCTGTGACCATCAACCGAGATGATCCGAAGAAGGTGCGAGGGTCATGACGCTCCAGACCTGCGTGTCGTTCGAGCTCAAGAACAGCCTGGGCGAGCTCTCGACCCTGTGCGAGAAGTTGGAACGCATCGGGGAGGTTCTGGGGATTCCCAGGCGGCTGTTGTTTGAAATCAACCTCGCCCTGGATGAACTCTTCACCAACATTATTTCCTACGGCTTTGCTGATACCTTCGAGCATATCATCCGGGTGCGCATTTCCGCGGAAAACGATCTGCTGACGGTGGTGCTGGAGGACGACGGCATCCCCTTCAACCCGGTGGAGCGCCTGTCCCCCGAACTTCCCTGCACCCTCGAAGAATGCAAGGTGGGCGGGCTGGGCATTCATCTGGTTAAAAACCTCATGGATGAGGTTGTCTATTCCCGCTGCGGGAACAAGAACGTGTTGACGCTCAAGAAAACGATTGAAAAGAACTGAACCGGCCTGTCGGCGGCTGCTCGCGGAGGAGGATTTCATGGAGATCATTGAGGAAAAGCGCGGTGAACTCAGCACCTTCAAACTTCAGGGCCGCCTGGATTCCAACACGTCGCAAGTTTTTGAAAAGCGCATTTTCGACGCCATGGCCGACGGCACGAAAAACGTGGTCATCGATTTCAAGAATCTCGACTATATCTCCAGCGCGGGCCTGCGGGTCATATTGAAAGCCACCAAGGCCCTGAAACGGGAAAACGGCAAGATCCTGCTCTGCGCCATGCAGGATTACGTGAAAGAGGTCTTCGAAATCGCCGGCTTTGATTCGTTCCTGCCCATCGTTCCCACCCTGGATGATGCACTGAAAAGCATGTGACCCTCCGGATTCCAGGCAACGGGCCGACCCGGTTCAGCGCAAGCCGATCAGGCCGCGTCGGCCCAGCTCCCGAAAAAACTGCGTGACGGCGACCTCCGCCTCCCGTGTCTCCAGGCGGTGCGCTCCGGCAAATGCCGCCGCGATCGCCCGAATCGACGCTCGTCCGTCGATCATCGCCCAGACCGATGAACCCAGACCATCGAGTTGGAGCTTGCCGGTACGCGGCGGGACTGCGGCGGCCCCCAGCCATGTGGAGACCTTCACGATCCAGGGCCGCGCCGTCACCGGATAAAGGATCACCATCTCCCCGCTCTCCAGGCGCTGCTCCCGCACATGGTGGTTCTTGACCGGGATGCTGCCGAGGGCCTCGGATCGAGTTAGCGTCGGTTTACCTTTCTGTCTCTTCATCCATCCCATAGGCACGGCACAGCTCGCTCAACTCGGCCGCCGTCACCGGCTGCGGCGCTTCCAACCGAAGACCGAGGATCCGGTTGCGGCGCTCCACGCACCACACCCGGACCCCGCGGAACCGGGGCCTTCGCAACACCGCCTTCAGACGACCCGCCAGGTCGACCGGACGCGGATCAACGCCCTCCACCCCGATCCGACCGGCACCGGTCAGGGGTCGGAAGTCCACCCCCACCCCCCCCGCAGACGCCGCGGCAAAGGCCTCCATGCCCCGATCCTTGAGCAGTACGCCGGCCGGCGCCCAGCGGTAAAGCGTTAGCCCGCGCCGGTCGCCGCGAAACTCCAACACAAAGCGGCCGGCCTCAAACCGGTGGTCAACCAACCGAAAGTGCACCGGCAAAACGGCGCGGATGTCGTAAAGCGCCCACGCGCACCGGCCGTCGCTGCGGTGGTCCTGGAAGGAGCCGATCACCCGCGAGGCCTGCCGATCGCTCTCGGCGCCGGGACCCCGGCGAAAGAACTGAATCAGGCTGACGGTGCGGCAGACGGGGCAAAATAAAAGGGCGCCGACCGCGCCCCCGTCCTTGCCCTTCCATTCGAACCCCAGACCCTCGACCGGCTCCGGGGCGTTGCCTCCATCGGCGGGCAGGGACCGTTCCTGGAACACCGCCCCTGCGCGTCCGACCTCACGCGCCAGACGTCGCAGGTGGCGGCGGCTTGAAAAGCGTCTTCCGGCCGGCCCCCACTTGATCTCCATGGCGGGTCCGGTCTCGCACTCGAGCAGGAGATGCCGCGGTCCGATGCGACCCGGTTCCCATTCCCTCGGAACCGCGAATTGCACGCCGCTCCAGGCGATGGATTTCCAGCCGGCTGCCCTCACCGTTGATTACTCCGGCAATTAAACCATCCCGCAGCTTGCTGCGGGATGGTTTAATTTGGGATGAACCGC
>Ga0209450_10000900_pt1 | contig 14957 bp, 13 predicted proteins | sample FrelakmetLWP11LW_FD_187149 | JGI IMG/M metagenome (GOLD analysis project Ga0209450, IMG submission 187149) | Freshwater lake sediment microbial communities from the University of Notre Dame, USA, for methane emissions studies - LWP11 LW (SPAdes)... | ecosystem: Environmental > Aquatic >...
TAATCAAGCACTATCTGTTCCTGGATGGCAGGGTCGGCCTTCGGCGGAGAAACCACTGTTGCTTTAAAGCCATAATCCACAGCGCATTGTTCCAGGCCCTTTTGTACAACTTTAAACCATGGCAGTCCGTCAAGTTTTGGAATGTACAAAAGTTCAAAGTTTGCAGGAATCTTTTCCTGCCCTGGTGCTGCGGCAGCGGTGGTCCCGGAGTCAGTCTGTCCAGTCTGTGCTGCCTGTGTCGTTGCTGCGGCCGCCTGGGTAGTTGCTGCAGCTGGTGTTTCAATTGATGTTGAGATTGTAGGCAAACTCTGAGACTGTCCAGTACAGCTCGTGATACCAAAAACTGCCAACATCGATAATATTATAAAAACTGTTAAAAAACTGACAAATAATCTTCTTTTCATTTCTTCCCGCACTCTTTCCATTTCTCCCCGTTCTTTTCTTATAAAAATGGGGCTATTAAATATATATGATATTTTTAATAATACTTATAATGATATTTTAAATTTTGAAACTAAAAGATTCTAATAGAAAAAACAAAATAAATAAACCAATTTCAGAAATAGATTATAAGCTATTTTACTATACATTACAGCATTAATTTGTTTCCGGTGTTTGCAATCGCATTTTCAGTAAGTTTGAGCGGCCTCTTTTTCTGCCGAAATTCCTCTTTCTGCCTGTTTATCTGCAAAGTAATTTTTATAATTTTATTTTTTAAACATTTAAACCCTTTTTTAGGATATAATCTTTTCTGGACTTATTTAAAAACATTTTTTATTTATGGAAATTTAAGGAGGCACCCAAATGAGTTTTACATTATCGCTCCAGGACAAAGCGCCTGATTTTACTCTTGCAGCCACAGACGGCAGGATTTATTCTTTAAAGGATTTCAATGAAGCCCGGATACTGGTAGTATTTTTTACATGCAATCACTGCCCCTACGTGCTTGGCTCTGATGAGGTCACCAGGCAGACCGCGGACCATTTTGCAGGATCTGGCGTTAAATTTGTTGCAATAAATTCCAACAGTAAAAATACTTATGAAGAAGATTCTTTTGAACATATGGTCGAGCGCATGCAGAAAAATAAATTTCCCTGGACATATCTTTATGATCCCAGCCAGAAGATAGCGCTCGCGTATGGCGCTTTAAGAACTCCCCACTTTTTTGTATTTGACGGAAACAGGCAGCTGATTTATACAGGCAGAGGAGTTGACAACCCTAAAGATACGAGCCAGATGAAGACAAATGACCTTTGGAACGCTCTTGAAGAATATCTTGCCGGAAGAAAAATATCCACACCTGTGACAAACCCTATAGGGTGCAACGTCAAATGGGAAGGCCAGGACGCACACTGGATGCCGCCGGAATCATGTGATTTGATATAGCATGATATAAAATTTACTGTTTCAATGGTTAAATTTTCTGAAAAATATTTTAATCGTTTTTGTTTAGAAAAATCTTTAAAATACTGTATATTAGTCAAGTATCTGATTGTCAATTTTGGTTTAAAAAAAGTTACAGGAGTACAGGATGGAAAATTTCAGGTTTCACAATTCAACAGAAATAATTTTCGGCAAAGAAACAGAAAATTCTGCTGGCAGGGAAATAAAAAAATATGCCGATACGGTGTTGCTGCACTATGGCGGTGACACAATAAAAAAACTAGGGCTATATGATAAAGTAATAAGATCCTTAAAAAGTGAGGGGATAAAATATTTCGAACTTTCAGGAGTACAGCCAAATCCCACACTGGCAAAAATATATGAAGGCATAAAAATCTGCAGGGATAATGATATAAATTTTATCCTCGCAATTGGCGGCGGCAGTGTCATTGACTCCGCAAAAGCAATTGCTATTGGTGTGCCTTTTGAGGGCGACGTTTGGGATTTCTTTATTGGAAAAGCTAAACCAAAAGAGGCAATTGCGCTTGGCGTCATCCTTACGGTTCCTGCTGCCGGAAGCGAATCAAGTGTTGTAACAGTCATTAAAAATGAGGAAACAATGATGAAAAAAGGCATGCACTGCCATATGATGCTGCCAAAATTTGCAATCCTTAACCCCGAACTGACTTTTTCAATCTCCGCATTCCAGACTGCCTGCGGAGCCGCAGATATAATGGCACATGTAATGGAAAGGTATTTTACCCAGACAAAAAAAGCCGACCTTACCGACCGGCTGTGTGAAGGTACTCTAAGGTGCATTATAGAAAACGCTCCGATTGCGCTAGCCGATCCGAAGGATTATGACAGCCGTGCTGAAATCATGTGGGCAAGCACAATAGCCCATAACGGAATACTTGGCACCGGCCGAGTTGAAGACTGGGGCTCCCATAAGCTCGGGCATGAACTGGGCGCTGTCTACGGTGTTGCTCATGGAGCATCGCTTGCAGTAATATTCCCTGCATGGATGAAATATGTTTATAAGTACAATGTTAAAAGATTTGTGCAGTTTGCTGCCAGGGTTTGGGGTATAGATCCCTGTTTTGGCACAGATGAGGAAGTGGCTTTAAAAGGAATCGGCAGCCTTATTAAATTCTTCAGGGAAATGGGGCTTCCCGTGACATTAAAAGAACTGGGCATAACAGATGACAGGTTTGCGGAAATGGCCGAAAAAGAAGTGCAGTGGGGGCCGGTCGGCAATTTTTTAAAGCTGGGCAGCCAGGATATTGTAAATATCTTTAAGATTGCAAAATAAGTGCCTTAAAACCGGTTTCTATCAGAAGCAGCTGACTTTTTAAGCTATAACTTGTCAGGGCATTAAAATCAAAAGATTTAGGGCCAGGCATAGTGGGCTTCCTTAAGTTTTCCAGCCTCAAGTTTTCTGTTGCCAAGCCCTAAATCTGTAAAATCCCTGTATTTTCTAATAAGTACTGTCTGATCAATGCATTCATCGATTTGTACTATTTTCTGCCCTGTACTATTTTCTGCCCTGTACTATTTTCTGCCCTGTACTATTTTCTGCCCTGTACTATTTTCTTAATATATTCTTTGCCTTGTATTCGATCCAGTCAAGGTCAGTGTCCTTTGGGGCTGCGCCTGTATCAACTGCAGCTTTTGCAACTGCCGTTGCAACTGCCGGGAGAACCCTTGGATCAAAAGGTTTGGGTATTATATAGTCAGTTCTAATGTCATTTTCAACAATTGATGCAAGTGCCCTGGCTGCAGCAAGCTTCATCTCCATATTTATATCTGTTGCATTTGCGTCTAAAGCTCCCCTGAACACTCCCGGAAATGCGAGTACATTATTTACCTGGTTTGGAAAATCTGAACGGCCTGTAGCAATGATCTCAATACCGCACTGTTTTGCAAGCTCGGGCCTTATCTCAGGCTCAGGGTTTGCCATGGCAAAGATAATGGGCTTCTTCCTCATCGTGGCAACCATGTCCGGTGTCAACTGCTTTGCCGCTGATACCCCTATAAATACATCTGCCCCTTTTACCGCATCCGACAGACTGCCTTTCTGGTTATCATTATTGGTAAGGGAAGCTATCTCGTCTTTTGCAAAATTTAAATCGCCCCTGCCCTTATGGATTATGCCTTTTGTATCACAGACCAATATGTTTTTAACCCCCAGTTTGGAAAGCATCTTTATTATGGAATGTCCCGCGGCGCCGGCGCCGTTCATTACGATTTTTACCTTTAAAAGGTCAAGGCCGTAGTGTTTAAGGGCATTAAACATCCCTGCAATTGTGACGATGGCAGTTCCGTGCTGGTCATCATGAAAGATGATCATTTTGGTTTCTGCCTTCAGCCTGTTTTCTATTTCAAAGCATCTTGGCGCTGCTATATCCTCAAGGTTTATTCCTGCAAAGGAGGGTTCCAAAAGCTTTACTGTCTGTACTATCAGGTCATTATCCTGGGTTTCTATGCACAGAGGAAATGCCGATACTCCGCCAAACTGCCTGAACAGTACACATTTTCCTTCCATTACAGGCATGCCTGCCCTTGCGCCTATGTTGCCCAGGCCAAGTACTGCTGAGCCGTCTGATACAACGGCAATCATGTTTGCCCTTGCCGTGTAGGTGTTCAGCAGGCCCGGGTCCCTTGCAATCTCCCGGCACGGCTGTGCGACTCCGGGGGAATATGCAAGCGCAAGATCATGTTCATTTTCTGTCTTTACTTTTGTTACTACATCTATTTTCCCCTGTTTGTCTTTATGCATAAGCAGCGATTCTTTGTAGATGTCCATATTTCTCCTTGTATAATAAGATAATAAAAAAAATTAAATTTATAATAAAACAAATAAAGAAAACCGCAAACACCGCAGGCATTTCCATAACTTCAAACGGTTAATAATATTTTCTTTTAAAATGCGTCCTTTTTAAAAAATATTATCTGGCAGACTGCTGTAAAACGACTATTATGCCGCCATTTCATCCACACATCAATATTTATGTGCCCAATATTGATTTTAAAAGAATTATATCTATAAATAAATAAATAACAATAAGCGCTTTCAGATACTATTTTAAGTGAGGCAACAGGCAAGCCAAAGAAGGAAAGGGCTTCCAAATGATTTGCGGGTCATTCGGGAAAAAGGCTTAAGTTATCTTCCTTGAACTTAATAAGTTCTTCAAACTTATTTACAACCTGGGGATCAAACTGTTTTGCCGCACCTCTTTTCAGTTCACCTATTGCTTTCTCCGGGCTTATTGGCTTTCTGTAGGGTCGGCCCTTGGTCATTACGTCAAATGCCTCAACAACTGCGATTATTCTTGCCGGTAAAGGTATTTTTGAGCCTTTCAGATGGTAAGGATATCCTGTACCATCCCAGTTTTCATGATGCGCCAGTATTGCGTCTGCGATCATCACCAGTTCTATTGAAGATTTTGCAATTCTATAGCCTATCTCAGGATGCATCCTCATTATCTGCCATTCTTTTTCAACAAGCTTGGCCTTTTTGTTTAAAATGCTTGCTTTTATGGCCGCCTTGCCAATGTCATGGAAATCTGCAAACAGCGCAAGATTGTCCATATCGGCTTTTGACAGTTTTAAGGACCTGCCGATGGAAAGTGCCTGCTTTTTTATCCTCTCATTTATTTCGACGGCTCCGACACTTTTCTCATGAAGTTTCTTTTCAATTGAAGCAATAATATCACTTGAGACCTTTTTGCTCTGTATAAGCTTCTTCTGCTTCATTGATGTCTCAGCTGCTTTGAGGATACCCTCAATATTTTCTGTGGGTTTTGCCTTGGTTGAATATCCGAGTGAAATATTGAAAGGTATCTCGCCTGAGCCCACAACACTGATTTTATTCTCTATCCTGGCAATGATCTCCCGGATTCCTTTTACGTCAGTATTTGGAAGAAGAATGACAAATTCATCTCCGCCCCATCTTGCAAGTATATCTTCAGACCTGCATGATTTTTTCAGTATCTTTGAAAAGCCTTTAAGAAGTTCATCTCCCTCTTTATAGCCATATGCATCATTCACAAGCTTGAAGCCGTCAATATCGCAAATGATTACACTTAAGGGGAGCTGCCTTTTTGTGTCAAGCCTCTTAAGTTCCTCATCAAAATATGACCTGTTGTAAAGCCCTGTAAGGTTATCATGAAAACTCAGATATCTTAATTTTTCTTCAGTACTTTTTCTTGCGGTGACGTCCCTTAATATCAGGGTAAAAAACTGGCCTTTCTCAGATTCCCAATAAGTCTTTGAGATTTCCAGCGGTATTTTACGGCCATCTTTATTTCTCCCTACAACTTCAATATATTTTCCTTTTGGACCTGATTTTGAACCGGCTGTATTTGCAAGTATATCCTGTGGCAGAACCATGCTTATGGATTTTGCCAATACCTCTGTTGATAAATAACCGAAAATCCTTTCAGACGCTTTATTCCAGAAAACGATTTTTCTTGATGAGTTTGTAACAATAATTGCATCTTTTATGAGGTTGGTCAGGGTATAAAAAATATCCTCTAAAATAAGTTCCCGTTTGGTTAATTTAAAACTGTTTTTCAAAAGACACCCGAATTTCCTGAATTTTAATCAATAAAATAATTACATTAAATATAACACATATTTTTATTAAATAATGTAATAATTTTTAAAAAATATGGATATACGGACAAAAAGATTTTTTCAAATATTTCAAAAATTTTTGTTGAATTAAATTTAAATTTCTTGTATATTTCGCTTTATTTTGCTATATAGAAAAATGTCAAACCTTTGGAACCAATTTAAGACAGTAGAAAGGAAATGTAAATGGAAGTAAGAATAGATGAGGAACTCTGTACAGGTTGCGGGCTTTGTGAAGAAACTTGTCCGGACATATTCAAAATGGATGAAGATAAAGATATAGCTGTCCTAGTCAAGACTGATTATGATGAATATGATGAAGAATGCATTCAGGAAGCTTTAGAGAGCTGCCCGTCTGAAGCTATCATAACTGACTGATAAAATTTCCTTAAAATTGTCGGCAAAGTAGATAGTTTGCAGTTATTGAAATTGACTGAATCCAAAAGTGTTTTTACTTAAAAAAAGATTGTTTTAAAAAAATGGCCCTGTTTTTATACAGGGCTATTTTTAACCTCTTTTAATTTTGGTCCCCTTTGGTTTTGGGCTCTTCTGGTTTTAATCCTTTTTCGAATAATATAGATCCTGGAGCTTTTCCCCCATGGACCAGTACTGGTCGTTTGCATAACACAGGATGTTCATTTTTGAGAGGTCTGGCTCCTCCTTTTCATTCAAAAAAATTGGGGCAATGTGCGAGGCAACAACTTCCGCAATAAATACATCATGGGTTTTCATTGGAACAATGTCCGATAAAACACATTCAAGGCAGATCGGGCACTGGGCAATAAGCGAAACATCGATTTTTTCGGCCTTCATTTTTGTAAGCCCTGCCATTTTAAATTTATCCACTTTACTGCCATGCATATAACCGCACTTGTCAACCTGTTCAATTAATTCAACTGGTGCAACACAAAGCCCGAATTCTTTTCTGTCAGCTATTGTGACCGCAGAATACTTGCCTTTGCCAATAACTATATTCACCATGTGGGGATGATGTTCTACAATTCCCACCCAGGACAGGGCAATTATATTATCGGTGCTTTCGTCCCCTTTTCTGGCCCTGTGGGTTGCAAGAGTTACAGGAAGGGGCAGGATAAGGTTTTGAATTTTTTTTGTTAAAGCCATTAATTCTCCTTTAAACAATCTTTGACTTTTTTTACAATTTCCCCCGGATTGCCGGATTTAAAAATTGCTGATCCAAGCACCAGTATATTGGCGCCGGCTTTAACTGCAGCTGCGGCAGTACCTGGATTGATCCCTCCGTCTACCTGGATGTCAATACTCCTGTAATCATGCGAATAGTTTGCATAATCCTGTAACAGTCCTTTAAGTTTACCTATCTTAAAAATCATTTCACCCAGAAATTCCTGGCCTCCAAAACCCGGATTTACAGTCATTATCAGCGCCATATCAATATAACAAAGGACATTCTCAATTACCGAAACAGAAGTTGAAGGATTTAATGCCACTGCCGCTTTTAATCCGGATTGTTTTATATGGCTCAAGGTCCAGGAAAGATGGGGGCATTCTTCCGCATGCACACATATAAGGTCTGCGCCGCTTTCAATAAAGCTGTCAAGATGCCGGTCCGGGTTTTTTACCATCAGATGGACATCAAGAAACATTCCTGTAAATTTCCTTATCTGCCTTATTACGGGCTGTCCAATACTTATATTTTTAACAAAGCTGCCGTCCATTACATCCAGGTGTAACACATCAATACCCAGATTATCAATTTTTTTAATCTCGTTTCCAAGATTTAAAAAATCACAATCCAACAAGGAGGCGGCAATCTTGTAGCGCTTAATGTCTTTTAATTTTTGCATTTATTTCTTTCCTTAAAAAACCTTTGTCCTGGATAATAAATCAGTAACAATATTTCCGCTTTTTTGCCAATCCGAAAATTTATGTTGCCACTGATAGCTTTTTAAATATCCCACTGCCATTAAAAACATTATAAATTTCTTTATATATTTCATAGATTTTGTTATATTTCACAACATTGCCGTCTATCGGTTTTATAATTCCGGTAAATTTTACCATTCTCGCCACTCCATCCGCAGCATCTTTAAATAAGCCTGAACCAACGCCTGCAAGTATTGCTGTTCCGATATTCGTGGCATCCATCACTTTAAGAAGCCTGATTTCCACATTAAACATATCTGCAATTATCTGTCTCCAGACTGGTGACTTCGTTGCTCCCCCATTTATTGTCAGGGAACTGATTTTTACCCCTGTAGTTTTCATTGTCTCGTACATATCTTTGCTTTCAAGAGTGATACCTTCCATTACTGACCTGAGCATATCACCCTTTGTGTTTGAAAATTTCAAACCTGCAAATATCCCTTTTGCTTCACTGTTCCAGCATGGGTATCCTGACCCGCTTAAAAATGGCATAAAAACAATCCCATTGGAACCGACAGGGCTATTCAGCAAATGCTGATCGATCAGGCCATAAGGGTTTATATTAAGCTCTTTACTGGCTGCCTTCTCAAGCCCTCCTAGGATATCACAAATCCATTTATAGCTGCTGGCGGCGCCAAGCTGAATCCCTTCCAACTCATACAAGCCAAGCGATGCTGAAGAAGATGTCATCAACCCATATTTTTTTTCAATTACAGGCTTATCTGTTCCAACAATAAGAAGTCCGGACGTTCCAAGGGTCAATGAAGCATGGCTGTCTTTAATAACACCCGCACCCAGTGAGGAGCACTGCTGATCGCCGCTGCCGCTGCACAATAATGTTCCTGCCGCCAAACCTGACTTTTCTGCTATTTTACCTGTAACCCTGCCTACTGCTGTTCCCGGATTGATAAGCCTGGGTAACTTATCCTTGTTAATCTTAAATGTATCGAGGATTTTATCGGACCAGCAAAGCTTTTTAATGTCTATCATGCCGCTGCTGCAGGCATTAGTGACCTCACAGAATAAATCATCTGCTCCAAACCGGTACATGACATAATCAGGTACCTGGACAATATATCTTGCCTTTCCATACTTTTTGGGTTCGTTTTTCATGATCCAGATTATCTTTTCCAAAGAGAATGTGGGGGTAACCGGCATGCCTGAAATCTCATGTAATTCTTCTGCGGGTATTTTTGAAGTGATATATTCTATTTCTGTAGAAGCTCTATTATCCTGCCAGACATAAAAATTTCCATCGATAATATTTTTATTTTCATCCAAAAATGCAAAAGTGGCTCTTTGCGCTGAAAATCCTACGGAAATTATTTTGTGCGGGTCAATCCCTGAATTTAATACTGCTTCTTTGCATGCTTCAAAAGTCATTTTTATGAGCATTTCCCCATTTTGTTCAACCCAATTTTCCCTGGGGTATATGCAGGAGTATTCTCTATGCCCGCTTCCAGCGATATTACCGTCGGTATCAACCACTACTGCCTTTGAAACAGTAGTGCCTACATCAATTCCAACTAAATATTCTGGCAATTATAAGCCCCTTTCATTTATTCAGCATTGGTACTATGCCTATTTCCCGCATCTGGTCCAATGCATCTATTATTTCCGGTGCCGCCCGGGTACCGATAAGATCTGCGCCTGCCATCAGAAATGCATAAGCATTCTGTGGACGCGGGAATTTAACACCTGCAACTTTTAATTTTATGCTTGAACCTTTAAAGGCATTCCGCATAAGTAAAAACTGATTCATGCTTGGGCCTTCAAACTGTCCTGTAGAAGTTTTCGCATACTGGATATTTGTTTCTTTAATAAGTTCACAGCAGGCAGAAATTTCTTCATCAGTTAAAAAACATACCTCAAGGATAACTTTTTTAACCGCATCCCCTGCCGCTTTTTCAAAATCTTTTAGTTCCTGCCTGATTATATTATATTTTTTATCTTTTATGGCGCCGGTGTTAATGACCATGTCCAATACTGTGCAGCCCTGTTTTATAGCGTACTCTGCTTCGAATGCCTTTACCGGAGACGGGGAAGCGCCGAAAGGAAAATCAATGCCTGTTCCTATCAGCAGGTCAGTACCGGCTAATTCCCCTTTGATAATACCGGTCCAGAAAGGTGAAGCGCTATAAAATGCCGCGCAATTATACCTGATTGCTTCTTTACAGCCATCCCGAATATCTTTTTCCTGAGTATTTTTAGGAAGTACGGAGTGGTCAAAAGCTTTTCCCAGGCTTTTTTTATCAATTTTTGACAAATCTATCATTTTTTACCTGCTCCGCAAATTTATGTTTTATATTTTAGTTATCAAATGTTTATTATATCTTAAATAAAACTAAATTTATAAAAACTTGTCTCTTCAATAAATCAATACAGATTTTACAATAACCACAATTTGAAAACTGGTAAAAATTTATTTATAAGAATGTCTTTTGGATCCCTTATGTATAAATAAGATATATGCCGGGATAATTTACTTAAAACTGGTAATGCATTTGCTAAAAAGAATTAATTTAAAATAAACAAGGAATTATTTATTTTTTATAATGTCTTAAATAAAAAATTCTCTCCTGTAATTCCCAAATGCCAGCATGCATTCCTTGCCAGTTCATAATCAGGATGAGCGATAAACCATGTATTTTTTGCAATCAGGAGTTTATCTCTGCCTCGGCTTCGGGCCTTAAAGTCCATAGGGGAATTTGTATTTTTTAACAGGTTTACAATTACGCTTATACCCTCTTTTTCATATGCATTGGCACCTGCATAATGCATACAGCCTCCCCTTAGCTCTACTACAGAGCCTTTTGGAGCATAATAGAATTTAATAAGTGAAGAATCATAAGTACCTTGCGGCCATTTAATATCTTCATCAAGACCAAGCATCATAACCATGCCTGCACCAACTATGTATACTTCACTTCCCTGATGAAACTCCAGGCCATTAAGTATTCGGTTCCTCCCATAGCATACTCCTGACTGTACATCCATTCCTGCATAGACACTTTCCATTATCGGGCCCAGCTGGCCGACTAGCTCCCTGCGCATTTCCGGAACATCCGCTACATATACCAGATCGTCTGCCACAATATTATTGCGTTTAATATAATTCAGTATTTCATCGATTTTATAATCGTTATGGACGATCCCAAACCTTTTAAAACTCTCGTCATATACAGATAAAATGTTCTTGTCTGGATTAATCTCATTTAATTTTCTTAACACATCTTCCATTTTTTATTCCTTCCAATAAATATTGTTTGAAAAGTTGCTGGCATTGAATAATAGACGATATTCTATATAAACTACACTTAAGTTAACTTAAAAACTATTTAAGAAAATCATGCAGGAGATCGGCAAGACAACCCCCTTATTAAACACCGGTCATAAGACACGCCTTTCAGGCTCACACAAACACAATAACCCGGATTCATTAAACCAGGGTTATTATGATAAATATTTCTTTAAAAACTCTCAGTGTTTTTAAGAACTTAAAAATACATTTATTTCAATTTTATCGATTCCAGCATTGCCTTGATTGTCTCATTATTCTGGTTATCTTTACCAACTATCTTTATTGTAACCTGCTCTCCATTTGTGATTCCTGAGTAAATGGTCTGGTCTTTATCATCTGATGTAAAACTGGTCCTGAACAATTTAACGCCAAACATGGTGACTTCTTCAAGAGGTGTGCCGCTATTCTGCTTCGCCATATCTTCAACCTGTGTTTTGACTTCCGCTTCAGTGGCAGTGCTAGCGCTGACTGTCATCAGCACGGTATTGCTTGCTGTATAAACCTGTACACCATCCGGAACATCTACAACATCCCACAAGTCCGGCCACAGAATAAAAAACTTTTGGGTTTCGTACAACTTCCCGCCTTTAACTTCTGATACGGCATCAGTTTCCTTAGATTCATTTCCACCTGAAGTGTTTGAGGAGGCTGGCCCTGGTGGAGTTCCTGTACAGCTTGCCATAAAAAATATGGAAGCAATAGTAATAATTGCAATTAACACAAAGCACAACCTTCTTGCTGCAGACATTTTTTATCCTTTCTTTTTTAATATAATTACTGTGCAGTCCAAACTGCTTTAAAAAATAAGTTGAATGCTGTAAACGAATCAATCAAAGCAAAATCGAATCTTTTTTATTGAAGAATTATAGTAAAATGTGGGACAAAATACAATTATTTATATTTAGTCTCTTCAGGCGGTTAAGGCAGCTATTTTGAAACTCAAAAAAACACTGCAATCAAAAATAATTCGTGACTTCTATTGAATTTCCACTCCAAATTAAAAGATTTATAATCAGGAAAGTAGAAATATTTTTAACAGTTATATATATTTTTATTGTATTGACAGCTATAATTTTATTGTATTGACAGCTATAATATTTAAGCATCCGGATAATAAAATATTTTGGGTGAACTCCATTCCTTGGACACATTATATGCTAAACTAAAATAAGTTCATGTGAGGCTTTTGGGGTTTATATCAGATGCTGTTTTTGTCATAATCAAATTTAAAAGGAAACCGGGATATGGTGAATCCAAAATATTCTGAAAGATATTCCCGCCAAATATTGTTTTCTTCAATTGGTGAGGATGGGCAAAAAAAGTTACAAAAAGGCAGAGTTGCTGTAATAGGATGCGGCGGATTAGGGTCAAATATAACCAATAGTCTTGCCAGGGCCGGAGTGGGGTTTATTAGAATTATTGACAAAGACATAGTTGAGCCCAGCAATCTCCAGAGGCAGCTGCTTTTTGATGAAAAAGATGCGGATAAAAAAATGCCAAAAGCGCTTGCTGCGAAAAGAAAGCTTCAAATGGTAAATTCAGATGTACAGATAGAAGCAATTGTTGATGAAGTCAATAAAAATAATATAGGGTTACTTTTGCAGGGCGTGGATTTAATATTGGATGGCACAGATAATTTTGAAACCAGGTTTTTAATTAATGAAGAATGTGTAAAAAATAAAATTCCATGGATACATGGTTCTGTGGCTGCAAGTTATGGAATGGTTTGCAGCATTGTCCCGGAATCGGGTTACTGCTTTAAGTGTATATTTAAAGATCTGCCTGCAAATTTTATCGGCGCCAACTCAGGCAATGTCGGGATCCTTGGTTCTGCTGTAAGTGCCGTAGCTTCCATTCAAACCACAGAAGCATTAAAAATATTAACCGGCAGTATTTCTGCAATAACAAAAGGCCTTATAATTCTGGATATTTGGGACCTGTCACTCGAAATAATTGAGATAGAAAAAGATGCCGGGTATAAATGCCCTGTTTGTAATTAATAGTTTTTTATATAAAATATCTTTTATTTGCAAATATTATTAAGAAGGTAGGCCAGCAGTGTCTGTTGAAGTAAGTTTTGCCAGTTTTTTAACAAAACTCGTTGAAGGTAATAAAGTTTTAAACTTTGGCCCCGGAAAATTGTCTGAAATTTTAGATGAAATAGCAAAACAATACCCCGTTTTTAAAAAGGAAATTTTTGATAATCAGGGGAATTTAAAAAGACATGTCAGCTTGTTTATCAACGACACAGATTATAGAAAGTTATCAGGGATCGAGACATTCGTAGAAGATAACCAAAAAATAAAAATTTATATGGCTCTTTTTGGCGGCTAAATTTAATCAAGGTCTGCCACGCCCATTTACTTTAAGAAACAGCCCGCTTTGGTTATATATGATCTTTATTTCCTGTAATTTATTGTATTCCGCATCATGGGATTATTACCGGTATATCCATCAGGTTGCCAAATTCCCTGATCTCTTCGATTATATCCCCATAAACAACTCCATTGTGATGCGGTATCCCGTTATGTATCATGGACTCAATAAATCTCATATTTCCATTTTTCATCTTTATTGTAAGGTTGCTGCCCTTAAGATACTGCTCATTGTCAATTACTTCACCGACTCCTGCATGTATTGTAAATTGCCCTCTAATGGAATTTAGTCTGGCAACCGTGGCAATCCCGGCTTTTGAAGAAGAAATTTCAGCAATGCTGCTGAAAACCCTGTCAATCCTTGGTTTTGATGAAGCCATATTATATGGGCCGTTTCCGCAGTGCCAGAATATCAATGCTTCTTTCTCTTTTAAATAGTTTAATAAATCACCATACCATGGTGTTGAATAAGTCATGGCATATTCCATCATAAGCGTAAGAGAGCCGTCAACATCGCCTTCACAGGATGCCATAATGCCATCTGCATTCATCCTGCTGTTAGCCGGGCAGATGCAGGTCCTTTCTTCATCCCTTAACGGCCAGCAGTCAGGCACATAAGACTGGAGGTTTCTTTCTTCAACTATTTTTTTTGTGGCAAGATATACTCTTGACAATCCGCGCGACTCTTCAAGGTTTCCCTTGCTTATGTCAAAAATTTTTTGCTGAATTTTCATATCTTCATCAACATCTTTTTCTGCAATGCTTTTGGATAAGTTGATAAAATCATGCATGGATACCTTGGTCATTGTACAGCCGAATTTTTTCTTAATCGCAAGTTCATCAAAACCTGAAAACTCAAAACCGTCAGCACGCCATCCTATTATGCCTATTACTGCCTGTTTCATATGTGAAATGGCCCTGACGGCATTTACAAAAGCCTTTACTTTTCCTTTTACTTCAGGACTTTTTACATCACTTCCATATACAAAACTGAATTTCTGGCCAAAATTTGCAAACATGGAGGCCTGCGGCAATGCGCCGACAAGGGAACCCGTAAAGTTATGCCTTTCTATTGCAAATTCTTCTATTCCCCATATAAGATATGGCACTTCGAGATTCCTGATTATTTCAGCCGAGCCTTCGCCTGTGTTGAAAGTGCCATTAAAAAGAACCACCGCATCTACCTTTTCAGTCTGAAAAAGATTCCATGCAGTAATTGACATCGGCCTGTCATAAACTGCCGGCGCTGATTCAATTATGTCTACGCCCAAATCCTTTTTAAGCAATTCCTTGGCTTTTGCGGCAAAACCAATTGCAGCTTTAATATCTTCAGGGTCAAGAAACTTCAGGACTGAATTTAC
>Ga0209450_10000901_pt1 | contig 14945 bp, 9 predicted proteins | sample FrelakmetLWP11LW_FD_187149 | JGI IMG/M metagenome (GOLD analysis project Ga0209450, IMG submission 187149) | Freshwater lake sediment microbial communities from the University of Notre Dame, USA, for methane emissions studies - LWP11 LW (SPAdes)... | ecosystem: Environmental > Aquatic >...
GTGCTGACCGGCGAGCCCTGATATCCGCTTGCGCCGCGCCGGCTGCCCCGGCGCGGCGCGGTGCACTGGGCGCTGGAGCCGCATACGGCCCGCGCCGTCGCGGGCGGCCCATTTCTTGCCTGCCGCTAGGCGGGCCTTGAGCCAAGGCCGAGGGCGTTGCTTCGACACCGCCCGGGACCGGCGCAGGTGCCGGTCGGGAGCCTGCATGCTGCGGATGGAAGACTACAACAGGAACGCCAAGGCGTACTGGTGGATCACGGCGATCCTCGGTGCGGTCGCACTCGCCGTCGCCCTGGTGTCTGTCGCCGGGCTGCCCTATCCGTCCATCGCGCAGATCGCGCTGGGCGTGGTGATTACCGGCACCGCCGCGGCTTTTCCGCTGCGGATGCCCGGCGGCAAGATGTCGATCACCGGAGCGGAGATCTTCGTCTTCCTGGTGCTGCTGATGAACGGACCTGCTGCGGCGACGATCGCCGCCGCCGCGGAGGGCTTCGTCGGCTCGGTCCGGACCTCGGACCGCTGGACCAGCCGTCTCGGCAGTCCGGCCATGGCCAGCCTCAGCATGTACGCCTGCGGCACGGTCTTCGAGAGGGGCCTGGATCTCGCGTCGGGCCACTTCGGGCCTACCTCGCTGTCGACGCAGCTTCTGCTCCTGTTTCCGGCGGCCATCGCCTATTTCGCGACGGGCACCCTGCTCATGGCGTCGCTGATCACGCTGAAGCAGCGCAAGCCCTTGCGGCCCCTCGAGATCCTGTTGGGTCACTCCTGGATGGGGCTCGTGTATCTCGCCAACGCCGCGCTTGCGGCACTGCTTTTCGCGGGCTACGACAGGCTCGGATTCGGTGTCTTTCTCGCAGCTCTGCCGGTCATCGCCATCATGATGCTGATGCATCGGCTCTACCTGCGCCACATCGAGGATACCAAGCTCGCCCAGCAGCAGCGAGTCGCCGTCGCCGAGCGCGAGGCAGCGGACGCCGCACGCCACCTGGCCGAATTGCAGAAGAGCGAAAGCCGTTTCCAGAAAGCGTTCGCCCACGCGGCGATCGGCATGGTGCTGGTCACGCACGACCGCAGGATCCTCCAGGCAAATCCGGCACTGTGCGGAATCCTCGCGCGTCCGGTGCACGAGCTGCTGGACTCCGACTTCGGCGAGTTTGTCCACCGCGACGATCATGGTGCGCTCTCGGCGGAGTTCGCGAACCTGCTTTCGGGCGCAACCGCCACGTGCTCGTTGGAGCTTCGATGCACGCGACCCGACCGCGGCCAGGTCACGGTCGCATTGCACGCATCGCGGTTCACGCCGACCGACGAGGATGCACCCTGCCTCATCTTCCAGGTCCAGGACATCACCGCCCGTCGAATCGCAGAAGGGCGCCTGCAGCACATCGCGCACCACGACGACCTCACCGACCTGCCGAACCGCCCCTATTTTTTCGAGCATCTCGCCGGCGCCATCAAGGCCGCCCACAAGGACCCGCAGTTCCGCTTCGCGGTGCTGTTCCTCGACTGCGACCGCTTCAAGACGATCAACGACAGCCTGGGTCACCGGGCCGGGGACGAGCTGCTCGTCGTGCTCGGCAAGCGCATCGCCGCGCAGCTGCGGCCCAGCGACGTGCTCGCGCGTCTGGGCGGCGACGAATTCGCGATCCTCGCGCGCAACATGCGGGAGGAGGACGCCGTTGCGCTGGCGACCCGGCTGCAACGCGTGGTGGCAGAACCCGTGCACATTCACTCGGCCGAGCTCACGACCAGCGTGAGCATCGGCATCACGGTGGGCGCATCGCAGTACGTCTCGCCCGAGGACGTGATGCGCGACGTCGACATCGCGATGTATCGCGCGAAGGCCAAGGGTCGCGCGCAGTACACGATGTTCGATACCGCGCTGCACGCCGAGGTGTCGTCCCAGCTTTGGCTCGAGAACGCGCTGCGCCGCGCCATCGAGCACGATGAACTGCACCTCGCGTACCAGCCGATCTTCGACCTGCGCACGCGGCAGATCCGCGCGGTCGAGGCGCTGTGCCGCTGGGAGCACGCGGAACGCGGCGCCATCGCGCCCGAGCGGTTCATCCGCGTGGCCGAGGAATCGGGCCTCATCGTTCCGCTCGGGGACTGGGCACTCGAGCAGACCTGCCGGCAGCTCGCGGCATGGCAGAGGTCCGTCCCGAACACGTCGCACCTGCAGGTCCACGTGAACGTGTCGGGTGCGCAGCTCCTGCAGCAGGACTTCGTCGAGCGCGTGCTCGACATCGTGCATCGCAGTCACGTGCGCCCCGACCAGGTCGCGCTCGAGGTGACCGAGAGCATGCTGATCGACCGCCTCTCGGTCGCGCTGCCCAATCTCCGCCGCCTGCGCGAGGGCGGCATGGAAATCAGCATCGACGATTTCGGCACCGGCTACTCGTCGTTCGCGAGCATGTGGGAGCTTCCGATCGGCGAGATCAAGATCGACCGCACGTTCGTCACGCGCATGACGCGTGGCAGCGAAGGCGAGGAGGTCGTGCGCGCGATCATCGCGATGGGACGCGCGATGGGCAAGCGCATCGTCGCGGAAGGCGTCGAGACGGAGCTGCAGTGTCACAAGCTGCTCGAGCTCGGCTGCGACGGGGGACAGGGCTATCTGTTCGCGCGCCCGCTGGCGCCTCTGGACGTCGAGGCCGCACTCAGGCAGGTGCGGCCACGCGCGGTGGCGTCGTAGCGGAGGATGGGCGGTTCATCCGCACCACGTGTCGGCGGACCAGGCTGTTGACGCGCATTCACGGGGGCCCGCTGCCGGGCGGCGCCATGCTCCGGACGGACAGGCCGCTCGCGCGCGTTCCCACGGCGGATCCCCGGATCCGGCACGCCACCGCCGGGCGCGGCAAGCGGAGAGTCGCGGCCGGCGCGTCCGCCACCACTCGGGCACTCAGGTGAGGAGCGTGCGCTCGGCCTCGGCGGTGTCGCCAGGCGAACCGAACAGCACGACCGTGTCGCCGCCCTCGAGCGGCGTCTCCGGCGGTGGCGCAAGCAGCCTCCGGCCTCGACGAACGATCACCGCGACGACGACCTGCCGCAAGCCAAGGTCCGCAAGTGGGCGCCCGGCGGCATTGCCGGTCGCGGGCACGACGACGGCGTGGAGTCGGTCCCCGCGGTCGGCGCTCGCGTCAACCGGCGCGTCCCTGCCGCGGAAGAACTCATGCAACAGTCGGTAGCGTGCCGACTGCTGGCCCTGCAGGCGTTGCACGACACGCCCGATCGGGACGTCGAGCAAGAGCAGCGCGTGGGTGGCGATCATCAGGCCGGCCTCCAGCGTCTCGGGAACGACCTCGGTCGCGCCGGCGGCTCTGAGCGCCTCGACGTGGCTTTCATCACGCGTGCGCACCATGACGGGCAGGTCGGTTCGCGCGTTGCGGACGTGCGCGAGCAGCCTCATCGCTGCGGGAACGTCGTCGTGGCAGACCACCACGAGACGTGCGCTCGCGAGTCCCACGGCGTCGAGGATGTCGCGGTCGCTACCGTCGGCGTAGAAGACGCGCTCGCCGACGCGGTTCGCCTGCTTCACGCGCGACGGGTCGAGGTCGAGGGCGACATAGGGGATCTTCTCGTCCTCGAGCACGTGGCCGACGCTCTGGCCGATGCGGCCATAGCCGCAGATGATCACGTGCTCGCTCAGCAGGGCCGCGTCGCCCGGCGGCATCAGCGGCGCGTTGTCATCGAGGTCCGGGCGCGCCGGCGCGAGGCGGCGCGCAATCGCGTGGTTGTGCCGAATCAGGAAGGGCCCGACGATCATCGACAGCAGCACCGACGTGAGCGCCACCTGTGCCACGTTCGCGTCGATGGTGTTGGCCGCCACCGCGATCGCGACGAGCGCGAAGCCGAACTCCCCGCCGACGGCGAGGATCAGGCCGGTCCGCCAGGCGGAGAGCGGATCGCTGCCTGCGACGCGGACGATGGCGGCTACCGCAAGCGCCTTGATCGCCAGCAGCGCCGCGGTGCCACCGAGCGCCCACGGCCAGATGCGCAGCGCCGCGGCCGGATCGAACAGCATGCCGATGCCGACGAAGAACAGGCCCAACAGCACGTCGCGGAACGGCCGGATCGCGCTTTCGACCTGGTGGCGGAACTCGGTGTCGCCGATCATCGTCCCGGCGAGGAACGCGCCGAAGGCCATCGACAGCCCCAGCGCGTGAGTGACGGCGGCCGAGGCCAACGAAACGAACAGCACGGCCAGCGTGAACACTTCCGCGGAGCGGCGCGCGGCGACGAGCCGAAACAGCGGGCGCAGCATCCAGCGCCCGGCGGCGAACACCACCGCGAACGCGAGTACGGCCTTCACCAGTGCCAAACCGAGGTGGCCGGCGAGTCCCTCGGCGCCGAACGCACCGGCGGCGGCCCCCAGCACGGGGATGACGACGACGAACGGAACGGCCGTGACGTCCTGGAAGACCGACATCGCGAGCGCAACGCGACCGTGCCGGCTCTGCTCCTCGTGCTGCTCGACAAGCACGCGATCGATGATCGTCGTGGAGCTTTGCGCGAACACCGCCCCGATCACGAATGCGGCGCCAGGCGGCACCCCGGCCAGCCACGCGATCGCGCCGACGATCGCGGCGGTCAGCACCACTTGGGCGATGCCCATGCCGAACAGCCGGGGCCGCAGGGACTTGAGTTTCGGCAGCGAGAAGTTGAGCCCGATGGTGAACAGCAGGAACACGACGCCGAACTCGGCGAGTTGCCGCAGCTGCGGCGTGTCCATCGTCGGGCCAGGCGTGTGGGGTCCCACGAGCAGGCCCACGACGAGGTAGGCGAGTATCGTGGGAACGTGCAGCCGCTGCAGCGCGAGCACCACCGCGAGCGTGATGCCGAGCAGCAGCAGGGCCTGGCCCAGGAAATCGTCCATGCTGTGAGCCGGAGGCGCGCCGCGCATCGCGTCGGACTGCGCGATACGCACCCGGCGCCGCCGCGTCCTTGGTTGACGTGTACAGCAATTCGGCACCGGCGGCGTGGGCGCGGAGCCTCGATTGCTGTCGCGGAAATCTGCTGTCGCTGAAGTTCATTCTCGCACACGTGCAAGCACGTGCGGGCAGGGAACTCGCAGAGCAGGCGCGTTGTCGCAGGGGTGTCATTGCGCGGGAGAGGGCTAGCGATGGTGAGCGTAGAGCGGGCAGGTTTGGCGAATCCACCGCGACACCTGATCGCGGCGACTGACTTCTCGCCGGCAAGCGACGAGGCGGTCAAGCGCGCCTGCCTTGTCGCGCGGGAAAGCGGTGCGCGGCTGACCCTCGTCCACGTTGTCCCCGCGTCGCTGTGGGAGGACGTGGGCACGCAGCTCGCGACGCTGGTCGGGGTCGAGATGCCCGCGCCCGCCGCGATACGCGCGCAGTCGTTGGCGCAGCTCGAACGCCGTGCCGGCGAGCTCTCGGGGCGCTACGGGCTCGCCTGCGGGGCGCGGGTGGCCGAGGGCCGGCCGGCCGCGATGCTCGCGCAGGTCGCCGCGGACGAGAAGGCGGACCTGCTGGTCGTGGGCGCGCACGGGATGGGCGCGATGCGCGCCGCGCGCGACATCCTCGTCGGCACGACCGCACAAAAGCTGCTGCGCGTCGCGCCGTGTCCGGTGCTCGTGGTCAAGCGCGCGGCGTCGGCGCCGTACAGTCGCGTGCTCGCGCCGACGGACTACTCGACGCCGGCGCGCGGCGCGGTGGGCGTGGCCGCCGCCTGGTTCCCGACCGCCCAGCTGCACGTCGCACACGCGTTCGAGCTGCCCTACGACGGCATGCTGCGCCACGCGTCGATCGACCGCGAGACGATCGCGAGGCAGCACGCGAGGGAACGCGAGCACCTGATGCGGCGGCTGGTCGCGTGGGCCGACGCCTCGGGCGTGCCGCCGGAGAGGCGCGTGCTGCACGTCGAGCACGGCTACGCGCCGAAGTGCATCGAGGACTGGATCGAGTCGACCGGCGCCGGGCTCCTCGCGATCGCGTCGCACGGCAAGTCGGAGCTCGAGGCCGCGTTGCTCGGCAGCGTCACCCTGCACATGGCGCTTGCCGCGAGCTGCGACGTGCTGCTGCTGCGCTGAACCTGCGGCGCCCGATCGAGCGGCCGGAGCGTGGGACCCGCGGCCCCGGCCCGGAGGCGGCGACGCGCCGGGTGGTCGCGGCGGCGCGCGCGTTGCAGGCGAGCTTCAGGACGACGGAGGCGTCCGCTTCGCGCCCAGGACGTCGCGAAGGAGGTCGAAGGGCAGCGGGAAGACGATCGTCGAGCCGCGGTCCCCGGCCACCTGCGTCATCGTCTGCAGGTAGCGGAGCTGCATCGCCTCGGGCTGTTGCGCGAGCATCCGCGCGGCCTCGAGCAGCGCCGCCGCCGCCTGCTTCTCGCCATCCGCGTGGATCACCTTGGCGCGGCGTTCGCGCTCGGCCTCGGCCTGGCGGGCGATCGCGCGCACCATCGACTCGTTGAGGTCGATGTGCTTGATCTCGACGTTGGTGACCTTGATGCCCCAGCCGTCGGTCTGCGCATCGAGGATCCTCTGCACGTCGAGGTTGAGCCGTTCGCGCTCGGCCAGCATTTCGTCCAGTTCGTGCTTGCCCAGCACCACGCGCAGGGTGGTCTGCGCCAGCTGGCTGGTCGCCATCAGGTAGTTCTCGACCTGGATGATCGCCTTCTGCGGATCGATCACCCGGAAGAACACCACCGCGTTGACCTTGACCGACACGTTGTCGCGAGAGATCACGTCCTGCGGCGGCACGTCCATGGTGACGACGCGCAGGTCGACCTTCGCCATCTGCATCAGGCCGGGCAGGACGACGATCAGCCCCGGCCCCTTGACCTTCCAGAAGCGGCCGAGCAGGAAGATGACGCCGCGCTCGTATTCCCGCAGGATGCGTAGCGAAGCGACGACCACGGCGATGACGAACAGCAGCGCGACCGAGCCGAAGCCGAAGGGCAAGTCGAATGGCAGCATCGGGACCTCCTGTGCTTCGCTAGTGGTTGAATCGCTCGACGATCAAGGTCAGGCCGTCCACGGAACGCACCTTGATCCTGTCGCCGGGGGCGAGCGGCGCCCCGCCGGCATCGCGCGCCCGCCACGACTCACCGTGCACGCGCACCCACGCCTCGCCGCTATCCACGACCTCGACGGTGCCTGCGGCGTCCACGAGTTCCTCGCGGCCGCTCACGATCTTCCTCTGCCGCGCCTTCACGGCGAACGTGCCGACGCCGATGATGAACGCCGCGCTGGCGAGCGCCATCGCGACCAGCGTGGCCGGCGCGAGCCCGAGGCCCGGAACGTCGGTGTCGATCAGCATCAGGCCGCCGAACACGAACGCGACGATGCCGCCGACCCCCAGCACGCCGAAGCTCGGCAGGAGCACCTCGGCGATCATCAGCGCCGTACCCAGCAGCAGCAGGCCGACGCCGACCCAATTGACCGGCAGCAGCTGCAGCGCATAGAGGCCGAGCAGCAGGGAGATCGCGCCGGCAACCCCCGGCACGCCGAACCCGGGACTGGTGAACTCGACGAACAGTCCGTAGATGCCGATCATCAGCAGCACCACCGCCAGCGTCGGGTTCGACAGCAGGGCGAGCAGCTTGTTGCGCCAATCGGGCTCGAGCCGCTCGATCGACGCGCCACCGAGATCGAGCCGGACCCTGGCGTGGGTGAGTTGCACCTCGCGCCCCTCGATCTTCGTGAGCAGGTCGGCAACGTCCACGGCGATCGCGTCGATCACGCCGCCCTCCAGCGCCTCCTTCGACGACAGGCTGCTCGCACGGCGCACGGCCTTCTCGGCGAAGTCCGCGTTGCGCCCGTGCAGTTGCGCGAGGCCGCGGATGTAGGCCGCGGCGTCGTTCACCGCCTTGGCCTTCATCGGATCGGCCGGGCCTGCGTCGTCGACGGGTGCCGGATCCTGCACCGATTCCGGGCCCGCCGGTTCGCCGCCGCGGTCCTTCGGCGCCGGCGGTCGCGGCGCCGGCGGGGAGGGCACACCGGGCGCCCCGATGGCCACGGGCGTCGCCGCACCGAGGTTCGTCGCCGGTGCCATCGCGGCAACGTGGCTTGCGTAGAGGATGTACGTGCCGGCGCTCGCGGCCCGGGCACCTTCCGGCGCGACGAACGTCGCGACGGGAACGGGCGAGGCCAGGATGTCCTTGATGATCGCGCGCATCGCGGTGTCGAGGCCGCCCGGCGTGTCGAGCTGCAGCACGACAAGGCGGGCGCGGCTTGCACGAGCCTGCTCGAGACCGCGGTGGACGAAGTCGCTGGCGGCGGGGCCGATCACCCCGTCGACGCGGAGCACAAGCACCGGCCCCTTGCCGGTGTCCGCGAAGGCCGTGGCGCATGCCAAGGCCCATGCCAACAGCCACAGCAGGAAGCCGGGCAGCCCGAAGCCGCGCGCCGCATCGGCACACGGCGACGCGCAACCCGTGGCTACCGCTCCGCGGGCGGCGGCAGGTCGGATCCGGCCATCATTGGACGCCATGTTGCGCTCACCTTGCGCTGTCCATCGCGCGTCGTGGTTGGCGTTGCGCTCAGCGTTGCACCATGCGCCCCGGCCCATGTTGATCGAGGTCACTGATGGGCCAGTGCGCGAAGGAATGCCCGTGCGCTCGACCGACGCGGCAGCGTCCATCCGGACCTCGATCAGACCGCGTCCATCAGGAACTGCACGTCGTCCCCCGGCGCGACCTCCGCGGGTTCGCACCCGTGGCGGAACACGCGGCAGGTGCCGCCGTCCCCGAACAGGGACAGCCGATCGCCCTCGAGGCGCAGGCCCGTGCATTCGCGCAGGCCGGCGACCCGCACGCGCGGATTGAGCGCACCGAACTCGCGGATGCGTTCCTCGCGCGTCTCACCCTTGAACCCCGGCGGATTGCCGTGCAGGTAATGCGGGTTGATCTGGAACGGGACGAGGCCGAGCGCGTCGAACCCGCCCGGATCGCAGATCGGCATGTCGTTGGTGGTCATGATCGTGGGACACGCGAGGTTCGACCCGGCGCTCCAGCCGGCGTAGGGCATGCCCTGCAGGGCGCGCAGGCGGAGCGGCCGCAGCAGACGGGCCGCGCGCACGTCGCGCAGCAGCTTCCACGTGCTGCCGCCGCCCACGACGACCGACTCGGCGCGCAGCACCGCGGCCACCGGATCGTCAGCGGCGTGGATGCCTTCCACCGCCACGCCGAACCGCGCGAACACCGGCGCGACCCTGGCGACGTAGTCGTCCGGGTCCAGCGTCGCGCCGGCGTACGGCACGAACAGTGCCTTGCGCACGCCGTTGGACCCGAAGAACTCCACGAGGTGCGGCAGGGCCCACTCGAGATAGCCCGAGCCTTCGCGCAGCGAGTTGGAAAGCAGGAGCAGGCGCATGCAGACCTCCCGGAACACGACAACGGCGACGACCGCAGCGATCGGTGCCGCGATGTGCAGCGGCGCGCTTCTTCTAGGGCCGCCCGGTGAGCGCCGGCGTCAGCACCTTGCCCTCGCTGCCGCTCGGCGGGCGCACGTTGAGCAGGTGGGCGAGCGTCGGCGCGATGTCGACGCTCTCCGCGTATTGCCCGTAGCGGCCCGGCTTCACCCAGCGCGCGCCGTGGATCATCAGCGGCACGTTGGTGTCGTAGGTGTAGGGCGTGCCGTGCGAGCAGGCGCTGGGCGACGCCGTGCTGCGCGACTGGAAGTAGAAGAACGGCCGCGGCACCACGACGACGTCGACCGCCATCTGCCGGTGCCACGCACGCTGCACGAGCGTCGCCACACGGTGCGACGGCATCGACCCGCGCTCGAGCTGGGTGCGCGTGAACGTGAAGCCGATGCCCGGCTGTTCGAGCGTGGCGCGCGCGACGAAGCTCTCGACCTCCTCGCGCGACAGCCCCTTGGCATCGATCGCCGCGTAGTCGAGCGTGAATCCCCCGGTCATGTGCTGCGTCGCGACCTTCGGGATGCCGTAGCGCTTCTCGGCCGCCGCGTTGACCGCGCCACGGACCTCGCCCGGATCGATCCGCCCCGCGTCGAAGCCGCGCGAGGCGCTGTACTCCGGCACGTTCATGAAGCCGTGGTCGGCGGTGAGCACCACCAGCACGTGCTCGGCACCGACGATGGCGTCGATCGTCTCGAAGAAGCGGGCGAGCGTGCGGTCGAGCCGGATCAGGTGGTCCTGGGACTGGATGCTCTCGGGGCCGAAGCTGTGGTTGACGTAGTCGTGCGAGGAGAAGCTCACCGCGAGCAGGTCGGGCGCGCCGGTCGGGTTGCGGCCCAGCCCCTCGTGGCGTACGAGCTCCAGCGCGAACTCGGCGGTGGCCTCGTCGCCGTAGGGGCCGGCGAGGAGCGTCCCGTAGTAGAGCGGCCCCGGCGCGGATTCGCCGAGTCCGTAGACCACTCCCATGCGCGTGCCGAGCTTGCGGTAGCTCGTCGACCACGGCTGGCCGTCGGGCAGCGAACGGCGGTAGGCGTCGGCGTCGAGCAGCGGGTCCCAGCGCTGGTGGAACCACTGGTGCTGCGGATTGCCGGCGTAGTAGCGCTCCCACCACGCCGGATGCGCCGGCATGTAGTAGCTGGTGCTCGTGAAGCGGCCGGTCTTCGACGAGTACATGTACGCGGTGCCGGTCTTGCCCGCCGGCAGGATCGCGCCGCGGTCCTTGCCCGCCACCGCGAACACGCGGCTCGCGTTGTTCGTCGCGTAGCGCAGTTCGTCGCCGAGGGTGCTCGCCTGCAGGAGCTTCGGGCTGACGCCATCGCCCGGGCCGGCCTCGGTGCCATCGAGGTAGCGATGTGCCGGGTCCGCGGTGTTGTAGACCTGCCTGCCGTCGCGCGTTCGCCACTCGTTGCCGATGATGCCGGTCTGGTACGGATGCGCTCCGGTGAACACCGAGGCGTGGCCCACCGCGGTGACCGTGAACGCGTGTGCCTGGTGCGCGTCGGAGAACCACGCGCCGCGGTCCATCAGCCGGCGCAGGCCGTTCGGTCCGAGGAGATCGTGGTTGCGCGTCAGCTGCTCCTGCGGCAGGCCGTCGACCAGCACGACGAGCAACAGCTTCGGCAGCGGCGTGCCCCCGGGTACGGTCGCGTCGATGCTCGGCACGGCCGCGCACGCGGTGAGCACGAGCAGTATCCAGAGGGACCGCAGGATCGGGCGAATCATGGTGTTCGTTTCCATCGGGGAGCGCGGCGGGACCCAGTGGTGCACCGATGAGGATCGGGCGCTGCCGGGTCCGGTGTGGAGTCTATCCGCACAGGGGGAACGGTTGCCATGGCGCATCGCAGCACGTCGCGTCGAGGCAACCGCGTCGGAGTCCGGCGTTCGCGTGTGGCAAAGTGCGGGGAGACGCTGGTCGACGGGTGCGGTGCGCGGCGCGATGCGGGCGCCCATGGCCCGAGCGCGTTCCGCACCGGCCCATCCTCGAACCGACACCATGGAGTGGATCCAGCAAGGTCTCCTGATCGGCGCCGCGATCGTCTTCGGGGCGCTCGCGTTCGGAGCACTCTCGCAACGCGCCGGGGTGCCGCTGCTGCTCGTCTTTCTCGTCGTCGGCATGCTCGCTGGCGAGGACGGGCCGGGCGGCATCATGTTCGACGACCACGAGACCGCCTTCCTCGTCGGCAACCTCGCGCTGGCGGTGATCCTGCTCGACGGCGGTTTGCGTACGCGCTTCGCCACCTTCCGGGCCGCGCTCTGGCCGTCGCTCGCGCTGGCCACGGTCGGGGTTGCCATCACCGCGGCGTTCACGGGTGCGCTCGCCATCTGGCTGTTCGGCTTCTCGTGGCCCGTCGGCCTGCTGGTCGGTGCGATCGTCGGCTCGACCGACGCTGCCGCGGTGTTCGCACTGCTCAAGGCCGGCGGGCTGCGCCTCTCGCCGCGTGTCGGGCAAACGCTCGAGATCGAGTCGGGCGCCAACGATCCGATGGCGGTGTTCCTCACCGTCACCCTCATTGCCGCCATCACGCGCCCGGAGCAGGCGAACGCCGTGTCGCTCGCGCTCGATCTGGCACAGCAGTTCGGCATCGGCCTCGTGGCCGGCGTCGTGGCGGGGGAAGGCCTGAGCCGCACATTGCTGATACTCCGGCGCCGGGGACTGCTCGGCGATGCGCTGCAGTCGCTGTGGCTCGTCTCCGGCGGTGTCGCGGTGTTCGCGGCGACCAACCTGCTCGGGGGCAGCGGCTTCCTCGCGGTCTACGTGGCCGGGCTCCTTGCCGGGAACCGTCGCACCGGCGTCGGCGAGGACACGCTGCGCGCGCTCGACGGCCTGGCGTGGCTCGCCCAGTGCGGCATGTTCCTGCTGCTCGGGCTGCTCGTGACGCCCCGGTACCTCGTCGATTCGCTGGTGCCCGCGCTGACGCTGGCGCTGCTCCTGATGTTCGTCGTGCGGCCCGCGATGGTGGCGGTCGTCCTGCCGTGGTTCCGGTTCTCGTTGCGCGAGATCGTCTACATCAGCTGGGTGGGCCTGCGGGGCGCCGTGCCGATCGTGCTCGCGGTGTTCCCCTTGCTCGCGGGCGTCCCGGACGCGGCGGCGATCTTCGAAGTGGCCTTCGTCGTGGCGATCGCGTCGCTGCTGCTGCAGGGCACGACGGTCGCGCGCATGGCCCGTGCGCTTCACGTGACGCTGCCGCCGCTCGCCGAGCCCTCGGCGCGCGTCCCGCTCGATCCGCTCGGCCCGGCGCCGGCGTCGTTCGTGCAGTTCCGCGTCGAGTCCGCCGGGCCGCTGCTGGGCGTCGACGCCCGTTCGGTCGACTGGCCTGCGGGATCCCGCGTGGTCAATGTCGTGCGAGCCGAGGCGTCGCTGCCGCCGGACGAGGCGGGGCCGCTCGCACCGGGCGACCTGGTCGGATTCATCGCTGCGCCGTCGGCGGAGGCCGAGCTCGCGCAGTGGTTCCGCGAGGACGCCGCGACGTTCTGGCACGCGGCGTTCGGCGACTTCGAATTCGCGGGCGACGTGCGCCTCGCGGAGGTCGCAGGACTGTACGGCGCAGCAGGACCGCACGGAGCATCCGACGAGCGCACGCTGGCCGAGGCGCTGCGGCAGGCGCTCGGTCGGGCGCCCGCCGAAGGCGACGTTGCCGACGTCGGCGGGCTGCGGCTCTCCGTGAGCGAAATGGAGCGCGGGCGGATCACCCGCGTCGGCCTGCATTTGCCGAGAACGCGGTCTCCGCGAGATTAATCAGGGACTATCGTCCGGATTAGCGGAATCGATTGGACGTATGGGGTCCGCAGCGGGACAATGCGAGAGTCGCCGGAAGCCCGATCGGGCCGCCGGAGTCCCCTTTGCCACCGCGATCGCCGTGGCCGGTGGCCAACCTCGAGAGGAGATGTCCGATGAAGTCGCTCAAAGGCACGAAGACGCACGACAACCTGAAGGCCGCGTTCGCGGGCGAGTCGCAAGCGAACCGCCGCTACCTGTATTTCGCAAACAAGGCGGACGTGGAAGGCCAGAACGACGTCGCATCGCTGTTCCGCTCGACCGCCGAGGGCGAGACGGGCCACGCGCACGGCCACCTCGACTACCTCGCGCAGGTGGGCGACCCGGCGACGGACCTGCCGATCGGCAGCTCGCGCCAGAACCTGAAGGCCGCGGTGGCCGGCGAGACGCACGAGTACACCGACATGTACCCCGGCATGGCGAAGAGCGCCCGCGACGAGGGCTTCGACGAGATCGCCGACTGGTTCGAGACGCTCGCCAAGGCCGAACGGTCGCACGCCAACCGCTTCCAGAAGGCCCTGGACGCGCTGGCCGATTGATCGGCAAATCGGCCGTTCCCGGTGGCGCGCGTCGTTTCGTGCCCTTCCCGCTCGGCAACCGAAGGGCCGCCCCGAGGTTTCCGAGCTAACTGTTCCCGACCGAAAATCCCGCGAGGTTCAAGCGGGATTTTCGGACGATAAGGCTATGACCACCCGCGAAGGCAGCCTCGAGGCTCCCACGCGCCACCCGCTCGACTGGCGCAATCCCGACTTCTACGACGAGCAATCGCTCTACAAGGAGATGGAGCGGGTGTTCGACATCTGCCACGGCTGCCGCCGCTGCATCAGCCTGTGCCAGTCGTTCCCCACGCTCTTCGACCTCGTCGACGAGGGCAAGACCGGGGAGATGGACGGGGTCGGGAAGCAGGACTACTGGAAAGTCGTCGACCAGTGCTACCTGTGCGACGTCTGCTACATGACGAAGTGCCCGTACGTGCCGCCGCACCCGTGGAACCTCGACTTTCCGCACCTGATGCTCCGCGCGAAGGCGGTCCACTTCAAGAAGGAGGGCGCGCGCTTCCGCGACCGGCTGCTCACCAGCACCGACCGGCTGGGCAAGCTGGCGACGATCCCGGTCGTCGTGCAGACGGTGAACTGGGCGAATCGCACGCCGGCGACGCGTTCGCTGATGGAGAAGACGATCGGCGTCGCGAAGGAGGCGGCGCTGCCGCCGTACGCGACGAAGTCGTTCCGCAAGGGCTTCGAGAAATCCCTCGCCTGGCCGGTGAAGAACGGCCAGCGCACGCCAGGCAAGGTCGCGATCTTCTCGACCTGCTACGTCAACTACAACGAGCCGGGGATCGGCCGCGACCTGGCCAGGATCCTCGCGCACAACGAGATCCCGTTTACCATCGCCGCGGCCGAGGCCTGCTGCGGCATGCCCAAGCTCGAGCTGGGCGACCTCGATCAGGTGGAGAAGCTCAAGGACATCAACATCCCGCAGCTCGTCGGCCTGGCGCGCGAGGGCTACGCGATCGTGACGCCGATTCCGTCGTGCACGCTGATGTTCAAGCAGGAGCTGCCGCTGATCTTCCCCGACGATGCCGACGTCAAGGCGGTCGCGGAGGCGATGTTCGACCCGTTCGAGTACCTGGTGCTGCGCGACAAGGATGGGCTCCTCAAGAGGGACTTCAAGCAGGCGCTCGGCAAGGTCAGCTACCACATCCCCTGCCACTCGCGCGTGCAGAACGTCGGGCAGAAGACCCGCGAGGTGCTCGAGTGGGTGCCCGGCACCGAGGTGAACACGGTCGA
>Ga0209450_10000902_pt1 | contig 14944 bp, 14 predicted proteins | sample FrelakmetLWP11LW_FD_187149 | JGI IMG/M metagenome (GOLD analysis project Ga0209450, IMG submission 187149) | Freshwater lake sediment microbial communities from the University of Notre Dame, USA, for methane emissions studies - LWP11 LW (SPAdes)... | ecosystem: Environmental > Aquatic >...
CCCCGAACAGGTGCAGGCCGGCGACGTGCTGCAGGTGCTCAACATCGGCGGCGTCCTCGGCGTGTGCGACTCGGTCAATCCCGACAAGGGCAAGCCGTTCGACTGCCGGGTCCTCGGCTGCGTGCTGCAGTTCCCGTTCCTCGGCGAGCGCATCGGCGTCCCGGCCAGGGTCGGCCACCGTCGGCTGGACTACGCCGCACCGCTCGACACCCACGGCGTGCCGGTCGTCGCGCTTGCCGGCACCTGCATGGAGGCCGGCAAGACCGCGGCCGCCTGCGCCATCGTGAGCCGCATGCGCCATCGCGGCCTTGCCGTGCACGCGTTCAAGGCGACCGGCGTGTCGCTGCGACGCGACATCCTCGCCATGGAGGACTCGGGGGCGCGCCGCAGCATGATCTTCACCGACCTCGGTATCGTCACCACCACCGCGGCGTCAGGCCCCGCACTGACGCGCACGATGCTCAGCGAGATGACGCAGGGGCGCCCCGACGTCGTGGTGTTCGAACTCGGCGACGGCATCCTCGGCGCGTACGGAGTCGAGGCGATCCTCGCCGACTCCGACATCCGCAAGGTCCTCTCGGCGGTGGTGCTCTCCGCCAACGATCCGGTCGCGGCCTGGGGCGGCGTGAAGCTGCTGCGCGAGCGCTTCGACATCGAGCCCTGCGCCGTCACCGGCCCCGCGACCGACAACGCCGTGGGCGTCAACATCATCCAGGAGCAGATGGGCGTGCGCGCGGTGAACGCCATGTCATCGGGCGCGGAGCTCGGCGACCACATCATCGACAGCCTAGGGCTCGGCGTGCGACTGGCGCAGGCGGCTTCGGAATGACCACACGCGTCCCGGCCATCGTGCTCGGCGGCACGGGCTACGTGGCCGGCGAGCTGCTGCGCCTGCTGGCCGCGCATCCCTACCTGGACCTCGCGGCCGTGGCGTCGGACAGCCAGCCCGACGAGCCGGTCGCGCAGTTCTTCCGGCACCTGCAGCCGGTGCTGCCGCACCTGCGCTTCGCCGGGCACGACGAGATCATCGAGTACGTGACCGCCAACCCCTCGACCGCGGTCTTTTCCGCCGCGCCGCACGGCGTGTCGGCGACCATGATCGACAGGCTGCTCACCGCCGCCGGCCAGGCCGGCACGCAGCCGCGCGTCGTGGACATCTCGGCGGACTTCCGCTTCCCCACCGCAGGTGCATACGAGGCCGTCTACAAGCACGGCCACGGCGCGCCGGGCCGCCTCGGGCAGTTCACCTGCGCGGTCCCGGAGCACCAGAACACGCTGCACACGCCGCACGTCGCGCACCCCGGCTGCTTCGCCACCGCGATCCTGCTGGCCAGCGTGCCGCTGCTGTCGCTCGGGCTCGTGGAGCCGCGGCTGTTCGTGACCGGCATCACCGGCAGCACGGGCTCGGGCCGCCAGCCCACTGCCGGCACGCACCACCCGCAACGGCATTCCGACCTGTATTCGTACAACGCGCTGGCCCACCGCCATGCGCCGGAGGTGCGCGCGCTCGCGCTGGCCGCGAGCGGCGTCGAGGCCGAGATCAACTTCGTGCCGCACTCCGGGCCGTTCGCCCGCGGCATCCACGTCACGGTGCAAGCCGTCGCCCGCGAGCCGCTCACCAGCCACGAGCTGGTGCACGCGCTGCGCGACTACTATGACCAGACGGTGTTCGTGCGGGTCACCGGCGAGCTGCCGCGGATCAAGGACGTGGTCGCCAGCAACTTCGCGCAGCTGTCCGGTGTCGCCCACGGCGACACGGTCGCCGTGATGTGCGCCATCGACAACCTGACCAAGGGCGCGGCCGGCGGCGCGGTGCAGTGGATGAACCGCATGCTGGGCATCGATGAGACTGCCGGGCTGATGCAGCCCGCGGCGGGCTGGACATGACCGCCGACCACCTCGCCCCGGTCTACGCCCAGTGGCCCATCGACGTCGTCGGCGCCGTGGGCGTGCACCTGCAGACCCGCGACGGACGCCGCATCCTCGATCTCTACGGCGGACACGCCGTCGCGGCGCTCGGCTATTCGCACCCGCGCTGGCAGGCCACGCTCGAGCGACAGTCCCGCGAGCTGCTGTTCCAGAGCAACGCTGTGCCGCTGGAGATCCGCACACGCGCCGCGACGCGCCTTGCGCACTTCGCCGGGCTCGGCCTCGACACCGCGTTCTTCGCCAGCACTGGCGCCGAGGCGAACGAGAACGCGCTCAAGCTCGCGCTGCGGATCACCGGCAGGCGCAAGGTCGTCGCGATCGAAGGCAGCTTCCACGGCCGCACGGCCGCGGCCGGCGCCGTCACCTGGGGCGCGGCGAAGAAATGGTATGGCTTCCCGCAGGCACCGTTCGACGTCGAGTTCCTGCCGCGGGGCGACCTCGACGCCATCGGGCGGCTCGTGGGCACCGACACCGCCGCGGTGATCGCCGAGCCCGTGCAGGGTGTGGCCGGCGCGGTCGACCTCGGCCAGCCGTTCCTGGCCGCCCTGCGCGCGCGCTGCAGCGAGACCTGCGCGATGCTGGTGCTGGACGAGGTGCAGTGCGGCATGGGCCGCACCGGATTTCCGTTTGCGGCCAGCATGCACGGCATCGCGCCGGACATGCTGACCACCGCGAAGGCGCTCGGTGCCGGCTTCCCGTGCTCCGCGCTGCTGATGGCCGACCACGTCGCAGCGCACCTGAAGACCGACGACCTCGGCACCACTTTCGGCGGCGGCCCGTTGGCCTGTGCGCTGATCGAGGCGGTCGTGGACATCATCGAGAGCGAGGGCCTGCTGGCGAACGTGCGCAACCTCGCGCAGCGGATCCACGAAACCTGCGTAGTCGGCCCGGTGGTCGCGACGCAGGGTGCCGGGTTCCTCCTCGGCCTGCGCACCAGCCGTCCCGCCAAGGACGTGCAGCGCGAACTGCTCGAGCGCGACATCCTGACCGGAACGTCCGCCGATCCGCACGTGGTGCGCATCCTCGCCCCTTACGTCCTCGAGTCCGCGCACGTCGATCAACTCCGCGACGCCCTCTCCTCGCTGCCCGCCTGAGTCGCGCAGCGCCTCTGCACTAACCGCCAACCGCTGATCACTGATCACTCTCCATGCAGCGCTTCCTCGATCTCGCCGACTTCTCCCGCGACCAGGTGGTGGACCTGATCGACCTCGCCCGCCGCCTGCAGGAGCGACCCGAGCCGCAGGCGCTGGCCGGCAGGATCCTCGGCCTGCTGTTCATGAATCCGTCGCTGCGGACGCTGTCGTCGTTCCAGGCGGGGATGATGCGGCTCGGCGGCACGTCGTTCGTGGTCACGCCCGGCCAGGGCACGTGGAACGTCGAGACGCGCACGGGCGCGGTGATGAATACCGGTGCCGCCGAGCACGTGCGCGAGGCGATTCCCGTGCTCGCGTCGTACTGCGACGCCCTCGGCCTGCGCGCCTTCGCCGAAGGCACCGACCTCGCTGCCGACCTCGCCGAAACGCCTTTCAGGCTCATGGCGAGCCTGTGCGACAAGCCGTTCATCAACCTCGAGTCGGCGGTGAACCATCCGTGCCAGGCGCTGGCCGACTGGAAGACGATGGAGGACCTCGGCGTGCCACGGGCGGGCAAGTTCGTGCTGTCGTGGGTGTACCACCCGCGTGCACTGCCGCTCGCCGTGCCGGCAGCGGCGCTGCACATGGCCGCGCAGCGCGGCATGGAAGCCGTCGTGCTGCGTCCCGATGGTTATGCGCTGCCTGGGCCGATCATGGCGAAGGCACGGGCGGCGGCCGCCGCTTCAGGCGGCACCGTGAGCGAGACCACCGATCGCGGCGCTGCGCTCGCCGGCGCGCACGTGCTCTACGCAAAGGAATGGGGCTCGCCTGCCTGCTATGGCGATGCCGAGGCCGAGGCCGCCCTGCGCCGGCCGCTCACCGACTGGCGCGTGCAGGAATCCTGGTTCGCCGGGGCGCGCGAGGACTGCCACTTCATGCACTGCCTGCCCGTGCGGCGTAACGTCGCCGTCGCGGACGAGGTGCTCGACGGGCCGCGGGCCCAGGTGATCCGCGAAGCCGCCAACCGCATGGTCGTGCAGATGGCCGTGCTCTATCGACTGCTCAAGGGGTAAGAACGGATGATCGGACACAAGGGCGAACAGGCCGTCACGGTGCGGGCGCTGCGCGGGGCGGCACCGTACATACACATGTACAAGGGCAAGGTCTTCGTCATCAAGACCGGCGGCGGCGCCTTCCGCGACGCCAGCACCATGCGCGCCTTCATGGAACAGGTGGCGATCCTGCACCACCTGGGCATCCGCGTCGTGCTGGTGCACGGCGGCGGCCCGCAGCTCGACGAGGTGACGAAGCGTCTCGGTGTCGAGACCCGCATGGTGCAGGGCCGCCGCGTCACGGACGCGGCCGCCATCGACGCCACCAGCATGGTGCTGAACGGCCTGATCAACACGCGCCTGCTCGCGCTCGCCCACGAGTTCGGCATCGCGGCGATCGGCTTGAGCGGCGTGGACGGCGGCCTGGTCCGGGCGCACAAGCGCGCGCCCGTCACGCTTGCCAGCGGCGAGGTGGTGGACTACGGCATGGTGGGCGACATCGACGGCGTCGACGCGTCCGTGGTCACCCGACTGCTCGACGCGGGCTTCCTGCCGGTGGTGAGCCCGCTGTCGGCCGATGCCTCCGGGCAGCTGCTGAACATCAACGCCGACACCGTGGCGGCCGCGATCGGCGGCGCCATGGACGCGGAGAAACTGATCCTGTGCACCGGCGCACCCGGCATCCTCGAGCGGCTCGACGACCCGCACTCGCTCATCTCCTACACCGACGTCGCGGGCCTGCGGCGCTTGCGCGAGGAGGGCGCACTGTCTGACGGCATGCTGCCGAAGTCGAGCGCCATCGAGTCGGCCATCCGCGGCGGCGTGCGCCGCGTGCACGTGATTTCCTACGGGGCACCCGACGCGCTGCTGGCCGAGATCTTCACCAACGAGGGCACCGGCACGCTGGTGGTCGCGGACACCAAGGCGCTGACGCCGGCCGAGCAGGGAGCGAAGTAGGCCGTGACGCGACTCTGGGACAAGGGCGCCCCGCTCGACGAGCGCGTGCTGCGCTACACCGCCGGCGAAGACCACGCCCTCGACAACCGGCTCGTCGCGTACGACGTGCGGGCCTCGATCGCGCACGCCGAGATGCTGCACGATGCCGGGCTCGTGGGCGCCGACGAACTCGCCGCCATCCGCAGCGGACTGCAGGAGATTGCGGACGCACACGCGCGCGGCGAGTGGTCGGTGACGCTCGACCTGGAGGACGGGCAGACGGCGCTCGAGACCCTGCTCACCCGCAAGGTCGGCGCGGCCGGAGCGCGGCTGCACGCCGGCCGTTCGCGCAATGACCAGGTGCTCACCGCCCTGCGCCTTTACCTGCGCGACGCCGTCGAGGATCTCGCCGCAGGCGCGCGCAGCGTCGCCGAGACCCTCGAGAGCCTGGCGGGCAGCCAGGGCCACATCGAGCTGCCCGGCTACACGCACATGCAGCAGGCGATGCCGAGTTCCGTCGCGCTCTGGGCGCGCGGCTTCGCCGCCGAGATCACCGATGACGCGGATGCGCTGCGGCACGCCCACCGCCGCATTCTCAAAAATCCGCTTGGTAGCGCAGCAGGCTACGGCACTCCCAACCTGCCGGTGAACCGCGACGGCACCCGCACGCGCCTCGACTTCCCGGTGAACCACGAGCCGGTGACGGCGGTACAGCTGTCGCGCGGCAAAGCCGAGGCCGAGGTGCTGTTCCAGGTGGCGATGCTGATGCAGGACCTGGGCCGCCTCGCCTCGGACCTGCTGCTGTTCTATACGCGGGAGTTCGGCTTCGTCGAGCTGCCGGACGCCTTCACCACCGGCTCGTCGATCATGCCGCAGAAGCGCAACCCGGACGTGTTCGAGCTGGTGCGCGGACGCACGGCGACGGCCCAGGCCTGCCTGGTCGAGGTACTGGGGATCACCGCCAAGCTGCCCTCCGGCTACCAGCGCGACCTGCAGCTGATCAAGGCACCGCTGTTCCGCTCGATCGACCTCTGCATCGATACCCTCGGCATCATGGCGGCGGCCGTCCCGCAGCTACGGTTCCGTCCCGAGCGGATTCGCTTGGATCCCGACATCCACGCCGCCGCGGAAGCCAACGCGCTCGTCGCGGAGGAAGGCATCCCGTTCCGCGAGGCGTACCGGCGCGTAGGTGCCCGGCTGTACCGGGATGAGGAATCCTGAGCCGCATCGCCCCCGCCGGTCCGTCACTGCCACAACTGCGGATGGTCCCGTCCGCTGACGGAGCCCAGAATCTTTTGGTAGGCATCGCTGGATCCGGGCCGTGGCACGCGACAATCGCCGGTCCGGAGATGCCGGCGGAAATACGGAGGTTGCCATGAGCAAGGCAGCAGGTGCCGCCGTCGTGTGGACTATTCTCGGCATGTTCCTGATGGGTCTGCTCGTTTGGTTCGCGATGCCGCGCCTGATGCTGGTCGATCACGCCAGCCCGCACTCCTACGATGAGACTGTTTCCATGCTCGATGCCAGGCTTGCATCTCACGGTGACTGGCGCGTGCTCGCGGTCAACGATTACCAGAGAAGCGTGGCGTCGTTCGCGTCGATTCCTCGGGCCGGCAGCGTCAACGTCTGCAACCCGCGCTATGCGTCACGAATCCTGGCCAATGAAAAGGACCGCGGGGTGACGGCATTCATGCCATTGGCAATCGGCGTATACGAGGACGCACATGGGCACGTGCACGTATCGAGGCTGAACGTCGGGCTGATCGGCATGATGTTCGGCGGCACGATTGCCGACGTCATGGGCACGGCCGGGGCGGACCTGGAAGCGATCGTCGCGTCCGTCACGGCCGAGTAGCAACGTCCGTTGCGCCGCAGCAGCCGGCAGCAGCACGAGTCCGTGCGCGGAGACGTTCCTGACACTGCGCCTGCTGCTACGATACCGCTTCATGAAGATGCCAAGCCTGTCGCGGACGGTCATGCTGGTTGCGCTCACGGTCGGCCCCCTGACAGCGGCCGCAGAGGAGGTCCGCGACTTCTCGCGCCTCGGCAAGGACCTCACTCCGATCGGCGCCGAACGCGCCGGCAATGCGGACGGCACCATCCCGGCCTGGGAGGGCGGCCTCACCCAGCCGCCGGCCGGCTGGACTCGCGAGCAGGGCTACGTCGACCCGTTCCCGGACGATAAGCCGCTGTTCACGATCACGGCCGCCAACGCCGCGCAGCACGCCGCGAAGCTGACGGCCGGCACGCAGGCGCTGCTCAAGAAGTATCCCGGCACTTACCGCATGAACGTCTACCAGACGCGGCGCACGGCGGCCCTGCCGAAGGAAGTGACGGACCGCGTGCGCGATCAGGCACCGAAAGTCGAGTTGAACGGCTTCGGCCTGAGGAACCTCGGCGGGTCCACCACGCCCTTCCCGATTCCGTCGAACGGCCTCGAGGCTATCTGGAACCACCTGGTGCGCTATACGGGCGGCGGCACCTCGCGCACCGCGCATTCGTTCCCGGTGCGCTCGAACGGCGACTACTACAAGATCGGCTTCAAGTCGCAGCGCATCTACGCGCAGAACATGGCCGATCCCGAACCGAACCGGCTGTTCTACGCACTCGGTTACTTCACCGAGCCCGCGACGCTGCGCGGCACCATCTTCCTGGTGCACGAGCCCGTGGACCAGGTGGCCGAGCAGCGCGCCGCGTGGATCTACAACGCCGGCGCCCGGCGTGTGCGGCGCGCCCCCGACCTGGCCTACGACGGCATCAATGACGGCTCGGAAGGCATGATCGTCACCGACCAGGTGGACGGCTACAACGGCGCCCCCGACCGTTTCGAGTGGAAGCTGCTCGGCAAGCGCGAGGTCTACATCCCGTACAACACCTACCGGATCGGGGACAAGTCGCTCAAATACAAGGACATCATCGGCAAGAACACGATCAATGCCGACCTGGTGCGCTACGAGCTGCACCGCGTGTGGGTGGTCGAGGGCACGCTCAAGGCCGGCCAGCGGCACATCTACGGCAAGCGCACCTTCTACCTCGACGAGGACAGCTGGAGTGTCGTGTCCGAGGACGCCTACGACACGCGCGGCGGGCTCTGGCGCGTCGCCCTGCTCGGCATGGTGCAGTACTACGACGCCGTGGTGCCCTGGTACCGCTTTGGCGCGGTCCACGACCTGACCTCCGGTGGCTACATCGCCGGCGGCTTTGACAACGAGATCCGGGAGCCGCTCCAGTTCGGCGTGAAGGGCAAGCTTTCCGAGTTCCAGCCCGACGCGCTGCGGCGGCTGGGCGGCACGCTCTAGCCGCTAGTCCAGCCCCAGCGCAAACCCTGCTTCCAGGTCCTGCTTCGAGTAGACCTTGAACGCGATCAGGGTCTCCGAGCTGGTGATGCCGCGCAGCTTGCGCATCTTCTCGCTGATCACGCGCGCCAGGTCCTCGTTCTCACGCACGCGCACCAGCGCGACGAGGTCGTACTGGCCGGCAACCGAGAATACCTCGCTCACACCGTCGAGCTCGGCGAGCTTCTCGGCGAGGCCCGTGACCTGGTCGGTTTCAGCCTTGATCAGCACGACGGCCGTGACCATGGGATGGACTCCTTACTCTGCGTCGGGTTGTGCTTCCGGCCGCGCGGCCGCGAACGCCGGCAGCGACTCGAGGTGCCGCGCCACGGCCGCCAACCTGGGATACGGCGACAGGTCGAGCTGCACGCGCCGCGAGTTCGCCACCTGCGGCACCAGGAACACGTCGGCGAGCGTCACCGAATCGCCGAAGCAGTGGCACCCATCCGCGGAATTACGCGCAATGAGCTGCTCGAGCCCGGCGAAGCCGCGGTCGATCCAGTGGCTGATCCAGCGCGTGACGGCCTCGTCACCCTGGCCGAGCTCACCGCGCAGGTACTGCAGCACGCTCAGGTTGTTGAGCGGGTGGACGTCGCAGGCGACGGCCAGCGCCATGGCGCGCACCGCCGCACGGCCGCGCGGATCCGCTGGCAAGAGCCGCGGCCGTGGAAACACTTCATCGAGGTATTCGCAGATCGCGAGCGACTGGGTGACGACGTAGCCGTCGTGCTCGAGCGCCGGCACGAGTCCCTGCGGGTTCGTGGCCAGGTAATCGGGACGGCGCTGCTCGCCACCGTCGCGCAGCAGGTGGTGCGGCACGGACTCGTATCCAAGGCCCTTGAGGGCCAGCGCGATCCGCACGCGATAGGCCGCCGAACTTCGCCAGTAGGTATGGAGCCGGAGCGCCATGGCAGTGCCTCCGCGCCCGACGGCGCTCAAACGATGGTGATGCGGAGCGTCTCGAGCCCATCGATGCCGCCCACGAGGCTGTCGCCGCGCTGCACGGGGCCGACCCCTTCGGGCGTGCCGGTGTAGATCAGGTCGCCGGGCCGCAACTCGAAATACGTCGAAAGCTCGGCGACGATCTCGGGCACGCTCCAGATCATCTCCGACAGGTTGGCGCGCTGGCGCGTCTCACCGTTGACCTCGAGCCAGATCGCGCCCTGCTCGGGATGGCCCATCTCTGCCGCCGGGCGAATGGCGCTCACCGGCGCGGAGCAGTCGAAGCCCTTGGCGACGTCCCAGGGACGGCCGTGCTCGCGCGCGTCGAACTGCAGATCGCGCCGCGTCAGGTCGAGCCCGACCGCGTAGCCGAAGACGTGCGCGAGCGCGCTGCCGGGCGAGATGTCGCGTCCGCCGGTGCCGATGGCCACGACCAGCTCGAGCTCGTGGTGCAGGTTCGCGGTGCGCGGCGGATAGGGCACGGGCGTGCCGTTCGCGACGACGGCATCCGCGGGCTTGGCGAAGAAGAACGGCGGCTCGCGATCCGGGTCCATGCCCATCTCGCGCGCGTGCTTGGCGTAATTGCGCCCGACGCAGTAGATGCGGTGCACCGGGAAGCGCTCGTCCGAGCCGAGCACGTCGACCGTGGGCTGCGGGACCGGAGGAATCACGAAGGTCATGGCGGTCCTCCTAGCTGTTCGATCAGTCGCACCGACCCAGCGCGGGCAGGAACACCTCCTGCACCAGGATCGGCCAGTCGCCGAGGCGATAGACGGCACGGCGCGCCCACACCCGCTGTCCAGGCTCGGCGACGCCGGCGGCCAGCGCCAGGCCGTGGCCACCGTGCAGTTCGTGGTACTCGAGCGGCTCGCGGCGCACGTCCTCGACGGCGCTCAGCGACTCGCCGAGCGCCTTGTCGCCGAGTTCGCGCAGCCACGGGTGTCGCTGCACGCTGGATTGCGGGAGCACCGTCTGCGCGAAGATCCAGCGCCGGGCGCCGCAAGTGAACTCGATTTCGCGCATCAGACAGGTGGCGTCGTCGACGCCGAGCCGGCGGGCGACGTGCGGATCGAGCGGTGCTGGATCGAGCCGCAGCAGCCGCAGGCGCGCCGCAGCCCCGCAGGCCGCACGCACTCTCGCCGTGAGCAAACCCGGCTCGGCAAGCCACGGCTCGAGCGCCGCCGGCAACCGTTCACGGCACTCCGCGAACGACTGCCACGCGTCCGTGCCGGCCGGCGGCGGGGCCGGCGAAACGGCGTCGAGCAGCGGCTGCACCATGGCCGGCCGGTCGCCCGCTCAGAAGTTCTCGGCCGCGAGCGCCATCTTCGAGGCGCTGCCGGCCTGCACGGCGGCAGCATAGGCGGCGCAGCGCGGCAGCACGTGCTCGGCGTAGAACTTCGCCATGACGATCTGGGTGACGAGGAAGGCCTTGTCGCCGCCCGTGGCGATCTGCTCCTGCGCGACGAGCGCGCCGCGCGCCAGCTGCCAGCCGCCGATCACCGTGCCGATCAGCATCATGTAGTCGAAGGCGGCAGCGCTCGCCAGCTCGGGATCCTTGCGCTCGGCGGTGAGCAGGTACGTCGACGACTGCACCAGCTCGTCGAGGCCGCGCGACAGCGCCTTGCGCAGCACCGCGAACTGCTCGCCGGCGTTGGCGAGCGGCGCGTCCACGCTGCGCATGTCGGTCACGAACGCCGACACGCTGGCGCCGCCGTCGCGCAGCAGCTTGCGGCCGACCAGGTCGATGGCCTGGATGCCGTTCGTGCCCTCGTAGATCGAGGCGATGCGCGCGTCGCGATAGAACTGCGCGATGCCGGTCTCCTCGACGTAACCCATGCCGCCGTGGATCTGGATGCCGAGCTCGGTGGACTCCTGCGCCGTCTCGGTGCACCAGGCCTTGGCGATCGGCGTCATCAGCTCGGCACGGGCCTGCCAGATCGCGGCCTGCTCGGCGTCGACGCCGTGTGCCATGCGATCGAGGCACGACGCGGTGTAGTAGCAGATGGCGCGCGACGCCTGCGTGAGGGAACGCATCAGCAGCAGCATGCGGCGCACGTCCGGGTGGCGGATGATCGCGACGCGGCCTTTCTCACCCGGCGCACGGCCCTGCACGCGCTCACGCGCGTAGCTGACCGACTTCTGGTAGGAGCGGTCGGCGAGGCCGACCCCCTGCGCACCGACGCCGAGGCGCATGTAGTTCATCATGGTGAACATCGCGGCGAGGCCCTCGTTGGGCTTGCCGACGAGGTAGCCCACCGAGCCCCCCTTGCCGCCAAACGCCAGCACGCAGGTCGGGCTCGCGTGAATGCCCATCTTGTGCTCGACCGACACCGGGATCACGTCGTTGAACTCACCCGGGGTGCCATCGGCATTCAGCTTGTACTTCGGCACGACGAACAGCGAGATGCCCTTGGTGCCCGCAGGCGCGTCCGGCAGGCGTGCGAGCACGAGATGGATGATGTTCTCGGCCATGGGGTGGTCGCCCCACGTGATGTAGATCTTGGTGCCGCTGACCAGGTAGTGGTCGCCGTTGGGTTCGGCCTTGCTCGTGAGCGACGACAGGTCGGAGCCTGCACTGGGCTCGGTCAGGCACATGGTGCCGGACCACTGGCCCGAAACGAGCTTCTCGAGATAGGTCTGCTTCAGCTCGTCCGTGGCGTGGCGGTCCATGGCAAGGATCGCGCCCTGCGACAGTTCCGGGCAGAGCGCGAACGCGACGTTCGCGGCCGCCCACATCTCGTCGCACGCCAGCGCCACCGTCTTCGGCAGTCCCTGGCCGCCGAACTCGGGATTGGAGGCGATGCCCGGCCAGCCGGCTTCGCAGAACTGGGTGTAGGCGTCGGCGAATTCCCGGGGCACCTGCACTGCGTCGTTGACGACCTTGACGCCTTGCCGATCGCCCAGCCAGTTGATCGGCGCGAGCACGCCGCCGGCAAATTTGGCGGCCTCGTCCAGCACGGCCTGGATCGTATCGCCGTCCACGGCGGAGAAATCCGGGAGCGCTGCCACCGCCGGGAAGTCAGCGAGGTGCTCGATCGTGAATCGCATCTGCCGGACGGGGGCCTGGTAGGCGGTCATGGGGCGGCTCCGTAATGGGGGGTCTTTTGCTCTGCAGCAATTCTGCCTTTTCAGGGCTGCCGGCGCCATGCGCGTACAACGCTACCCGTCCGGCCGGGTGGCCCCGGGAGGGTACAATCCTCAGGCTCCCACCCTGAGACTCCCAATGAGCATCTGGTATCGACCGTACACCCTTGAGGAACTCGAGCGTCATTCGCGCGGCGGAATGGTTGAGCACCTGGACATTCACTTCACCGAGATCGGGCCGGACTACATCCGGGCCACCATGCCGGCGGACGCGCGGACGTTCCAGCCCTTCGGCCTGCTGCACGGCGGCGCGTCGGTGACCCTCGCCGAGACCCTCGGCAGCGTCGGCGCCAACTGCTGCGTGGACACCAGCCGCTTCTATTGCGTTGGGCAGGAGATCAATGCGAACCACCTCCGCGCGGTCCGCGGCGGCCGCGTGACGGGCACGGCCCGGCCGATCCACCTGGGCGCCCGCTCGCACGTCTGGGAGATCCGCATCGAGGACGAGCAAGGCCGGCTGAACTGCATTTCCCGGTTTACGGTGGCCGTCGTGGAAGGTCCGCAACCCAAGGTACTCGCGGAGGGCGCGGCATGACGCGCCACGCGTGGACGGTGCTCTGCCTGCTCGGGGTCGCGCTCGGCGGCTGCGGGCTCAAGGGTCCGCTGTACCTGCCGGAGAAATCCGAAGTGAAAATCCGCCCGGCCCCGGCCAGCGCCGCGCCGGCACAACCTGCGGAAGGCGCCGCTCCGGCGAGCCCCGCCGCGCCTGAGGAGCCGAAGACTCCCGAACCAGCGCCGCAGGACCCGCCGCCCGGACAGGACCGTGGTTGAACCGCGCACGCTGGTGCTGGTGGACGGCTCGTCGTACCTGTACCGGGCCTTCCACGCGCTGCCTCCGCTCGCCAACTCGCGCGGCGAGCCCACCGGTGCCGTGCTCGGCGTGCTCAACATGCTCGCCAAGCTCCTCAAGGAGCAGGGACCGGCGCTGATCGGCGTGGTGTTCGACGCGCCGGGCAAGACCTTTCGCGACGAGTTGTTCGCGGAGTACAAGGCGCACCGCCCGCCCATGCCGGACGACCTGCGCGCGCAGGTCGAACCGCTGATCGCCGCGGTCGAGGCGCTGGGCCTGCCGCTGCTGCGCGTGCCCGGGGTCGAGGCCGACGACGTGATCGGCACGCTCGCGCGCCGCGCGGCGGCCGGCGGCCTGCGCGTCGTCATCTCCACGGGCGACAAGGACATGGCCCAACTGGTGGACGAGCGCATCACGCTCGTCAACACGATGACCGACTCGTCGCTCGACCGCGCGGGAGTGAAGGTCAAGTTCGACGTGTACCCCGAGCAGATCGTCGACTACCTCGCGCTGGTCGGCGACAGCTCGGACAACATTCCCGGCGTGCCCAAGGTGGGCCCGAAGACCGCGGCGAAGTGGCTCAACCAGTACATCAGGCTCGACAACCTGCTCGCGCACCAGGACCAGATCGAGGGCAAGGTCGGCGAGAGCCTGCGCGAGCACACGGCGGACCTCGCGCTGTCACGCCAGCTCGCGACCATCGACTGCGAGCTTGATCTCGAGCTGCGACCCGAGGACCTGCAGCGCCGCGAGCCCGACGTGGAACGGCTGCGCGAGCTGTATACGCGCCTCGAGTTGCGTTCGCTGTTGCGCCAGTTGCCCGGTGGCCGCATCGAGCCGCCGCCCGTGCCCGGGCTGGCCGGCGCAGCGGCTGCACAGCAACCCGCAACCGATCCCGCGCCGGCCGCGACGGATGCGCATTCCGGCGGCGCGGGCACGGCCGTTCCCCGCAACTACGAGACTGTCCTCCGCGACGATCAACTCGGGGCGTGGCTCGAGCGCCTGCGCAACGCTGCAGTGTTCGCATTCGACACCGAGACGACGTCGCTCGACTACATGCAGGCCGAGATCGTCGGCGTGTCGTTCTGCGTCGAGCCGGGCCACGCCGCCTACGTGCCGCTCGCGCACACCTATCCGGGCGCCCCCGAGCAGCTCGACCGCGCGTCGGTGCTCGGCCGGCTCAAGCCGCTGCTTGAGGACGCGTCGCTGCCGAAGCTCGGCCACCACATGAAGTACGACGCGCACGTGCTGCGCAACCACGGCATCGAGCTCAAGGGCATGCGCTACGACTCGATGCTCGAGTCGTACGTGCTCAACAGCACCGCGACGCGTCACGACCTCGATTCGACGGCGAAGCACTACCTCGGCGTGGACACGATTCACTACGAGGACGTCGCCGGCAAGGGCGCGAAGCAACTGCCGTTCAGCGAGGTGCCGATCGAGCGGGCCGCGGAGTATTCGGCCGAGGATTCCGACGTGTCGCTGCAGCTGCACCGCACGCTCTGGACGCAGCTCGAGCGGCTGCCAAGACTCAAGCAGCTGTACGAGGAGATCGAGCAGCCGTTGGTACCCGTGCTGCTCGACATGGAGCACCTCGGCGTGCTGATCGACCCGGCGATGCTGCGCCGGCAGAGCCACGAGATCTCGAAGAGCCTGCTGACGCTCGAGCAGTCAGCGCACTCTGCGGCGGGCACGGCGTTCAACCTCGATTCGCCGAAACAGCTGCAGGAGATCCTGTTCGGC
>Ga0209450_10000903_pt1 | contig 14937 bp, 11 predicted proteins | sample FrelakmetLWP11LW_FD_187149 | JGI IMG/M metagenome (GOLD analysis project Ga0209450, IMG submission 187149) | Freshwater lake sediment microbial communities from the University of Notre Dame, USA, for methane emissions studies - LWP11 LW (SPAdes)... | ecosystem: Environmental > Aquatic >...
CGAGCCGCATCTTGTCGACATCGCGGTGCTCGACATGCACCACGGCTGGCCGAACCTCGGCCACGACGCCATCCTGCACGCGATGCAGAACGCGCTGTGCGACATCAGCGGCCCGCTGAAGAAAGCCGGCATCGGCTTCCGGGCGATCTCCTACGACCTTCGGCGGGGCGAGCAGGTGATTCCGGAGGCGCCCGGCGGGCGGCACGTGCTGTATGTCGGCACCGGCGGCCCGGGCCACCTCGACCCGCGCATGAACGACGGGCGGAACGACGGCTCCCAGGGGATCGCTGAGGACCCGTCGTGGGAGCCCGGGCTGTTCGCCCTGTTCGACGCCATCCGCGCCTCGGACACGGCGGCGCTGCTCGCTGTCTGTCATACCTTTGGCGTGATGTGCCGGTGGCTCGGCATCGCGGATGCCGTGCTGCGGGGGCCGGACAAAGGCGGCAAGAGCACCGGCGTTGTCGAGAACATCCTCACCGACGAAGCCCTGACGCACCCGTGGTTCTCACGCTTCGCCGAGGCGCTGCCCGACCGCCGCCGCCTGTTCGCACTCGACAACCGCCTGTACGACCTCGTCCCGCGGGGGCCGCTGCCCGCGGGGGTGACCGCCATCTCGCACGAGGCCCTGGGCAAAGGGGGGCCACCGGGAGACGCCCTGACGATGATGGAGGTGGCGCGGGACGAAGCGGGCGTCATGCCGCGCGTGTTCGGCGTCAACCATCACCCCGAGATCGTCAACCGCGCGCGGCTGCTCGTCACCCTCGAGAGGCAGTTCGAGCGCGGCGACGTGAACCGGGAGTGGTACGAGGAGCGGAAGAAGACCCTGACCGAGCCGGTGGCCGACCAGTGGGGCGACCGCCTGATTCACCTCACCTCGAGCTACACCTTCATGGCGCCGCTGCGGTTCCACCTCTACAAGTTGGCGCGGCTTCGTGGCGAGGCGCTGGCGCGCCCGTTGCCGATCGACGAGGCCATGCTGCCGCTCACCTACTCCATGTCCCGCCGCTAACAGGGGTCGGGTCTACCAGCGGGAGAGGTACTCGCGCATCTGGTGTTTCCAGTACGGCCAGTCGTGTCCGCCCAGGGGGCCCCAGTCGTCGAGGGAGTGCGGAATGCCCTTGCTCGCGAGCACGCCGGCCATCCGGTAGGTCGGGCCCTTGTCCTCCCAGGGCCCGTGACCGGTCGCGAGGTGGATGTCGCAGCCGGCCAGCAACCCCCTGACGTGCGGGTCGTCGAGCTGCGACATGTAATCCACGGGGTTGTTGAAGTAGAAGTTGTCGTCGTAGAGCCCGTCCATGAAGCGCTTCATGTCGTACACGCCCGACAGGGCGTAGCAGCGCCTGAAGGCATCCGGGTGCTTGAACACGGAATTGGCCGCGTGGTACGCGCCGAGCGACGCGCCCATCGTGCTAATCGCGACATCGTCGGACTGGCAATTCCGGCGGATGAAGGGCACCACCTCGAACCGCACGTACGCGTCGTACTGCGCCTGCATGTAGCTGCGGTGGAACGGATGGGCGCCCTTGTTGTAGAACGCGTCTCCGCTGTTGGCGTTGACGGTGAAGATCTTCACGCGGCCGGCGTCGATGAAGTCCGCGAGGGCTCCGATCATGCCCTGACGGTCCATCTCCCACTCGTCGCCGCCGCTTGTAGGAAAGACGAGCATCGGCGGGCCCCAGTGCCCGTACACGACCAGGCCCATCTCGCGGCTCGTCCGGCCGGAGTACCAGTGGTGGTATTCGGTACGCATCCCCGATACGGTATCATGGCCTGGCCGGACGGTCGCGCCAGGGCCGCGCGCCGCCGGGCCGTTCCCCGATCCAGGAGTGTGATGGCGATGAGCTGGCGTACGTTCGTCGTGGCGGTGTTCGTCCTTTGCGCCGGCTGGCCGGCTGCCGCGCAGGTCGCCGGCGAAGCGGCCGTGCCGCGGATGTCCGTGGCCGACCTGAAGAAAGCCGTCGACGCGGGCCAGGTGCTGATTGTCGACGTCCGCGACGCCCGATCATTCACCGACGGCCACCTGCCGGGTGCCGTCAACATGCCGCTCGACGACCTGCCGCGGAAGCTGGCATCGTTGAAGGGCGCGACGAAACCTATCGTCGCCTACTGCGCGTGACTGGCCGAGCACACGAGCGCCCGTGCGGCGCTGGATCTCGACCGGCTCGGCGTGAAAGGCGTGAAGGCACTCAAAGGCGGGATCCAGGCGTGGGTCGATGCCGGATACCCGCTGGTCACCGGCGCGAAATGAGCCCCGCCCGCCGGCGCCCTTGACAAGCCGCGAGGCCGCTCCTACGTTGTGATCAGCCAGCCGGACCGGTGCGCCGGTCCCCGGGGAGGTTCGCCATGCAGCCTCGCCAGTCCGCGCTCGACCATCACATCGTTCACCAGGATCAGCACGGCAGCCGCGTCCGGATTGTCGCCAATGCCGACGTCGACGAATCGCTGGCCCAGCTGAAGCTCTTCTACCCGCACGAATCCGTGCACTCGACGCCGATCGGCTGCCACCACGCGTGCGTGTACACCGCGGACGCCCCGGCGTCACTGGTGGCCGGGCGGATCTCCGATCATCTCAGCCAGATCGCCTCCAAGGGCGACGAGGAGCCCGCGCCGCTTCACCCGCCCGGCCCTCGGACGGCGCCTGAAGAGCCGGCGCCGGACTACTTCGGATCCGATCGCAAGAAGGGTTAGACACGAGGCGGCTTCGGCGCGTCCTCAGCGGCGCGCCTGCGGAGCACCAGTTTCGCCGCCTCGAGCACCGGCACGACGGAGAACGCCACCGCCACCACGACCGCCCAGTCGCCGAGCGTCAGGCTGTTGGTCCCGAAGGGCTCCTGCAGCACGGGCAGGTGCACCACCACCGCCAGCATCATCAGTCCGGTCACGACCGCGAGGTTGAGCCACATGTTGGCGAACGGGCGCACGAGCAGGGACTGACGGTCGGATCTGAAGCTATAGGCCTTGAAGAACTGGATGACGACCAGCGACACGAACGTCATCGTCATGGCCTCGCTGGTGCTGCGGCCTGACTGGAGCGCCCAGGCGAAGAGCCCGAGGTTGGCGAGGGCCGACCAGATGCCGCCGGCGGCCATCAGGGCGACGACGGGTTTCGTGAAGATCCCGACGCGCGGGTCGCGCGGCTTTCCACGCATGATGTCGGGGTCGGGCGGATCCACGGCCAGCGCCAGGGCCGGCAGCCCGTCGGTCGCGAGGTTCACGTAGAGGATCTGGACGGCGCTCAGCGGCAGGGGCAGGCCCGTCAGGGCGGCCCCGGCCATCAGGCCGATCTCGCCGACGTTCGACGACAGCAGGTACATCAGGTACTTCTTGATGTTCCCGAAGATGCCCCGGCCTTCCTCGACGGCGGCGACAATGGAGGCGAAGTTGTCGTCGGTCAGCGTCATGGCCGCCGCCTCGCGCGTCACGTCCGTCCCCGTGATGCCCATGGCGATGCCGATGTCCGCTTTCTTGAGGGCGGGCGCGTCGTTCACGCCGTCGCCGGTCATGGCGACGATGTGCCCCTGCTTCTGCCACGCGGTCACCACGCGGAGTTTGTGCGCCGGCGAGACGCGGGCGTAGACCTCGATCTCCTCGACCTGCGCCTCGAGGGCCTCGTCGCTCATGGCCTCGACGGCGGCGCCGGTGACCACGCGGCCGCGCTTCAGCAGGCCGAGTTCGCGGGCCACGGCCTCGGCGGTCCGCGGATGGTCTCCGGTGATCATGACCACCGTGATCCCGGCCTGCTCGCAGGTGCGGATGGCCGCCTGCGCTTCCGGCCTCGGCGGATCGATCATGCCGACGAGCCCGAGCCAGGTCATGCCGTGCTCGGCGTAGTCGAGCCGGTCGGCCGGTTTCGACGCGACGCCGAGCACGCGCAGTGCCCGCCCGGCCATGTCGAGGCCGGCCCTGATCACCGCGTCGCGGTCGGCTGCCTCGAGCGGCGCGGCCCCGGACGGCGTCCAGCAGTGCGTGCAGGACTCGAGGATGACTTCCGGCGCGCCCTTGCTGCACGCCACCTCGCCCTCCGGGCCGGCGTGGAGCGTCGTCATCCGCTTGGTTTCCGAGGTGAACGGGATTTCGCCGACGCGCGGCCAGCGGTCGTCGAGCTCGGACTTGTGCAGGCCGGCTTTCTCGGCCGCGACGACCAGCGCGCCCTCAGTCGGGTCGCCCTTCACGCGCCACCGGCCTTCGGCCGTGTCGTGAACGATGTGGGCGTCTGATGCCAGCGTGGCGGCGGTGAGAAGCCTGCGGAGCGCGTCAGGCGGCTCGACAGGCGCGCCGCCGCGCAGGAACGACCCGGCCGGTTCGTACCCGGCGCCGGTGACTTCCAGGAGCTCGCCGGCGACGAACACCGCCCGCACGGTCATCTCGTCCCTGGTCAGCGTGCCGGTCTTGTCCGAGCAGATGACCTCGGTGCATCCCAGCGTTTCGACCGCGGGCAGGCGTCGCATGAGCGCGTGGCGCTTCACCATGCGCTGCACGCCGATGGCCAGCGAGATCGTGACCACCGCCGGCAGCGCCTCCGGCACGGCCGCCACGGCGAGCGCGATCCCGAAGATGAACATCTCGATGAACGGCTGGCCGCGCAGCAGGCCGAGGGCGACGATGATGCCGACGACGACGAAGGTGGCCTTGGCGAGCGATCGGCCGACCCGGTCGAGATTCTCCTGGAGCGGCGTCCGGCCCGTCTCCACGCCCTGGAGCATCTTCGCGATCCCGCCGAACTCGGTGTCCATGCCGGTGGAAGTGACCACGGCGCGCCCGCGCCCGTAGGTGGCGGCGGTCCCGGCGAACGCCATGTTCCGGCGGTCGCCGAGCGCGAGGCCTGGATCCTCCAGCGCGCCGGCGTGTTTCTCGACCGGCATGGATTCTCCCGTCAGCGCAGCCTCCTCGATCTGGAGATTGACCGACTCGACGATTCTCGCGTCGGCGGGCACGCGGTCGCCGGCCCGCAGGAGAATGATGTCGCCTGGCACGATCTGCCTCGCCGGGACCTCGCACTCCTCGCCGTTGCGGAGGACGGTCGCCGTCGGGGCGGCCATACGGCGGAGCGCGTCGGTGGCGCGCTCGGCCCGGTACTCCTGCACGAAGCCGAGGATCACGGCGAGCAGCACGATGGCGGAGATCGCAATCGCCTCGGTGCCGTGTCCCAGGACCGCAGAGAGCAGCGTCGCGATGAGCAGGATGACAATCAGGACGTTCTTGAACTGGGCGCCGAGGATCTCCCATGCCGAGACGCCCGCGGCCGCCTGGAGTTCGTTCGGCCCGACCCTGTCGAGGACGGCCTCGGCCTCGGCCGGCGTAAGGCCCTTGGGGCGCGAGGCCAGGCGGCCGAATGCCGCCTCGGGGGACATCGTGTGCCACGGTGTGTCGATGGGATGTTCGGGGTGCGCGGCCGGGGCGGCTGAAGGTGTCGTCATGCCTGTTCGGCCATTGTCCCCTTCGCGGCTCTCCCGGGCAAGCAGCACTGTCGCGGCCGGTGAACCTTACGTAGACGGAAGGCGTCCGGAGATGTTCCCCGCGGCAGAACGGCGCCGGTTGAGGCAAACCAATCCCACCGCCGTCCCGTCTACTCGCACTGGAGGCGCGCGCCGTGAAGACGAGGTGGATCGTGGCGATGGCATGCGGGCTGCTAGCGGGCGCTGCGCCGACGCAGGCGGGAACGGGCGGGCCGAACGGGACCGTTTCGAGGGCCGCCGCGCTGTCGCGCGTGGAAGCCTCCGAGGTGGCGGGCGCCACCGCGGTGCGCCTCGACGGGGAGTTCGGCGAAGCCGTCTGGACGCGCGCGGTGCCCGTGACCGATTTCGTCCAGCGCGACCCCCGCGAGGGCGCGCCGCCGTCGTTCGGCAGCGAGGTGCGGGTCGTCTACGACGCGTCGTACGTCTACGTGGCCGTGCGCGCCTTCGACCGCGAGCCGGATCGGATCGTGGGCATCCGGACCCGGCGTGATTCTCCGTCGCCGTCGGACTGGATAAGAGTGGTCATCGACTCGTATCACGACCGCCGCACGGCGTACGAGTTCGCCGTGAACCCGGCCGGCGTGAAGCAGGACCGCTACTGGTTCGCCGACGGCAACAGCGACCAGAGCTGGGACGCCGTGTGGGACGTCGCCGTGTCGCGCGACGCCGAGGGATGGAAGGCGGAGTTCCGGATCCCGCTGTCGCAGCTGCGATTCGAGACCGGGAAGCGCGACACCTTCGGGTTTGGCGTGATCCGGGAGATTGGCCGGTTGAACGAGACCTCGTCGTGGCCGCTCATCGCGAAGAGCCGCACCGGGTTCGTGTCGCAGCTCGGCGAACTCGGCGGGCTGCAGCTCTCCGGAGGCCGGAAGCGCCTCGAAGTCGTGCCCTACGGCGTGGCCCAGGTCGGCACGCAGCCCACGGAATCCGGGAACCCCTTCGACAAGTCGCCGGACCCGGGCGGTTCGGTCGGCGCCGACATCAAGTACGCCCTGACTCCGGGGCTGACCATGACGGCGACGATCAACCCGGACTTCGGCCAGGTCGAGGCCGACCCGGCCGTGGTCAACCTGACGGCGTTCGAGACGTTCTACCCCGAGCGGCGGCCGTTCTTCGTCGAAAGCTCCGGCAATCTGCGCTTCGATCTCGACTGCAACGACGGCGCCTGCACAGGCCTCTTCTACTCGCGGCGGATCGGCCGCCAGCCGCACGGGTCGCCCGACGTGCCCGAGGGCAGCTTCGCGTCAGTGCCCCTGCAGACGACGATCGTCGGCGCGGCCAAGCTGACCGGCCGGGCCGGCGCGTTCTCGGTCGGCGCGCTCAATGCCGTCACCGCCGAAGAACAGGCGAGCCTGTCGTTTGGCGCGCGCAGCGCGGCGGAAACCGTGGAGCCGCTCACCAATTACGCGCTCGTCCAGGCCAAGCGTGAATGGGCGAACCAGTCGTCGCTCGGGTTCATGCTCACGAACACCGCGCGGCGCATCACGCCGGATGTCGCGTTTCTCCCGTCCACGGCCACCACGGGCGGCGTGAACTGGGACTGGCGTCTGAAGGACCCGCGCTACGCGGTGACCGGCTACTGGTCGGGCAGCACAGTACACGGAAGCGCGGAGGCCATCGACGTGCTCCAACAGAGCCCGGTGCACTACTTCCAGCGCCCTGACGCCGGGCACCTCGAGTACGACCCGGCCAGCACCTCGATGAGCGGCCACGCGGGCATGGTCGGGTTCCAGAAGATCGGCGGCCAGAAGGTCCGGTTCAGCTTCGTGGGCACCTACAAGACGCCCGGGTTCGACGTGAACGACGTCGGCTACCTGCGCCGCGCCGACGCCATCCAGCAGTCGAGCTGGGTCCAGTTCCGGTGGGACGCGCCGACGAAGCTCTACCGCAGCGTCCGCCTCAACCTGAACCAGTGGGCTGGCTGGAACTTCGGCGGCGACACCCGGTTCACCGGCGCGAACGTGAACGCCCACGTCACGCTCCTGTCGAACTGGTCGGCCGGCGCCGGCTTCAATCTCGAGGGCGCCGGCATCGACGACCGCGCGACGCGCGGCGGCCCGTCGATGCTGTCGAAGCGGGGCGGGAACGTCTGGTACTACCTCCAGTCGGACGGCCGCAAGGCGGTCAACGGCGGCTGGATGGGCTTCTACTTCCGCGACGAGACCGGATCGACCGCGTGGCGCGCCGATCCTCAAGTCGAGTGGCGGCCCACGTCGTTTCTGGCGCTGAGCCTCGGCGTCGGGTTCGAGAAGATGAACGAGGACACCCAGTGGGTGGACAACATCGAGGGCCCTTCGACGACCCGGTACGTCTTCGGCCGCATCAGGCAGACGACCATCGGCCTGCCCGTGCGTTTCAACTACACCATCACTCCTTCGCTGAGCGTTCAGATCTACGCCGAGCCCTTCGTGTCGGCCGGCGCCTACGGCGAATTCAAGGAACTGGTCCGCCCCCGCTCCACGCCCTTCGCCAGCCAGTTCGCTGCCGCCGCGTACGGCGGCAACCCGGATTTCAACTACCAGTCCTTCCGCAGCACGAACGTTCTGCGCTGGGAGTTCAAGCCCGGGTCGGCCCTCTACGTGGTGTGGCAGCAGGGCAGGGAGGACGCCAGCGGGACCGGCCGTTTCCGGTTCCGCCAGGACGTCGGCGGCCTCTTCGGGATTCCCGCGAGCAACGTGTTCCTGGTGAAGTTCTCGTACTGGCTGAATCTGTAGAACGGACGGCCGGGATTCGGGACTCGGGACTCGGGACTCGCTCAGTCACGCCGCGATTGGCACCGTGGCTGACGCGAAATCGAGGGCGCAACGACACTCCGCGGCTGCACCAGACCGGTCAATCCAGATCCCTCCGGATAGGCGATAATACGGCTGGACTCTGGATAGGTGGGTTCCGGGATCTCCGAATCCCTAATCCCCGATCCCGAATCCCGAATCCCGAATCCCGAGTCCCGGGCCCCGAGCCCCGAGGAGGTGCCCATGCTCACCCTCAAGACCGTCCTCGTTCCCACCGACTTCAGCGACGCGTCCGAGTCGGCCCTGCGGTATGGCAAGGCCATGGCCCGGGCGTTCGGCGCGTCACTTCACGTCGTGCACGTCATGGAGGACCTGCTGGCGCACGCCTGGGCCGCCGAAGTCTACGTGGCATCGATGCCCCAGCTGCGCGACGAGATCGAGAAGGAATCGCGCCAGCGCCTCGGCACGTTGCTCGCCGACGGGGAGCTGAAAGAGCTGCGCGCCGAAACCGCGCTCCTGGCCGGCAACCCCTTTCTGGAGATTGTCCGCTACGCGAAGGCGCACAACATCGATCTCATCGTCATGGGGACGCACGGCCGCGGCCCGATTGCCCACATGCTGCTGGGGAGCGTCGCAGAAAAGGTCGTGCGCAAGTCGCCCTGCCCGGTGCTCACCGTGCGCGAGGCGCAGCACGAGTTCGTGATGCCGTAGGGGCTGAGCTCTAGTCAGAAGCAAGAAGCAGGAATCCAGAAGCAAGAAGAAACGCCCGCTCCGCTGCGCCCGTCCTTCTGGCTTCTGACAATCGTCAGTGGGCCGTTCTTGCTTCTGACGGTCCTCCGTCCAGTCCTGCTACACTCATCGACGTACCCTATGCCCTTCGATCCCGAATACGTCCGCTGCGTCCTTCGCGAGAACTTCGAGGACGCCAAGGCGCTCTTCCTCGATTCGCTGCTGGCGATCCATCGCGCCCACCTGGTGATGCTCGCGGAACAGGGCATCGTGTCCGCGGAAGACGCCCGCTCGCTGCGCAACGGCCTGGACGCCCTCGATCCGGACGACATCAGACGGGCGGCGTTCGACGGGAGCTGCGAAGACCTCTACTTCCACGTCGACCGCCTCCTTGTCGAACGCTGCGGTGACACCGTCGCCGGCCGCCTGCACACCGCCCGAAGCCGCAACGACATCGACATGACGATGTACCGGATGCGGCAGCGGCTGGGGGTGCTCGGCGTGCTGGGCGCGAGCCTCCGCCTGCGGGAGAGCCTCGTCGCGCTTGCCGGGAAACACCGCGAGACCATTCTGCCGCTCCACACGCATACGCAGCCGGCGCAGCCGTCCACCGTCGCGCACTATCTCCTGGCGGTCATCGAGCAACTGGAGCGGGACGGGGCCCGCCTGCGCGCCGCCTTCGACGTCACCAATCGCAGTCCCCTGGGGGCGTGCGCGATCACCGGCACGGGGTTCCCGATCGACCGCGGCCTGACGAGCCGGCTGCTCGGATTCGGCGGGCCGACGGGCAACACCTACGGCAGCATCGCCACGGTCGACTACCTGCTGCAGAGCGTGACGGCGGCCGCCGTGCTGCTCGCCGGCCTCGGGCGCTTCGTCCAGGACATGCTGCTGTGGTGCACCGCCGAGTTCGCGTACATGCGGCTTGGCGACGGCTTCGTGCAGGGGAGCAGCATCATGCCGCAGAAGCGGAACCCGGTGGCCCTCGAGCACGCGCGCGCGATTTGCAGCCGCGCCCTGGGCGAAGCGATGAGCGTCGTGCTGGCGGTGCACAATACCCCGTTCGGCGACATCGTCGACACCGAAGACGACCTGCAGCCCCTCGTGGAGCGGATGTTCTGCGACGCGGCCAGGGCGATCGACCTCGTGTCGGCCGCGATGGCCAGCGCGGAATTCGACGCGGCAGGGCTGGAACGCCGGGCCGGGGAAGGGTGGATTACCATCACCGAACTGGCCGACACGCTCGTCCGCGGCCACGGGTTGTCGTTCGGCGCGGCGCATAGCGTCGCCAGGCGTGTGGTCGAGGCGCGGGCGAAGGATCCGTCGGCCTCGCTGAGCGGCGCGGTGGCGGATGCGACGGCCGGCCTGCCCGGCGGGCCGATCCAGTGCGACGAACCGGCGCTGCAGGCGTCGCTCAGCCCGCGGCGGTTCGTCGAGGTCAGAGCGACACATGGCGGGCCGGCGCCCGCGGAGACGGCGCGGGCGCTTGGCGTGTCCCGGTCGGCGCTGGATGAAGACCGCGGGTGGATGGACCGGTCCCGCGTCGCCCTGGAGTCGGCGGCCATCGAGCTGAAACGCAGGAGCGCGGCACTATGAGCGAGACGCGCGCAACCGCCGGCGGCGCCGGGGAGGAGCGGGACAACACCCGTCTCTACGCCGGCGTGATTGTCGTCGAGGTCATCGTCGTCGTCGGCATCTGGCTGTTCCAGCGGTACTTCGGGTCGTGATCGTGAACCCGACTAGCGCCTAGCGCCTAGTCCCTAGCCCCTTGCTCCCTGGCGCCATGCACCTTCTCGACTGGACCGTTGTCGTCGCCTACCTCGTCTGGATCGTGTGGGACGGCCTCCGGCGGTCGAAGGCCACCAGCGAGGTCGAGGGCTATTTCCTGGCGAACCGGTCGCTGCCGTGGTGGGCCGTCGGCCTGTCGGTGATGGCCACGCAGCTGTCGGCGATCACGCTGGTCGGCACCACCGGGCGCGGCTATTCCGATGGCCTGGGCATCGTCCAGCTCTACCTCGGGCTGCCCGTCGCGATGATCATTCTCTCGGTGACGCTCGTGCCGTTCTTCTACCGGGCGCGGGTGTTCACGGCGTACGAGTACCTGGAGCGGCGCTTCGACTCGCGGACCCGGACGCTGGCGAGCTTCCTGTTCCTCCTGTCGCGCGCCCTGTCGTGCGGCGTCATCATCGCGGCGCCGGCCGTCATCCTGTCCATCGTGCTCGGATGGAACCTGACGCTCACGATTCTCGGCATCGGCGTGCCGACGGTGCTCTACACGATGGTCGGCGGTGTGCAGGCGGTTACATGGACCGACGTGAAGCAGATGGCCGTGATTGTCGCGGGCGTGGGCGCGGCGGTCGCGGTGCTGCTGTTCCAGCTTCCCGACCACGTGTCGGTGGGGGAGGCCCTGCACATCGCCGGGGCGACGGGCCGCATGCAGGCCCTGGACTTCACGTGGGACCCGAACAAGACGTATACGTTCTGGTCGGGGCTCATCGGCGGCCTGTTCCTGATGCTCGCGTACTTCGGCTGCGACCAGAGCCAGGTGCAGCGCTACCTCACTGCGAAGTCCATAGACGAGGGACGGCAGTCGCTGATGATGAGCGCCTACTTCAAGATCCCGCTGCAGTTCCTCATCCCGATGATCGGCGTGCTGATCTTCGTCTTCTACCTGTTCCATCAGCCGCCCGTGCTGTTCAACCGGCAGCACGACGCGGAGGTGCGGGCGAGCGCGCGCGCCGGAGAATACCTCGCGCTGGAGGGGGAATTCACCGCGGCGTTCGAGGCCCGGCGGGACGCCGCCTCGGCGCTGGCGGCGGCTCGCCGATCGGGAGGCGCCGGCGCGGTCGGCACCACCGAGGCCGCCTTCCGGGAGGCCGACGGCCGGGTGGCGGCGGTCCGGGGACGCGCCACCGCCCTGGTGCGCGAGGTGACGGGCGACCGCGCGTTTGGCGACGTGAACTACGTGTTTCCCACTTTCGTCACGGAGCGCATGCCCGTCGGCCTGGTCGGCCTCATCATCGCCGCCATCTTCGCCGCGGCGATGTCGAGCATCGCGGCCGAACTGAACTCGCTCTCGACGGCGACCGTGATCGATTTCTACCGTCGGCTCTGGCGGACGAACGAGTCGGACGCGCACTATCTGACCGTTTCGAAGCTCGTCACCGGCTTCTGGGGCCTCGTCGCGTGCATCGTCGCCATCTACGCCACGAACCTCGGGCCGCTGATCGACGTGGTCAACCGGTTCGGGTCGTTCTTCTACGGATCCCTGCTTGGAGTGTTCATGCTCGCTGTTGGCACGAAACGCGCCACCAGCCGGGGGGCGTTCTGGGGCCTTCTTGCCGGCATGGCGGCCGTGGCGCTGGTCGCCCGCTACTCCTCGATCGCCTTCCTCTGGCTCAACGTCGTCGGCGCGGCCGCCGTGGTCGCCATCGGCATGGTGGTCAGCCTGCTGGATCGATCGACCGCCCTGAGGGACGCATAGCGGGATCTGCGTACTCCCGCGCGGATGGGCGCTGCGATTCCTGCCACGCGCCAATCGACGCCAAGCCGTCAACACAGGGGAATCCCGCCCGGCACGGCACCTGCATGCGAACAGAGCGGCGGCGATGTGGACAACGGCGACGTCTTGTAGTACGGTGCGGTACTACAGGAGGACGTCGTGCCATTCAGCGTGCGACTGGACCAGGACACGGTGAACAAGCTGACACGGCTGGCGGTGCAGAGCCACCGGCGCGTCTCTGACGTGGTCCGGGAGGCCGTCGAGCTGTACATCGCGAACGCCGAGGGGATCGGGGAGGCTGTCGTGACGCCATACGATCGAATGAGCCATCTTGTCGGGCGCGTGGACCTCGGCCCGGGCAACAGGTCCGAGGACACCGGCCGGAAGGCCGCCGCAATCGTCCGGGAGATACATCGTGCCCGGCGTGCTCGTTGACGCAGGGCCCCTGGTGGCCCTCGTCAACCGGGGCGATGTGCACCACGCCCGATGCGTCGAGGCGTTGAAGGCGATCCGCGGCCCGCTGATGACCGTCTGGCCGGCGGTGACCGAGGCGATGTTCCTGCTGAGGGACTCGTGGCCGGGGCAGGCCGCGCTGCTGGAGATGCTGGAATCCGGGGCGATTGCCCTGTTGCCACTCGACGACGAGGACGTGCCGCGGATCACCGGGCTGATGGCGAAGCACCGGGACCTGCCCATGGATCTCGCCGACGCGGCGCTGGTGCGCGTGGCGGAGCGCGAGCGCATCCGCCACGTATTCACGATTGACCAGCGGGACTTTCGCGTCTATCGCCCGGCGGGCCTCGGGCGCTTCAGCCTGATCCCGGCGTAGCTTTCCCTTGCCTCCTACCCCTTGCCCCTTGTCTTTCCCTATCTCGGCTTGGCGTGTTTCACGTACGTGTCGAACCAGTTCAGCCATTCGTAGAGCACGTGCATGTTTGACTCGCGCGACGCGTAGCCGTGCGACTCGAGCGGCAGCGTCACGTAGCGCACGGTCTTCCCGTTGCCCTTGAGCGCCAGGTAGAACCGCTCCGACTGGATCGGGAAGGTGCCCGAGTTGTTGTCGGCCTCGCCGTGGATGAGCAGGATCGGATCCTCGATCTTGTGCGCATGGAAGAACGGCGACAGGTTCCCGTAGATCTCCGGCACCTCCCAGAAGGTGCGCTGCTCGTTCTGGAAGCCGAACGGCGTGAGCGTGCGGTTGTAGGCCCCGCTGCGGGCCGCGCCGGCGCGGAACAGGCGGCCGTGCGCCAGCAGGTTGGCCGTCATGAACGCCCCGTAGCTGTGCCCGGCCACGCCGATCCGGTCGCGATCGGCCACGCCCATGCCGACGATCTTGTCGATCGCCGCCTCGGCGCTCGCCATCAACTGCTCGACGTACGTGTCGTTGGCCGTCTCGCCCGGCCCGACAATCGGCATGGTCGGGTTGTCCATCACGCCGTACCCCTGGGTGAGGAAGAGCAGATGGGAGGCGCCCGAAATGGTGGTGAAGCGGTTCGGCGAGCCCGACACCTGGCTCGCGGTGGCCGCGTCGGTGAACTCGGCCGGGTAGGCCCAGAGCACGAACGGCAGGCGCGTGCCGGGCTTGTAGTCCGGCGGCAGGTAGACCGTGGCCGAAAGCGTCACGCCGTCCTTGCGTTCGTAGGTCACCAACTGCTTCTGGATGCCGGTGAGCTGCGGCGCCGGGTCCTTGAACCGGGTCAGGGCGCTCAAGGTCCCGGCGGCAAGGTCGCGCACGTGGTAATTAGGGAAGTCTGTCCTGGTCTCCCGCCTCGTCAGCAGGCGCCTCCCATCGTCGGAAAGGAGTGCCGCCACGGTCTCGTAGCTCTTGTCGTCGGTCTGGAACACCCGCTCCGTGGTGAGAGACTTCAGATTCAGGCGATCGAGGAACGGCCGGTCGCCCTGCGGAGACGCTCCGTTCCCGGCCAGGTAGATGGCGTCGCCGGCCTGCAGGATGGCGCCTTTGCCTGGTCGCACCATCGGCATGCCGGGATCGGAGTACCGGTCCTGCTGCTTGCGCTCCCAGAGCCTGCGCGGCGCCGTGCCGGGCGCATCGATGAGCCAGGTGCGCGTGACGCGGGTCGCCCGGTCCGACTCGGACAACAGGGCGACGCCTCTCTCTGTCCAGGTCACGTTGCTGAACCGGAACTCCGTCTTCACGTGCTCGGCTGGATTACCCGAGAACGGCGCCTTGAGCGACAGCACCCGGTCGCGCGCCGGCACCTTGCTGCGCGGGTCCCCGCCGTCGAGGGCCTCGGCCCAGACCACGGTGGCCGGTTCGATCGGGTTCCATCGGTACGAGCGCGGGCCGATGTTCACGCCGCCGATGGGCACGCCTTCGGCGACCGGCTCTTCACCGATCCTGCGGGCCACTTCGCCCGCGCGATTCCAGATCTCGACATCCTTCGGGAAGCCGAACATGGTCACCAGGCGCGAGAACGGGCGCTTGATGCGGGCGACGAGCACGAACTGCCCGTCGGGTGACATCGTGGCCGCCGCGAAGATCGCGGGCCTGCCGATC